>Ga0224530_1000355_pt1 | contig 31150 bp, 20 predicted proteins | sample CBST75metaG_FD_179873 | JGI IMG/M metagenome (GOLD analysis project Ga0224530, IMG submission 179873) | Peat soil microbial communities from Stordalen Mire, Sweden - C.B.S.T75 | ecosystem: Environmental > Terrestrial > Soil > Wetlands > Peat | place: Sweden: Norrbotten County, Stordalen Mire...
ATTCCGCAGAGGGGGTCTCGATTCCCAGCCGGGTACACACAAGGTACGAGATGGATTCCGCCTCACACTCCTCCACTTGCCGATCCAACTTGCGCCGATCAGGCCAGTGTTTTTGATTTGGACTGCCAAGATGGCCGCAGTAAAGGTGGCCAAGCTCGTGGACAAGGGTTGCGTATTGTTCCTCACGGGATTGGCGGGAATTGAGAAGCAACTCGAAGCGCACTGGAACGGTTTCGCGCTTCTCTTTGAAGGACAGGCGTTCCGGCAAACGGAACACGTCCCTGGTTTTCGCTGGCTGGATTTGACCGGCGTGCTGGGCACCGAATTCGCGTTGGTGGACTCGAACGCCATCCCGCTTTGCATTCTCAATTGTTCTGCCGAGTTCGCCGGTCTCTCTTCCGCGATGAATTGCGAATGGATTGGTGATGGACTCCGGAAGTTCTGGGGCGCCGGGCAATGGGCTGGTATCGCTGACATCGAAGACGAAGAGAACCGGACCCTTGGGTTGCAGGATTGTGATGGGCCTCGCGCCGGGCTGAATCGTGCGCTTGTAACGCTCCCACCAGCGTTTGGGGGTGGCAACGAACCGCGCTCCTGGCATCAGGGTGTGAACCAGCATCGCATTGAATGGGGAGTACATCCTGAATCGAGCGATGAAGTGAAGCAGGTCTGCGTATGCCGCCCGCGTCGTAAACTGTCCCGCTATCAGGAAGAGTTCGTCCAGAGCCTTCAGCGATTCGAGCGATTCGGAATGTGTTGGCTGGTCGTCAAACGGAATATCGTCGTCATTCACAGATCAACTCCTGCCCGTCACCGAACCGCAGTCTACCTTGGGAACGCAAGTCTTTGCAGGAATACGTGATCGACAGCATTCCATGGCGTTGCTACCTTACTTATGCGGCGGCTGAACGAAGAGGCCAATGGGCTGCGCCTCATGTAGAATCCCGTGCGCGAGAAAGTAGTCCTGGTCATTGTCGCTTTTGTCAGGAGGCACTGAGACTTTCTCAACGCTCGTGATTGTTGCCGCAATTACGAACGTATTGGACTGCCTATCCTCGTCGTTCAAGATAGCTTTTGTTATGGCAGGGGCCGACAAGAGGGAGAACCGTAGATCCAATTTCATTGTTCTGCCAATATCTTGGATCAGTACGATTGAGTTGTCCTGCTCTCCTGATTTGCGCACGTCATCCACAAGTCCAAAGGCTACGATAGGCCGACCTTTTATGAGTGCGCTTTCAAGCTCGATTGTGTACGGCGTATATGCAGCGCCCTTGGATGAGAACGCATCTTCCCAATTGTCGTCAGCATTCCAAGAGTTCCTTACTCTAGTCACAATCGATCTGGCTTGTTGTTCCCTGGCTGCCGCTGCGGCTTCGACAGCTTCCGCCGCGCGACGCTTGACCTCGTGCGAGTGATAAAACCACGCTGCAATCCCGGCGGCTACGATCAGCCCAACCACGAGCGTTGGTGATAGGTGAGAAGCCTTCTGTTTGAAAGTCACTGCTTGCCCCCGTTCAACAAAATTTTGCGTCCTTCAGGCTGATCCGCCGAGGCAGATTGTAGGACAGCTAGCTTAGACATCAATCACCTGAGCTATCTGAGTCTTCGTTCTTTTCATTTCCCTTGCTCTCGCAACGGGTGCGATGACTCGATTCGACATAGAGTCGCAGATCTTCAGTCATTTGATTATTTCCGCAGACATAAGCTCTAGTTACCAACTGCCCCTGCCCATAGTCATAGTCCTGGAAATATTTCACTGGGATGCATTTGTGCAGGCTAGTTTTGTCTCGCGCATTGCGATTTGCTCCTTCGCTATCGAAGCGCCTATCGATCGATATGCTGTAGGGAATGCTGGAGGGACGCCCCCCCGCCCAAGCGACAAAATAAATCGCCCTTTCGTTGCAACGTTGCTCTTCGACATGAATGTAGATACAGACACCCGCCGCTGAAGCAACAACGATAAAAATGAGAGACACACTAACTCGCACTCGTTTCGAGCTAGCCAGAAATCTGTTCCGCCACGTAACTAAGAGACTGCCCATACCCTCGACTCCTTCGCGGTCAGTTCGCCTTCCGGCTGCGCTAGTCCTCGCTGACCCTGCTGAACACCTCAGAACCGTCGTTGAACGTCAATGCTTGTGTGGGCTCTCCTCGATTTGTGAGCGCGCCCACTGCTTCATGTCCACCTCGCGCCTCCAAATGCCCACGCCTTGAAACACGCCGGCGCTATTCTTGCGCACGGCTGTTGCTCTGATAGTGCTTGGCGCCGTCGCTCCTCGTTCAGAATCCGTTTGAACTCCCGTAGGATCGCCTCGCTGGTCCTGTTTTAATTCTTCGGCGTGGGCTGCTCGGGTTGCTTCGAAGACTCCAGATTTGATGGCTCTTCTGAATCACTGTCGTCGTAGGGAGACCCGTAGAACTCGGCAGACTGTCGCAACTCGTCCAGCGCATACTCGACGCCCTTCGCCGCGGCCTTACGCAGTATCCTGGCAGCTTCAGCATGGTTCTGTTCCACCCCTTCTCCGCGTTGGTACATCGCCAAAATCATGGATAGAGCTTCCTCTTCTCCCTGCTCCGCCGCAAGTGCGTACCACTTGGCTGCTTGCACTTCATCCAAGGGAACGCAGCTGAATTTGCATTGGGAGTGGGCATCTCCGATGGCTGTTTGCGCTTCGGCATAGCCCATGTCGGCGGCGCGTTGGTAAAGAGCCAGCGCGCGTTCTTCATTCTCTTGAACCCCATCCCCCCGATAGTAGGAATCAGCAAGGCAATACAACAACTCAGGACTCGCTCGGTCAAGTTGGTGTCCCTTTTCAAAGCACCGGAACGCTTCTTTCAGCATCTCTGTACGCTGCTGTAATTGCTCTCCCCGTCGTTGCTTCTCCTGCTTTATCCTTTCGAATTCCAGAATTAGCTTCCCAACAATTTCCATCGTGGCGTTACTCAACACACCATCGTCCATACCCGCTGGAGATGGGATTGTCGGGGATGCTGTCGAGGGTTCGCTTGTCGGGTGGGCTGCTATGGGTTGGACCGAATTCGCGCTGTTCTCAGGCGCTAAAGCGGAAGAATCTGTTAGCGCTTCCGCTAATGCGTTCTGCATGAAAAAGTGCGCAACATGGGCTAACTCCTGATCTTCGGAAGTCATGCCGAGCGATTCGGCTGCAACGTCGGGATGGCTCCCAGCCAAGACCCGTCTGATGTACTCAGCGGCGATCTCAATCTGGAGTTGCAGACTTTTTGGAACTGGTCTCTTTGCGTAGGGATTGGGTAGCCCATTTCCCCAACGGGGATCGGCTGGCGCGGTCCTTTGCAGTTCTAGCCCCCTGCGGAGCCACTGCTGAGCGTCCTCATTGACTTGCAGGTCGGCGCGGGCTCGCGCCGCAAGGGAGTTCGCGCCTACCCGCGCAAGCGCGGTAGATTGACCTGGAACCAGGCCGGAGCGATTCTCTTCCTCGTTCGTCATCCGGCACTCACCTTTGATACCTGGCCTTCATATTCCCTGTGCGCCGCCTGAATCCTCCGCTCCAGATCCTTGGCCATCTCTGCAAGCAGGTCACGGCCTCTTGACTTGGCACTTTCAGCCTTCGCCATCAGTAACGCAATCTCTGAGGTGGCCAGCTCTGCGGCTTCGGCTTCTATTTGGGCAAGCCTCTTTGCTATCCGCTCAATCTGGCGCATGACGCGCTCTAAATCGGCTACCACGCCCTCACCCTTCACGGATTCCGGGCAGCTCTTGTACTCCTCCAGGATTCTTCTCAGCGCGTCCGCATCGCCGCTCCTATAGGCCAGATTGGCTTCTGCCATGAGGCGGTTACGCACAGCCCTGTCGTCTTCATCCGTGGCATTGTCTGGATGGATCTGCCTGACGACTTCACGGAAGAGTTTCCTCAACTCTAGCGAAGGGGAGAAATCAGCGGCTTTTGCAGCTTCGCCATGAGCGGCAGCGTAGGACTCCTCCGCCCGCCCGCGTGCTTCCGCCGCGGCTGACTTTGCCTCTTCGGAACCGTCCGCTTCGGCGGAGAATTCGGCGATCTTTGCGCACCAATCGTCAAGCTCGGCATACAGCTTGCCAACCTCACGCAGGTAGCGGCCTTCAAAAGCGGCCAGTTCCGCCCGCAGATTCGCCAAGGACAGCTCGCGGTCTGTGAGTTCGGCTTGCAGAAAGACGAGATCCTCGCGCTTCCGTGCAAGCTCCTGTTCTTCAGGGGAAAGGTGACGAATGATTTCGGAGTTCATAGAGGGCTTTCCTTGGCAGTCGCGGCGAAGAGTATGCAGTCTTGGTTCTCACAGAGCCTTGTAGTGCATACACAACATCCGATGCAGATTTTACGCTGAACCTTGAGAGGTGGCAAACGATATATGCGTCCGTCTGGGACGGCGATTACGAAAGCTGAGAACTGATCGGGGCTGGAATCAGGCGTATCTTGCTGAAATTTCAGGAATTGGCCGTGTCCATATCTCCGAGTTGGAGAATGGGCGCCGAGAGGCAGGTCTGCGCATTCTCGAAATGCTGGCGGCCAGTTTTCAGATCACCCTGTCCGAATTGCTGAGCGACCTCTAGCAAGTACCGAACTAGATCGTTCTCCCGTGCCGGCCTGTACGATGTCTCACAGTACACCTACCTGGAGCCGCGGCCGGTTCCGAGTGAAGCCACTTGAGCAGCTTTGACTTCATGCTCGTCGCCGGGTGCGCCGGAACCAATACCCAGCCCATCCAAACAGCAACACGCCGATAACCATGTCAATTGGCTGCCAGTGCTCCCGGTGCATCCTGACTGGCAGGACCGGGTTAAGCAGGAGAGCAACAGCCAGGAAAGCCCACATCCAGCCCCGTGGCCCCGCCTGATACACCCGCACCGCCCAATAGATCCCGCCCACCGTTGCAGCCGTCCTCAGCACCATGTAAAAGCCGTAGGGATACCTCCCCTCGGCGGCAACCAGCAGGAATACTGCTACCAGCACGGTGAGCGCAACTTCCCACACCCGCTTGCTGTCCATGAAAGCGCCCCCTCTGCAAAAATTATCACGGCAAGCCTATTGGCGACAGAGTACAGGGGGGAACTGATTCCTTGAGATTCGCGATCCTCGCCGCAATGAGTGAAAGGGCGTCTTTCAGCGCCATGCCGGGAATATAATTCTGGCCGGCTGAGCTTCATCTGGTCAGTTTCCTTTTCTCTATCCCCCTCACGGTTAGATTTGTCTTGGTTGATTTGGTTTGAAGCCCCCGGCCTCTTTATACAATGAATCCACTATGCTCCCGGCGTTCGCTTTGCTTGAAACCGAGTGATTGCCGCCGGTTAGCGTACTTCTCTGCAGTTCATACAGTTCTGATGTACACTACATCCCGAGAAGAGAAAGACATGACCCAACCAAAGAAAACCGCAACCCGAACGAAGCGCAGGATCGTTGCTCCTGTCGAGAAGCGTACTCAAATCCGGCTCACCGTCGATTCCAAATTCACCAAGGCCCATTTCTCACAGCTTTTTACCGTGCTGAGAATCAGGAAAAAGAACGCTCTCGCCGAGCACATCATCATGAATTTTAGGACCAAGGCTGCTCAGAAGCAGATTATTGCGTTCTATAACGGTCCGTGGCTGGACATTCCATTTCAGAGTATCGATACCTCGTTCGTCTTCCCTTTGACCTATGACATTGCCGATGAACTGGAGAGAGTGGGCGGGGAGATTCTCGGCGGCGTGAATAAGTCCAAGACGTTTCGCGTGATGGTGGCCTATTTCGCCTTCGTCCATAAGCTAAAGAATCCCAAACAGACGGCCATTACATAGTCTTTTCAGTCAAAGAGCGAAACGATATTGCTTCCGAAAAGGAAAGCAGTGTTGCGCGAGTGTGACGAGGTCCGTGGGCAGTTATGTCGGGACTCTGAACGGAGTCGTTCCTCGTTTACGAAGAAGTACCGTTGCCGTTTACGAATCGACTTGTTGCGGCAGTCTTTATGTTTGGCGATCATTGGGAGCCGTCTCTATCTCGGATTACGATCCCGAGTATTGCGTGAATCACGGCAAAAGTCGCATTGAGTTCATGCCTGAGTTCGTCCGCGGTAGATGCCCCGTGATCTGCATGAGCAGAAGGTTTTGAAGGCAGCATAGGCCGCTTAGGTGCGCGACAATCCCGTCGCTCACTTGCGAACGTAGTCGCTTATTGAACGAACATCTTCGCATTTATACGCAGAGGTCAGTCCGGTTATGTGCTCGCGACTTCAGCGTTTCTATGGGGTCTCGGGGCGTAGCCCTGAGCAAGATGCGCAACCATTTCTCCGAGTAGACGAAGGCGGATTGGGGAAATGGTGGTGGAGACGCGAAACCCCGCAGGGGTTTTGTGGCTACAGCGCCTACCTTGCCGTGTCTCTTAACGATTTGTGCATCTGGAATAATAATACATATATGACAGTTTCGGTGTATATTGCGTCTAATGCAAGTGTATGGAGAATTTGGCTCGTCGCTGGGTACAGGTGCTCTCGTCGCGCAATATCGAAGTGCTTCGCGCGTTCCTGAATGGAGAGGTGAATGAAGCCGAGTCGTTGAGGGCTTGTTTGCTGACAGATTCCATGGATGCTGTGGTCGGTGCGCTCGCCGAGTTCGTGCGTAATTCCAATGCAACTCAACCAATGAGGTAATGGGATGCCGAGAAAGATTCTGAGACTGCCAGTCGTATTGGACCGCACCGGCCTATCACGCAGCACGGTCTATCTGCGCGTCACCGAAGGAAGGTTCCCAAGGCCAGTGTCGCTGGGGGCCAGGGCTGTTGGCTGGATCGAAACTGAGGTTGAGGAGTGGATTGCCCGCCAGATAGAGGTCAGCCGCGAAATCAGAGGGCAGCGCACGGTTGTGAGTCCGGTGTCGTCAAGATGACGCCGGAGCGAGATTCCGGCTTGGCCCCATCTGAGAATAAATCGCTGGGCACCGCCTGATTCTCTGCCGGCCGAGTTGACCGAATGGCTATGCCGCTGTTGCGCGGAATGGCAGTACCTTCCCGCATTTCAGTTGGTCAAGAAAGTCGGCCCATGTCTGCATCATTTCCCTGCGCTCCTGCAGGAACGCAGTCCGGTTGTAAGCCCTCCCATTGGGATCTTTCACCCGGTGGGCCAATTGGTGTTCTATCAAATCGGTCCTGACGCCGAGCACTTCATCTAGAATGGTCCTGGCCGTGGCACGAAAGCCATGGCCGGTCGTTACATCCTTGGCGATCTCCATTGTCCGCATCGCGACAAGAATCGCATTGTCGCTCATGGGCCGTGTGTTGCTCCTGGCGCTCGGAAATACAAAATGTCCATTGCCCGTCAAGGGATATAGTTCGTGCAGGATCGCCACGGCTTGCCGCGACAGCGGCACAATATGCTCAGTCTGGGTTTTGGTCACCATGTAGCGCCACTCGGCTGCATCAAGGTCGATTTGTGACCATTCGGCCTTGCGCAGTTCACCGGGCCGCACAAATAACAAAGGCATGAGGCGTAGGGCACACCGCACGGGAAGCGTCCCGTTGTAGCCCTCAAATGCTCGCAGGATGGTGGCAAGGCTACCCGGTTCCGTGATTGCGGCAAAGTGCTCACCCTTTACCGGCGGTAGGGCACCCCGAAGATCGCCTGACGGATCACGCTCAGCGCGTCCCGATGCGACAGCATAGCGGAATACCTGCCCGCACGAGACGAGAGCACGGCGTTCCGTCTCTGATACGCCCCGCTTCTCGATTCGGTGCAAGACACTGAGGAGTTCTGGTGCGGTGATTTCGGCGATTGGTTGTTGACCAATCCATGGGAAAATATCGCGCTCGAAGAGGCGAATCTTTCTTGCGGCGTGGGCCGGCGCCCAACTTGGAGAGAACTTGGCAAACCACTCCCGCGCAACTTGCTCGAAGCTGTTTGCGGCTCGGTTCGCTTGGGCAGACTTTTCCGTTTTGCGGCTCTTGCTTGGGTCGATACCCTCTGCCAGTAGCTTCCGCTCTGTGTCCCGGCGCTCACGCGCGGCCCTCAGGGTCGTTTCGGGGTATACGCCGAGGGAAATCCTGTTTTCTTTGCCGCTGAAGCGGTATTTCAGCCGCCACCATTTGCCGCCTGATGGTGAAACCTCCAAATAGAGCCCACCGCTGTCGTAGAGTTTGATGGCTTTCGTTGTTGGCTTGGCGCTACGGATTACAACATCGGTCAGTGGCATGGGGCAACTCCTTACAGCGATAAACTCGCCTGCCCCCAATGTTGCCCCTACTTGCCCCCGGATGTCAAGAGACAGAAGTGCATCCTATGAGACCACATAGGATGATAAGTCTATTGTTTTTGTGTGATTTGCGGATTATTTTGGATGCTCTAGGAAATGTTTTTGGTAGCGCTACCGGGAATCGAACCCGGGTTTTAAGATTGAGAATCTCACGTCCTAACCCCTGGACGATAGCGCCACTATTTTTCAATAACTTACAGTAGAAATCGCGCTTACTGGCAAACTTTCTGTCACTCTTGCCAGGATTTCCCACCGGAAAGGCATGGGCAGACCACGGGCGACTCTGTAAAAAAGTACCCCTGGGACTAGCAAATCGGAAACAGTGGCATGGATTGTAAGCAGCAACATCCTGTGAGCCTTAAACAGTATCGCAAGTTGTGCGGAAAATGGCAATCCGTGCGCGTCGCCCACGATGCAAAAGGGAAGCCCGAGCGCCGCCTGGTGCTCCTGAATGGAGAGCCGGTGAGCTCCAAAGGAGAGGCGTTTCAGTCCCGCCTTCTCTGCCGCGATTTTCACCTGCGGGATTGGGAGGCACGCACGGACCCTCTCGGATCTGTGCGTGCCTTCCGCCTATGGCCTGGAGGGCACAAGGGTCGCGGCCAGCACGAGGACATTCGGGTTGCTCGGCAGGGAAACGCTCTTCATCACTTTGCTGCTGTCGAGAGCCAAGGAATAGGCATGGGCGTAGAACGCATTGCCCTCGCTTGAGCCGTCCGCAGCAAGGCGATAGGGCATTTCCGCGGCCACGGACTCGCCTTTCAAACTGCCGCGCTCGGACCAATCGGAGAGACTCCGCGTGAACGAAGAGGATGTGCCGTCCGCATAGTTGACGGTGAAGGTCTGCGACTCTTGATTTCCCTCGACTGCCACGGCCAGGATCTTGAGGCTATCAAACTTTCCGGCCGGAAGCGTCACAGTTTTGCCCGTAACCGCATCGGGCGCATTGGCAGGTCCAAGACGAAAAACGACGCCGTATCCTACCTGCTCGCGGCCAAGCGCTTGTTCTGAAAAAGCATAACCACCGTTGTCGAGTCCGGCTGTCGGTGCAAACTTCGAGCCGTCGCGATAGATGCCTGTGACGTTATAAGCCGATGATAGATCCACGGCCACGGTGCCGCTGAGAACCGGCGTAACCGTCAAGTCCACAGTGATGGTGTGCGACAAGCTTCCCGAAACGCCAGTCACAGTGACCTTGCTGGTTGCCGGGATCGTCGACTTGCTGGTGATGAGCGTCATGATACTGGTTCCGGTGGCGCTGGCAGAACCGAATGTAGCCGTCACACCTTCCGGTAGTCCCGACACAGCAAGATTGACCTTGCCATTGAAACTGCCCCTCGGCATGACGAGGATTCTGGCGGTGCCGGTCCTTCCCTGGGGAACCGATAGACCCTCCGACGCCGCAAGCAGCGCAAATTCGGCGGGGCCAGCGTTCGGCGAAGGCAGCACGTCATAGAGCGGACGCGCCGGCTTCACTTCCGGATTCTCATCGGCCAGGGAAATAGCTAGAATGCGGACGCTGTCGTTGTTCGGCAATTTGACTGTCTTGGCGCCGGCCGGAAGATCGATCGCATACCCAAACAGATACGAATAGGCATAGTCAACGTTCTTTCCCGCTGCGTCGTGGTGATGAGTGCAGTACCAGGCCAGATCGGCGCGCTTGATGAAGCCAGGCTTCAGCCCCGTCATTTCGCCATAGTTGTCATGCAGAACATCGGTGGAACTCCACTGCCGATCGTCCCACTGGCCGATGAATCCGCCCCAGTCCTGGATGTTCAGTTCGGTCTTCACGCCGCCGATCTCGAACGACGCTTTCTGATCGCCGTTGGCCGAAGCCGCGAGCACGTAGATGCGATTGTAGTGGCCCGCGGGCAGTTTGATCGTCTGTCCCTTGGCTGCCACTGCGTTGGGGGCGCCGCTCTTGGCCGCGGCCAGTTGGAAGCGCACATCGTTGAACTGGATCTGCTCAGGCAGCATCTCTGCCGGCAGAGCATTGCCCTTGCCGTCAAACCCAGCCGCAGAGGGATCCCCGTCGTTGCTGGCAGTTGCCACGTTATAAGGCAGCGTTACCGGCGTAGATTGCACGCCTGCAACGGTCGCGGCGGGTGCAGCCAACTTTAGCGCGAAGGTGCGCGGCTGGTATCCGCCAAAGGAGGTGACCAGGGCGCCATCGGCTACGGTTGCCGAACCAACCGGCTGTTCCTGCCCGTTCACTTCGCGCGCACTGGTGATGGGTGCAGCGAAAGAGAGCTTTACGTCAGGCTGCGGCTTGCCATCAAGTTCCACCAGCCGCACGACAACTTCGTCGCTCAACTCCGCTTTTTTGACGGCCAGAACCCGAATCCGAGGATTGCTGACCTTCAACAGAGAGAAGGTGCGGCCCAGCGCGCCTTCATGCTGAGAGGTTGCAAAGGCCAGCAGCGGCGCGTTCAGGCGCTGTGCCTGCCAGTCGGTTTGCGCGGTGCGCCAGCCGTTGGAGTGGCCGGCAATCCCGTACACGAACTCGTGGTGCCCGATATCCTGGGTCGCCTCGTCCGCATAGCCGCCGGCAACTCCCGGGGTGAGAATCAGGGTCAGGCGAAGCGTGTTGTCGTTCGGTTTGTCCGATCCATTCTTGCTGTCTGTCAGGATGGTGGCGCCGTATTTTCCGCTCATCTCCGTCAGATCGATCCACTGATGCGACGGCACTTCGAATTTCTTGGGCTGCGCTGTGGACCGCTCGATGGCGCCGATGTCCCAGTTATAGGTAGCCATCTGGTTGGACACGGTGAGAGGGAAAGTCGCCTTGAGACTCGACTCCCGGGTGTTCCAGTCGATTACGTTGCCGAACTCGACGCGCTTGCCACCATCGCCGGCGGAGAGGCTGACGGTTTGGACAAACTTCGAACCAGCGGTCTCGCGCGTGACTTCAATGGCTGCGCGGACGGGACCGTCTTCCACGACCTTGATCTGCGCCGGACCCGAGACGTAGGCCTTGGGCGCTGCCTGTTCCTGCTCCCAATCCATATTCCAAGCCGGCCACTGGGCGGGATTGTCATAGGAGATTGCGAGGCGCGCGGGAGCTGAAAGCAGTTCCCTGTTGTTCTGCTTGTCGAAGATGCTGAAAACATCTCCATCTTGATTCAGGCGGACGCGGTAATACGCGTTCTCCAGTTCATCCTTTGACACGTGCAGAGAGGATGCGGAACCTGCCTGTTCGTCAGTGGGCTGCACGTCATAGACGGCATAACCGACCGAGGGCAGGCTGGCCACGAAGATCACCTTACCGCCGGAAATCTGCGCGGGAACATCTTTTCCGTCCGGAGCCGTTACGCGCACTGCCTTGGGGCTGCCTTTGGGGAAGTCAACGGTGGCTTCCACCACGTCTTCGCGGTCAATGTTGAGCGGATTGAAGACCACCAGGGGCACGCCCTTGGCGGTGGTGTTCAGGGTTGCGGCGACACCCTCGACTGCGTTGGTCAAAACTCCCGCAAACTGGTTCATTGCGATTACATCGTCGTTCCAGGCAAACTCGTAGGAACGCGGGGTTGCGGTTCCTGCCGCCAGATCGTGAAAATGTGCGCCCATCGCCAGCGTCCAGGCATCGTTCAGCCTCTGCAGAGGATAGGGGCGCGCACCGAGCCATGCGGCGGCAATCGACGACTTCTCCGCCGCATCCGCCAGCAGTTCTTCATGTCGAATCCAACGCTTCTGGTAAGCCTGCGACGTCAGCGACCCGGCCGAGTGATTGGTCAACTCCATTTCGCCGGTGTAGCGCGGAAGCATGGCTTCCTGGGCGGGAGTGATATCGAGGAACATCTGGTCGGCAGCCGCGGAAACCACGTTCACCGGACCGTCGCCCACCTTCACTGGCGACGACTCTGGCCGCGATTGTCCACGCATGGAATATTCACCCGGCGAAGACAGGCTTACGCTGCCCTTTGTGACGATAGCTTCCAACCGCTTGACGGACTCTTCCCTCGGAGCCCCGCCAATATCGCCCGTCCCGTAATAGTGATAGTCCGTGAACAAGCCGGTGACTTTGCCGTTCTGCTCGACGCGCGCGGCCCAATCGCCCTGGAATCTCTGCAGACCACGATCTCTCTGTTGCCTGGCAAGCGCAGACTGCTCTCGCCGCAAGCCATTCAACTGCTGCATGTCCTTCGGATCGATCGGCTGACCGCCCTGACGAGCATCTTGCAATTTGTGCTGTAAATCGCCGATCTTCTTCTCGAGTTCCGTAAGCACCGGATCGCTGGGTTCAGAAGGCAGAGGTGTGCTGAGATCGGTCCCAATGCCTCCGCTATAACTTCCCGGATTGAGTCCAGCCAGGACGCTTTCGCCATCGGGCCCTACCCACACACCGACATTAAATGGGGTTCCTTCCGGCGTCCGCTCCAGGGATTGTGGACCGCCCCCATCGGCCGAGGATCCCCACACCAGTTTCTGCGTCGAGAAACCCTTCACGCCAGAGTGCGCCAGAATGGTTGGCAAAGAGGCAGGAAAGCCGAAACAATCCGGCAGCATGTATTCCGCACTGGCTTTGCCAAACTCGCTGCGGAACCAGTTGTTCCCATACAGAATCTGCCGGATGATGGCTTCGGCACTGGGCGCGTTCACGTCGCCCTCTTCCATCGAAGAGCCTGCCGGGAACCACCGCCCATCCGCTACATATTTCTTCAACTTCGCATAATCGGCCGGATAATACTCCTTCATGAGCCGGTAACGGTTTGCTCCGCTGAAATTGAAGATATAGTGCGGATACTTGTCGATCAGCTTGAAGTTGTCTTCCATGGTCTTGCGAAGGTACTCGTCGATGACCTGCGGATACTCCCAACGCCATTCCGTGTCGAGGTGCGCGTATCCGACAACATAGAGGGTCGGCTGTTTTGTCAGATCCGGCTTTTCAGCAGATTGCGCCTTGGCCTCGCCATGAGTAAACAGAAAGAACAAAGACGCCGCCATCAGAGTGGTACAAATCTTATGCATTGCAACTCCTCAAAATGAGTAAAGCATTGATGAATAGCTGTTACCTACAGAAACAAGCCAGGAACCGTGGATGTAGACAACGCCCACCGGCTGTCGAATCTCATCCATCGTCCTACTGGCAAAAAGTCAGAGCTCCGCTATGAAGGTTGATGGGGCTTCTCCTTTGGCGCTCATGGGAGCGCGCAGGCGCCTCAATCACGTTCACCGGATGCACTTGCGCCTCAGTTGCCTCTCTGCTGAGGACGCCTGGACATTGCCACTCGGTCCAAACGTCCACGATACTATGCAATGCGGGTTTATGCTCCGTATCACTCAGGACGGGCCGCCTCCGAAACCGCAACAGGGTGAAACCAGCCTCTGCGCTACCGACCGCATGCACTGAATCTCCTTACTGCATTTCCGTGGCGCCAATAAGCGCATCCAGCGCCGAGGTTTGGCGAGTGCCGTCGCCAGTGTCGTACGCCCCTTCCCAGACTCCGCCAAACTGATAGTTGGCGCCTTGATCGTTTTTCCAGATGCTGCCGGCATTGGTGTCCACAAATGTCTTGTATTGCGCGCTGGGTGCCGCGCCGTTCAGTTTGACGAGATTCCGGATAAAGATGCCCTTGAACTGTGGCCCGTCGGGGCCAGTCAAAGTGGGCTCATGGAGAACGCCACTGGCGGTAACCAGGTTCGTCATGGCTGCGCTGGCAATATTTTGCGCGATGGGCAACAACGTCGGGTCCTTGTCGGCGTTGTAGAGTTCTACCAAGCCACCAAGGATAACTCCCTGATTATATGTCCAGGTCGTCTGGGTGTTGTTTGTGCAAACTTTTGGATTGGTCGCGTTTAGACCGTCATTGACCAGGTTTTGCGAGTTGATCATGCCGGAGGTGTTGAACCACGTCCACTCTTTTTGCGCCCATGCGAGATATTGCGCCTTCTGAGTCGGATCTGTGGCCCGGTTGGCTAGTCCGGCGGCAAGATCAAGAAACAGTTCATTGGTGATCGCGTTTTTGTATGCCGACGTGGTTAGGTTCTTGCTCCACCAGACCCCGCCTCCGCATGTGGTCGTATCCCACTGCGTTGTCATATCTGCAAATATGGTCTGCGCCATGGCGAGGTAGCTTGGATTCTGGGTCAGATCGTAAGCATCCATCCAAGCAAGCGCCCACCAAGCCTCGTCGTCATTGGAGTCGGTAATGAAATTTGTGCTGCCGTTTGCCTTGTTTGCATTGCTAAAGGTGTTTGAAACCGCGCTGAGATACTGCGTCGTGTTGGTCGCCCTGGAGTAATCCACCAGCACGGTAATCGCATTGGCTGAGTTCCACCAGCCCGTGGGGGTTTGATAGAGCCCAGAACTCTGTACGTACGAATCTTGCAGCGTTTGGACACCGTACGCCGCTTGTTGGGAATAGCTGGGAGTTGAAGTCGTGGTAGTCGTAGTGCCTTTAGAACCACCACCACAGGCAGACAGAACAAGAACGCAAAGTCCACAGAACAAAGCACCCCAGCTAAAGAGCTTTGTTGACATCCTTTTCTCCTTTGCCTTTTGGGTAGGCAGAAAACTGCTGAAAAGGGGTGCTGTACGCACCCCTTTTCAGGTTTAGCCGAGATGAAGCGGCGGTTAGAACTCCAATTTCAGCGTGAACTGCATCATGCGCGGGAAGTTCTGCTGTGAGGAACCCACCGTACCGTAGCCAGACCATGCGCCAGGCTGGTTGGGATTTGCCACGCTCTGAACGCGAGAGAGCGCGTTCTGCGGGTTGCCCGTATCAGGACCGCCAAAGATCACGGTGTTGGTCACGTTGAAAGCTTCCGCCTTGAAGAGCAAGTTGAGCTGATCCTTCAGGGCGAACTTCTTTTGCATGCTTAGGGCCGACTGCTGAGCCCAGGGGTTGCGGACCTTCGTATTGGTCGTGCCGAAGGGGGTCACCCAGTATTCCGGCGAATTGGCCCAGCAGGTTGTCTGAGCGTTGTTCATGTAGGTTGACCAGCTCTTGTGAGCCGGCTTGGGGTCGTAGGTGCCGCAATTGAAGGGCTGGCCGTTCGGGAACCCTGTTGACGTACCTGCGCGGTTCTGGAAGACCCAGCCCAACTGCCAATCGTTGACCGCTTCACCCACCAAGCCGTGTGCGTTGCTCAGCACCGTGCCACCCTTACCTACAGGAAGACCGTAAAGGCCGCTGAAGGAGAGCTGCCACGTAGGAGCGTTGCCGCCGCCATCCTCTTGCCTGTAAGGCGTGTCGGCATCAACCTTCCACGCTCCGCTGTTGTTGAGATAGCCCTGCGCATTAAACTGCTTGGCCCAGGTAAAGGACGAAAGGAAACTCAATCCACGGCTCAGGCTGCCGCCGTTGGACATGCGCTTTTCGGCTTTGGCGATCATCGAGTCGTAGTCGTTCCAGCCGTTGGCATGAGTGTAAATGTAGACATTGCCGTTGAACTCCGGATAAGGAACCATCAGGAGCTTGGCTGCGATTGTCGGATTGGCGCCCATGCTCACCGTGTTGGGCATAACGCCGTAGAACGGGTTGGCAACCTGCTGATCCAGATAGTTGGGGCCGATCTGCAGAGTCTTGGCCACATCGGCGTCGCTCAGGCCATCATACTGGCGCGAGGTACGCATATTGGTGGTGATGACACCCGCGTATCCCAATTCTCCAATGATACCGAAGGGGAGCTGGGCCTGGATGCCGAGGGAATACTGATGCGTATGCATCAGCTTGCGGTCACGCTGATCGATCCCGATGCCCTCACCCAACAGAGTCTGATCGCCCTGCGAGGTGCCCAGAACCGGGGTCAGGCCGTTCGGGTAAGGACTGCCAGTCTTGAATGCCTGTGAAGGCTGCCAGATTTCGGTGTTGATCTGGGCGTTGTAGTTGGTCCCCTGGTCCCACGCGGAAGCGCCGCCCAGTTCGATACCCTCGCCGGACTGCAAGCCGTATCCGCCACGCACCACTATCTTGGGTGTAATGGCATAGGTGAAGCCGAACTTGGGCTGCAGAGCACCCCAGGTGTCCGCGTACGGAGTTAGTTTGCTGCTGGAGAACTGCGCAACACCCAAGATCGAGCTAACCATGGAGGCGCCGTTCGGCAATCCCGCTGGGTAGGCAATCTTACTGCTAATCGAGTTGGTGCAGGTCAAGCAGAGGCCTGCCATCAAATAGTTGTTGCGGTCGGTGGGAGAGGTTTCCGTATCCCAGCGCAGGCCGAGGTTGAAGGCCAGACGAGAAGTCACCTTCCAATCGTCCTGGAAGAAACCGGCATAGTAGTCGTACGACTTGTAAGTGTTGTACTTGGTTTCAACGCTGCCGCCGTCCGGATAACCCAACAGGGTGTCAGCGATGTCGTTACCGGTATTGTTGCCGTGGGCGGGATTCTCCCAGGTGTATCCGGTTCCGAAGTTGAAGTTTCCGTTGGCGTTGCCCACGCCTGAGTTGGCAACGTGGAACAGCATGTATTCCAAGCCATAGTGCAGGTTGTGGCGGCCGATCACATGCGTCAGCGACGGAGCCAGGTCATAGGTTTCAAACATCGACGGATCGCCGGTGTTGCCGACCAACTGGTTGTAGTTGTCAAGCTTGAAGGTAGGCGCGAAATTGCGCTTTGTGGTGCCCGTGGCGGGCATCGTCAGGCCTACATCGCCAGGCGTCAGTGTGGCCAGACCAGCCGCGACTGCGCCGCTCGGTCCGAGGTCCCAAGTGCGGTTGAAGCCCAGGCGAAGATCGCCGAAGAGCTTGGGATTGAAGTTATGGGTGAAGTCGACAACCGGAGCCACGTCAGAACGGTAGTTGTTGATGTTGCCGTTCGCGGCTGGGCCAGGGAAGCCGCTGCCATTCCGGTATTCCAAGCCAGACCACCAGGCGAACGTAAACTTCACCTTGGTGTCTTGTGTAAAGTTGTAGTCAACACTGGCGATGGGCTGGTTGTACTTATGCGTGCTGTCGCCGGAATAAGCGTAGTTGTTTGCATAGCCAGGCAAATTCGGCTTGGGGAACAAGGCCATAATCTTGCTGGCAATCGGCGTGATTTCGCTCGCCGGAATGACGTTGCCGGCATAAGGCTGACGTTCCCACTTATTGCAGGCCGCGGGCGTGCCATCGATACAAGTGAGAGGCTGATTCGGGCTATAGATACCGATCGTGCGAGTCGGATCCTGCGCAGTCGGTCCGATTTCGTTCCTGTAGGTCAGGATGCCGGTCAGATCGACGCCACCGTTGGGGCCCGAACCGGGCAGGGTATCGGCAGTCGGAACGCTCGTCACAATACCGGCAGGCTGCACCTGACGATAGCCTTCAAAGCTGAAGAAGAAATACAACTTGTCATGGTGGGGAATCACCGGGCCACCAAAGGTTATGTCGAACTGGTGTTCGTTGTGGAAGAGGCGAGGCGCGTTAATCTGGTTGCGGTCAAAAGTGTTCGCATCGAAAACGGAGTTGCGCCAGTTGTCAGAAGCAGATCCGTGATAGATGCGCGAACCGCTCTTCAACACGGTGTTCACGGTACCACCGGCATAGCGGCCGTACTGTGAGTCGTAGTTGTTCATCATGACTTTGAACTCTTCGATGGAATCGATGGCGGGCGAAATATTCCAGGTACCGTTGCCGCCGCCGTTCGGCGTCGAGATCGGAGCGCCGTTCAGCGAGAAGTTGTTCATGTTGCCGTTGACGCCATTGAGGGAGTACGCGTTGTTTTCGTCCCACGCGCGCGTACCGGAAAATCCGTTGGCGCCGAACTGGGTCTGTGTGAACTGGGCACCGGCCGTGAGGCCGATCAGGTTATAGATCATGCGGCCTGAGTTGGGCAGGCCCTGGGTCTTTTCCGGATCCATCACCGTACCGCCCGAAGCACTTTCCGTGTCGAGTTGTATGGCTCCGCCCGCTTCTACAGTAACGGACTCGGTCTGCGCTCCCACTTGCAGAACGAAATCCACCTTGACGCGCGAGCTGATGTCGACAGGGATATCGGCGCGAACCTCTTTTTTGAAGCCATTTTGTTCGGCGGTCAGGGTGTAGGTGGCCGGGGAAACAAAAGGAATGATGAAGTCACCGGTCTGGTTCGAGGTGACCTTAAAGTTCTGCTGAGGGCCTGTCGCCGTGATGGTAGCTCCCGTGACAGCGGCACCCGACGAATCGGTGACGTGGCCAACCAACGTGCCACGAAACTCCTGCGCGCGGCTTGTCAGAGCGGCAAATGACAAGACCAATAGACACAGTCCGATCATTCGCCATAATGGTACAAAGTTTTTGTGCATGTGTTGCCTCCGAATGTTTTTCAGGCGCGGATTTTGTAAAATCCGTACCCGCATCTGGAAAAGGCTGCCATCTTGGTAACGTTTTCAGCCCAACATGGTAGCGTTTCCACAGATGGGGGTATCCTCTGCTCGAACATCGTCTCTTGTCAAGGAATCCGGGGCATAGCTTCTTGAAGGCGGCTCTCGACTTCGCAATGAAACACTTCGATTTGGCAGGATTTTTTCCTTGCATGTGGCGCGGAGCATTACGCTTAGAGATTTGGAAAGATTTGAAAAATGAGCAAGGAGTGGACGCTGAAATAAAATTTGACGAGGACCCCCAACCAGAACAAAATCAGATCGAAGAGAACAGCACAGGCAGGAAGGCTGGCCTCAGTTGATGACAACAGTGCGATAATTGGCCAATCGTTCTGAGACACGAACTTTCTGAGACGCGACATTGCGAAATAGCTCGATGCGGCGCGGGCGAGAATGACGATGTATAATATCTTCCTGTTTTCTTGTCCTCAGGAAGAGTGATTCCAGTCTTGACTTGAGTGCAAATTGGCAATTGCTGAGACATGGAGACCATGCGGCTCGCAAGTTTGGCCCTCACCGGCCTCTGACAACTTGGATCCGTCGTGCGTCACCGATATCGCGAGCAAGTGGACGGAGTCTCGGTCGTTCAGCCAGCTGTCCTGACGGAATGATGGCGAGGTCAGCACCGAACCGCACGACATTCCATATACCCTTAAAATGGGCAAGCCTCCTGGGACAGGCTTCGTCTTGACAAGGATCGCGTTTCGCAGCTAATATGGCTCGCGATGGAATCGATACCATAATTGTGGCGTATATTCCGCGCGAAAACGGGACAAGCCCCCTATCAATAACTATTCAACGATATTCAACTTCCGCCCTGGCCGCTAGAAGTCAGCCTCACTGCATTGGAGAAGGAAAACCTGAATGAGAGTGTTGCGGACTTTTCTTGTACCTTCAGGCGTCACAAAACCGGCCATGGCCTTGAGTTTGGCCTTGGCTTCCTTGTTGGCCTTCCCGGCGCCGGCGCAACAACAATTACTGTCGACACATCATATGCGTCAGGCAGTCGTGAACAAGCAGGCGAAACTCATCGGTCTGCTTCCTGAAACCCGGCGATTGAAGCTGGCTATCATGCTTCCACTGCGCGACCAAGCGAGTTTGGACGCATTTCTGAAGCAGATCTACGACCCGCAAAGTCCAACCTATCGCCAGTTCCTTTCGGTGCCGCAATTCACGGAAAGGTTCGGACCGTCCCAGGCGGATTATGACAGTGTGGTCAGGTTTGCCAAAAGTCATAACATGACGATCGTCGCCACTCCCGTCAATCGCATGCTCGTGGATGTCGAGGGCTCGGTTTCCGACATCAATCTGGCCTTTCATGTGACCATGGGCATTTATCTGCACCCCACCGAAGATCGGACGTTTTATGCGCCTGATCGGGAACCGGCGGCTGACCTGAATGTGAGGCTCTGGCACATCGCGGGATTGGACGACTTTTCCCCGCCGCGCCCCCAGTTGCGGTATGCAAGTGCGGCTGAAATCACGAGAATGAATACCGCTGGATCAGGTCCGGGTGGCACTTTCCTTGGCAGCGACATCAGGGCCGCTTATTACGGCGGATCCGCGCTCGCCGGCACGGGCCAAACGGTCGGCCTGTTTGGGTTGAACTACAACCTCAGCGACATTGAAATGTACTTCAGCGCCATTGGCCAGACGTTCAATCCCAGTCAGGTCACGGACTACTCGACCGACGGCACCGTAAGCTCCTGTCCAAACAATTGCGATGACGGCGAGCCGGCTGTCGATATCCAACAGGCGCTTTCCATGGCGCCCGGCGCCAACATCGTTGAATACTTCGGAAACAGCGATGCGGACACCTTCAACGCCGCGGCTTCGGCAAATATCGCCAAGCAGATGAGCGCTTCGGTCCTTTGGCTGCCAGCCGATCCTTCCACCGACGAGCCCATCTTCCAGGAGATGGCGGCACAAGGGCAGAGCCTGTTCATGGCCTCCGGCGACAGTGGCGCCTATAACGCAGCAACCAACCCTGGATTCTACCCGGCGGATGATCCCTACGTCACTGGAGTCGGCGGCACGGACCTGACTACGAGTGGCGCGGGCGGTCCATGGGCGTCGGAGAGCGCCTGGATCGGCAGCGGCGGTGGAATCGACACCAACGACCTCGCTATTCCCAGCTATCAGCGGCTTCCGGGGGTGATCAGCTCGTCAAACGATGGCTCGACCACGCTGCGCAATATCCCCGATGTCTCCGCGGACGGGAACACCGACAGCTACTGGTGCTCCAGTAGTGCGTGCCACGAGGGCATTGGAGGAACCAGTCTTGCCGCGCCGCGCTGGGCCGGGTTCATGGCTCTGGTCAATCAGCAGGCAGCCATGCACAACCAACCCTCTGTCGGCTTCCTCAACCCCATCATTTACCCCATTGGCTTGGGAACGAGCTACAACACCGACTTTCACGACATTACTTCCGGGAATAATGCCAATCAGGGACCCACTTCGTACAATGCCATTGCGGGCTACGATCTGGCGACCGGCTGGGGTAGCCCAAACGGTCAGGGCCTGATCGACGCCCTGACGCCGGTGTCTTCGGCGCCGTATTACACCTTGTCGGCAACGCCGAGCACGGTAGCCATCCCGACGGAAGGCAGTGGGACGAGCACGATTCAACTCACTTCCGGCAACGGCTTCGCCGGAGCCGTCACCCTCTCCGCGGTCCTCGTCGGCCCGTCGTCCGGCGTGACTGCCAGCTTCAGTCCTGCCACGGTCACGGGGTCTGGTTCCTCGACCTTGACCATTTCGATAACCGGCCCCACCCCAGCGAATTTCCAGGTCGTAGTCACCGGCACCAGCGCCGCGACCGGCGTTCTGACTCAACCGGCTTATGTGACCATTGCGACGCCGGGTTTCGGGCTTTCATCGTCGCCGAACACCATTTACCTCAATCAGAAAGCAACCACAACCAGCACACTCGCGGTAACTCCCGAAAACGGCTTTGGCGGAGATGCGACCTTCTCGGTGAGTGGCCTGCCCAACGGCGTGAGCGCCTCTTTCAATCCCGCCAGCTCCTCCGGCACAAGCACCATGACGCTTACGGCTGCCGGCAGCGCACAGACAACCACGGGCTTGCAGTTCGCAGTCACGGGAACATCGGGCATTGCAGCGCAAACCACGCAACCCACCATCGTGGTCAGCGCAGCCACCGGCACGGGCGGCTCAGGAATACCTGTAAATCTGGCCTCGGCCTACAACCTGAACGGGATCTACACCGACGGCGCAACCTCCGCGACCAATGGCCTGGACGGGGACGGCAACGCGTACTCGTCAGAGCTTTTGACCGCCAATCGCATCCTCAATGGCGTTCAGTTCAACTTTGGCCCCGCGAATGCGCCGGATGCCGTTCAAGGCAGCGGCCAAACCATCAACCTGCCTGCCGGACAATTCACTACGTTGCAACTTCTGGGCACCGGCGTGAACGGCCACCAAGCCGCGCAGCTGTTCGCCGTAACCTACACCGATGGCACAACCTCCACGTTTACGCAGGGCTTTGGCGATTGGGCCAGCGGCCTAGGAGGCTTCGCTAACCAGTCGGAAGCGGTCGCAATGACCTACGTCGATGCCAACAACAACACCAAGGTGAGCGGCCAGCGAAATCTGTATGCCTACTTCTTTGCCCTGAACAGCGCCAAGACGGTAGCCAGCTTGACCTTGCCCAACAACTCCAACGTGGTGGTGCTTGCCGCCACTTTGACAGCGCAAGACGTGGGAACGCAGGTCAGCCTGACGGGCCAATACAACCTGGGCGGCCTATTCTCTAACGGGACAACGTTTAGTGCGCCCTCGGGGATGGACGGCGGGGGAGATGCCTGCACGCTTTCCAATGGGTGCTCCGATGCTTTTTCGTCGCAACAATTGGGCCTGTCGTCGAGCCAGCCCCCGACACTGACCTTCAATGGCTCTGTGTTCGACTTTGGAACCGTCAATACGGTCGACTGCACGACCCGCTGCATCCTGGACGCAATCGATCTCAATCCGGGCGTGGTCGTTACCCTGCCCGCCGGCCAACAGGCCGCCTATTCCACCATGACGCTGCTGGGCGCTGGCGTTCAGGGCGGGGGAAGTGCGACAGTTACTATCAATTACACCGCCGGAGTGCCCACTGTCTTCACGCAGACTTTCAGCGACTGGTGCAATTTCCAGAACAATACGTACGAGACAATCGCCGTGGCATCCATGTCACGGATCAACAGCGACGGCACCCTCAACACTGCAGCCACCTGCAATCTCTATGCCTACACCTACCCCCTGGATGTCACCAGAATAGCGAAAAGTATTGCCATTACCAATGCCGCTCAAAACTTGCAAACGATTGCTTTTGCGTTGACTCTGACTGGGGGAACGACCAGCGTTTCACCCAGCTTCACGCTCTCCAATTCGACCAGCACACTAAATCTGGCTCACGGCGGCAGCGCAGCGAGCACCATCACGGTCGCCCCCGCCAACGGATTTACCGGCAGCGTAGCGCTCGCCGCCACTGGCCTGCCCAGCGGCGTGACCGCGATGTTTGGTTCAAACCCCACAACTGAAACCAGCGTATTGACGCTTACCGCGAGCGATTCAGCCACTTCCGGAACAGCGACGGTGACCATCACCGGGACTTCCGGAAGCCTGTCCGCAACCACCACCATCGTCCTCACGGTGAACGCCACGCCGAGCTTCACTCTCGGAGCTTCTCCGGCTGCGTTGACCATAGACCAAGGCAGCAGTGGAACCAGCACGATCACGATCACCAGCACAAACAGCTTCAATTCCGCAGTGAGTCTGAGCGTTTCCGGCCTGCCTGCGGGCGTCACCGCGACGCTCTCGCCCACTTCGATCACTCCCAAAGCAAACGGCAGTGTGCAGTCAACTCTCACGCTAACCGCCTCCTCTACATCAGCTTCGACTCTTGGCCACGGAGGACGCCCGCTGTTTCCAGAGGCGGCCCTGGCGGCTCTTTTGTGCTGCTTTGGATGGAAGAAGCGGCGCCGTATGCAGATGCTGTTGCTGTTGACGGTCAGCATAATCGGGCTGAGCCTGCTCAACGGCTGCGGCGCGCAGTCAACGCCACACTCCCCCACAGCAACCACGGCCATGATTACCGTAACCGCCACGTCAGGATCTCTGCAACAGTCCACTACCCTCTTGCTCACAGTCAACTGACACAGTAACCTGCTCAAAGCGGCATGAACATGGAATAAGTCCGCTACAACCGCTCACTCTACATCGACGAAACCTTCGTTCGCATTGCCTGCTTCATGATTGTTCTCAGAAGATCATGAAGCAGCTTCCAGCGAGATTGCTACCTTGCCAAGTCTCTGGCGTAGCGATCGAAGAAGATGCACATTTACGAAAAGTTCACCGGGCGGCGGCCATTGTCTGCCTTCGAATAAGACTCGACCCGCGGCGGCAAACGCGTCTAGGAACAGCCTCGTTCATCCCGTCGAGAAACTGCTCCCGGCTGCTTCTGCAGCATCGTTCTCAAATCTCGCCGACATCGGCGCCGTCCTGTGACAATACGCATGCGCTTCATCCTTCAGCTTTCAATCAAACGCTCTTTGACTCGGGCACTTGGGCTGAGTCTCGTTGGCCTGTACCCCACTGCCTGTCACTTCTGTTGAAGCCCGCCAGGTAGCGAGAGTAGACTGGATGGACGATATAACATCAACGCATGCCTGACTTCTGCAACTCATTTCGCGCACCATGTGAGCCGAGTTGTGCGAGACGGACATAAAGCTTAGTGAAGGCAATCAGTAAAATGAAGAATTTTCCAAAGTCTTGGTGCTATACATTCCTTGCCATTGCTTTTGTCGTATTCGGGCCGTGCTGTTCGGCAGTTGCACAGACGGCAAGTATTCGGGGAACAGTATTCGATCTCGATCATTCCGTCGTCGCGCAGGCCGACGTTGAGTTATACCGAAGAGCTGCGAAGCCCATCCTGTTACAGACAGACGTGAATGGCATCTTCGCCTCAGAGACGGTTCCCCCGGGAACCTACACACTGGATGTGAAGAAGGAAGGCTTTGCGGTCTATCACAGGGACAAGGTCGAAGTATCGTTGCGGGGACAGGCCAACCTCACAATTGTCCTGTCTCTGCCTGTTTATCAGGAAGAAGTGAATGTCGGCGGTTCGGACGATGCCAAGGGATCCTCAATTCAGGAAAACTACCTCAGTCAGAAAACCCTTGACCAGATGTCCGACGATCCGGACACTTTTCAGACGCAACTCCAGGCCATGGTCGGCCCGGATGCGGTCTACCGGCTGAATGGAATCGAGATTGACGTGAGCAGCCTCCCGTCGAAAGATCTTATTCGATCTGTCCGCATTTCAACCGGGATATTCTCAGCAGAGTATGCGGGTACATGGGCATTCATGGTGGACATCTTCACCGATCCATCCCAGGTAAAGTTTGGCGGGTCCCTGATGGCGAGGGGTACGACAACGGCCTTCTCAGCGCAAGACCCATTTGCTCCGGAGAAGGCTCCGTATGACGAGGTGTTCGGACGCGCCTCCCTTCACGGGCATCTGGGAAAGAAGTTGTCCTATGGATGGACATTGGGCCGATCCTATAGCAATACCGGCAGCATCGTGAACGCCCAGGTATTGAACTCATCTCTCGAAGAGATCAACTTCAGGGACGCCATCTCTTCGGGAACGCACGGGGTGAGTTTCGAGATCACTCCTGCCGTCTCCCTTGGCGAACGGGACAACGCTACGGGCTATTTCAGTACGCGGCTGAACACGGGGAATAACCTCGGGGTCGGAGACTTGAGTCTTGCCGGGCATTCCTACACCCAAAGGCAAACAGCGTACACATCCAGGTTCACGTACAACCACACTTTCGCCGCGAACATGAATAACGAATTCCTGTTTGCTTACAACAATGGGACAACCAGGCAGCTTTCGCTAACTCAAGATCCGGAGATCGTTGTTACCGGAGCATTTACCGGCGGCGGCAATTCGATAGGCAGCAGCACTTTGGGAAGGCATGACTTTACCATCAAGGATGTGCTGCGTTGCACAGTGAATCAGCACATGCTGTCGATCGGGGCTGAAGCTCACGATTACGCAAATGACGGTACCATGGCCAATAACTTCAACGGAACCTTCACCTTCTCCTCTTTGAATGCCTACCAGATCACCATGCAGGGAATCGCTGCCGGATCAATTGCAACCCAGATTCGCGCAGATGGAGGCGGCGCGAGCCAGTTCCAGATCACCAGCGGACAGAATACCTTGTCGGCATCGGAGCCGGATATCGCAGGCTTCGTGCAGGACAATGTCGATGTACTCCGCAACGTCGGGATCAGCTATGGCCTCCGCATAGAGGCGCAGAAGACCCTTCCGGGAGTCAACTTCGCTCCGCGTTTCGCGCTCACCTGGGGAATCGACGGAAATGCAAAAGAGCCGGCTCGAACTTCGCTGCAAGTGAGTTTGGGCATGTTTTATGGGCGACTGCCTCTCTCATCTGTCACGTCCGTGGCACGGTATCAGTCAAACAAGACCGCGCAGTATACCTACATAAATCCGGATTTCTTTCCGACAATTCCGCAGAATCTGGAAGGAGAATCAGGTGGCACCCCGTCTTCGTACGGATATAGCTCAAAGTTGCATGCTTCCTATATGACGAGGGAAAATGCCAACCTGTCCCGAAGGATCGGGAAGCAAGGCCGCCTCTACGTGATGTTTTACCATTCGCTCGGTCAACGTCAGTACGATCAGCGGAATGTGAATGCTCCTCTTCCCGGCACCTACAACCCAAATGATCCGGGAAGCGGCATCAGACCTTTGGGAACCCTCGAGAATATGTTTCAGTATGAGTCCGAGGACATGAACAAGGGGAGTGAAGTCAGCGTCAGTTACATGGGGCCTGTGACAAAACATGTTTCCATCGGCGGCGGTGTCGGAGCCAATTTCGCCGAAGGGGATAACTACGGTCCCCCGTCCAACCCGTATTCGTTGAAGGATGATTATGGGCGTTTGGTGTCGAAAAAGCCCTATGGACATTTCTGGAGTTCGATTGAAGTTCCCAAGATCGGTTCGATCGCGCCGAATCTGGGCTTCAATCCAGGAACGCCGTTGAACATCACTCTGGGTGAGGATCTGAATGGCGACACGGTTTATAACGATAGGCCGGCCTTTGCGACGAACCTGAACAGCCCGACAGTAGTTAAGACCAGGTATGGGAATTTCGAAACGAATCCTGGAGCGAATCAGAAGCGCATCCCAGTGAACTTCGCAAATGGCCCCATGTTCGTGATGCTGAACATGTCGATCTCTCGCCAGATTCCCTTGCACTTCCTGGATTATCCCGGCAAACATTGGAAGCCTTCGATGAACTTCTCTGCTGACGGAGATAACCTGCTCAATCACCCTAATTTGAGCACGCCCCAGGGGAGTCTGAATTCTCCCTTGTTTGGTAAGTCGACCTCGACGTCCGGCGGCGCCAGAGATTTCCGCTTTAATGCCTCACTGAGGTTCTGAGGGGGATGCCGCGGTATCGGTGATGGGGGGCTCACTGCATAGGAGCTAGGTTAAGACTTCGTGGCAGCTTCTTGCTCACTTTGATTACCCCGCAGGTAGGGGCAGCCCCAACATCGCTCTACCCTCTTCGCTTTCTCAATACCCAGGTCGTCATGCAGCGAAGATCCTGCACGATCGTCGTTTTCAGCGGATCCACCAGCACAGCGTTCATTTCCTCCGCCAAATCCAGAAGCATCTTCTCGTCCACCAGGAACCACTCCGATCCGTCCCCGATGATGAATCGATTGCCCTGCACCCACTCGAAATCCATTCCAATCCTCGAACCCAATCGGCAGAACAGCATCCCTCCCGGCCGTAACACTCGCCAAAGTTCTGCCAGCATCGTCCGGAAGTGCATATCGTCCCGTGCAAAGTGAAGCACCGCGTTCGAGATCACCACATCCGCAAACCCACTGGGAAACGGCATCCTTTCGATGGATCCCACCTGGAAGTTCTTTGAGGGCAATCCGGTCATTAACGACGCAGACAGCCGGCGCACGTGCTCAACCCCTTCGGCATCCTCGTCCAGGGCAAACACTTCGCATCCTTCGCGCAACAAATGCACGAGGTTCCGCCCGTAGCCGCATCCGGCATCGAGTACACGCATGCCAGGCGCAATGTTTCCCCGCAGAATCTGATCGAACACGTAGATATCAATCTGCCCGAATTGCTCTTGAACGCTCAGCGTCAATCCGTTCCCCTCCTTGCTTTCAACAATTTATCCGCCGGCTTGTCCCGCCGTCATCGCCCGGTCTTCATCGGACCTCGGCGAAATCGTTGCTGCAACAACTATTGGAAGACTCCATCTCACAGTTGTATCAGCATGAGATTCGATCTCGGTTTTCTCCGATGCAGATGAGAATCAACGATAATTGGATATTGCACGATTCCTCGTGCGTTAGAGAAAGAGGTTGCCGTGCGCCGTTCCCTGGCCGCTGGTTTTCCGGTGTTTTGTGTGATGGTTTTGGGCGCGGTGTTTGCAGCCGCGCAGGTTTCCGGTCCCGTGGAGCAGGTCGCCGCCCCGTCTCCCGTGCGGCACGGCCTGCTCGCGCTCGATGAGGATCTGCAGGTGCTGGCCGAACACGTGGGGCCTGCCGTGGTGACCATCGAAGTCAGCGGCCTGACCACCGTGCAGGACCCCAACACGCGGCAGACGACCTATATTGCACAAGAGCAGGGAGTGGGTTCCGGCATCGTCGTCGATCCGGCGGGATACATCCTGACCAATGCACACGTCGTCGAGCACGCGACCTCCGTCTCGGTTCTGGTATTCCGCCATCGCAACAGGCTGCCTGGCGGCAGGGAAGATGCGCAGCGCTTTGTGGCCAGGATTGTGGGCCGCGACACCCTCACCGATATTGCGCTGCTCAAGGTGGAAGCCACCGATCTGCCGGCGCTCCAACTGGCGGACTCCGACCAGGTGCATGTCGGCCAGCTTGCCCTTGCGTTTGGCAGCCCGCTCGGCCTTGAGAACACCGTGACCATGGGCGTGGTCAGCGCCACCCAGCGCCAACTCAACACTTCGACTCCTGTGGTGTATCTGCAGACGGACGCAGCCATCAATCCCGGCAACTCCGGCGGGCCGCTGGTCAACGCGCACGGCGAGTTGGTCGGCATCAATACCTTCATCATCTCCAGCAATGGATCGTTCGCCGGCGCGGGCTTTGCCATTCCTTCGCAGATCGTGCGCGCCACTGCGGAGCAGATTATCCAGCACGGCAAGGTCGAGCATGGATACCTTGGCATCGGCATGAACGATGTGACTCCCGATAACGCACACTTCTTCAATCTGCAGGATGCCAGCGGCGCGATCGTCTCTCAAGTTACGCCGGACTCTCCGGCGAGCCGCGGAGGCCTGCGCACCGGCGACGTGATCTCTGAGATTAACGGGAACAAAGTGCTGAACGGTGGCGCTTTGCAGGTGACGGTAAGCGAAATGACGCCAGGCACAAAGATCGCCCTCGGCGTGATCCGCGATGGCAAGCCGATTACGCTGAATCTCACCGTGGGCCAGTTCCACGGAAATAGCGAAGAAGCGAGCAGCGACGACGGCCAGGATAGTTTGCACAGTGGAAAACTGGGCCTTGCGGTCACCGACCTGACACCGGAGGTGCGCCAGCAGGCTAACGTGCCAGACCAGGTTCACGGTGTCCTGGTTCAGAATGTTCGTCCCGGCAGTCCGGCAGACGAAGCTGGCATCCAGCCCGGTGACATCATCGCCGAGGTCAACCGCAAGCCGGCAGAGTCAGCCAGCCAATTTGCGAATGAGGTCCACCAAAATCCAGCCGGGAAGGAACTGCTCCTCCTGGTGTGGTCCAGGGGCAACGCAAGCTATCGAACCATTCACACCGATCAGGACGGGCAAAACGGATAGAGCATTTTCACGGATAGCCTGATTCTCTTGTTCCCCACCCTCGCCGCATCAGCGCTTTGGCAGCATCTCGCCCCCATGGACAGAGCCATGTCCATGGGGGATCGAGGGTGGGGAGTAACCAACCATACGGCATCCCCGTTCCGTTCATCGCAACAGGATGGATCGCCCCCTCACCAATTACACTTTCAAGGGAATGCAATCGCCTGATCCATTTGCTTCCCAGCTCGACCTCAGCTTTGACGAGCCCGTCCCGTCCCGCCGCATCTGGCCGGTCCGCGAGATCGTCGCTCAGGTCCGCGACCTCGTCGAGCAGAAGTATGGCGACGTATGGGTCGAGGGCGAAATCTCCAACTATCGCCCCGCGCCTTCCGGCCACGTCTACTTCACGCTCAAGGACGCCGAAGCCCAGCTCCCCATCGTGCTCTTCCGCCGCCAGGCCATGCTGCTGCGCTTTCGTCCCGAAGATGGCCTCCACGTGCTGGTCCGTGGCCGCGTCAGCGTCTATGAGCAGCGCGGACAAATGCAGTTGGTGGCTGAAACCATGGAGCCGGTCGGCGCCGGTTCGCTGCAACTGGCTTTCGAGCAGCTCAAGGAGCGCCTCAAGGCCGAAGGTCTCTTCGACGTCGCCCGCAAACGCCCGCTGCCCGCCTTTCCGCGCACCGTCGGCATCGTCACCTCGCCCACCGGCGCCGTGATCCGCGACTTCCTCAATATCGTCAGCCGCCGCCACTCCGGCCTCAGCGTGCTGCTCTGCCCCGTCTCCGTCCAGGGCGAGCAAGCCCCCGCAGAAATCGAGTCCGCCATTGCCCGCCTGAACGAGGCAGGTCTCGACGATACCAGCCTTGTCGACGTCATTGTCCTGGCCCGCGGCGGAGGATCGCTTGAAGACCTGGCCGCCTTCAATTCCGAGCGCGTCGCCCGCGCCATTGCCGCCTCGCGCCTTCCCATCGTCTCCGCCATCGGTCACGAAACCGACTTCACGATTGCCGACTTCGTCGCCGATCTCCGCGCTCCCACGCCCTCTGCCGCCGCCGAGCTTATTACCGAGGCCCAGCACAAGATTGTCGAATACCTGGCTGCCCAGTCTCACCGCCTCGACCGCGCCGCCCGCTTCCAGCTTCTCCAGGCCCGCCAGCACCTCACCCGCTCCGCTGCGGCCGACCGCACCGAGTCCCGCGTCTCCGCGCTTTTGCGCCGCCTTGCCCAGCGCCTTGACGATCTCTCCTTTCGCCTGGAATCCGCCTTAACCACCCGGCTCCACCAGCAAATGCGTTCTGTCGCCGACCTCACCGCCGCTGTTCTCCGCCATGATCCCCGCCAAAACCTCGCCCGAGCCAGCGAACGCCTCGCCGCTTGCCGCACGCGCCTCGACCGCTCCCTCGAGCGTGTCTTGCAGCGCTCCCGTGTCCGCTTCGGCACCCTTGATGCGCGCCTCCATTCCCTCTCGCCCCTCGCCGTCCTCGACCGCGGCTATGCCCTGGTTCTCAGCGCCGATGGGAACCTCATTCGTTCTACCTCCCAGCTTGCTCCCGGCGACCAACTCACCACGCGCCTCTCCGATGGCGCCTTCACCAGCCGCGTGGAATCCCCCGCGCCCAACCCGCCTGCGCGGGGCAGCCACCGACCGCCCCGCGGCAATAAAATCAAGAAGTGAGCCTATGACCGCATCCCGCGTACGCAATCTCTTCGGCACAGACGGCATTCGCGCCGTCGCCGGTGAAGCACCCCTCGACCCCACCACCATCT
>Ga0224530_1000357_pt1 | contig 31094 bp, 16 predicted proteins | sample CBST75metaG_FD_179873 | JGI IMG/M metagenome (GOLD analysis project Ga0224530, IMG submission 179873) | Peat soil microbial communities from Stordalen Mire, Sweden - C.B.S.T75 | ecosystem: Environmental > Terrestrial > Soil > Wetlands > Peat | place: Sweden: Norrbotten County, Stordalen Mire...
TGCGTCAGACGCTGGAGAGGTTTGCTCCCGCAGCGCCTTCGGTCAGAGTTGAAACCACTCATGGGACGGGGCAGGTTCTCGTTCAGTGAACTATAGTCTTCTTTCACGCACATGAATGCAACAACTTCGGTAACGTTGAACTCCGTCAAGCTCGCCATGCCTACATGATGCATGTTTTGCGCTTTGAGCTTAAGGGGAGAAGGTGAGTGGCCAAATGACGAAAACAGACCAATGCGCGCTCCCGGATCCGGCTCAACCCAATTTTGCGGTTCCGGTCGATTGCCTTTCCGTCGCCACCCTCCCGCGTTGAAACACCTGCCTCCGCTATCCCTTGCCATCTATCTCTCGCGCCACCGCAGCCAGGCGTCGGTACGAGTCTAGCCTCGCATCGTGGTCCCAGGTATCGGTCACTGCGATAATCTCATCAGCTCCGGTACTAGCCTGCAGACGCTTTAGCCCGGTCTCGATCGTGGCGTCAGATCCCACGATGGCCGCGCGCAGCCTGCTGTTCACGGCGGCACGCTCCCCAACTGTCCACACCGAATCCATCGACTCCACAGGCGGAAGCAACTCTACCGGCTGGTTGCGAATCAGGCGTAGAAAGCGCTGCTGCGGCGTAGTGAAAAGCCGCTGTGCCTCTGCGTCCGTCTCCGCTGCGATTACCTGCACCGCCACCATCAGCCATGGCCGCTTCAGAACCTCACTCGGCAGGAACCGCGTGCGATACAGTCTCGCCGCCGTCTCCAGCAATTCCGGCGCAAAGTGCGCTGCAAATGCGAACGGCAGCCCCAGCTGCGCCGCCAGTTGCGCGCTGAAGTCGCTCGAGCCCAACAACGTAATTGGCACGCCGCTCCCCTGTCCTGGAATCGCCTTCACTACCTGCCCGGCCTGCTCAGGTCCAAGATAGGTTCTCAGTTCTTCCAGCAGTTCTGGAAAATCGTCGCCACTCTGCCGTGAATCTCGCCGTAGCGCGCGCATCGTATGGAAGTCACCGCCGGGGGCTCGCCCCAGCCCCAGATCGATGCGCCCTGGATACAGCGCCTCCAAGGTTCCAAATTGTTCAGCGACCACGAGCGGCGCGTGATTGGGCAGCATCACCCCGCCACTCCCCACGCGGATCCGCTGCGTCGCGCCAGCCACATGCCCAATCAGAACCGGCGTCGCTGAGCAGGCCAGGCCCTTGATCGAATGATGTTCCGCAAGCCAGAATCGCCGGTATCCCCACTCCTCTACATGCCGCGCGAGATCCACCGTGCGTGCGATCGCGCTACGCGCGGACTCGTCCGGCCGCATTCCCACCAAGTCCAGTACCGAAACAGGCAAACCCATATTGCATTGGATGAAGCCGGCGCTCAATCGATCCAATCCAAGCCGGTCGTTTGTCGATCTGGGAGATCAAGCGAGATCAGCACAAAACCAAATCTCCGACCCAACCCTGCGCATCGCACGCAAAGGCAACCTCCGGTGCCCCGACATCGTCCTATCCGCCGCACGCCAGAGGTGACGGTGCACAGCGATTCAAATAGGCATAGGTATTGATAGGCCCCCCGGTGCCGGAACATCTCTGCAATGACGCGAATCGCCGAGGCGCTTTTCCACCAATGCAGGAGCCAGAAGCCTTGGCGACATATCGCGACTTATCGAATCGTCAATGCATGGATCGAAGATTTGCAGGTAAATCCAAACATCCAGAACTCATGAGTGTTCCTGGAGCGTCAGTCCTCTCGCAGGGCCTGCATGGGTTCGATTGACGCTGCCTTGCGCGCGGGGAGCACGGATGCAATGAGTCCTATCGTCACCAAGGCGATGGCAACTGCCGCATAGGTTAGCCCATCCAGCGGCTGTACTTGATACAGGAAGCCTTTCACCCAGCGACCCATTCCGAACGCCAGGAGCAGGCCCACTACAAGACCTGAGCCGATCAAAACAGAGCCCTGACGCAGGATGAGTTGCGCCACGCTGCGGCGGGTTGCGCCCAATGCTATGCGAACGCCTATTTCATGACGGCGATAGCCTACCAACTGAGACAGAACGCCATACAATCCAACGAACACCAAGGCTACCGCGAGCCCGGCAAAGGAGCCTACTAGATAGAGTCCAAGCCTCTGGTTGAAGGTGCCTTTCTCGACAGCTTCCTGCATGGTCTGAAAGTCATCGAGCGCAAAACCGGGAGCGGCTTGGTGAAAGACGGAGCGCATCTCTGCTGCGACCGGAATATCGCCTCGAGTCTTCACCACGAAGCTAACTACGGTCTTCAAGAGCGCCGGATAGAAGAGCGACGTGCTGGGAATCTGCTGCTGTGGAAGCAGGATGAGCGGCAGGACCTCTCCACCAACCTCGCCCTCGACTTGGTCGGCAAGCACACCAACGATCGTGTAGGGCTTGATCATCCCAGTCTCCTTTCCACCCAGATTGATCTGCTTCCCCAGTGGACTCTTCCCGGGAATGTATTTCTTGGCGAGGGCCTCGTTCACGACGGCAACAAATGGAGCCGACAGGCTATCCCCGTCATCGATCATGCGTCCACGAGATACCGGAGTGCCCATGGTGCGGGCGTATTCGTCGCTGATGGCCGAGATAAGGGCTCCCTGGCCGCTAGAGCTGGTTGGTTGGCCGAGGATTTCAAAGCTGCTTTGTATGCCCGTGCTGGAGAGTGGTGGAGTTGTGATCATAGCCGCGCTGGCTACGCCGGGCACATGTCGAATGCGGTCGAGAACCGGCTGATAGGTAGTGGTGGCCACAGAAACCGGCGCGGTCTTTGAGTCTGCCGATATGGCTATATTGGAAAACCCCGCTGCATCCGCAGGCATCACGGTGAAGGTGGTTAAGTGCGTCGCATCGAATCCCAGTTGCGACTTCTCCAGGTTCCAAAGCGTATGAAACAGGAGGCCTGTGCCCACCAGCAGCAATGTGGAGAGTGCGACTTCGCCGGCGACCAGCCATCCGCTGAGCCTGCCTTTGACGGAATGCGCACCGACGCCACGAGTTGCGGCCTGCAACGCGGCCTGCGGATGTGCCCGCGCGGCAAGAAGTGCCGGGAGGAGGGAGGAAAGTACGGTGGAAAGGATGGCGATGCCAGCCAATACGAGCACAACCGTCCAGTGAATCGAGATGAAATCGGCGCGCGGGAGGGTTCCCTCCGGCAGCTTGCGCGCAGCCACCAGGATAGCCTCGGCAAGGAGAATTCCTGCGCCGCAGCCGAACAGGCTCAGTGTCAGTCCCTCACAGAGTACCTGACGAACCAGACGGACGCGGCCGGCGCCCAGCGCGGCACGCACGGCGAACTCCTGTTGACGGCTCAGACTTCTCGCGATGAGCAGGTTCGAAACGTTAGCACATGCGATCAACAATACCAGCGCCAACGCTCCGAAAAGAGAATAGAGAACTGGGCGCACCGGTCCTGTTAGTGCTTCCTGATAAGACGTGGCGCGAAAGGCAACTGTGTGCTCGCTATCTGTCTGGCGGATTCGCGTGGCAATCGCATCGAGTTCCTGCTGGGATTGCGCGATAGTCACGCCAGGTCGAAGTTCTGCCACGGTGTTGAAAAAATAATAGCCCCGATTATGGAGCATTTCTTTACTCGGCTGCAGAGGTAACCAGACTCCCGTACGAACCTCCGGGCCCACGGACTCCGGAAAGCGGAATGAATCTGGCATCACGCCGATGATGGTGCGTGTCCCGCCGCCAACCTTTACCGTGCGGCCCACGATGGCGGGATCCGAGTGGAAGCTCTGCCGCCACAGATCCTCGGAGAGCAGTACCGCAGCCGGGCCGCCCGCTTGGCCCTCGACTTCACTGAAGGTGCGGCCCAGCAAAGGCCGCGCGCCAACCATGGAAAAGAGATTCGTGGTTACCCGAGGAGCAACTACGCTTTGAGTACTATCCTGCGTCTCCATCACGCTGATATCCGCGGAATAGCCTGCTACTTCCTGCAGCAGTTTCGACTGGGCGCGAATATCCCGATTGTCCAGCCAGGAAGTTGATCCGAAGCTCGTCTTTTCGTTGGGGGGACCGATGAAGATCATGCGGCTCGATGACGCATATGGCAATGGACGCAGAAGCACATTTTCAATCACGGTAAACATCGCTGTGTTTGCGCCAACGCCCAGAGCGAGAGTCAGAACCGCAAGCACCGCCATTCCAGGACTCTTGCGCAACTGTCGAAGGGCAAATCGAACGTCCGCCCAAATACTCTCGAAAGTAGGCCACTGCCACACTTCACGGCTGTGTTCCTGAATCAGGGCGACGTTGCCGAATTCGCGCCGAGCGCGAAGCTCCGCCGCTTCTCTAGAAAGGCCGTCTTCCATCAATTCATCGATCTTCTCGTCCAGGTGTTCCTGAATCGAGATAGACAGGTCGTCGTACCGGCGGCGGCGAGCAAAAATCCTTCCGATCGATAGCATCTCGTTCTCCTAGACCTTGGCAACTGCCAGAACACGGGTAATGCCGGCAAACATCCTCTCGAAGCTGGTAGTCTCCCGTTCGAGATGTCGGCGTCCTTCTTTCGTCAACCTGTAGATACGAGTCGGACGACCTTTGGCGGAAATGCCGGCTTCGCATTCGAGCAAGTCCTCCCGAAGCATTCGCTGCAGGGCTGGATATAGGGAGCCCTCCTCAATCTGCAAAAGGTCTTCGGAGACCAGTCGGATGTGCTTGACCAGTGCATAGCCGTGCATAGGTTTCAGGCGCAGGGAATGCAGAATCATCAATTCCAAGGCACCCGAGAAGAGATCGTGGTGTTCAGGTTTCTTTGCCATGCTGGATGTGAACGTATATCACACATACCTATTTTGTAAATAGGTATGCGGCGCAGGGATTTCAGATTGAGGTTTGATCGCACATTGCATCCTTGAGTGAGTGAGATCCTCTGAGGCCTTTTCTGAACGCCTTGCGACGGAATAACTCTTCAACAGGCTCTTCTGAAGCCAAATCCCCCATAGAAAAGCAATTGCGCCATGAGTGCAAAATACGTATCCGAAAACGCCGTTCAGGTGCAGAATTCAGTTGGCAACGCTGGTGAATGAATTAGCGTCTCGTGCAGGATTTGCGAGGGCCGAGGCGAAATACAGGCCAAACTTGTCAGGTCCGAGTTTGCGGTCACCGAGGAGTGTCAGCAGTATGCACATGCAGCGCGGCTATTTTCTTCGCATCGGGTTCTTCAGCCGGAGCGAAAACGAGCCATCCTGCGCTTCCCGCCAAGAGCGCTATGCCGAAGCAGGCGCGCACGGGCGGAAATGATGGTTCCAGAGCCATGCCCGCGACGATAGTGAACAGCGGTGCAAGGAGAAAGCGAGCCGCCATTCGTGAGGCGCCGAGGCGGCGCATCAGCCAAAAGAGCAGGAACAGGGCTGGAATGTCGATGAGCAGCGGCTCGAGAAGTTGAGCCGGCAGCGCACCCCAGCTCCACGGAGCATGCGGCGTGAAGACAGCGGCCGTGGCAAAACATAGGGCGCTGGCGGCGCCGGCCTGTGCGGCCATGGGAAGAGTAGAGCGGCCCGCCAGGCTGCGAGCGAATCGTACTGCAAAACAGTTTGTGGCGGCGATGCCAAAGGCTGCCGCAACCAATGCGCACAACGCCGCTCCCGCACGGAATGAGCCGGGAATGTCGAGAGGAAATAAGAGAAGGATACCGGCGACTGCGGCAAGGGCGCCGGCCAGAGCGCCCTTGCCCTGTCGCGGAGCGCTGCCCTGCAGGTAAGGCTCAAGAACGACGGCGAAGACAGGCATAAGTGAGAAGACGACAACCCGGTCCAGGTCGGAAACCCAGCTCTTTGCGCAAGCCGCCAGCGAGATCGGAATCACGAAGATGCCTACACCGATGCCGGCACAGGCCCACGCGTGGCGTCCGCGTGGGAATTCCGCGCGGTGCGCCACAGCGATAGACGCAGCCACGACAGCGAAGACGGAGAAGAGCGCCGCCCGGCTCTGCGCAGGCGCCAAGGAATCCGCGCCGAATTGCGGAATCAGGTCACTGAGCAGCGAGTTAACAGCCCACAACGCAGAAAGGAGCAACAGCCCAAAGGCCGAAGTGAGACCGGCGCGCGTGCGTTTGGTGAGGCGCAGCTTCATCGATTCGATGAGAACACAGTCGCTCGCATGCCGGCGGGATGCGTCGCAGAACGATCGAAATAGTGCGTGGTGGCATGAACCGTCTACCGCGCGACTATGATTCCGGAAAACGTGCGCGATGGTGACATCTGGGGAGTAACCCTGGCAAGAACTGCGGCTGGCGTGTCGGGTAATGCACAAGTAATTGCCGAATAGGCGGTTATACGACCGGAGCGCACCAAGATCAAATCGGGATCTTACAATTTCGGTTCAACGAACAACGTGGAAAGTGCGTTTCCAGCGCGTGTCTGGGAAGAAATGCACCAGAACGTGGCCGATCCACGCGAGCTTGTGACCGAATCCTGTTTGTTCAAGTTGCCCGTCTGCGGCCTCGAACGACCAATAGTTGAAAAGCGGACGGCCAAGTATGTTAGCGCGCGGCACGAAGCCCCAGTAGCGCGAGTCCAGGCTGTTGTGCCGGTTGTCGCCCATCATGAAATACATGCCGGGTGGAACCACCAGGTCGCCGTCCTGGATGTAACTCGAGAAGTTCACGGCCCACGACTCTGTTGACCCGGGCACCTCGGCTGGAGGTACTGCCGGGAAATCGTCGAGGAACTTGTTGAAGTTATCCGTCGTTGTCGGCTGCGCAAATTCCACGGGCTGTGCAACACCATTCACAATCACAATGCCGTTGCTTAGATGAATATGATCTCCCGGTACGCCAATCAACCTCTTCACCAGGGGAGTGTATTGTGGTGTTCCGTCGGCGTCAGTGGCATCAATACCAGGCTGATTGACGGGCTTGAGGAAGACCACGATATCGCCGCGCCTCGGCTCGCGATACCTGATGAGCGGCATCCACGAAGCAGGCGGCATTAGCGTGATTCGGTCGACGAGCAGGTGATCGCCTACAAGCAAGGTGTTCTTCATCGAACCCGACGGAATGACGTAGTTCTGAGCTAAGAAGGTCAGAATAAATAGGCCCACCACCAGAACTGAGCAGATGCTGGCCAGCGCTTCGAAAGGAGTCTCCTCCTGATTGATCTTGGCGGAAGCTGCGGGCTTCGTTGAATCAGGAGAAATCTTCGTCGCTGGGCGCATCCAAGGGCTCCTCAGGAAGGCTGGCGAGCCCCAGGGCGTTCGCCGCGGTCCCTTCGAAAGGGATGATTTCATGTACGTTCGACTGTCGTCGGGTTTTCGTCTTGACCAGAGTCTATCAAATCCCTGTGCAAAGTAGAATTCTCCGGATGATTCGGCGTGCGCGCGGCGAGTGGCCGATCCGGAAGTTATATAGAAGTAAACACTTCGGCGTCATTTTCAGGATCGGTCCCCATAACGCCCCAGGGTCTCTCTGCCATTTACATGTATTGGTCTGTGCCAATTCGCCTATTGGGCCGCGGGACACTGCATTGTCGGGACTTGTCTGAAACCTGCAGCATTGGACGACCGGGGGGGAGAGAAACGCCGCGTGCCCGATTTCAGGGGGCATCTCCTGTACAGTCCCTCTCCCTCTCGTTATATCTGGGCTCAAAATGCCCAGCGTGAGTCTGAACTCGAAGTCTTCGGGGATAACTTCCCGTCCCCTTGCAGTTGTTATTTGCGTTCGCGCGGCGTCTGGGGTATTGTCTACTCGATCCTGCCTGAGATAGAGAACCCGCGATGAAACTCCAGCGACGGACTGTGACGGTTCTTGCAATCGCAGCAGCGCTGTTGTGTCTATCCATCGCTGGCGTAGTTTTTTTACGCGTGGAAGGCGCTCTGGACCGATCGAGAAAGCAAGCGGCAGAGCGGGAACTGCTGGGCGTCGAGGTCAGAACGCTGGGCGGTCAGCCGAATCCAGGATTCGAGGGGATCACGGCTCCGGCAGTCTTCAAGGGCGCGGCTCTGTTTCAAGGGCATTTTTACCTTTCCGGTCCGGCCGGTCTCTACGCGTACGCCCTGGAAGGAACGCTGGAGCACATTTACCGAACGGGAATGGATCTGCCGGCGGCTCCGTTAGGGCAGATGGCAGTGGGGACACTGACCGATTCGAGGCAACCGGAGCTGCTGATTGCCACCCTCGGCGAGGGCGTACTGGCGTTCGATGGCAAACGCTTCCGGCAGATTCGAGCCACGCAAGAAGGTGCGCGCGTGGTGACAGCCCTGTTGCCGCTGGCTTCCGGACGGCTGCTGATGGGCACCGCCAAGCTGGGATTGCTGGTGTATGACGGCAAGACTCTCAAGAGATTCCACACCACAACGGACAACGTGTATGTGACGGCGCTCGAGGGAACTGAAGCCGAGTTGTGGATAGGCACGCTGAACGATGGACTGCTCTACTGGCACGGCGGCCAGACCGAGCGCATCGGGGAAGACCAGGGACTGCCTGACCGGCGGGTGGAGCAAATCGCCTTGACCGATGGGCGAGCCTATGTGGGCACTCCGATGGGCGTTGCGGAGGTTCGGGCGGGAAAGATTGCGCGGGTGGTGGCGAAGGGCAGATATGCCCATGCGCTGCTGCCCGATGGGGACTTCCTGTTGGTGGGCCAGGTGGACTCCGGCGTGATGCGTGTTTCGCTGTCCGGACAAGGAAACGACGATCGGGCACGGCGGCCGATTGCCGCGCAGGCAGGAGCCGGGGAGTCAACTGGCCAGCCATCGGCAGGCGATCAGGATTCGGGCCGCAGACACGCAAACCATCCCTCGGTCGCCAGGGCCCAGGCCGACCGGCCAGTATCCTTCACCGTGACGAGTTCGATTGAGCAGTTCCTGGCGGTTGGGAATGTCCGCTATGCGCTGGCCAGCGACGGATTGCTGCGCCTCGAAGCCGATGGAGAATGGCGAAAGATCCTGGATGGCGGCAGTTCGCAGTTGACGGACAGAGACATTTCCGCATTGCTCGTGACCTCGGATGGGCGGATTTGGGTGGGTTACTTTGACCGGGGGCTGGACATCCTGACGGCCACGGGCGAGTTGGTTCAACACGTAGAGAACGAGCATGTCTTCTGTGTAAACAGGATTGTCGAAGATGTGCGGCAGGGCGAAGTTGCCGTGGCCACGGCCAACGGGCTGGTCCTGTTTGATCGCGATGGACACCAGAAACAGGTATTGGGACGCGACGCTGGATTGATTGCAGATCACGTGACGGACGTGGTTCTTTATGGCGATGGTATGGCGTTGGCGACTCCGGCAGGGATCACGTTCCTGGATAACAGCGGCGCAAACAGCCTCTACGCCTTCCAGGGGCTGGTGAACAACCACGTGTACGCCCTGGGCGCCAGTCAAGACAAACTGGTGGCCGGAACCCTGGGCGGGCTGTCGCTGCTGATCGACGGCCAGGTGCGCAGGAATCTCACCACGGCGACTTCGGGGCTCAAGCACAATTGGATTACCGCGCTGGCGCCGGTGGGCGGCGATTGGCTGGTGGGAACGTATGGCGCGGGCGTCCTGCGTCTCGCGGCCGACGGCAGCGTTACTTCAACCGATGCGACACACCTGGGAGTTGTGGTGAACCCTACGGCCATGGCGGCGGACGGGCGGATGGTGCTGGCTGGAACGCTGGGGCAAGGGCTGATGGTGGGCGATTCGACAGGCACGCGCTGGAGAACAGTTTCCGCTGGGCTGCCATCGTTGAATGTAACGGCATTGGCAATCCGCAGCGGCGTGGTGTACGTGGGCACGGAGAACGGGCTGGTGAAGATTTCAGAAGACAAGCTGCAATGAGGAACGCGATGAGACGGGCGATGAAGATGCGGGCTGGTTGGACGTTTGCGCTGTTGTTGGCCTTGCGAATGGCCGCGTACGCCGACAGTGGCGTGCTGGTTCCCACAGACAAGCAGGCGCCCGACCCGTCGATTCTGTCTCTGACCGAGATGCAGGTGGAAATCCACGTGGACAACGGCGATGCCCGCGTGTGGGTGCGGCAGGTCTTCACCAACCACACAGGTTCTCCCCAGGAGGGCAATTACCTGTTTGCCTTGCCGGGCGGGACCACGGTCTCCGACTTCGCCGTCTGGGACGGCCCGGTGCGCATTCCCGCCGTCATCCTGGAGCGCAAACGAGCCAAAGCGCTCTACCAGGAGCTGAAGAGCCAGGCCATCGATCCCGGTCTTCTGGAGCAGGGCGAACGTACCGAGGACGATGCGCGCCGCAACTCCGTATTCAGTGCGCATATCGTTCCCATTCCGGCCTACGGCACCAAGCGGCTGGAGATCGAGTATCACGAACACATTCCCGTGACGGCGCGGAAGAGTTATTTCCTGCTGCCGCTCAAGCCGGACGCCTATGCCAGCCAGAAGGTGCAGAAGCTCTCGATCCACTTCGAACTGCACTCAGCCGGGCGGCTCAAGGATTTTGCTTTTCAGGGAAAGATTCTGCCCTTCCGAATCGAACAGCAGGACGAGCATACGATCAGGGCCAGTGTGGATGCGACAAATGTCGATCTTGCCGAGGACTTTGCGACGATTTGGACGGTGAACGAGCCTGGAAATGCGCTGGAAGTGATCGCTTTCCGCGACCCGAATCCAGCGAGTCCTTTGGCGGATGCGAATGGACCCGAAGCGCAAACCGGCGCCTCCTCTGCCAGGAAGGGAAAACAGAAGCAACAGACAAAGGCGCCGCCGGAGCCGGGCTTCTTTGAGACTCTGGCGCAATTGTCGGTTCCGCCCTCCGCGAGTGCCGCCGGGGCAGTAGGCGGACGTACGGTGGTGGTGCTGATGGACACTTCGCTCTCCATGCAGTGGGAGAAGCTGGAGCGCAGTTATGCCGCCGCGGCGAAACTGCTGGAGAGCCTCGGTCCGCAGGACAAATTCAACTTGCTGCTTTTCAACACCAGGGTCGACAGCTTCAAGCCCACTCCCGTGAAGGCGGAGTTAGCTCAGGTTACGGCAGCGATGGATTGGCTGCGGCAGAGCCATCTGCGCGGCGGGACGGATTTAGAGAAGGTGCTGGAGCAGGGATTGGGGCAATTCAACGAGGCGGAGACATCCGCTGAGGGGGCAGCGCTGGTGCTGTTGACCGATGGCGAAGTGACGCGCGGGATCATCCAGACCGGGAAACTGGCCGATTGGTACGCTTCCAAATGGAAGCACATCCCCCCGGGGCGGCGGCCCAAGACCGATGTTTTTGCGGTGGGCGACGATGCGAACCTGCCCTTGCTGCGCATGTTGAGCCGCAATGGCGGAGTGATGGAACAGGTACTGTCGAGCGAACCTGTGGATTACAAGCTGGCAGCGTTTCTGGGCAAGGTCGGTCGCAGTCCGGTGGGGGACCTGGGCCTGACTGTTGCTCCGCGAGCTGCAGTAGACAAGGCGTATGCACTGGAGGATGCGGTCTTCGACGGAGGCGAAGCGCGCTGGGTGGGCCAGTACTCGAGGCCGCAGAAGAATGTGGCCTTCAGTGTGACCGGACAGCAGGATGGACGCGGATTGAAGGCGGAGGGCAAGGCGGATCTTCCCGCGCAGGCGCTGGAACACGATCAGTTGCCGCGGCTATGGGCTGGCGCGCGGGTGCAGGCGCTGCTGGAGCAGATCGAGCGCGATGGCGAGACCGAGGCTGCGGTGAACGAAATCATCCTCCTGGCACGCCGGTACAAATTCGTCACGCCCTATACATCGTTTCTGGCTGCGCCCCGGGCGTTGCTGCGGCCGCGCGTGATCCGGCCGGGCGATCCGGTATTGCGTGTGCACACGGATAAGGCAATTGTCTCGGTGATTGCGCTGTTTCCCTTTGGGCTGGAAAAGCCCCTCCGCTATCTGTCGGGCGAGGATGTGTGGCAGACACGCTTTCTGGTTCCGGGAGATATGAAGGATGGCAGCTACCCGGTGCGTCTGGTGCTGCGCGATGCGAATGGGCAGGTGTACCGCGAGTCAAAGAACTTTGTGATCGCCTCCACACCCCCCACGGTGAAGGTGCGGATAGATCGGACGCGCTACCGGGCAGGGGAGACGATTCCCCTCAAAGTGAACGCTTCAGAGAGTACGCGGACGCTGACGGCGCGCCTGGAAGGACTGGCCCCGGTGAGCCTTCGCTGGGATCGCGAGCGGGGAGCGAGCATAGGGCAGATCAGCCTGCCGGCGGCGTTGCCCGCGGGCGAATATGTGTTGGCGGTAACAGCCGAGGATATGGCGCACAACCAGGGCAGCGCGGAGGTGCGGATTGAAGTGGTTCCGTGAGGGCAAAGGCGCTCTTGAAACTGGGCTGGCGGTTGTGGCTCTTGGCGCAATGGGGCTCACCGCGTCAGCCTCTCTGCTGGCTTGGCAAAGCCCCGGTTTGCTGCTGGGGGCGGGGAACGGAATTGCGCGCTGGCTGGAAAACGCCGAGTCTGGCTCAGGCGTGGAGAAGGCGCTTTACCGGTTGATGAAGCTGCCCGGGGGAGCGGCTCTCTACCGGCGCTCTCCACGAGAGACGCGGCCGGAGTTGACGGCTCTGATCGCGGCCGGCCAGAACCGCGCGGCGCTCTATTCGCTCCGGGCTTTGGAGGATGAACAGGCGCTGGACTTCGATGCCGCCGAGCGCGACTGGAAGAGCTGGGCTGAGAAGGCTGACGACAAGGCCGCGGCCAATCTGGATCTGGCGGATTTCTATGAGCGCAGGTTGAAGCCCCAGGAGGAGTTGGCGGCTCTGGAAGCGGTTGGCCGTTCTGCCGCAACTTCAGGGGAACGCTGGACGGCGGCAGACTCCGAGCGCTCATGGAAAGCATGGGAGAGAACGCTGGTCGTGGTCGACCGCTACGCGTTGCCCCGCACCGTGGCCGCGCGGGAGTATGCCGGTTGGGAGCAGCGCTATTCCAGAGAAAAGAAGGTGTATGAGCAGGAGCTGACCTTCGATTTGGCGGGAAAGGACTTCGGCGCCATCTCGGCCTTGATCGCTCGCTACCGGCAAGCATTTCCCGCCGATGCGTTATTTCCGGTGAGAGCCGAGGCGGCGCTCCAGGCAGGGCGCGGTTCGGCCAAAGATGGGCTGGCGGTTTTCGACAAGAGTTTTGAGCCGCTGTGGCCGGCCGAGCTGGTAAAGAGCTATTACGACCTGCTGGTGAGCGGGCACCAGGCGCTGCAGACTCGCGATGCGCTGCGGGCCCGGCTGGAGGCGCATCCGGAGGGCGGGACCGAGACGCTGAAGGATGCGGCCAAGCTGTTCTACATCTTCCAGCAGCAGGGGCAACTGGAAGCGGGAAAGGCCGTGCTGACCAGGTACCGCACACGCAAAGATGCGCTGGGAGCCGCCTGGACTGCGGAGGAGCTGTATACCCTGGGCCAATTGCTGGAGGCCGTGCAGGACTTTCCTGAAGCAGCACGCTACTATTACGCGCTGGCTGCGGACAAGAAGACTCCCAATGCGGAACAGCGAGGATTGGCGGGGCTGGCGCGCATTCTGCTTACGGCTCCGGAACAGCCGCTGCGCGTGGGAGCGGGAAATCTGGCAATGTACAAGAACATTGCCACCATGGATCGTGGTCCGGGTTATCTGAACGGCATTCTGTCGCTGTTCTTCAATACGCAGGACCCTGCACAAGAGTATTCCAGCCAAAACCAGCTTGCGACGCCCTACTTTCATCGGGCCAAGGCCGCGGAACTGCTTGCGGAGATCGACAAGCGCTTCCCGAACGCCCCGGAGCGGGCGGAACTACATGCCCGGCTGATGGATGCCTATGCGGCTTACGGAGAGAACGATGCCGTGATTCGCGAGGGTACCGCGTTTCTGACGCAGTTCCCGACGGATGCGCGCAGAGTTGAAGTAGCACTCGAAGTCGGGGATGTTTATAGCAGGACAAATCAGGCGGAGAAGGAATTCGCCCTTTACCGGAGGCTGTTGCAGGAGCTTGCAGCCAAGGCCGATGGCGTTCCGCTGGGCGAAGAAGGAGTGGCTTATAGCAAGCCGGTCACGGGCATGAGTGAGGCTCAGATGGCCACCCATGCAGCCGGTGGAGCGCGGTCGAGCGACTACCAGCAAGTGCTGGACCGCTATCTTTCGCGGCTGGTGGCGACGGACAAATTGCCCGATGCGCTGGCGGTGTTGCGCGGAGAGCTTGATCGCAATCCGCAGGATCCCGGACTCTATGAAAAGCTGGCTTCGTTTCTGGAACAGAATCGCCTGAATGCTCATGAAGAAGAGGTCTACCAGCGGGCCATCGAGCAGTTCCAGGACACCAGCTTCGGTTCCGGGTGGTACGCCAAACTGGCGCGCTTTTATCTACGCCAAAAACGGAATGCCGATTACTCCGCTCTGAGCCGCAAGGTAACCGCAATCTTCTCCGGAACCAGTCTGGAAGAGTATCTGCGCGAGGCGCCGGCTCCAGACCGGTCGCTTGCGCTGGAAGTGGATCGCTACGCCCATGATCGCTTTCCCCACGACCTGACATTTGTGCGCAACCTGCTGGCGCAATACCGTTTCCGCCATCAGTATGGCGAAGTTGAGAAGCTGCTGTGGGAGCACTGGGCGGAGTCGGCGGATCTGCGCGACGAACTGTTTGAACTGCTCAGCAGCAGCGGCAGATTGGATGCGCAACTGGAGGCACTGAAGCAACAGGCTCCGGAGATCGGCAGTGCAAATTGGTCCGCTCTTGCTCAATCCAATCCGGCGGCAGAACGATTCTGGTTGGAATCGTGTCTGTGGCAATCGCGGTTTGAACAGGCCGTGGGAGCAGCCGATGCGCTGGCGGCCGAGTATCCGGCGGATGAATCGATGGGCCGGCAGGCGTCGTCCCTCTATCGTTCGCTTGCCTATTTCCATCCCGAAGATACCGGCAAGGCAGTCGAGATTGAAAAGCGGTTACTGAATGCGATGCCCGGCGACCTGGATACTATGGCGCGGATCGGCGACATCTATGCGGACCGCGGGCGCATGGCCGAGGCTGCGCCGTATTGGACGCGCATGGCCGAAGCTCACCCCGGAGACGCCAACGGTTACGTGCAGTCGGCGACGGTGTTCTGGGACTACTTCGACTTTCCTTCCGCATTGGCGCAGCTGCGCAAAGGCCGGGAGCGGCTCGCGGACTCTTCCGCGTTCGGCTATCAGGCCGGGGCGATTGAAGAGAGCCAGGGAAATCAACCAGCCGCAATCAAGGAATATGTAACCAGCGCGCTCAGAGACAAATCGTCTGAAGAAAGCCGAAGCCGGCTGCTGTCGCTTGCGCGCAAGCCTCAATTGCGTGCGGCGGTGGAATCGGAAACGGCGGATCTGCTGAAGCCTGCAGCACCCAGCGCCGCGGCGTTGAGTCTTCGTGTGGGAGTGCTCGATGCCCAGCATCGCACCGAAGACCTGGCGCGGGAGCTGAAGCAGGCTGCCGCACAGACGGAGTCCTTCGATGTGCTCAACGCGGTGAGCGAGGCTGCGCGCGCCCATGCTTTGCCTGAAGTGGAAGAGCTGGCCCTTGGCAGGCAGATTGCTCTCACCACCGATCCCGTCCACAGTCTCGAACTGCGCTATCAATTGGTGAGCCTGCTCGAGCAGCACAACCCGGCGGCCGCGGCGGCGGAAGTGGAATCGATCTATCGCCAGCACGGCAAGATGCTGGGAGTGGTGCGCGCCACGGTGGATTTCGATTGGAGCCATGAGCGAAAGACGCAGGCCGTGGCCGTGCTGCTGGACTCCGCCGAAATTGCTTATCCCGAACTGAAACAGCAATTCCAATTGGAGGCCGGGAGAAAGCTGACAGAGTTAGGCGACTATCCGCGGTCAAAGAAGCTGCTGGAGCCGTTGTTGAGTCAGAAGCCGCTCGATGCCGCCGTAGAGGCAGCGCTGGCGGACAATTACGCGCGTTCCGGCGATCCGGCGGGGCTGGCGTCGTTCTACCGTGCGGAACTCGCGGCGCTCAGGTCCTCCGCGTTGGCTGGTGGCGAAAAGAATGCGCGCCTGGCTCAGTTGCGCAGGGGCATAATCGGAGCGGCCACCCTGCTTGGCAACTGGGGCGACGCAGCGGATCAATACATTGAGCTGATCAATTCCTATCCCGGAGACGCGGCGCTGGCCCAGGAAGCAGCGCTGGTGGCCGGGGCGCATGACCAGCGCCAGAAGCTCATCGACTTTTATCGCAAGACAGTGGAGGCATCGCCGCGAGACGCGCGCTGGGCTATCGTGTTGGCGCGCCTGGAGACGGCGCTGGAGGATTATCCGGCAGCCATCGAAGCCTATGGCATGGCGATTCGCGTGCGGCCGGAGCAGAAGGATCTTTACCAGTCGAAGGCCGATCTGGAAGAACGCCTGCATCGGCTGGACGATGCCGTTGCCGACTACGAACAACTCTATAAGCTGAGTTACCGCGATCCGCAATGGATGGAGAAGGCGGCGGAGGCACGGGCGCGGCAGGGTCGAAATGCTGACGTGGTGAAGGCGCTCGAAGAGGCGTGGATCACCGGCCGTCCCGTGACGCCTGGTGGTTACTTCCAGGTTGCCGCGCGCCTGGAGAGCTGGGGGCTGCTGAACGAAGCCCGCAAGTTTGCCGAGCAGGGAGTGGATGCGGCCGGAGCCGATCTGCTGGTGGATGCAGGAAATCAGTCCGGCGCGGTGACCTATGCACGGATCATGGCCCGGCTGCGTCAGAGCGACGGGGCTTTTACGCGCCTTGCCCTTGCCCGCCAACAGGCGGAAAACGTCACTTTCTCCGCAGTGAAGCAGCAGGTCATCAAGGAAGGCTTCAGCGCGGTAACCGATACCGAGTGGCGTAAGCAGCGAACCGCGGAACGCGCGGCGCGCGCGAAGTCGGGGTTTGGACAGGCCCTGCACTCTATGGCGTCTGTCGTTGGCGACTACGGGACCCCGGAAGAAAAGGCGCAGTTTGAAACGTGGCTCAGGACCAAGTGCGCTGGGGCGGCCGACGAAAGTGAATTACGCGAGGTGTATCTGCCCGCGATCCAGGCGGCGGGACTGGTGGACATGGAACAGGGGCTGCTCTGGGAGTTCGCTGAAAAAGGCGGCGGACAGGAACGCGACCAGGAACGCGACCAGGAACGCGGCGACGTGAGCGCATGGTTGCGGTTGCAGCGGCAAAGGGTGCAGTTGGAGGGGGCGGGACCAAGGATCGAGGCCTTGGCCGAGTCGTACCCGGCGCGGCGGCAGGCATCCATCCTGGCCGACGCGGTTGAGATCTACCGAACCCTCGGAGATGTGCCCGCGGAACTTCGTGCGCTGGACAGACTGGCGGCGATGAGCAATGGAGGGGGCGAGAATCCGCGCTACTACCAACTGCTGCTGGCCGTGCGGCCGCAGGATCTGATTCAAAAAGCTTCCGGTCATTCAGGAGCGCGACCTGCGTCCGCGGATAGCGTGGCGCAGTATCTGTTGGCCAACGGCAAGAGCGACCAGGCCCTGGCGGCGATTGGAGCTCGATCTGCCGGCCTGCCTCCGGTGTGGAAGAAGGCGTACACCGCACTGACCGGTCTCTATCTGCGCGAGCATACGCCGCAGGTTCGCCAGAGTTTTGACGGCGCACTCGGCGGCGACATGACGATCGGCGAACGAGTGGCGCATTCTGCGGATCGCAATGAGCAACTGGCGGGTGAGGTGTGGTTCTACTACGGCTCGCGGTTCGGCGAGTATCTCGATGAAGAGAAGGACTCTCAGGCCGAGAGCTATCTGGAGGCGGAGCTGGAGCACACGCCGGAGAGCGCGCAGGCATATGCACAGCTGGCGGACTACTCCGCGCAAACTGGCCGGGCCGATGCGGCGCTCGCCGACTGGAGGCATTCACTCGACCTGAAGAGCGATCAGCCCGCGGTTCTCGATAGCATTGCGAACCTCCAATGGAAGCAAGGGCAACATGCAGAGGCACTGGCCAACTGGCAGTTGGCCGTCAAGCAACTGGCCTCTGAAATAGATGCGCGCCATGTTCCGGAATCCTTCTGGGGCGATTTCAGTCAGGTGCTGGGCGATGCCGCCTCGCATCGGCAGTATGCGGCCATCGGCACGCAGGTGGATGCCATGTTGCGCATCTATCTGGCCCGCAATGGCTGGTACCGGGTGGAACCGCTGCTGGAGGCCGGATACCACGCTCATGGAGACCAGATGGAGTGGCTGCTGGAGATTACAACCGCCGCCAGCGACCCGGCCTATGTGCTGGGATCGATTCGGCAGAGCCCCTGGATTGTGAAAGGCCAGGCAAGCCAGTTGCTTGGACGCATTGTCGAGTTGGACCGCCGCGCTGCAGAGGCCAAGCCAGGCGAGGACGTTTGGAATCTTGAGCAGGCAGAGTCCAACCTGATCGATGCCTTGCTCGACGAAAAGAAGTTCGCCCAGGCACGCACAGAACTGGCGCGCATTTCTGAGAAGAAGCGCAAATCGCCGCCGTGGCTCGGTGCGGAACTCCGCCTGGACGAGGCCGATGGTCTCCTGCCGCAGGCAGTCGCGAAGTGGAGAAAGCTGCCTGAAGTGTCTCCCGCATCGAATGATCTTCGCAATGCCGTTCCACTTTTGAGCGAACCCTCCCGGCGGATTGTTTTGCGGTATGTCTACGAGCAAGCCCTGGATGCACGTGAACTGACATCCTCGAATTTCCTGGGTCTGGCAACCATCGGCCTGGACGAAGGCAACGTGCCGGAAGCAGTTGCCCTGCTCAAGCGGCTGATCCTCATCAGCAGCAACGCCTACGTCGATATGGATTCGGCGGCTAGCTTACTCAGGCAGCATCAGCGATTCTCTGAGGAGGTCGAATTCATTCAACCGCTGGCGGAGGCTTTTCCGTGGGAAGCAAGCTACCGGATTCGCCTGGCGACCGCCGAGTTGGCCGGGAATCCGCATGCGCAACAGTCTCTGGACATGCTGGCAGCCGTTGCCGCCGATCCCAAGGCAACCTATGCGGAGCGGCTGGCTGCGGCTAGGGCATTGAAGGGACGCGGCCCAGCCAGCCCGACAACCGGCAGCGGGGAACTTGACCAGTTGGTCCGGGGGTGCCCCAGCACGGATGAAGCCAGCAAGCCGTTCTTTGTGGAGGCACGCCTGGCCGCTACTGCATGTGCGCACGACGATAAGACAAACGAGCGCATCTTGCGAACCGCCATCGCCATCGCGCCAGGCGATACTGCGTTGCGGCTTCAATATGTGCGCGCGGCCTTCAAGGCTGGCTTCGACGCACAAGCCCTGGTTGCCGCGGAGCCGATTCTTGAAAGCGGAACGTTCTACGAGCAACGCTTTACCGAAGGAAACGACGCGCTCCTGAGCGCCGGGTCGTATGGCCAGCACACGTTACCGGTTCTCTCGACGTTGCAACCGGAGGACGCGGCCAGACTAACTTGGTCGGCGGTTCATGCCCGGGAAAAGCGCCACGAAAATGATCAGGCACAAAAACTGGCACAGAATGCGTCAGCGCAGGAACATGATCCTGCACGCAGGAAGGCATTCGAAACCGAAACCAAGCGGCTTGAGACAGAAGTCGCCCGCGAACGAGAGAACGAAGCTCGCGCACCGAAGGTTCATGTCGAGTTGGACCAGGACCGGGTGGTTCGCCCGCGATTGCTGCCGGGCATGGCGTTCGTTCCCAGGAAGGCGGCAACCAACGAGGGAGATGCGGAATGAAACGACGCCTGTGGATTTCTGCCGTTGTGATCTTGCTGTGTTGCGGCGTGGTCTTTGCCGTGAGTGCGCTGGAACAGGTTTTCAAGCCGAAGCCGGAATTGCCGGCCTTGCTTCCCGAGGGGGCGTTGCTTTCCATCGAAGCGCGGGATTTCGGCTCGCTGTTGCACGATTGGAATACGTCGGAAGAGAAACGAACGTGGCTCATCAGCAGCAACCATGCGGCTTTCAGTAACTCCCGGCTTTTCGGCCGACTGTCTCAGGCGGGGTACGAGTTCTCGGCCGCCGCAGGACTTCCCGTCGATAGCGGGCTGCTCGAAAGGATTGCGGGCAAGGAAAGTTGCCTGGCGCTCTACGATATTGGCAACCTGGAGTTTGTCTATCTCACGCGCCTCGATGAGCCGGCCATTGAAAGCACACCGCTTTGGCAGACACGGAGCAAATTCGAGCAGCGCACCGAGGCGGGAAGCACATTCTACGTGCATAAGGATGCGCAATCGTCGCGTACTGCCGCCTTTGCTGCAAAGGATGGCTGGTTGATTCTGGGCACCAGAGAAGACTTGGTGGCAGGCGTTCTGGACCGGTTGGCAGGCACGGAATCGCACAATCTCTCAACCGAGGGATGGTATGCCGAAACCGTAAAGCAGGCAGCCGGAGACCGGGGCGACCTCCGCATGGTTTTGAACCTGGACAAGATCGTCCGCACACCCTATTTCCGCAGCTACTGGATCCAGAACAACATCACCGAGATGAAGCAGTATGCCTCGGCGGTGTGCGATTTGTACCGCAACGGGAAGAGTTATCGCGAAGAGCGCGTGTTGCTGCGTCGCGCCGCGCAAACGATGGCTAAGCAAGGGGACATAAAGGCGCTGGCAGCGATGGCGCCCGAGGATGCGGGTTTCTATGCTGCGGAGGCCGTGCCCGATCCGGACTCGCTGTTGAAACGCTTACGCGAAAATCTGCTGGAGGTCAAGCCGGCACAGGGGGCGGTTCAGGATGCGGATGCGCCTTCCACTGTCTCGGCAGAGAATGCAGGTAGCGCCACGCAACTGGATGTGCGCATCGATCAGGCTCCTGTTTCGATCAGGCAGAAGGATGCTTTCGAATCCCTGCGCACGCTGCTTCGTACACAACAGCCGGATGCATCGCTCGAAGTCTTTACCGCGCGTGCGCCGCGGGACGGAGTCTTCGTGTCGTTGCAGGCAGCAATGGGCCTGGCCGCAACGCGAGACTGGGACGAGCAGGCAGTTCGCGAGGCGTTGGCTGCCGCTCTGCCGCCAGAGTTGAGCGCCGGAAAACTCGGAGTGCAATGGGAAAGACGTTCGAGTGCAGGCGGCGGCTATCTGGCCCTGGATGGCGCCCTGCCTCTCTATGCGGCGGTGAACGGAAAGCAACTGCTGCTTGCCAACGATTCCATTCTTCTGGAGCACTTGCTTGAGCGCCGGCAAAAAGCGAGCCCGCTGAACGGATTCGACGGCGTAACCTATGCGGCTGTCTTTCGACATACGCAGGAGGAGAACAACTTTCGCTTGCTGATGGCACAACTGGATCTGGTTGGTCATGGCGGCGAAACCGGTGAACAAGCCTCTCCGGAAAACGGAAAAACCCCCGCATTTTTCTCAGGAAATATGGCCAGCCTCGGTCGCGTCTTTTCCAAGGTGCAGTCGGAGCGAATCGAAGAAAGGGACCAGGGCTCCAGAGTGATGCAAACGGTCACATATCAATGGTCTCAGTAGATGCGGGTCCGTTTCGGACGGCAATTCCCATCGACCGGTCGGCGGCCTCGGTGCGGATTGCGCTGCTGGGCGCTTTGCTTCTGGCCGTTTCCGTTCAAGCGTCAGCTCAGGGAATAACAAATTCTCAACTCTTCGCGCAGGCAGTAAAGGCCAGCCTCGATCGCAATTTCGCCAGTCCCGCGATCTCCTATCTTTTGATGGATGAATCCGGAAATGTGGTGGCGGAGCGATGGCTTGGGACTGTAGATCGCGACCCACGGGCGGTGTCTGAACTGAATTCCACGCAGAAGCCCGTCTCTCCCGGCTCCCTTGTCAAGCCATTTCTTGCCATGGCTTACGGGGAGCAGCACGGAGGCGAGTTTCCCAAGGTGCATTGCCTGGGCACACGCAGCCGTTGCTGGCTTCCCGCCGGGCACGGAACCCTCGAGTTGGAGGAGGCGCTCGCCCAGTCCTGCAATACCTATTTTCTAGAGTTGGCAGCGGGATTGGATCGTACGCGCGCAGCGCAGACCTTCGCGCGTTACGGGCTCGCCGGACCCGATGCGCAGACGTCAGACGAGAGTCTCGTTGGACTGGGGACGGGTTGGAGAGAAACGCCCTTGGCGCTGGCCAGAGCCTACTTGAAGCTTGCGAAGGAACGGCAGCACTCCGTCCAGAGCAGGATCGCGAAGGGAATGTTGGACTCGGCGATGCGCGGCACGGCGCGCGCAGTGGACGCGGTTCTCGGCAAGGATGCTGCCTTGGCCAAGACCGGGACCGCGGTCTGTTCGCATACGCCGCGCGGAACTGCGGATGGTTTTTCTGTCGTCCTGTATCCTGCCGCTCAACCGAGGTTATTGCTCCTGCTTCGCGTGCATGGTTTCATTGGAGCGGAGAGCGCCAAGGTGGCTGGCGACATGTTGCGCTCCCTGGAAGCGAGTGAGCGATGATCGAGAAGATGCACACGGAGACTCCGCAACTTATTCGCCCCACAGTCCATGAAATGTTAGCGGCTATTCTGTGCGCATTCGAACGCGGCTGGCTATGCATACTTCTGCCGGTACTGCTTCTGGTTTCGACAGACGCCGGGGCGCAGCAACAGGAGGTCCGTTTCGGTGTGCTTGGCCTCTTCCATCCCAGGGAACTCGTGCTCGAACAGGGAAGCGGAGAAGTCATTTCCATTCGCGCCGACGGGGGAGCCGGAATTCCGGAACTGGTACTCAACGGTGAACCTGGACACCGTCTTGCCCTCTTCCGCGCCGTGGGCGACCGGGTGGTCGTCGGCGCCAAGTCGGCCAGCGGTTGGACGGCCACGGCTCGGAATGGCGGAGTGGCATCCTTTCGGCTCACAGTGCCGGGAAAACTTCACCGCGCTTATCGTGGCCGCCTGACCATTCATATCCGCAACGGCGAACTGGTGGCCGTCGCAAGCCTGGATCGCGAAACGGCAGTGGCCTCCATCGTCGCCTCAGAGATGGACGAGAGCGCCCCGATCGAGGCGCTCAAGGCCCAGGCGGTGGCCACACGCTCGTTTCTTGCCGCTGGGGCAAGGCACCTGGACTTTGACTTCTGCGATTCGACCCATTGCCAGTTTCTGAAATCTCCGCCACCGGCAACCAGTCGCGTCTCCAGTGCCGTGCAGGCCACGCAGGACCTGGTGCTTCGTTATCGTGGCAGCCCACTCGCGGCCATGTACTCCAGCCGTTGCGGCGGCCACACGCGCAGCCTGCGCGATGTGGGCATGGAGCCCGGCGAAGGATATCCCTACTATGGAGTGCAATGCACCTGGTGCTCGCGACATCCGCTGGTTTGGCGGAGCAGGATCGGCAAGAGCGGACCGGCGCCCGAGCCTGGCGATGAGCCCCGGAGGATTGTCGAGGCCCGCCAGTGGGGTTGGAGCGCGATCCCCGGCAACGATTTTGAAGCTATCGAGGACGGCTCAGGCTGGCAGTTGGAAGGTCATAGCGTTGGACATAGCTTGGGTATGTGCCAACATGGTGCGGTCGGCATGGCCGTATCTGGCGCAAACTTCCGCGAGATTCTCGCGCACTATTACCCGAATACGTCGCTGGTATCGCAGCCGTGATACCTGACCGCGAATTCAGCCAACAGGACAGATGTTTTTTGAGGGCGCGCATGCAGACCCCATTTTCCTTCCTCGATTCGGTCATCAGATCCCAGAGCACTTGCCGACTTGCCAGGACTCATCTGTCTGGACAGTTGGTTCTCGGTGCCGACCGCATTTCAGTTTCGGGATTCCTCGATCTGCCACACAACGTTGCGCAGAGAACCCGGGCACGCAGGTCGGACCACCTAAGATCCCGGTTTCATCAGAGACCAATTTGGAGCCCACGCCCGCTCCGTGCCGGAGTTGAAATAAAGCATTTCCTTCCCGGCGTTTATTTATTACAATCGGCTGCAATAGTCGGCAATTCCCAACCGGCTTCCCCGGTTCACATGCGGCTGAAATTTTAGGTCGAGTGGCAGGTCCACCAGAGACACAGAATTCGCACAAGCTAGCTATATCGGCAGCTAGACATGCCGGTTGCCCCGAAGGAAAGGTGCAGCTATATGCCCCCAGGCCTTGACGCCTTAAAACACATCGTTGTGCTCATGATGGAGAACAGGTCCTTCGACCACATGCTGGGATCGCTGAAGGCTGTGAATCCGCAGATTGATGGAGTGGATGGCACACAGTGGAACCCTGATACCCAGGGGAACCCAGTCTATGTGAAGCCGCTTGCTGAGTTTCAGAGTCAGCTCGATCCAGACCCCGACCATCACTTTCCAGCCGTGGATCTGCAGATCTTCGGCGGCGATCAGAGTACCGGGCGCGCCGCTAACATGCAAGGGTTTGTGAAAAGCTATTATCAGCAGCGGCAGGATCTGGCCCATTCGCAGAAGATCATGTACTACTTCACCGAGGACAAGCTCCCCGTTCTCACCTCTCTGGCGACGAATTTTGCAGTCTTCAACCGCTGGTTTGCTTCCATTCCTGGACCGACGATCTGCAACCGAGCATTCGCGCACTACGGAACCTCCTTCGGGCAGGTTGGCATGAAGATGTTCTACCCGCAAGGCAAGAGCATCTACGAGCGTCTTGAGGACGCAGGTCATACCGCAAAGCTCTATTACTTCGACCAGGCCAGCTCGACGATGGAAGTCGTCAATCTACTGCAGCACCAGCCCCAGCTTTTCGGGACTTACGATCAGTTCCTGGCCGACTGCAAGTCCGGCACTCTCTCCGACTACAGTTTCATTGAGCCGAACTATACCGATCACGATAGCGACGACGGCGCGCAGCTTGCTTCCGATCAGCATCCGGATCACAACATCCAGGCAGGTGAGCTCTACATCGCCTCGGTCTACAACGCGATTCGGTCAAACCCCGCGCTCTGGGCGAGCACCGCGATGCTGGTGGTCTACGACGAGCACGGCGGCATCTTCGATCATGTCCCGCCGCCTGCCTGTACGCCGGACGGCCATTCCGCCGGACCTGCCGATACCGAATTGAATTTCCCCTTCAACTTTGATCGTTTGGGAGTTCGTGTGCCGGCCATCCTCATCTCGCCGTGGGTTCCCAAGGGCACCGTCGTCGGCTCTGACAGAGTCTTTGAGCACGCATCCATTCCAGCAACAGTCACGAAGCAATTCATTGGCAACTACACCGCAAGCACCCAGCGCGAACAGAACGCGCAGACATTCCTCGATCTGCTATCGCTCGACACCATGCGGACCGATAGCGTGGTCTTCAGCACGTAATGCAAAGGAGGAAACTTCCATGAGTGATGCTGGACCCGAAAAGACCCACCCTGCAGCCAAACGCAGGGAGGGATCGCCCAAGAAGAATATGCCAATGCCCGCCGGCGATTACAAGTCTATCCGGATTCCACTCCCTCCAGCCTCTGCATTCAACAGGGACAGGCCTGTTTCTTCCCTGATTCAGGCGCAGTTGCAGCACATTCATCACGCGGAGAGCGCCAGACTTCCGAAGCACAAACGAGATGGCAGACATCCGGAAGACATCCATACCGAAGCGGAAGCGGCATCCTACATCTTGGCGATAACTAAGGTTCTTCATCCGCAAGGTCGGAAGAAATCCAAGCCACGGCCAAGCAGCAGCTAGGAGGGTATGTGCGAAAACTGCCGATCGCTATTGCGCTGCTGCTTTTGCAAATGGGAGCAGCCCAGGCGCAGGAGAGCCAGGCGCATGCCGACTTCCGCGGAGAAGCCACGCGCTTTAGACAAGGCTGTGAAGACTTCTCGCTCAAGGCTGTGCCGGGATGTGCGCAACTCCTGTTCACCGACCATCCTCTACATATCGCGGTGGGCAGCATCGCCCCGCAAAATGGATTTGGCGCAGGCGCTGCCTATGTGGGCCACTGGACTCCGAACGAACGTTGGCGAACGAGTTGGGACGCGGACGCCATCGCTTCCGATAACAGTTCGTGGCGCGCCGGCCTATACTATAAGGCAATTCACACACCGATTGAGAGAATCAAAGTCGTCACAACCGCTGCCGGCGCGCCGGCCCATTCCAACCTCGGCGTCCGTCCCTACACGGTCTTCAATCTCTACGCTCAATCGATCTCGCTCGATCAGTTGTTCTTTTACGGCCTGGGACCGAACTCGCTTGAGGCCAACGCTTCTGTCTTCAGTATGACTGAGACTATTGCCGGCACGAACGCAATTGTCCCCGTATTACACAGACTGAACCTTTCGCTGCTAGGGGAAATCAACGGACGCTTCGTGGATGTGCGCGGAAATCATCACGAGTCCAGCCCTTCCATCGAGCAGGTATTCACCGAAGCCAGCGCGCCAGGGCTGACCAGTCACCCGGCCTTTGTGCAACTCTCAGAAGGCGCCCGTCTGGAGCCCTCGCTCTTCAACGGTCATTTGCAGATCGACTACCTGGCGCAGTTTCAGCAGTTTGTAGCTCCATCTAACTCAAGTTACTCCTTCCGCCGCTTTACCGCGGACCTGAGTCACACCATACCGCTCTACCGCAATTCTGGATCTTTCGGACCGAAGAGCACCAATGGCCCCGACGAGTGCGCGGTTGCTTTGGGAGCTACGAAATGTCCCGCCATCCAGCGCAATCGCGAAGGCTCATTCGCGGTGAGATTGCTCATTACGGAGTCCGTCGCTTCCGCTGGCAGTGTTGTCCCTTTCTACTTCCAGCCAACGCTTGGCGGATCGGACATCAACGGCAATTCGTGGCTTCCGAGTTATGGCGACTATCGCTTCCGAGCGCCCAACGCCCTTTTGCTGCGCGAGAGCCTTGAACACTCGATCTGGGGACCAATCGGTGTTACCTTCTCAGCAGACCAGGGAAAGGTCGCGCTCACCCGCGGCGATATAGCCTTCGATCATCTCGCCCACAGCTTCTCCGCTGGACTGACGTTGCGGGCAGGGGGCCTTCCCGCTCTCTCTCTCGGCTTTGCCTGGGCTGGCCGCGAAGGTACACACACGATTGCGAACGTTAATAGCTCGCTCCTCGGGGGATCGGCCCGGCCGCCTCTATTCTGAATTGCGGTCACTGTCCTGGCGCATCTTCTTGGTGCTGACGACTAATTCAAACTGCTGGGGACTTCCTGCGATTCTTCCCCGCAACAATGTGCAAGGAAATGCCCCAATGAAATCGGATTCGTACCGAAGAACGCCCATGCAGCCGGCAGAGATGCTGGCTTCGCGCTAAATCGTCATATCACTTGCTGAGGGAAGATTACTATCCTGAAGTCGCCTATTGATGCGGAATCTACGAAGATCCCGGCAGGCCCGGCTCGATTCCGATCCGATCATTGACGGCGTTGTGGAAGCGCTGTTTGCATCCAAGGTATCACTCGGTTGTTTGCACGGAGACATGACCCAGCAGGAATTGTATCTGCTCTAGCTCGCCACCTGCCTGATGGCAAAGGCGGGTACAGGTCCCACGGAGATCATGCGGCGCAGGCGCTGGAATCTCGCAGATCTTTGCTTTCTCCTTCACCACGCCCCAGATGACCTTAGGGCTGAAGCCGCAACCCCAGGTTCGGCCAGCTTTGTTGATCGACCGGAGCAAAATGCCATTTGCGATCCCGGAGGCCGCCATCCAGGCATCAATTCCGGCTTTAACCCAGTCCGGAACAGGGATAGTGCGTATATGGCTGCCTTGCCAATAAGATCGGCAATGACCCAATGCTCCTCCCTTTGTTGGATATCTTCAACTCTCAGCGCTGTTAGCTCGGCGCGCCGCAGACCGCAGCCCAGCAAAATTTTCGGCCTGTCGCCATCTACGAACGCATAACCGCCGCTTTGCAGACTGCTTATTTTCAGAGCACGCGCGGAGACATGCGCACCACAACAGCGGGACCAACGGGTCCGACGTCCTTGCGATAATGATTGCGAAGAAGGATACAAGAAGAACTGGAGTCGACCCACACTTTGATGCCTGTTCAATTTCGAGCTTTCGCAGTCCGGTCCAGTCAGTGATTGCTAAGCTGCTGTAGGTTCAGGACACTCGAAGATGGAACTGGGGACACACATCTTATTAACTTGCCGGAATCCATTGACGAAGCGCTCTCGTAGGTTACTCGGAGGCGAGGCGTAAAGCAAGCCGGGCACCATCCCGATGTGAACTTGGTGGAGATGGAACCGGTTCTGGACAGCGCGCTTGATTGTGCTGTATTCTGTGCGCTCTCGCGCTCGTATGCGATTCGAGGTTGAGTCAAATGCTTGTTTCGCGTGTGCCAAAGGTCGCACCTTCGGCAGCCAGGCAATCGCCTGGCGCGGGGCAGAAGATTGCCAAATCGGCAGGGGAACGAGCTGAAGACCTCGAAGCGGACGTAGTTTCCAATGCCCCAGCTTCGAATTGGAGCTTCGCAAATATTCCGCTGTTTCCACGCGAGGAGCGGAATCCGAAATCGCGATTTCCATTGTGGGCACCGAGTTCAATGGAGAAGATCCCGCAGAAGTTGCGGCCCAACTCGCTTGATGCCCAGCTCAAGGTGGGGCCGCCGGATGACAAAATGGAACGGGAGGCAGATCGTCTTGCGGCAAGCATGTCGCGAGCGCCCTCGTCCAGTGTTTCAGTCGCTCAGCCTGCTTCGCGCACTGATTCAATATTCGACGCGCCCCTGTCGGCAACGCAGCCGGCGATGCGACCAGCCACACAAGAATGCCAAGCTCCGGCTCCCCGCATCGTAAATGAAGCATTGCGTTCGGCAGGGCAGCCGTTGGATCCAGAGACGCGTGCCAAGATGGAACCTCGCTTCGGTCGAGATTTCGGCGGGGTTCGAGTTCACACCGATGCACTCTCTGTGCAGTCCGCGCGCGCGCTCAATGCTCGTGCTTACACCGTTGGCAACAGCATCGTTTTCGCCGAAGCGGAGTTTGCGCCGCGGAGCGTGAGCGGCCAGAGCCTTCTGGCACACGAGCTAACTCATACCGTGCAGCAGGGCGGGCAGCCGCAGCTGATTCAGCGGGCACCGGCCAACTATGGAAGCACGGCTACGGTAGGGCCGCAACCCGATCCTTCAAAAAAGAAACCGGGATCACAATTGACGGCTGACGATTTGATATGGGTGTTTGCGAGCCTGCGCCACAGTGATCCGGAGGCGTTCGTAAAAGTTCTGAGCAAGAATGAAGGAGTGTTGTATCCGGTTCTCAGTCTATATGGATTTGAGGGGTCTAAGGTCAAGGAACAAGACTCACTGAAAGATTTTGATGCAGCAGTGAAGAAATGGGGCAGGATGAGTGAATACGAGCGAAAGTATGGACGCTTGATACAGAACAAGCCGCATCCGAAGCCGAAGTCGCGCGAAGAACGGAAGTATGAAAATGCGAAGGAGCTTGAGCGCGACTTTATCAATCACGGTTACGAGCGCTTCGAGATCAATAAAAGGATTGAATCGGCTGGGTTGATGGGAGACCTGGTAGGCTTGAAAATTAGTGTCCGTGACAACTTTGGAAAGTACGAGACAAGAACTTTCGAGAAAGAGGAAACTCACATTTTCGCCAGCGTTCCCGGTGCCTTCTACCAGCCATGGGCGCTCGAGGCACTTAGGGCTTACATGCAAAAATACGAAGAGGCCCACAACATCCAGGTTCCGATCCAATCTGGCGCGATCAACGACGGATCTCAGATGGCAAAAGATCAGGCTCAGTCCCAGATACTTCCGTCCATGGAGGAGTCATACCTGGGTGCGGGGCTCGCACTTTTTGTGAGCAGATACACAGACGATCCGAGGATTATTCTGGCGGCTTCTGAGCTGGGCGGCGGGATCGAGGCATCGGCTGGGGCGGTGGGAAATGTCATCGGCAGTCGTGGCAGTTATAAGCCCGAAGTTGAGAACAAACCTGCAGAGGCCTACACCAACAACCGGGACAGGATTTCACCTTCGGTTGATCCGGAAAAGGTGGGTTCTGCTCCGGCATCAGGTCCCGCTGAGACTCCAGATGCGCATCCTGACGCGGTTAAGAGGCCTGCACCTGTCCGATTTGAAAAGTTGTCGCTTAAGGAGAGAAACGAGCTAGCAAAAACTAACCCTCAAGCTGCAGAGGCGATGCGCCTGCGCTATCGGGAATTGTCGGATGCAGAGCTTGGCAAGCTGGCGAGAAATGGCGACGTAATGGCAGAGTCGGTGCGCAATCAACGCATTCCGCCGAATAACCTGGTGAAGAACTTACCCAAAAGCGGTGAAGATAGGTTTTCAGACCCGAGTGTCTATGACAAACTCGTACAGGCTATCAAGTCTTATCGATTGACATCAGGGTATCGGCGGTCGGGCCCACATGCTGTCACACCCGACGCGGACACACAAGGCGGCGTTGTGGGCTCAGCAATGACGAATGTGCCAGGACTCGAGGGCCGGGTGTTCGTTGCCGAATCACCGCTGGCTGGTGGCCAGGTCAATCCCGATTCAGAGTTCAAGCCCCACACCGACTTCGACAAGCTTCCGCATACGCATGGCCACGCAGAGCAAGGTCTTGCCGACCAGATCGGCGCAGCATTCAATGGTATTCCAGCGGAGAATCTCAAAGGGAGAACAGTCTATATCCTGATTGAGCAGATTCCTTGTTCAACATGTGCTGCCGGTACCGGAACAGCTGACAAGAATGTTCAGCCAGGGGTGTTGGCGAAGTTGGGCGAAAAATTTAAGACGGTGAGATTCGAAGTGAAGCACATGGACGCTAGCGGAAATAAGATGACATTGGACGCGGGGAAGAACACAATTGTTCCACTGCGGCAACCGGCGAAACCGAAGGCTCCCGACAGGACTCAGAAGCCTTGATCCGAGGGGCGGGATTATCGAGCCGGCCCGATATTACTGACACATAGGTGCCCCATCTTTTCAGCAAAGATCGCTGAAAGGATGGGGCACGATAACACTATATGAGGGATAGATTGAAAGTTACCCTGGTGTAGTGCTCAAGTCGGTTTTGTCGCTGCGACTCTTCACAGTCACTGGCGAATAAACGCTAAGCCCAAGCATCCGCGTTCGGGTGAGCCTCATAAAACTTTCACAGGTATCCGAGGCGAGATCACTGGCGGCGAACTCGATGCCAACTATAGTTGAAGCGCCGGAAGGGATAGTAGTAGGAGTTGGTTCGGGAATGTCCTCTCCTCGATTCAAAGGCGATTGTTTGTTCATCCCGGGCAAGTCGCCAGCTAACCTGCAGAGCTCGGCAAGATGGGGGCAATATTCGGATTGACGAAACAATACGACCGGAACACGCAATTTACGTCCGCATCGGGTCTGGACGCGCGCACTGGGATGTTCACATCAGTAGAGATTTTGCGGTCTCCGGATTAGTAAACACATGCCCACAACTCTTCGGCGAGGATCAGCGTCGCCATCGGCGTTT
>Ga0224530_1000359_pt1 | contig 31069 bp, 29 predicted proteins | sample CBST75metaG_FD_179873 | JGI IMG/M metagenome (GOLD analysis project Ga0224530, IMG submission 179873) | Peat soil microbial communities from Stordalen Mire, Sweden - C.B.S.T75 | ecosystem: Environmental > Terrestrial > Soil > Wetlands > Peat | place: Sweden: Norrbotten County, Stordalen Mire...
GTAATCACCAGCCGCGCGCCCTCGGCGTATGCGGCTTCCAGGACACTCGACTGCAGCCCGTAGCCCTCGTTCAGGCGATGGGGAACATGGAAACGCGCCTCGCCGCCGAGCATTTCGATGGTGGTTTTCAGCAGCACCACGGCGGTGGTTCCATCCACGTCGTAGTCGCCGTAGAGCAGCACCGGCTCGTGCTGCGCAATGGCCCGCTCCAGCCGGTCGGCAGCGGCGTCCATGCCCAGCATCCGAAGCGGATCGTGGAGTTGTGCGGCGTCGGGGTTAAGAAAGGCAAACGCCTCGTCAGGCTGGGCGATGCCGCGCGCCACCAGCAATTCGGCCACTACCAGCGGCAGGCGCGCCGCCTTGGCCAGCGTTGCCGCTTCGGCCGGATGCGGCTCAACAAATGTCCAGCGCTGGCGAGGCAGATTCAACTGCGGAGTCTGCCTCGTCCCGTTTTCATCAACGCGGCCAGTGCCTGCCGGGCTCACCGGGGCTACTCGTCTTCGTCTTCGTGATCGTGGTCGTGATCGTGGTCCATCACGATGTCCTGGAAGCTCTCGATGTCTTCGAGAAGCGTCTGGAAGCGCTCATACCACTCGGTCGTCGTCTCGTGCAGAAACACCAGTCCCTGATAGACGAAGCCCAACTGGATGTAGCCCAGCATACCGGAGTATTTGCGCAGGAACTGCGCTTCCACCAGCTCAGTGGCCTCTTCGTCGGGGAAGTTCATCTCGCCGGCTTCTTCCACCAGGGAGTCGAGTTCCTCCGGATCCAGTGTCATCTCGCTGAAGGTGATAAAGGGAGCGCCAACGCGCTTGGCCATCTCCACAAAATCTTTCCATGCGTCGGGGTTGCCCTGCCCCTCCCATACAACGGAGGGAATGTCCTCGGTGACGTAACCGGGAAGGCGTGTGAGTCCATGGCCTTCAATAAAGGCCACCATGTCATCTTTCAGCGAATTGAGGTTTTCCGTGCTCATAGTCAAGATCTTATTTTCGCAGATGCAGGCCGGGAAGCGCTCGGCAACTGTGGAAACTTCGCGCTTGAAGGTCGAGGATTTATTCTGGATTCATCTGCAATCAGGAGGATCGCCGCTTGCCCCCATTCGAGCGCCACGTCTTTGTCTGCCATAATGTACGGCCGGAGGGCGCCCCGCGGCCCTCGTGTACCTCGGATGGAAAGAGCGATCTGCACGCGCAATTGCAAAAACTGGCCAAAGCTGCTGGATTGGCAGGCCGGGTGCGCATCAACAAATCTGGCTGCCTGGACCAGTGCGAGCACGGCCCGGTGATGGTGGTTTATCCCGAGGCGGTCTGGTATGGCAACGTGCGCCCCGAGGATGCGGCGGAAATCGTCACCGAACACCTGGTGGGCGGACGACCCGTCGAGCGGCTGCGCATCGCCGACGAGTGCCTGAATACCTCGAGCTGCCCGCACCGGGGATAAAACAGAGTCGGTTTCCGGTCCTGCGCTCCGTTACTTTCGTCCCTGATTCGCTCCTCCTCCGGTCATTTTCCACTCACCTTTGTCTCCCCGTGCGCCGATAGGGAGAGACGGAGGAATCTCATGACGCGTGCATGTGTTTCCATGCTTCTTTGCGCAGCGCTGCTGGCCCCGGGCGCCGCATTGGCCGCAGTTCCAGAACGCCCTTCCACCCCTTTGGAAGTCAGCGGCGTCTACACGGTCCACTTCAATCTCAACATTGCCTCGACCCTGCCGGCCGGGGCGGTCATCGTCTGCAAGGCCTGGATCGTGCCCAATCTGCAGGGGCTTCCCTCTCTCGGCCAGCCCAATGCGGCTCCCGTCCAGGCGGCGGCCGGCGTGGCCATCGTCTCCGGCTCCACTGCCACGTGCGCGGTGGAAATCCCCTTTTCCTGGACGGTAAGAAACTCCCAGGGCGGCATCGCGCTGAGCTACGAGATTGAAGATCGAGACGCCAGCGGGTCGCTGCCTGTGCTGTTACGCGCCACGCCCCCGCAGGGTATCGCCACGGCCTATCCTTCCATGGGCGGCGCCGCGAGCCTCAACTTCGACCTCACTTTCTGATCTTCGGCTGGACGCAGCGGCATTTTCGGCCGCGGCTATACACATGCGGCCCAATGCGTTATCCTGAACCTTAATCCATGATCTTTTCCCGCGATTACATTGGGTATTTAGCCCGTCGGACTGTCAAGCACCTCATCGACGCCAAGATGATCACCACCAGTGACTTGAAGGTGACCGAAGCGCGCGTCACCGAGGGGCTCATCGAAGAACTGTCTCTTGAAGATCGCATCAACGAAGAAGTGCGCGTGATTCTCGACGCGTATTCCGACGAGATGCGCAAGTCCGGCGCCCAGTACGCCGAAATGTTCAAGAAGGTCAAGACCGAACTGGCGAAGAAATACAAGGCGGTGCTATGAGGATCAGCCCCGACAAGCTCAACAAACTGGCCCACACAGTGGCCGACACCGTGGCCGAGATCGACCAGGTGGGTTTTCTCGAGGATCGCAACACCATCCGCCAGGAAGCGCGCAAGGCTCTTGAAGCTCTGTTGACCCAGGAAGCCGGCATCGATGCCGCCGCCCGGCTCAAGATCGCCAACCAGCGCAAGATCATCCTCGAAGGCTCTCAGGAGTGGGAGATTCTCTACCGCAAGTACTACAACGACGAAGTCCGCAAATTGGGCATCTAGAGCGAAACCAGGATGGCTGTACCCAGACGCTGAATGGTCCTCCTTCGACACCGCGCCGGAGCGGCAAAAAAGGGAGCAATTTAGCGTCGATTTTGCGGCATTATCAGGCCCAAAATGGCCAAAATCGGCCAAAAAGGGGCCAAAATCGGCCCGTTTCAGTTACTTGTCAGTTAACTATGGAATATTGTATCTTGTTTATTATTTTAGACTTATACGATTTCTGTTGTTGAAAAATTGATAATATTGCATAGGGGGGTGGGGTAAACGGCAATTTCGGTTGGCTTTTTGCACCGCATCGACCTGAAAAAAAGTCTTTCCTAAAAACATCATGCGCTTATGGGCCTTAATTCTCTGCAAAGGAAACCGCACTCCATCTTCCTCATTTTCCGGAGCGATGGCGGAGAGGTTCGTTCCCCAGGAGACAGGCGGGGGGCAGCCTTTTGCCGCGGTGGTTCCGGGATTGAGCAATTGTGGCTAGTGTGGTGTCCCAGATGTTCATTGAAAAACAACAGCAGATCCTTCGACTCACCACCCCCAAGCTGAAAAGCGCTTGGGGCCCCGTTCGCTCAGGATGACAACCCTAGTTTTGTTGCGAACTTTAGAGACAGGACACTAGCCTTCTTTTCCATCGGGAAAGACCCGCTTCCATCCCGCCTGAGGCACTTGCGTTTTGAAGGTCTCTGCGCTATCGTCGGTTCGTTCCTTCCCTGGATAGAGAAACCAGCATGAAATTCAAGCAGCGGCCTGTGAGGATTGTTGCAATCGCAGCGGCGCTCTTGTGTCTTGCGATATGCGGAGCCCGTTGTTTGGCGCGTGGAGCGAGCGCTGGGTCACTCAAAGGGTGACTTGGCGCGAAGGGAATCGCTGGGCGTCGAGATTCGAACCTTTGGTCCGCAACCAAATCCAGGTTTTGAGGGAATCACCGCTCCAGCCGTTTTCAAAAGCGCTGAGGTGTTCCAAGGCCACATCTATCTGGCCGGCCAGGCAGGACTGTCTGCCTACTCGATCGACGGGGCGCTGGAGCATATCTACCGAACAGGAATCGACTTGCCTGCCGCTCCCTTGGGGCAGATGGCGGCAGGTTTGCTGACCGACTCGCGCCAACCGGAGTTATTGATCGCGACCCTCGGCAAGGGCGTAATGGCCTTCGATGGCCACCTCTTCCGTCAGATTCTGCCTGAGCAGGAAGAAGCGCGCATGGTGACGGCCGTGCTGCCGCTGGCTTCCGGACGATTGCTGATCGGGACTGCCAAACTGGGCTTGCTGATGTATGACGGCAAGACTCTCAAGCGGTTCCACACCACCACGCACAACGTCTACGTGACAGCCTTGGCCGGCAGCGAGGCCGACCTGTGGGTGGGCACGCTCAACGATGGGTTGCTGTTCTGGCATGGCGGCCAGACTGAGCGGATCGGCGAAGAGCAGGGACTGCCGGACCGCCGGGCCGAGCAGATCGCGCTTGCCGATGGGCGCGCCTATGTGGGCACTCCGATGGGCGTGGCGGAAATTCACGAGGGAAAGATCGCTCGGGTTCTGGCCAAGGGCATTTACGCCCATGCTCTCTTCGTAGATCGGAGTTCCTTGCTCGTGGGTCAGGTGGAAGCCGGAGTCATGCGGGTTTCGCTGGCCGGTCCGGAGAGCGACAGCAAAGCCAGAAGACCGATTGTGGCCGTCGCAACTGCCGATGCATACGCAGTCCGCGCAACCGCGAACCGAGGCTCGGCAGGTTGGACGGTGGAGCAGTTTCTGGCTATAGGCGAAAGCCGCTATGCTCTGGCCGACGATGGCCTGCTCCGGCGGGAGCCAGAAGGCGAGTGGCGAAGGATTCTGAGCGGCGAAGGCTCGCAACTAACGGCAAGCGACATTTCCGCACTGCTGGTGGCTGACGATGGCCGGCTCTGGGTGGGCTACTTCGACCGCGGTTTGGATATCGTTCCTGCCACGGGTGGAGAGGCCAGTCATGTTGAGAACGATCACGTGTTTTGCGTGAATCGGATAGTGGAAGATACCCGGCAAGGCGCGGTAGCCGTGGCCACGGCCAACGGGCTGGTGCTGTTTGACCGCGATGGCCGCCAGAAACAGGTGCTGGGACGCGAGGCGGGCCTGATTGCCGACCATGTGACGGACGTGGCCCTCTATGGCGACGGCATGGCATTGGCGACCCCGGCGGGAATCACGTTTCTCGACCACAGCGACGCACATAGCCTGTATGCGTTTCAGGGGCTGGTGAATAACCATGTCTATGCCTTGGGAGCCAGTGGAAATCAGCTCGTGGCGGGAACCTTGGGCTGACTTTCGCTGCTGGTGGACGGATCGGTTCGCAGGAATCTCACTACGGGAACCTCCGGCCTGAAGCATAACTGGATCACCGGACTGGTTGCCGTGGGCAATGAGTGGCTGGTGGGCACCTATGGAGCAGGCGTGTTGCGGCTGGAAGCCGACGGCAGCGTTACGCCGACCGATGCCACGCGCTCCGGAGTCGTTGTGAATCCGACCGCCATGGTCGCTGACGGGCGGCTGGTCTTGGCCGGAACGCTGGGTCAGGGGCTGCTGGTGGGCGACGCGACGGGCACGCGGTGGAAGACGGTCGTGGCGGGGTTGCCATCGCTAAATGTGACGGCGCTGGCCATTCACAAGGACGTGGTGTATGTCGGCACGGAAAATGGGCTAGTGAAGATCTCTGAAGACAAGCTGTAGCGAGGAGCGCGATGAGAGGGGCTGTTTGGGCGTTGGGTCTGTTGCTATGGATGCCGATGGCGGCTCATGCAGAGAGTGGCGTGCTGGTTCCAGGCGATAAGCAGGCGCCTGCCCCGTCGATCCTGTCGCTCACCGAGATGCAGGTGGAAATACGCGTGGACAACGGCGACGCCCGGGTGTGGGTGCGGCAAGTGGCTGTTTATGACCTCAGCTTTGAGCCGCTGTGGCCGGCAGAGTTGGTCAAGAGCTACTACGAACTGCTGGCCAAAGGCCGCCTGGTGCGAAAGACCAGCGATGCCCTGCGGGCCAGGCTGGCGGCCCATCCGGAGGGCGGAGCCGATGCCCTGAAGGATGCGGCCAAGCTCTTCTATATCGATCAGCAGCAGGGCCAGCTCGATGCGGCCAAGGCGGTGCTGGAGGAGTACCGCGCGTGTAAGGAAGCCCGCGGAGCCGCGTGGGACGCCAATGAGCTTTATACTCTGGGCCGTCTGCTGGAAGCGGTGCAGGATTTTCCCGAGGCGGCGCGCTACTACTATGCCCTGGCCGCGGAACTTCATGCCCCCATTCGGAAGAGAAGGGCCTTGCGGGGCTCACGCGCGTTCTGCTCACTGCGCCGGAGCAGCCGCTGCGCGTGGGAGCAGGAAACCTGGCGGTCTACAAGAGCATTGCCGCCATGGACCGTGGTCCCGGTTACCTGAACGGAATTCTCTCGCTCTTTTTCAATTCGCAGGGTCCGGGCGGAGAGTATTCCGAACAGGAGCGCCTGGCTGTACCTTACTTTCACCGTGCCAAGGCCGCGGAACTGCTGGCGGATTTGGACCGGCGCTTCCCCAACGCTCCTGAACGAGCGGATCTGCACGCGCGGCTGATGGAGGCCTATGCGGCCACGGCGAAAACGATGCGGTGATTCGGGAGGGAACGGCGTTTCTGGCGCAGTTCCCGGCCGATGCGCGCAGGGTGGAAGTGGCGCTCGCGGTCGCCGATGTGTACAGCCGCACCAACAGGACAGAGAAGGAATTTGCCCTCTATCAGAACCTGTTGAAAGAACTCGCGGCCCGGGCCGATGGCGTTCCGCTGGGCGAGCCAGGAACGGCGTACAGCAAACCGGTGGGGGACGAGCACGAGCCGCTGCCCACTGCTGTTTCGCCGGCAGGCCAGGAGGAATCGGAGCCTGCGCCGGCCGCCGAACCTGCTGCCAAAGCCCGCTCCCTGCAATACGCGCAGGTGCTCGACCGGTATCTCTCCCGTCTGGTAGCAATGCAGAAGCTGCCCGAGGCACTCGCGCTCCTGCGCGGTGAACTGGATAGAAATCCGCAGGACCCCGGCCTCTATGAAAAGCTGGCGCAGTTTCTGGAACAGAACTCTCTCAACGCGCACCAGGAGGAGGTCTACCAGCGGGCAATCGACCAGTTCCAGGACACGAGTTTCGGTACGGGTTGGTATGCCAAACTGGCGCGCTTCTATCTGCGCCAAAGCGCAATGCGGACTACTCTGCGCTGTCGCGCAAGGTTGCGGGGATCTTTTCCGGAACCGATTTGGAAGCCTATCTCCGCGAGGCTCCTGCGCCGGACCGGAGGCTGGCGCTGGAGGTGGATCGCTATGCCCATGAGCGCTTCCCGCACGATCTGACATTTGTGCGCAATCTGCTGGCGCAATACCGTTCGCGCAAGGAGCAGGCCGAGGTCGAAAAACTCTTATGGGAGCACTGGGCGGAGTCTCCCGACCTGCGCGACCAGTTGTTTGAGCTGCTCAGCAGCTCCGGGAGGCTCGATGCGCAACTGGAAGTGCTGCGTCAGCAGACGCCGGAGATCGACAAAGGGGACTGGAGCGCGCTGGCCCAGACCAACCCGGCGGCGGAGCGCTTCTGGCTGGAGTCGTGCCTGTGGCAATCGCACTTTGAACAGGGCGTGGGCGCGGCCGAAGCTTTGGCGGCTGAGTATCCGGCCGACGAGACGTTGGGCCGGCAAGCGTCGTCGCTCAATCGATCGCTTGCGTACTTCCATCCTGAAGATACCGACAAGGCGGTCGCCATCGAGAAACGATTGTTAAGCGCCCCGCCGGACGATCTGGAAACGCTGGCGCGGATCGGTGACATCTATGCGGATCGCGGGCGCATGGCTGAGGCTGCTCCGTACTGGACGCGGATGGCGGAGGTGCGTCCCGGCTATGCCGAAGGCTATCTGCAGTCGGCCACGGTGTTTTGGGATTACTTCGATTTTCCTTCCGCATTGAGCCAACTGCGCAAGGGCCGCGAACGTCTGGCGCAGCCGGCGTTGTTCGGCTATCAGGCCGGCGCGATTGAAGAGAGTCAGAGCAATTTGCCCGGTGCGGTCAGGGAGTATGTGGCCAGCGCCCTGGGAGACGCGCCTTCCGCTGAGATCCGCCGTCGTTTGTTGGCGCTCGCACGCAAGCCGGATTTGAGCCCAGCGGTAGAGGTCGAGACAGCCGCATTGCTGAGGTCTGCTACTCCCTCCAGTGCGGCCATCGAACTGCGCGTCGGCGTACTCGATGCCGAGCATCGCAGGGAAGACCTGATGCGGGAGTTGAAACAGGTTGTCACGCAAACTGAGTCCTTCGATGTGCTCGACGCATTGGCGGCGTCTTCCCGCAGTCATGCCCTGCCGGAGGTGGAAGAAGCGGCGCTGCGCAGGCAGATTGTTCTCACTGCCGATCCCGTGCACAGCCTCGAGTTGCGCTATCAACTGGTGGACTTGCTCGAGAAGCGCAATCCTGCCGCGGCGGTCGCGGAAGTGGATGCGGCTTACCGCGAACATGGCAGGATGCTTGGAGTGGTGCGCGCCACGGTGGACTACGACTGGGGTCATGAGCGCAGGGCGCAGGCCGTTACCGTGTTGCTGGAGTCCGCGGATGCGGCCTATCCCGAATTGAAGCAGAAGCTGCAACTGGAGGCCGCCCGCAAGCTGACGGGACTGGCGTTGTTCTACCAGGCGGAGCTGGCGGTGCTGCAGGGCTCGGCGCTGGAACGAAGCGAAAAGACGACGCGAGTGGCCCAGCTTCGGCGCGGCATGATTGCGGCTGCCACACAACTTGGCAACTGAAGCGGTGCGGCGGATCAATATATCGAGTTGATCAACGTCTATGCGGGAGACGCGGCGCTGGTGCAGGAAGCAGCACTCTATGCCGGGGCGCATGGCGTGCGCGACAAGCTGCTCGGTTTCTATCGCAAGACGATGGAGAGTTCGCCCCGCGACGCTCGCTGGAGCATCGTGCTGGCGTGCTTGCAGACGGCTCTGGAGGATGATCCGGCGGCCATTGAGGCCTATGGCAAGGCGATTCATGTCCGGCCGGAGCAGAAGGATCTCTACCAGGCGAGGGCGGAACTGGAAGAGCGTCTGCACAGGCTCGATGAGGCCGTCGGTGACTACGAGCAGCTCTACAAACTGAGCTACCGCGATCCGCAATGGATGGTGAAGGCCACCGAAGCGCGGGCCCGTCAGGGACGCAACGCCGAAGCGGTCAAGGATATGGATGAAGCTTGGATTGCAGGCCGTCCGCCCAAGGCCGCGAACGATTTTGAGGTAGCTGGACGGCTGGAGCAATGGGGACTCCTGGAGGAAGCGCGCAAGTATGCCGAGCAGGGCGTGGAAAGCGCCGGTGCGGACCTGTTGGCAAGTCCGGACAATCAATCGGGCGCTGCGCTCTATGCGCGGATCATGGCGCGGCTGCGTCAGAGCGATGCCGCGTTTACGCGCCTCGCGGCGGTTCGCCGGCAGGCGGCAGACATTCCTCTTGCCGCCGTTGCGCAACAAGTAATCAGGAACGGCCTGGGCGCGGTGACGGACGAGGATTGGCGCAAGCAACGGGCGGAGCAGCGTACCGCGCAGGCGACCATGGGGTTTGCCCAGGCTCTGAAGTCGATGGGCGCGGTGGTGGGCGAATACGGCACCCCGGAGGAGAAGGCGCGGTTCGCCGCATGGTTGCAGGCCAGGCGCGCCGGGGCTGACGAAAATGAACTGCGCGCCGTGTATTTGCCGGCGGTGCGCGCTGCGGGGCTCGCGGATCTCGAAGCCAACCTGCGCTGGGATCTGGCGCTGAAGAGCAGGAATTCCGACAGTGGAGAGTTGGAGGAGTGGTTGCAGTTCGAACGCAAGCGAGTGCAATTGGAAGGAACCGGCGAGAAGCTGGAGACTCTAGCCTCGTCGCTTCCGCCCAAGCGGCAGCCGTCGATGTGGCAAAAGGCAGCGGCGGTCTATCGCACCGTGGGCGATGACGCCGCCGAACTCCGCGTCCTGGAGAAGGAAACCGCACGCGGATGGCTTGGCGGGGGAGAACTGCCGCGGTATTTCCATCTCCTCTTGGCCTTGCGTCCGCAGGTATTGGGGCAGAAGGCTTCCGGCCCCGCGGAGGGAGCGGCGCAGAAAACTTACGCGGATAGTGCAACCCAATTCCTGTTGGAAAACGGCACGTCCGATCAGGCTTTGGCAGGCATAACCGCGCGGTCGGTGGGTCTTCCTCCGGTGTGGAAGAAGGCCTACACCGGACTGACCGGGTTGTATTTGCGTGAGCATAGTCCGCAGGTGCGAGAGGGCTTTGAAGGCGCACTGGGCGGCGATGCCACCATCGGCGAGCGCATTGCGCATCCGGCCGATCGCAACGAGCAACTGGCTGGCGCGGTGTGGTTCTACTACGGTTCGCGGTTCGGTGAGTACCTGGATGACGAGAAGGACTCGCTGGCAGAGGGCTATCTGGAGGCGGAGCTCGAACATACTCCGGAAAACTCGCGCGCCTATCTGCAACTTGCCGACTATTCCGCGCAAGCGGGCAGGGACACGGCCGCCTTGGCCGATTACCAGCGTTCGCTCGATTTGAAGAGCGATCAGCCCGCCGTGCTCAACAGCATTGCGGCGCTCGCATGGAAACAGGGCCGGCAGGCGGATGCGCTGGCGGCGTGGCAAACGGCCGTCAAATTGTTGGCTGCGGAGATGGATGCGCGCCGTGTGCCGGAGAGCTTCTGGGGCGACTTCACCCAGGTGCTTGGCGATGTAACCACGCATGGCCAGTACGCGGCCATCAATCAGCCAGTGGACGCGATGCTGCGCATCTACCTGGCGCGCAATGGCGCCTATCGCGTCGATTCGCTGCTGGAAGCCGGCTATCACGCTCATAACGACTCAATGCAGTGGCTGCTCGACATCACCGCTGCCGCCAGCGACCCAGCTGATGTTCTCAATGACATTCAGCAGAACGACTGGCGGAGTAACTGGACCGAACAAAACCACTGGATTCTCGATGGCCAGATGAGTCAGTTATATGCGCGTATTGTGGAGTTGGAACGCGCAAAGCCAAGGCAGGCGAAGACAGTTATGGCCTTGAACAGGCAGAGTCCAGTTGGATCAATGCGCTGCTCGAAGAAAAGAAGATCGCCGAGGCCCGTGCGGAACTCGGGCGCATTCCCGAGGAGAAACAAATTACTCCGCAGTGGCTTGACTCTGTGCTGCGTCTGGCAGAGGCGGAAGATCGCCTGCCGCAGTTGGTGGCGGGGTGGAAGAAGCGACCAGACAGCGCACCGGTACCGAACGATCTACGCAACGCCTCTCTTCGTCTGAGCGATGCGGCAAAGTGAATTGTCGAACGGTACATCTACGAGCGGGCGCTTGATGCGCGGGAGTTGACGGCCCCCAACTTCCTGGGCCTGGCCGCAATCGACCTCGACGAGGGCGATGTGCCCGCGGCGGTGGCCCTGCTGAAGCGTTTGACGCTGGTCAGCGCCAATGCCTACGCCGATGCGGATGCGGCCGCCAGCCTTCTGGAATCGCGGCATCGTTATGCCGAGGCGATCCCGTTACTACAGCCGCTGGCGGAAGCTTCTCCCTGGGATGCCGGCTTGAAGGTGCGGCTTGCGGTCGCCATGCTGGCCGGAAATGCGCAGTCGCAGCCGGCTCTCCAATCGCTGGCCGCTGTGGCCGCCGATCCCAAGGCAAAGTATGCGGAGCGTGTGGCCGCGGCCCAGGCATTGCACGGGCAGGTCGTCCCTGCCGCCGGCAGCGCGGAGTTGGCGTTGCTGGCGCGCAGCGGCTGTCCCGGCGCAGACGAGGCCAACCAGCCTTACTTTGTTGAGGCGCGCAGGGCGGCGGCGGTTTGCGCGCACAACGACAAGCTGCGGGAACATCTGCTGCGGTCCGCCGTAGCCGCGGCGCCGGACCATGTGGAGTTGCGGCTCCAGTATCTGTGGGCGTCCTTTGCGGCCGGCCAGGATGCCAGGGCGCTGGTGGCCGCGGAACCAATTCTGCCCAATGGTAGTTTCTACGGCGAGGTCTATCCGCAAGAGGACGACTCGGGAAATGACGATCGGAATGTTCGTCCGCAGCCGATACAAATGAAGCCGGAGGACGTGTCCCGTCTGATCTGGCTTGCGATTCATGCCAGGGAAAAGCGGCATGAGACCGATCAGGCGCTTGAGTTGGCGCGGAACGGGCTGCGCTCGGAACAGGATCCCGAGCGGCGGAACGCTCTGAGAGAAGAAAAGAAACGCCTGGAACTGGAGACCGCACGCGAACGGGAAAACAACGCGCGCGCACCGAAGATCCACGCGGAACTGGACCAGGCAGGCGTGGTGCATCCACGCCTGCTGCCGGGCATGCCGTTTACTCCCAAACAAGCGGCAAATGGCGAGGAGGATGCGGAATGAAACATCTTCTCTGGGGTGCGGCAGGTGTGCTGCTGCTGGGTGTTGGCGTGGTCTTTGCCGTGGGTGCATTGGAGCAGGCGTCCAAGCCCAGGCCGGAGTTGCCGGGCTTGCTGCCGGAGGGAGCTTTACTTTACCTGGAGGCCAAAGACTTCAGCTCTCTCTTGCAGGGTTGGAATACATCGGAAGAGAAACGCGCCTGGCTCGGCAGTGACAACCATGCAACCTTCAGCACATCGCGTCTCTTCGGGCGGCTTTCGCAGGCGCAGAACGAATTCTCGGCCGCAGCGGGAATTCCAACCGATGCCAGCCTGCTCGAAAAGGTCGCAGGCAAGGAAAGTTGCGTGGGGCTTTACGACATTGGCAATATCGAGTTTGTCTACGTCACGCGCCTCGATCAGCAACACATAAAGAACACTCCGCTGTGGCAGACGCGGGGAAAATTTGAGCAGCACACCGAGGCGGGAAAAGCGCTCTACGTGCACAGGGACACGCAGTCGTCGCGCATCGCGGCCTTTGCCGCCAGGGATGGCTGGCTGATTCTGGGCACCAGGGAGGATCTGGTCGCGGGCGTTCTCGATCGGCTGCAGGGAGCCTCTTCGCACAGCCTCTCCGGCGAGGGCTGGTTTGCCGAGGCCGTCAAACAAGTATCCGAGGCGCGAGCGGCCGCCGAACGCGGCGATTTGCGCATGGTTCTCAACCTGGACAAGATTGTCCCTTCTCCCTACTTTCGCAGCTATTGGATTGAACGCAATATTACGGAGATGAAACAGTACGCCTCGGCGGTGAGCGACCTGTATCGAACGCCACAGAGCTACCGCGAGGAGCGTGTCCTCGTGCGCCATGCAGGACTGGCCGCCAAAGCCCAGGGCGATGTGCAGGCTTTGTCGGCGCTGGCTCCGGAAGATGCGGCATTCTACAGGGCGCAGGCCTCGCCAACCCAGGAAAGTGTTCTCGCGACGCTGCGCGAAAATCTGTTGGAGATCAAACCTGAGCAGCCCCAGGCGCCGGCTTGGAGCGCACCTCCGGCGGCTTCGGCAGAAAACCCCGGCAGCGCCGCGCAACTGGATGTTCCCATTGATCGTGCACGGCTTCTCGTCGAGCAGGCCGATGCCTTTCAACCCCTGCGAACGCTGCTCCGTGTGCAGCAACCTGATGCCCAGCTCGAGGTTTACGCCACGCGCGCTCCGCGGAGTGGCGTCTTTATCTCGCTGCAAACGGCGATGGTGCTCACTGTTCCGCAGGACTGGGATGAGGATTCGGTCGTCCAGGCGTTTTCCTCGGCCCTCCTGCCGGGCTTGACCGCAGGATAGCTCGGCGTGCATTGGGAAACACGATCGAGTGTGGCCGGAAAGTACCTTGCCCTCGATGGCGCTATACCCCTCTTTGTTCAGGTGGACGACAAACAACTGCTGCTCGCCAACGACCGCATCCTGCTGGAGAAGATGGTGGCGCTGAAGCAGAAGGCCAGCCCGGCGCCGGGCAAAGACAGCGTAACGTATGCCGCACAGTTCCGCCACACGCAGGAACAAGGCAACTTCCGCCTGCTGATGGCACAATTGGATCGCGCCGGCCATCGTGGCGGAACCGACCAGCAAGGCGACCGCCCGCAGGGGCAGACCCCGGCGTTCTTTTCCGGAAATGTGGCCAGCTTCAGCCGCGTCTTTGCCAGGATGGAACAGGAGCGAATCGAAGAGAAGGATCTGGGAGGTAAAGTGATGCAGACGGTTACGTATCAATGGGCCCGCTAGGATGGGAGTCTCTCCGGTGATATGAATGTCGACGGCCGTGGCGGGAGTTCTGCTCCTGATCGCATCCTGTCCAGCGTCGGCCCAGACCACACAGGGTCTCTTCTCACAGGCCGCCAAGGCAACTCTCGTACGCAACTTCGCCAGTCCGGATATTTCCTATCTGCTGATGGATGCGTCGGGCAACGTGCTGGCCGAACGATGGCCCTCGAAATCCCCGCCGTTGGCAGTCTCTCCCGGTTCGCTGGTCAAGCCATTCCTTGCCATCGCCTATGGAGAACAGTATGGCGGTGAGTTTCACACCGTGCACTGCATGGGCGCGCGGAGTCGCTGCTGGCTGCCGGAAGGCTACGGCGTTGGGATGTGCCAGTTCGGCGCGGCAGGCATGGCGACAATGGGCGCGAATTTCCGGGAGATTCTTGATCATTACTATCCAAATGCGGTGTTGATTTCGCAGCCCTGAATGCGAGCTGCAAAGAAAGCTCTGTGGAATCGACTCGTCCTCGTAAACGTGGATTATGCGGTCCAAATGCATCCTGTAACTTAATCGTCGGATCTGGGGCGAGACACCGGTCTTTCGTTACGAATCTGTTCACGACGAGTGCATTGGCAACGATTCGACAATGCACATCGACCTGCTTCCTGCAGTTCGCGATTCAGAGGTCGGACGTGGCTGGCAGCCGGTTATGAAAGTTACGGTACCCGGGCACAAGTTTGTAAGTATCCACGGGGCTTGTTCGTAAGATTGAGCCATGGCGATGGGGATGATCATGGAGCCCAGGCATGGCAACACGCGGCAAACTGGAATGTCGTGCCAGTTCCGACATTTCGCAATTGGCCTTCAGCGTGGCCAAACAATCTGGCCCGCTTCGAGTGGCGCCAAAGCATGGAGATGGCGAGGGACGATACGCGTGGTGTAGTCGCTCGCGGGCCTCGCCGCGGAAGCCTGAGCTGAATAAGTGAACGCGCCTGGCGTATCTGCGCTCGGGCCGGATAAGTTCATCACTTCGCAGCAAACGCCCTGCCCGCCAGCAGCTACTCGCGATTCTTCTTCAGGCCGCGATAGCGAACATTGGTCTGTTTGAAGACACGCTACAGGATGCGGAAGAGCCGCTCCATCTTATATCCAGCGCAATACTCGCAAGCTCAGGAAGGCATGGCCGCTTTGGATGCGAGTGGCAGCGTCACCGCGATTTGCGCTCCGCCGCCGTCAAGATTACATGCCGTGACGGTTCCGCCGTGGGCTCGCGCAACGGCATCGACGAAGGCCAGGCCAAGTCCATGACCATTCGACTCTCTTCCTTTCACACGGCGCTCGAACAAATGAGGACTGACTTCTGGCGCAAAGCCAGGACCATTGTCCTCCAATACAACCGATGCAAAATCATTCTCGGCCTTGAGCTGTATCGTAACCGTGCAGGCGGGGGGCAGATGCTTGAGTTCATTGTCGAAGAGATTGGCAACCATGCGATGGATGAGCGCCTCATCCGCCGCAATTTTCAGCGGCCCTCCGCTACGGAGCTTGATTTGGAGACCTTTGTCCGACATGGACGGCTCATACAAATCGATCATCACCCGGAACAGATCGTCCAGGTCGATCTCCGTTGGATTGAGTCGCAGCGCATCAGCCTTGGCCTCGGCAACATCCAGCGACTGATTCAGAAATTCGGTGAGGCGATCGAGTTCCTCGATGGCGGAGATGACAGACTCCGCCTGTTCGCTCTCCGCAGGTGACAAAGACATTTCCAGCTTTCCGCGAATTGCCGTCAGAGGGCTGCGCAGGTCGTGCGCGAGCGAGTCTGTAATGGTGTGTAACTGGTGCATCGAGCTCTCGATGCGATCGAGCATGCGGTTAAGTGTCCGTGCCAGGTGCCCCACCTCGTCATTTCGCTCGGTTGTTGGCACCCTAGTGCTCAGATCGGAATGTCCGATCCTCGAAGCTGCTTCCGTAATCTCCCGTATGAGGCTTAACATACGCCGCGTGGTAAAGAAGACAATTCCAAATCCCAGAAGAACCAGCAGAAGCCATAAGAGGATAAAGCGCAGGCGAAGACTCCTGAGCACCCGCAATTCATCCCGCTCGGAAAGTCCAAGATAAATCCGGCTTCCATCTTCCGCGCGAAGCGAGATCACACGAAAAGGAATTGCAAACCCGTTCACATGAAGGTCCGTTGGCCGGTCAGGCAGAATATTACTTGCCTGGATGGCTTTCAGATTGGGCGCTCCATTCCCCGTGCCGACCCATAACTTCAGAGAGCCATCGAACCCGGTTTGAAGGAAGAACACTGAGTCATTCGAACTGCTGTCTGACGACAGCTTGTTTGGCACTTCCTTGCCGGCCAGTTCAGCAACCTCTCCCACTATTCGTCCATAAAGAGCGTCTTTCGGCGTCCGCTCGGCAACATCCCCAAGGACTTCAACTTCTCCCGACAACCATGCATCACTGCGGCGTTGAATGTCATCTGCGACAAAACGGTGCAGAAAGACAAAGACAAACAGAGCCCCGCAGGCAAAGGCCAGGGCTGCCCAAAGCGAGATGCGCCAGGCGGCGCTGCGCATGATTGGCTCACCGGTCCTTGAGGACATAGCCGACTCCTCGCAGGGTTCGGATGAGTGGCTGCTGCCCCACGCCATCGACCTTCCCGCGCAAGCGATAGATGTGCACATCGACAACATTGGTGTCGGGCTGAATGCGCATGCCCCAGACCTGATCCAGAATCATGGAGCGCGTGACCACGCGGCCCGCGTTTCGGCAGAGGTACTCAAGGAGTACGAATTCCTGCGGAGTCAGTTGGATGATCTGCCCGGACCTGGAAGCCTCGCGCCGAAGCAGATCCAACTCCAGATCGAGCACCCGCAAGCGCGTGGCCTCGTTGCCGGGTGGGCTGTTTCGCTTAAGCAGGTTGCGCAACCTGGCCAGCAGTTCAGCGAGCGCAAACGGCTTGGTCAGGTAGTCGTCGCCTCCTTGCTCCAGGCCGCGCACTCTATCGTCGACGGACCGGCGCGCCGAGAGGATCAGCACAGGGGCCTTCACCCCAAGTTGACGGAGGCGAAGGATAAGGCTGATGCCGTCCTGGTCGGGCAGCCCAAGATCGACAATCAGGATGTCATAAACGCCCTCGATGGCAAGCCGTTCGGCAGTCTTGCCATCTCCAGCCGCTTCCACCTGATAGCCCGCATCCTCAAGCGAATGGCGCAGAAAACTTTGTATATCGAGTTCGTCTTCAACAAGCAGGAGCCGCATGAAGGGATAGTAGTGCATTGGCCGCGACTTGTCATAGGAGAATCCTGGCGGGAGATAGGACCGGTGCAATCGACTTTGTTACAGGGCCAGGATGAACACTTTGTCATGAAGGCGACGGATATCTGTCATGTCTGTCCCATATGCTCAAAAATGTGTCTGGCGCATGTACTGGTTGGCGCTCGCCGCGGCGGAGAAACCATGCCCGGGAAATCCCCAAGCTTGTCACACAGAATCGTCGGTTCCTGCATGTACACTTGGCCAGTGCTTCCGATGGCCGGAAGATGAACAAATCGTCATGAAGACAGTTCCGATTCGTTGCTTTCCAAAGCAGGAACGTTACCGTCTCACCCATGTGTCGGAATTTCGCCGGTAGGGCTTGAGAAACGCAAGCAGAAACCTCCACGGGAATGTGATCAGCAATCGGGAAACGACGAGGTCTTGAGTGCCTACAGCACTATCCACAAGTGTACTGAATACAAAGCTGTTCGCAGAGGCCTTTGGCGCCTCCCTGCCGCTCCCGGCGACTCTCGATCCGCATTTCGAGGAAGCGCTTCGTCATGTGCTGGATCATCCCGGCAGCCAGGTGCGCTCGCGGATGGTTTTTCAGATGGCCGTCGCTTACGGTTTGGATGCGGCTCACGCGAAAGACCTGGCGATTGCACTCGAATACTTTCATACGGCTTCGCTTCTATTCGACGATCTCCCGTGCATGGACAATGCGTCGGAGCGGCGCGGCGTTCCCTGCGCTCATCTCGCATTCGGCGAGGCAGGAGCCATCCTTGCTGCGCTTGCCCTCATCAACCGCGCCTATGCGCTCAGTTGGCGAGCAGCCTCCGGCAGTGCGCAGGATCTCCAGGCGCAGGCATTGGGCTACATCGAGAGATGTCTCGGCGTGGACGGGGTGCTGAACGGGCAGAGCCTCGACCTTCACTACGCCACTTTGCCGCATGATCGGAAGACGACCGAGAGCATTGCGCAAGGCAAGACGGTTTCATTGATCCGCCTGCCCCTGGTGTTGCCGGCCATGCTGGGCGGCGCCTCTGCCAGGGAGATTCAACTGCTGGAATGGATCGCGATGTATTGGGGGCTCAGTTATCAGATCGTGGATGACCTCAAGGATGTGTTGCTGAGCGAGGTTGAAGCTGGAAAGACAGTGGCTCACGACGTTTTGCTCGACCGGCCAAATCTTGCCTCGGCGATCGGAGTTCCAGGCGCGATTGCGCGGCTCACCCGCCTTCTACACCTGGGAGACAGGACGCTTGACCGCCTTCTCGCTTCAAGACCAACTTTGGAGTTCCTTGGAAAGCTGCGCAGCGATTTGCAGGCGGAGTTGGTCCGCGTGACGCACAATGCCACTGAGATGACCATGGGTGTGCGTCCATGATCTTTCTCAAGCTGATTCTCACCAATCTTCGCCGCCATCGCATCCGGTCGCTCATCAGTGTCGCCGGCATAGCTTTTAGCGTTGCCGCCATGCTGACCGTCGTTACCATTCTGCAAGGCGCAATCGGCATGTTTTCCGGCATCCTGTCGAGCGACAGCGAGATCATCGTGTTTGAGCGCAACGTCTCCGACCTGTTCTTCAGCAATGTCCCCGCGGACGCGGTGGAGCAGATCTCAGGTTGGCAGATGGTGCAGCATGCCGACCCAGTGCTCTTCGGTATTGTGTCCAGCGCCAATCACCCCATCATCACCTGCTTCGGAGTGACCGCCGCCGATGCGCGTATCCGCAAGGCGACATGGGTGGAAGGCGATCGCGGGACGTTCGCGCAACACACGGACGACGTGGTTCTGGGAGAGCGGGCAGCCGAGTATCTGGCAGCTTCTCTCGGCAGTCATGTGCAGATCGGCCATGCGACTCTTCATGTGATCGGCATCCTGAAAACGGCCAACGGCTTCGAGGATGGCGGAGTATTCATGCCGCTCAACTCCGCGCAGAGCTTCTTTCACAAGGAGGGCTCTTCCTCCGTCGTGACCATCAAACTGCGCAACAAGGACGATGCTCCTGCCTTCAAGCAGATGGTCCAGGCGAAGTTTCCAAACTTGATCGGCCTGGAGGACGCTGAGTTCAACCGCTCTTATTCCCAATTTAAGATCCTCAAGGCTACCGCATGGGCTGTGGGCGGTTGCGGCCTATTGCTCGGCGGTCTCGGAGTGGCAAACACAATGATCATGTCGGTGTTCACTCGGATTCGCGAGATCGCCATCCTGCGCGTGAACGGGTTTTCCAACTTGCAGATTGCGACTATGATCTTCGGCGAGTCGGCGGTCGTTTCAGTCTTTGGCGCACTTGTGGGGCTATTGATCGGAACCTGCTTTCTTTTCATGCTGAAACAGGTTCCCGCGCTTCATGGCTATATTGACGTGGCGATTCAACCACTTGTTCTGCTGATTGTGGTGGTGCTCGCCTTGCTCACAGGAATCGCCGGCGCGCTTTACCCGGCTGTTTATGCCATGCGTATCCGCGCGGTGGAGGCGCTCCGCTTCGAATGAAGACTACAGCACAATCCGACGGCCATCGCCGCGTCGTTCTTCGCGCAGAGGATGTGTGGAAGAGCTATGACGAAGGGGCCATTGCGGTTCTGAAGGGCATCAACTTCGAGGCTTTCGAGGGCCAGGCCGTTGCGCTCTGCGGCCCATCCGGCTGCGGCAAGAGTACGCTTCTGCATCTTTTTGGCGGCCTGGATTTGCCCGATCGCGGTCGGGTGTCTGTCAACGAGATAGAGATCAATCGCCAGCGAAATCTGCTGCGTCTTCTACGCCACGAGGTCGGCTTTGTCTTTCAACTCCACAATCTCATTCCCGATCTCACTCTGGAAGAGAACTGCCTGATTCCAACAGTGGCTGCGGGAACCGATCGCCGGACGGCGCAGGCGCGCTTGGGACAACTTGCCGAGCGCACTGGCCTGAGCCATCGCCTCGGCCACCGCATTCAAAAACTCTCTGGCGGCGAACGTCAACGCACCGCGCTTTGCCGCGCGCTCATGAACAAGCCGAAGATTCTGCTGGCGGACGAACCGACCGGTTCACTGGATGAAAGCGCAAGCGCGGTGGTCTTTGATCTCCTGCTCGACATTGTGGTCACCGAGGGCGTGACCCTGGTGATGGCTACGCACGACCGCAGTCTGGCTGCGCGCTGCGACCGCATCTTGGAGATGCACGATGGGAGAATCCGTGAGCCTGAAATCTGATGCGGTCCTGCTTACTCGCCGAGCTCCCAACGGCGTAGCCAGCGCCGTTTGGCACAGCTTGTTCTGGCTTGTCTTTGCCAATGCCATCGGTGTGCTCATTGCGATTCTTTTGCTCTTCCCCGTCCTCAATCGACTGCTCGGGGAATGGACCTACGGGCGCTGGATCATGGCCCACATGAATCTGGAACTTTACGGATGGACGAGCCTTCCTATGGCCGGTTTTCTCTTCAGCGTTTATGGCGCAGACCGGGGGCCTGCCGCAGCATGGTGCCGTCCGGTCCTCTGGTTGTGGTCTACGGCACTTGGCGTGGGCGCGTTGTCCTGGCTCTCCGGCCACACCAGCGGGAAACTGTTTCTTGACTGGAGCGGGTATGCGCGCATTGCTTTTCCGCTGGCCATGTTGGGACTATGGCTGTTTCTTGTGTTCTCCTTCGTTCAGAATTGGAACCTCGAGTCCAATCGAGGGCTCGCCTCGCGCAGCGCAAAGATCCTTGGACTGGCATTGCTGCTGGTTGTCCCCTTCGTGATCTTCATCGCCTCCAGCCCCAACCTCTATCCCGCCATCAATCCCGACACGGGTGGTCCCACCGGCGCAAGCCAGCTTGAATCGTCTCTCATAATTGTCGCAATCCTATTGATGCTTCCGTTCGGACTGACGCATCGCAAGGCGGGGCACTCCCCGTGGATCAGGATCGCCTGGGTGATGGTTGCGGCGGAGTTTCTGCTTTGCTTCGCTCTGGGCCGCGCGGACATCAGCCATCATCGCCCCGCGCAGTACCTAAGCCTCGGCAGTCTTCTCATCTGGCTTCCGCTCACGCCCGCTTACTATGCGGCGTTCCAGTGGCACTCCAACACGCGTCTTTGGCGCTACGCTTTTCTCTGCTGGTGGGGGGGGCTGGTTCTAACTGGCTGGGTGATGTTTCTTCCAGGAGTCCTTGACCACTTTAAATTCACCGATGGACTGGTCGGTCACTCGTTCGTCGCCATGGCCGGTTTTACCTCGAGCCTGCTGATCTTCGTCATGGTTCAACTAATGGGCGAGGATGGTTGGATCTTCAATCGAACCTGGTCCTTTTACGTTTGGAATGGAAGCGTCGTCTCTTATGTCGTGCTGATGTCGGTGGCCGGCTGGCGCGAGGGATTCGACCCAACCTTCACCATCGTGCCCGGCATGGCGCGCAACGTTCTCTATGTCCTTCGCCTGGCGTCTGGATTACTGATGTTTGCGGCTTCTCTCGACTGGTTCCTCGACGCCTCGAAACTGCTTCGCGAACTCCCCTCAGTTTACCTTTCGTTGTACAAAGCACAAAAGGAGATGGTATGAAGCGCCCCATTCTCTTCAGCTACCAGTTACTCACCGGTCTCTCCGACTTCTCGACGGGAACGCTGCTCATCGTCGCGCCGGCGTTGACGTTGCGCCTGATGGGCTTGCATCTACCTGCCGATGCGCTGCCTTTGCTGTCGTTTGTAGGCGCCTTCGTTCTTTCCGTTGGCCTGTGCTACCTGTATGGCGGCTACCTTGCGGCTAGCGGAGCCTGCGCGGGAAAGCTCGAGAATGTGTGGATGCTTACGGCGATCATTCGGAGCAGCATTGCCGTTTTCGTCACCGCGCAGGTTCTTTCCGGCACGCTCGAAGTGGGCTGGTCAAGTGTCGTTTTTTTCGATGCTGCATGCGCTTTGATCCAGGCCATTGGACTGCGCAAATGCTGGTTGCGCCATGATGCTCGCTAATAGCCCCAGGTCGGGATGGCGAGGCGTCAGCCTTGTCGCCATCACCTATGTCTATTTCCTCATCTTCGCGCAGTTTGCATTTCTCCATCGGCTTGCGAGCCTGGGTGTTGCCGGCGCGCAATTGAAGTTGGTATTAGCCGCGATGGCCGCAGGTGGAATTCTGCTCAGCCTGCTGACGCCGCGATTGCAGCTTTGGCCATCGCCGAAGCTGCGTCTGCGGATAGCACTTCTTGGCTGCAGTGCGGCGGCGTTTCTCACGCTCTTCCCGCTCGGAATGGCTGCAAGCGTGGCTGTATCGTGGCTGATCGGAGCGAGTCTAGGCCTGCTCACTGTCACTCTGGTGACTCACTTGCGCCAATGGACCGGAGATCGAAATCCGCTCCTTGATGTGGGCGTGGGGACGGGCATTGGTTATCTCATCTGCAACCTTCCTCCGCTCTTTACCGCATCGCCGCAGATGCAGGCTGCGACCTCGGGCATCCTTTGCCTTGCCGGTATCTGCGTCCTCTTTCGTCAGGCCCCACATTCGCCAGCAGAGACGGCGATTCAATCGCCGCAGCCCACATTCTCATTTCTTCGCGTCCTGGCCTGCTTCGCTGCGCTCGTCTGGCTGGACTCCGCAGCTTTCTTCATCATTCAGAACGCTCCGGCGTTGAAGGCCGGCACGTGGGAGGGTGCAGTCCATCTATGGGCAAACGGTCTGTTCCATCTTCTGGCGGCGTTGGCCAGCGTTTGGTTCCTTCGCCAGCGTGGTCTCTCGTTTGTTCTATCGGGCGCCTTCATTGCCCTTGGTTTCGCCTGTCTCCTGCTGCTCGATCCCGGTCGCGCAGCGTTGGCCTCCGCCTTCTACCCCATCGGCGTCTCGCTTTATTCGGTAGCCCTGGTTGCCTATCCTGCGCTGCTTGCTCCAACCTCCTCCGTGGAAGTGCGCGGCCGGCAGGCCGGATGGATCTATGCGATTGCAGGCTGGTTTGCGTCAGCAATGGGTATCGGCATGGGCCAGAACCTCGGGCATGTTCCGCCCACCTTTGTGCTGGGGGCAGGCATAGTCGTTCTATTTCCGTGGCACCTCAAGACACTTCAGAAGCGCAAACGTGAGTTGGCTCTTACGGCAGTATTTCTCTTTGCGGCTTTTATCCTCGATCGCATTCCTGTCAGGGGTGATGGTTCTGCGCAGTTTACTCAGGTGGAACGAGGGCGGCAGGTATATATCTCCGAAGGGTGCATCAGTTGCCATTCGCAATATGTCCGTCCAAATACGGCGGACGTCCTGCTGTGGGGGCCTGTCCAGTCTCTTGACGAACTCCGGCGGGAACGTCCGCCTCTGATCGGCAATCGCCGCCAGGGACCGGACCTGGCGGAGGTGGGCGGCCGCCGCTCACCCTCGTGGCTCAAAGTGCACTTCTTTGATCCGCCCGAAGTCAGCGGCGCTTCGATCATGCCGTCGTATTCTTTTCTCTTCCGCGATGGCCGGGGAGACGATCTGGTAGCTTACCTTGCCAGTCTGAAGGAAACTGATGCCGAACCGCATCTGATTGCGGAGAGAGCCTGGCGTTTGCCTTCTTCCGCCGTCGCAGCGGCCAGCGCCGACGATGGCGAGCGGATATTCCAACGTCACTGCGCAACCTGCCACAGCGCGGGCGGCAGTACGCGGTGGAAGATGAATTTCAAGCGCCTTCCTCCCGATCTTACTGTTGGGCCTTATCTCGATCTTCAGTCCTCCATTGCGCCGGCGCAGCAAATGGATCGCCTGGCGCGGATCGCCAAATTTGGAATTCCCGGAACCGATATGCCTGGACATGAATACCTGTCCGACCAGGAGATTGCCTCCCTCAGCCTTCGGTTGACGCAGATCACCGCTCAGCCCACTCGCAACAGGTAAGAACACCCTGACTACTGGAGAAGAACAATGAAGACCACCACCAAGACTCTCTTCCTCGCGCTCCCCTTGTTCCTTGTTCCTTTTGCTGTTGCCCAGCATCAGACTTTCAACGTGAATCCCAGTGCAAGTGCAGTCGTCTTTTCCCTGGCCGGCACTGGGCACCAAGTGCATGGGACGTTCCATGTGCAAAGCGGATCGATTGACTTTGACCCCCGTGCTGCGAAAATCTCAGGCTCTGTGGTTGTGGCGGCCGGCAGCGGCGACAGCGGTGACAAGGGCAGGGACAAGAAGATGAAGACAGATGTGTTGGACGTCGCGAACTTTGCCGAAGTGTCCTTTGTACCGCAGAGCTATCAGGGGGCCATTGCCGCGACCGGAGATTCCACCCTTCAGGTCACCGGTACTTTTACTCTCCACGGCACTCCGCACGCCCTTACGGTTCCCATGCAGATCCATATCGAGGGAAATGGCCTGACGGCGAAAACCCACTTCACCGTTCCCTATGTCAATTGGGGACTGAAGGACCCGAGCATCTTCATACTCAAGGTTGCCAAAGAAGTTGAAATCGATCTCACCCTTGCGGGTAGTCTCTCTGCAGCAAAGTAGAAAAGCCGCGCAAATCTTTCTGCGGGTTGAATCCATGTGGCACGCGGCCGACCGGTGCTTGACGGCTTGGCTGCGTGTGATCCGCGAGGCGGGTCCGAGTTACGCGCCAGATAGCCGCCCAGCCGCGCAGCTTGATCAGATAATGCGAGAGAGTGTGTGGTCGTGAATGGGCATTGGGCTTGTCGGCGACCAAGCGCTCCAGAATGCGCAGTTCCAGATCCGTAAAGACCATTCCTGGATCGGCGTCGGGCGCGATGCGGTTGGTCATGGTGAGCCAGAAAACGCGCCAGCTCAAAATGCAGAAGACCGCGAGCAGATTCGTCAATCGCGCGGTAGTCCTCAGCCGCGACTGTTCGGCTCGGCAGCCTGATTTGAGGATCTTATGAAAAATCTCGATCTTCCAGCGCAGCGCATACCATTGCACCCTTTCCACCGCCTCGCGGCGCGTGCGCACTGTCAGGTCGGTGATCAGTTTCCAGTCAATCCGGTCCCTATCGGGCGGCATCTCTTGTTCTCGCGCCTCAATCACGGTCACAATTTGTTCCGGATAGCGTTTGTTCTTCCCCTTGGCGGTTTGTATGCGCATGTGCCGGTAACGGATTTCCAACACCGCCTCCGACTCCTCGCCCTTACGATTGCGCACAGCGATGCGGTACAGTCCCCGGCGTGGGCTTTGCCCGATGGCCTCGGCGACGGTCTCGGGTCCGCCATCGGCCAGCCGGTCGGCGCGCGTGCGCACCAGAAAGTGCGTTCCCAACTGTTGCGCCATGCCGAACAGATCGAAAATATCGCTCTTCTGGTCGCCCACATGCACACAACGTTGCGGTTGCCCGAGCAACTCGGTCGAGACGCGCAGGTTCTCCAACCAGCGAAGACTTTCCTTTTCCTCGATCGGAGCGCGATGAGCCTTTCTTTTCGCCTTCCGGCCTTTGAATGCTTTGCGGCTCCAGAACTTGACGGCGGTCAAGCCCAGCGGTAGCCCTTCCAGAGTTACTGCCAAACTGGAGTGCAGGTTAATTCCGCAGGTGGTGAAGTACACCGGCCGTCCTTCCACCCCACGGACGAAGACCTGTCCGTGGGGACCCCGCCCTTGCGCGTCCTTGCGCACGGAACCTTTGCTGATCAGCCCCACCGCGGCCATATCCTCGCGCTTGTAACTGAACTCGGTCGTGTCGTGCAGCACCAGAACGGGCGATTCTCCCTGCGCTAGCCGTTCGCGTGTCGCTTCAAAATGCCCGGCTAGAATGTGCTCTTCGCAGATCCGCTCGTTGGAGAAAAACCGGTAGGCGGCCTTGGTGGAGGCCCAGTCCTGACATGCCAGGGGAATGCTGCGTCCCAAGCCTACAGCCATCTGCTCCACCAGATGCTGCAACCGCTTCTTCAGCCGTGCATCCGGCAACGTCGAGGCTGCCAATTCCTGCTCGATCCAGTCCTGGCCGGCACAAGTCTCCGGTGCGATTGCCTGTTTTGCTGTTGCTTCCATAACAACAGTTCAATGCCCAGCAGTACCCTCTGAAGAGTATCTCGCTTGAGACCGAATCTGCTCCGTCAACACCGACACCGGCAGGCCCGAGTTGTGGGTAATTGAAAGGGCTCTGCCGGGGGATATTTACGTACGCCGTGCATGAATGACAGTTTGGAGGTGCAAGTCCTCTACCCAACCTGATGGAGGTGAAGGGTTAGGGAGCCTCTGCTTAAGTTCGCCACCTGCATTCAGATTGGATAGAGTTGAATCCGGGTGGGGAATGCGACGCGGCAGATGACTTTGACAAGCCAGGCAAGTTTTGAGAAGTATGCGCGGAAGAGGCGTCGGGAAGCGTTTTTGAGTGTGATGGACGTCGTGGTTCCGTGGGGTGAACTGGAAGCACTGATCGAGCCGTTCTATTCCAAGGCCGGTAATGGCCCCAGCCGGTAGGGCTGTCGATCACGCTGCGCGTCTACTTTCTGCAACAGTGGTTTAGTCTCTCCGATCCGGGCGCCGAAGATGCGCTCTACGAGTCGCCCGCACTGCGTGGATTTTCCGGCGTTGATCTGGGCCGCGCCGCAGCCCCCGACGAGACCACGATTCTTCGCTTCCGCCGCATTCTTGAGCAGCACGAACTGTGCGGCCAGATTCTGGACACGGTGAACCATTACCTGGCGGGCAAAGGCCTGCGCATCGCGACCGGCACCATCGTCGATGCCACGATCATCGCTGCGCCATCGTCCACGAAGAACAGCAAGAAAGAGCGCGATCCGGAGATGCATCAGACGCGCAAGGGAAACCAGTGGTGTGTGTCACGAACACGAGCGTAAGCTCGTGATGCTGTATCGAAGATGGGAGTAGGTCTCCCGGAGCCGACTTGCAGGAGTAGGCTTCAAACCGCCTCATGCTGCTGCGTTCAAAAGGCGTGGTAGTGAGCGATTGAGGAAAAGTCACCGCAAGGTGACAGGTGTGGATGGAGAAGATGCGCGAAAGCGAACCGCTGAGGACGCATCGTTATTGCCTCAAGGTGCTGTCAAAACCGGGGTTGACTATTGGTCCCGGGATCAGTTGGTAAGAAACCTGCTTACGGTCCCAACGGCAGCCGGGGTATAGGCGGCATGAACTCCATTCGGGCTTTGGCACGGAACGTGAGAACCTCGTTGCGGATGCAAAGGGAAATGACAAATGGCTGACAGCATGAGGAAGAATACCGATGCCGGGACGAGGGGCGGAGCTGTTCGTAGCAGCGAGGAAGCCCCTTGTAAAGAGGGTGGAGCGAAGGGACAGCGTTATCCAGTTAATGAGGGTTGCCAACCCACTCCGTGGGGATAAGTGACATGCATTGAGAAACCTTTTGTTATAGCGAAACGGGCAGTGTGGGAGGCATACCAGCAGGTCATGGCCAACCGGGGTGCTGCGGGTATCGATGAGGAAGCCATCACGATGTTCGAGCAGGACCTTTCGAAGAATCTGTACAAGCTGTGGAACCGCATGTCGTCGGGATCGTACTTCCCGCCGCCAGTGAAGCAAGTAGAGATTCCAAAAGCAAAGGGTGGAACGAGAAAGCTGGAGATACCCACGGTGTCGGATCGAATCGCACAGACTGTGGTCAAGCGCATCATTGAGCCAGTTCTGGAGCCTGTATTTCATGCGAATTCCTATGGATACAGACCGGGCCGTTCGGCGAAACAGGCAATTGCAGTCACCAGAACACGGTGTTGGAAATTTGACTGCGTGGTGGAGTTTGATATCAAGGCGGCCTTCGATCAAATCGATCATGACCTCCTGCTCAAGGCTGTGCGCAGCCACATCAAGGAACGATGGATACTGCTCTATCTTGAACGGTGGTTAACAGCCCCGTTCGAGATTCCTGGCGGGGAGCAAGTGCCGCGGCAACGCGGTAGCCCACAGGGCGGGGTGGTTTCACCGATCCTGATGAATCTGTTCATGCATTACACGTTCGACCTCTGGATGCATCGAAACTATCCGCAATGCCAGTTCTGTCGTTATGCCGATGACGCCGTGGTCCACTGCGGAAGCCAAGAGCAGGCGCGAAATGTGATGCGAGCGATTGCATCGCGGCTGTCAGAATGCGAACTGATGATGCACCCGGAAAAGTGTGCGTCCAGCGAAGGCTGGCATGATCAGTGGGAGCAAGTCCCACCGGGGTAATAGTCCAAGCCCCGTAGCTTGAATAGCAGGAAGGAAGGAAACTGAACATCCTGAAGCCTATTGACAAAGCCATCTGAAAAGGATGGTGAGCGAGTCGCCTGGCCGTAACGCAAGTGAACCCATATGGCCTCGAAAGGACAAGCCCGAAGGCGAGCCTCCACTTTTCTGGCGAAGGCAGCATGGAGCGTCGCACGGACTTACGCGGCGCAACACTTCGGCGGGGTTGGTAGGGACAGCACGGTGAGAAGGTCATGCTAAGCAACTGGAGAAACCCTCCTCGTCCCGTTGAGAAATCAGCGGAGCAGGGAAGCCGTATAACCGGTGACACCGGGAAGTCGGTGGACGGCGAGAGGGATTCGGCCGGGTCTGTAGTAGCGAGGAAGCGGAGTAACGCCCGTAGAGCGAAGAGGCCTGCTGTTTGTAACGGCTCTAACAAAAAGGGAGGCAAGGGTGAGATGACAAAAGCGCCCATCAGTTTGCAGAACCTGAGAAGGAGTCTATATGTCAAGGCGAAGGCAGAACCGTCTTGGCGTTTCTTGGGACTATACGTCCATGTCTGCAAGATGGAGACTTTGCGGGAAGCCTACCAGATGGCAAGAAGTAATAATGGTGCGCCGGGTATTGACGGGGTCACGTTCGAAGCCATTGAGGAAAGCGGAGTGGAGAGTTTTCTCGTGCAGATTCGGGACGAATTAGTTGCCAACACGTATCGTCCCATGCCAGCACGGAAGAAGGAGATTCCAAAAGACAGGGGGAAGAAAGTCCGTGTCCTTTCGATTCCCGCAATCCGTGATCGCGTGGTCCAGGGTGCGTTAAAGCTCATCCTGGAGCCGATCTTCGTCGCGTTGGGAAAAGTTCGGAGGAGGGGGAACTGATGATGAGTTAGCGAAACCTCTTGATCCAACCTAGCGGGTGCAAATCCCGTCTGATCAAAGTCGAGCAGGACAGGTCAGTAGCGAGTGTTGCCATTCACCGGGTGACTGGTGGGTGCGAAGCGTACACAGTGAGGAAGCAGGCCGTGAGGATTCAGCACCGAAATCGGTTCACAGTTCCGATGCCGACGTTTTCGAAAAGGCGGAAGGCAGCATTCAGCAGCAACCGCTATTGCGAGGTTGTGCTGGGATCGGCGGTGTCTCTAGCCCGGGGCATGTTTCCAAAGAGGTTGGCCGGGAACCCAAGAGAGCTCCCCATTCTCTCCCACACCAGGAGGAACGCCTTCGGATTTGGGTCTGGAGATACGTGCAACCAAGGGTCGACCGAAGGAAGCACGGAAGGATGGTAGAGCAGTCTTACAACCCCATAGTACCGGTGAAGGTGGGGAACCGCAGGGCTTCCGCAAGGAGCGGCCACGGAACCCACTGGAGGGAAGGGGGAAGCAAGCGTACGAATCTGTTGAAAGGAGACATAATCGAGACTCGGAACTCGAATCATTATGTGCACAGACATCGACAGAATAGCCGAACTCGCCAAGGAGGATCCGAAGCGACAGTTCTACTCCATCGCTCACCTGATTACAGTGGAGAAGTTGTATGAGGCTTTTCGAAGTCTACGAAAGAATGCCAGTGCCGGGATCGACGGGGTCACGTATGTAGAGTACGAGATCAAAGCCGAGGAGAACATCCGCCAGTTGCATCGGCGGCTCGTGGCAGGCAAGTATCAGGTACAACCGCTGCGCCGAGTCTATATCCCCAAGGAGAATGGGAAACAGAGGCCCATCTCGATTCCCAGCCTTGAAGATAAGATCGTGCAGAAAGTCGCGGTTGATCTGATGAATGCCATCTACGAGCAGGATTTTCTCGATTGCTCGTACGGGTTTAGGCCCGGACGCAGTCAACATCAGGCTCTGGACGAAGTGAGACGGGTGATCTGTACCCGGCCCACGGGATGGATTCTGGAGATGGACATTCAATCATACTTCGACAAAATTGTACGGGGCATTCTCATCGAGATGGTGGAGAAGCGCGTAAGTGACGGCAGCGTGCTCCGCCTGATTCAGAAATGGATCAAGGTCGGAGTCATCGAAGACGGCAAATTGCTCATGAGCGAAGCGGGTACAGGACAGGGGCAGCCGATCAGTCCGCTCCTGGCCAACATCTACCTGCATCACGCACTCGATGTGTGGTTCGAGGACGTGGTGAAGCCCCGACTCAAAGGGGAAGCTTACGAGATTCGTTTTGCCGATGATGCCATCCTGTGCTTCCAGCAGAGGGAGGACGCGGAAAAGGTGATGAGGGTCCTACCGAAGCGTTTCGAGAAGTACGGTCTGACCCTGCACCCGGAGAAGACGCGGCTGATTGAATTCGGGCGTTATGCAGCGAGGAATGCGAAGAAACAGGGAAAACAACCCGAGAGCTTCGATTTCCTTGGATTCAAGCACCTCTGCGCCCGTAGCCGGAAGGGTGGATTCACAGTGCATGTGAGGACGTTAGCCAAACGGCTCCGTAGAGGGCTGAAGGCTATCGCCGACTGGTGTAAACAACACCGGCGCACGCCAGTGAACCAGCAACAGGAAGCCCTGAACGCCAAACTCCGTGGCCACTACCAGTACTATGGACGCCCGACGAACTACTACAGCATCTGGCAGTTCTATCGACGCGTCTGTCGCATCTGGCGCGAGTGGCTGGGCCGTCGAACACGCGGACGACCGCTGAGGTGGGATAGATATAACGCTATCCTGCGTCAGCATCCACTGTTGTTACCTCGGATCACCCACGCCTGGGTGAGGGCGGGGAGTTACGCCTGAAGAACCCGCTGCGGGAAATCTGCACGGCGGGGTCCGTGAGGGGGGAGAATCCGGTGAGCCATGGTGAACTTAAACGGGCACGAAGCTGGAAACGGCGGAGACAGCCAAAGAACACCTAAAGCACACCGAGGACTCCTCTACTCGGAAAGCTGACTTCCAAGCAGGGTCGTATGGTTATCGACCAAAGCGGACAGCGCATGAAGCGGTAGCCCGAGTAGCCCGAGCGATCGTCGAAGAGAAGAGCGCATCATTGATCTGGATCTAACCGCCTTT
>Ga0224530_1000369_pt1 | contig 30727 bp, 27 predicted proteins | sample CBST75metaG_FD_179873 | JGI IMG/M metagenome (GOLD analysis project Ga0224530, IMG submission 179873) | Peat soil microbial communities from Stordalen Mire, Sweden - C.B.S.T75 | ecosystem: Environmental > Terrestrial > Soil > Wetlands > Peat | place: Sweden: Norrbotten County, Stordalen Mire...
GTGGCCGAAAAGCAGGTTTCTTGCCAAAGACTCGGTTCAAACCCGCTGGTCAACGATCAAAATGCCGGGCCAGAGGAGAAAATCCCCTTTTCCACCTGCCGGTTGGGGGATTTTGCAAGAGGCTCTAGAGGTAAGGACTTTCATCGGCTTCCCCTGCACACAAACGACAACGGCCTGTGCGTATTGCCCAGGCCGTTGCGGTGAACTGTGAATGCATAACTTAGGCCATCGCGCTGTCGCGATTGCCCGAGCATTTTCACTTATGCTCCCAAGCCTTGATCGCTCGATGGCGTTCCCGGTCAACCGGGCTCCCTGAGCGACAGAATCGTCGCGCCATTGGAAAATCGCCACCCTGCACCTGGGGTCGAGGGATACATCGCTACGTGAAGAATGCAGTTGCGTCCCATACGGGTTATGCTCTCCGTTGGGGCAACCTTGGGGTCTGGAGCACGATGCCTAGGCTTCAGTCACCTCGCGTGCTGTACTGCTCATAGAGACTCTCTGCATCTTTTGGGCAGCCCTCCTCCCCTGTACAAAATCAATCTACCTCCTGATTCACATTGTGTCAACAAAGACAAATGTCAATCATCCCACCGGCCAGGTGAAAGCTGAAGCCCACAAGCCAGAGCACCAGAACGATCACGATAACTGTCTACAACATACGACCCCATTGCATGACGAGCGCCCAAGCTCTCAACAAGCTTCAGGCGCCCGCGATGTGTTTGTACTGCTGTGAACTAATTGGAGGCGATCGCCTTTGCTTTCGCATTTCGCACTGCATTGAGGAACGCCTCTGCAGTAGCCGGCGCGGCAACTTCGCCAGTAAGAATGCGGCGAGTGGAGATTTCGTGGCCGTAGATGGCCTCTGTCGAATCGTCGTCGCGGCGAATCGCGGCGCCGGTCAGAGTGAGTCCAGCAAAGGCACCCTTGGCGCGCGAGTAAGTGAGAACCTCGGTATTCAGCTTCCAATCGGTATCGGCGGAAGCGTGGCGTCCAACCGGTCCGGCTGCAGCGGAGGCATCCCCGCCCAACTGGAAGTTACTGTTGATCAGGTGCTGCATACCGCGCTGGTCCTGAATAATCATGACCAGGTCCACGCCTTCGAGGCCGATCTGCAATCCCCAGCTGCCGCCGGTAATGGTAAAGAAGGCCGGTGCGCTCCAACCCTTGGCCGTGCGGCAAGTGGCCACGCCTCTGCCATTTTCCGCGCCAAACACAAAGCCGCCCTTGAGCATATGCGGCACAACGGCCACACACTTCGCGTGTTCCAGAACTTCTTCCGGAATGCCCTTATCCGGCGCCGACATGACTTCCTGCAACACCGCGCCTGCGTGATCCATCCGGTTAACCGTTGCTTCGCGGTCCGACCCCGCCCAGCCGATGGTCGTTACACTGAGCACTGCCACAAACGTCAGGAGTTTCTTCATGAAATCCACCTTTTCTACCTATGCGCAGCGTCACTTTCTTTCCGCGCACTGAGGCGCACAAGGTATTTTCCACTTTAGAGGCAGAGGATGAAACTGTCTGATCAAGAACGCTCAGTAGCATGGGCACAGAAAGACGAGCAGGTGCGGTAACGGCTTCAAGTATGCTCACCTGTGGAGTTGTGGTCTGGATAGCTCAGATTGTGGACAAATGAGCCGGTAGTCTCGGGAATGATGGGGGAAGAAGGTTAGCGCCCTCAACGATTGAAGGAGATTGCATGAACAAGGATCGGATAAAAGGCATGATCGACGAGGTAGCCGGAAGCGCAATGCGGGAGGTGGGCGAGTTGACCGACAATTCAACACTGCAGCTTGAAGGCATGGTAAAGCAGGTGAAGGGCAAGGCTGAGAATGCCTGGGGCAAAACAAGAGATGCAGCCCATGATGCCATAAAGAACACACAGGTGCATCCCGATGTTCGCGTTGCGTTGAAGGCCAAGAATGCGACGCCGGATGCCGAATCCAGCAAACATAAATAGGACGCGTTCGCAGCACCTTAGCGTCGCAAAGTTACACGTCTTGTCGAATGCAATGGAGGGGACTTGCTCTTCCGCCTTGCGTTCACGCAGATGCAAAAGAGGGTAGACCATGTTCAGTTCTGATTCATTGATTCGGGCAGGCAGGATTCCAGTTCTAACGATGTTATTGGCAGCGACCATCTTGTCCGGATGCAAGTCCAAAGAGGACCAGGCGCTCAACCAAGCCAAACAGCAGGCTGCCGCCACCGGACAGGCGCAGCAGGTGGTTTCTGTCGACAAGAATGGAACGGCGACAACGACCGTGGTGCAGCCGCCGGCGCCAGGACAGAAGAGCGGGTCCATTGCAACGACCACGGCGCCGCCCACGGCAGGGGCGCCCATTCCGGCACGCTCCGGACCGACGGTTTCCGCGGTACCGCTGCCACCCCCTCCGCCTGTCGACGTGACCATCCCGGCGGGCACAACGCTGGCGATCCGGATCGATCAGCGCATCGACGTCAAGACAAGCCGCAGCGGAGACAGATTTACGGGCGAGTTTGTTGAACCTGTTCTGGCCGGCGATAACCGTGTGCTGGTGCCGAAGGGCGCGTTAGCGGGCGGAGTGGTGGATGTATCGCATCGTCGCGGGCACTTCAAGGGCGCTTCGCTGTTGGAATTGCGGTTGACTTCGTTGACGCTTAACGGGACTAGATATCCGCTTGCGACGCGGGATCTGGCGCGCGCCAAAAAGGGCAAGGGTCGACGCTCCACAGCCTTGATCGGCGGAGGGGCGGGGTTGGGCATGTTGATAGGCGGCATTGCCTCCGGCGGCACAGGCCTGCTGGTGGGCGGTTTGGCAGGTGGCGGCGCTGGAACCGCAGTTGCAGGATTGACAGGCAACCGGGACCTCTCAATTCCCGCCGAGTCTATTGTGCACTTCAAATTGGCCGAAGATCTGAGGGTGCAACCGGCGCAGTAATGAGTAGACCAACGTTCCCATGCATCGTGGCGCGAAGCCACCGATGGCCCGGCCCCGGCGTTCTCGCCGGGGCCAGCGGCGATGAGTAGATCTGGCATCGCTGCCCATTCCGCGCAGCGTATAACTCGGAATCAAACTCCAGTGGAGTGCATGGATGCTTGGACTTACAGCGCGAGCTTCACTGCGTCATCGGTTCTGCGCAGACTGCGAATCTTCCATATGCCGAAACATGCCGCGGCGGTCAGCAGGACGAGGAAGACGCAAAGCAGCGGGGCCGACCACTTTTCCAGACTTCCAGACCACAGGCGGACGATCCTGCGTCCGTAGGTTACGCCCAGCCAGGCGATGAACGAGTAACGCAGGCTACGTGCCGCGCCGAAGACGAGAAGGAAGCGTCGTCGCGAGACGCCCAGCGCACCGGAGGCGAGAGCAAAGGGCAAGAGCGGAATGGGCGGCGGAAGCAGGGCGGGAAGAAACACCGCCAGGACTCGGTGATGCTCCACCCATTCAACAACGCGTCCGAGGAGACGCGCCGGCACATAGTGACGCAGCGCCGTTTCGCCTCCTTTGCGTCCGATGTGCCAGGTGGTGTATCCACCCAGGATGCTGCCCGCAATGGCACTGGGAGCAAGAAGCCAGGGATCGCCTCTGTGTGCCACCAGCCATAGAAGTAACAGGTCGGTGCTACCGGGCAGAGGCAAAGGGATGACAGAGGAATCGATTACAGCAACGGAGAAAAGTCCCAGCGCGCCCAGATGCGTGAGCCAGGGCGGCACAAGCGACGGACGCAGGCTTGGGCCAGGAAGTTTGGCCGGTGGTTGGAGATAGATGCTCATGCAGGCCTCGAGCTGCAACCGTGTTGGAACGCTGTTGTGTCGAAAGAAAAGGATGCTCCATCTCAGGCGCGGGGTAACCGGCCTTCCGCATCTTTTCCACCCGGCTACGAGAGCCGCGCCAAGGCAATGCAAGAGCCTGTGGACCTACTCTGCATCTAAGTCATGGAAGGCAAACCAATAGTATCGTCGCCAGCAAAACATGCAACGAACGGGCCGCACCGCAAACATGCCGAGCAGGCTGTCCAACGGCCGCAACTCGGCCTGCTTGAATTTGATTGAATTGCAGCGCGGGCACTTTCGCCGCAACAAAAGCGAATGCGTCAGCCAATCGGGCCAGGTCCAGCTTGTACTGCTCATACTTTCCTGTCTCTCTCGCTTCTGCTGCGGCGCGAACTAAAGAACCCGTCTCTCCAGTTGGCCTGAATTTGCGTCCAACCAGGCCAGGATGGTGCGAATGCTGCCGGTGGCCAGCGCGACACTGGAGTCGGCGGCGCCGTAATAGACATGGATGGTGTCTCCGTCGGCGCCGATGGTCTGCCCGCACGGAAACACCACGTCCTTCACATCACCGCCCCGCTCATAACTTGCTTCAGGTCCAAACACCCAGGGATCTCCGCGCTGCAAGCAGACTTCCGGATTTTCCAGGTCAAAGAGCGCAAGGCCCAGGCGATAGATGCTTCCCGATGCCGTCTGCCGGACTCCGTGATAGATCATCAACCAACCTTTGGCGGTTTCAATCGGCGGAGAACAAAGCCCGATCTTGTTCGCATCCCACCAGCCGCCGCGCCGCGCTTCGAGAATGATCTTGTGGCTTCCCCAGTGCTTCAAATCGGGGGAATAGGAGATCCACATATGGGCGCCAAGAGCTGTCATGGGCCGGTGGATCAGAGCCCAGCGGCCGCCAATCCTCCGTGGCAACAGGGCAGCGTCCTTGTCCTCGGGAGGCATGATGACGCCGTATCGCTCAAAGTTTTTGAAGTCTTTGGTCAGGGCCAGGGAAACTCCGGGGCCGCCTCGCGCAAATGATGTGTAGGCCACAGCGTATTGCTCAAGTTCCGGAACATAAGTAATGCGCGGATCTTCGATGCCCCAAACCTCTTCCGGATAGTCGTGACAGTTTGCCGGCAGGGTCGGCTCGGAATCGACTCGCCATCCGTCCACACCATTCGCGGAACGCGCGGCGCACAGGTGGGAGAGGCCTCGGCGATCTTCCACACGACAAAGCAGCAAAGTATCCCCGTCGGGCAAGCTTACTGCCGCAGGGTTGAAGACGCTGTTAATCGGATAGGGCCAATGGCTCTGCGTGAGAATTGGGTTACCGGTATAACGAGTGAGCAGCGGAAGCTGAGTCCGTGGCTCCACATGAGCCTCGGAGACGCTGGCATCAGCCGATGCAATCGGAGTGCTTATGGAATTCAAGAGGATGTGCTCATTTCCAGGTGCCGTTTGCGTACGTTTGTGACCGTGGCCCGCCGCATTTCGATCAGCGCCATCAGAAAGGAGAGCGTGGATTCGGCTCCCTGATTCTCGTTTACGCGATCTGGATGAAGCCCATCTCTGCATCCGCCTGTGACTGTGTCATAAAGATGGACACGAAGATCATTCTTGCCCATAAACCACTGGAAGACCCGGCCCGCCTCCTCCAGCCATTGCCTCTCTTCCGTCAGCCTGTAGACCTCAAGGCAGGCAGAGACGGTGGCGCAGGCTTCTACGGGCTGCTGGTCGAAGCGCGCTTTTTCATTTCCTTCAATGAAGAATCCATTGGATCCGATGGGAACAAAGATTTCTTCATCGTCGCGATGCTGCTCGGCGACCAGCCACTTCAGAGAATCCATACCGGCTTCGATCATCTTCTGGTTATCGCTTCTCCATCCGGCCAGGATCAGGGCTTGCGAGAGCCTTGCATTTGAGTAAGAGAGGATATTCTCGAACCAGCGCCATCTCTCGGAGTGACTGCGATCGTAGATGTCGAGGAGTTTGTTTGCGAGTAGATTGCGCGCGTTCTGGATGGATCTATCTCCTGGGAACCAGTCCAGATAGGCCTGCATTCCCAGGATGGAATATGCCCACGAACGCGGAGAGGTAAACGCAAGGGTTGCAGGAACGGCGGCTTCAAAAAGTCTTCCGGCGGCGCCTCTTAATCCCGCGTTGCGCGAGTGGCCGAGAACCTCGCCCAGGGACCACAGCGCACGTCCATGGCTGTCATCCGACCCAAATTCCTCTAACCACTTGCGGTCGTATCCGAGAAAGTTTCTGAATCTGCCTGTATCGGCATTGAAGGCCAGCCAAAGGAAGGACAGGTAGCGATGGGAGAGGCTCGAATGCTTCCGCTTGTCCGCATCAGCCAAGTCTTCGTCCAGATGAATTGACACGATGAGCGCACGTGCGTTGTCGTCGGTTGTGTAGCCTTCACAGGTATTGGGCACGGTGAAGATGGCATGTTGCAAGATGCCCGTGTCGTCGGTCAACGTCCGCAATTGAGAGGTGTTCAGCGCGGGCAGTCCCTCGACCAAATCGGCGGGATTCGCGGGAACAATCTCTCGCTGGAATGTCCTTGGGTGCAAAGAACGCTCAAAACGGGCACGCTGAAAGCTTGCCATATAGGCGCGCGCGGTCTTTGGCCAGGTCGTGCCGCGAGAGTAGAGATAAGCACGCTTGCGCATCGCGTGGCGTTCCGCGTCGTTTGTCAGCAGCGCTAAAACTGCCTGTGCAATGGCTTCGGGATCCTCGAAAGGAACAATGATGCCTCTGTTCTCCGCAAGCAACTCCTTGGCGTACCAGTATGGCGTGGAGATGATCGCCTTTCCTGCTCCAAGCGCGATGGCGAGCGTGCCGGAGACAATCTGTGCCTCCTGCTGATAGGGCGTGACGTAGATGTCAGCCGCGCCGACAAACTCGATCAGTTCCTCGGTACTTACAAAGCGATTGTTGAAAATCAGGTGATCGGCAACACCGAGCTGTTCGGCAAGAGCCTGCAGACTCTCGCGATAACGCTCGCCTTCGCGGCGGCGAATGTGCGGATGCGTCACTCCGGAGACGATGTAGACCACATTGGGATTATGGGTCAGAATCGCAGGCAGCGCGCGGATCACATTCTCAATGCCCTTGTTGGGAGACAGCAGACCGAAGGTGAGCAGAACGAACTTGCCTTCTGTTCCGAACTTGTCCTTGAAATAGTTAGGGTCCATGAACGGCATATCTGGCACGCCATGCGGAATCACATCGATCTTGTCGCTCGGAACGCCATACACTTCATGTAGTAATTGAGCCGCCAATTGGCTCATCACCACCACGCGGTCGGAAAGCCCCGCGACTTCTTCGAGTACGGCGCGCTGGTTGCCGTCTGGCTCGCGCAGTACCGTGTGCAGTGTGGTGACCAGCGGCATCTTCAGCCGGCGCAAAAGGGTTAGAATGTGGCTTCCCGCTCTGCCGCCGTAGATGCCGTATTCATGTTGCAAACAGACGAGATCGTTGCCATTGAAGTTGAGAAAGTCGGCGGCGCGCTCATAGGAGGACAGGTCTTCCTGTTCCAACTCCAATCGCACTTGCTCCGGGTATTGATAGTTCGAATCGGGATCGTTGACAGGAATGGCAAACAAGCGCCCCTCTCCGTATTCCGCCGCAAGAGAGGTGCACAGGTCGGTAGTAAAAGTGGCAATGCCGCACTCGCGCGGCAGATAATTTCCAATGAACGCAATGCGGGTTGGCAAAGGAAGAGCGGACGCTTTCATTGCAGCGCGCAATTGTGCCTCCGCATCGGGACCTAGAGTTGGCTTATCGAAATGCATGGACTCAGAGAGCGACATCTGGTCCTCCCTTCAAATTCAAATCTGGCCGAGAAGCAGAAGAATGATGATGATCAAGAGAACCAGACCCAATCCTCCGCTCGGATAGTATCCCCAACTTCTGCTATGCGGCCACCGTGGCAAGGCGCCTACCAGCGCCAAAACGAGAATGACAATCAGAATGGTTCCTAGCATGTGTACTCCTTTTGTTCTCGCCGTGAGGCAGGATTGCCCAACAAGCGCCGCGGTCTCAATATCGGCCGCGGCGCTCGCACGATAAAGTTAGAGCAGACTCCCTGTCGCTACCACGGCGGGGCTGCCGATTTGATCGCCGGAGACAACCAGTTCCACCCTTCGATTCTCCTGCCTTCCGGCCGAGTTGTCGTTGGATGCCACTGGTGATGTGTTCCCGAAGCCCTTTGCGCTTACAGAGTTTGTCGTTACGCCTTGTTGGACAAGGTAATCGCGGACAGCGCCTGCGCGGTTCTCAGATAGCTTCTGGTTCATATCGTCGCCACCGACATTGTCGGTGTATCCGCCAACCTCAATGTTGAGCCCTGGGTAGGCAATCAGAATGCCAGCAACCTTCGCGAGCTTCTCCCGCGCACCGGGCTTCAACGAGAATTTCCCGGTGTCAAACAGCACATCCGACATGCTGACGATCAGTCCTCGTGCGCTGTCGCGCGTCTCAAGAACCTTATTCAACTGCTCGGACAACTGGGCGCGCATCGCGGCCTTGTCGCTAACCGCCTGGTGCTCTCCCTGCTGGGCCTGTTGTGCAGCCAGGCGCGATTGTTCGGCGTCGGCTTTGGCCTTGTCCGCATCGGACTGCGACTTAGCCGCATCGGACTGCGCTTGCTCCTTCAGGCGGGTGGCGTCATCAGCTTGCGCCTGCGATTTCGCTTGTGCGTCGCTGGAAGCCTGGCGCTCGTGCGCTTGCCGATCTTCATTCTCTTTCTTGACGGCAATCTCGCGCGCATCTTCGGCAGTCTGAACTGCCTCTCTTGCGACCGCAATCAGGGGCTTCTTTTCGACGTGCTTGTTGCTGGCGAAGGCATCGGCGCTGTGCATCAATTCCACAGCGTGGCGATAGCTCTCGCTTGCATACGTCTCCGCACCTTCGGATTGGGCAATCCGCAGTGCATTGCGCGCCTCGTAGAACTCCAAGGGGAGATTGGCGCTCAAAATGACAGGATCGAACTTGTAGCCGGTGGGTAGGTAGCCGCCGCGCTCCAACAGTTCGTACTTGGCGTTCACCGCCTCGCTAGTCCCTTTGGTGTCGGCACGGACTACGTTCTCGAGAACGACCACATTGCTGGGTTGCCGAACGGCATAGTAGGGCTCAGCGGTGACGATCAGGGCGAATGCCTGGAGGTCGGTAGTTGCGGTCAACTTGCTGCGATTGTTATCGCCGACCAGCACTTCGCCGAGGTTGACTGGCCGACCCTCCGGAGAGATCGCCCACAAGACATAGGTGAGATATTCACTGCCAAACGTTGTGGGAGTTTGCAGGTTTCCAAATTCGGCTTCGACTTCCAGAGTGCCACGCTTGCTGCGCACCTTCGCTTTGCCGCTGGCCGAGGGCAGCAGGGGCGTACCGGCAAAGTCTATATCCGCAGCTCCGCTGCGATGCTGGTAGTTGACAGCCTGAACGGTGCGGCTGATCACGACGACGCGATATGTGGATCCGGAACCTGAGGGCTCCACCACCACCGTTGCTTGCGGGTTGGCTTGAGCGAACGCGCTCAGGCTGAGGGCACTTCCAATGGCTAACAAAAAGATGCGTTTCACGAAATCTCCTGGAGGCGGAACTCCGCCGTGTTGCGTTGAGCTTTCGTTGCGTTGACAAGGATGGCCGTTGGTGCTTCGGGAGCGGCCCCCGGTCAATTGCCGACACGAAACTGGGTAAGGTATGCAAAGAGCCCGAATACCTTGAGGAGCCAAATAACTACGACCACCACCACCACTCCATTCAAGATGCTCTTGATCTGACTCTGCATGGGAATGAAGCGGTTCACAAGCCATAACAACAGGCCAACTACGGCAAGTTCGATGACAACAGTGACAAGGGGCATATAACGCTCTCCAATCGTGATGTCGAAGCTGGTTGGAGTTACCGCCGAAACTCGATCGGGTCAGCTTCGCTTTGTTCTGAGCGGCTTGTTCAAACTCAGCCTGTGTCCGACAAAGTGGCTGTCTTTCCTCGGTGCGAATGGGTGACCGGAGAAGATCTCAGCTGGGCTGACTTAACTCAGAAACCGGAAGTGAGAATGCTTCGACGCTCTTCCTTAAAGTCATTCTTTCAAAATACCGAGACAATGGCTGAGCAACTTTGCTCAAGCATTTCCGTGAATCGGCGGCATTGAAAGTTCCGAGCGGGCAATGTGGATGGGCGCTCTTATCGCGCGCTTTTTGCTGGTACCGATTGTCGCGAGTGCCCGTCTGGAATCCACGCCAGGTCTCCACTAAGAACGTAGACGGAGAGCGCCGCAAACATGAGGATCGCGCCTACCCAGAAGCGCCAGTCGCGGTGCATTCGCCTCCAGTAAGGGCCTGGATCGGGCTCGCCTTTCTCGCCGCTGTGTCCTTCGAGATTGTGCTTGTTTCCTGTCATCTCTTCTCCGCAATGACCTGAGCCGGCCGGACGGCATCGATTGTGGATGAACTGCCGGTTGCCGCCGGCTTGTCGGCCGGGATCTCGGTCCCCGCCGGGAAGATAAGAATCTGAATCGATCCCCAATCTGCATCCGCAACTGCGCCTGCCTGTTTGCCCATTGCCAGCGTTTTGAGCCGACTGTCATCGAATCCAAAGTTCTCTACCAGGTATTGGCGAACTACGGCGGCCCTGGCCTCGGTGAGCACCAGTTGGCGTTTCGAGTCGCCCTCCATGCCGGCCGAGACGACTACCACTGCAAATCCAAACTTGTTTTCTGCCAGAAACGCGCCGCCCCCATTGAGAGATTTTTGATTCCTCAGTTTTGCCGAGTCTCGACCATCGAAGAGCTGCTTGGCGGTATAGGTAAATGCCTTTATCGGCGTGCCCGGCGGAAGTCTGCTAATGGTATTGGCCGTCAGAGACGCGGAGTCTTCGTATCCGCGCTTCTTGAAATATCCGCTCAGGAGAAAGTTGTGTTTCAGCGCTTCCATGTTCTCCTGGAAGTCCGTCACCCCGATCTGCGCCTGGAGCATGGTGTCGTGCAGCGTGCTCGTAGTCTGCTGCAAATTGCCATAGAGTTGCTTATCGTTCACCAGCGCTCCCACGGTTCCAGCGCCTGAATCGATCTTGCCGCTTATCGAGTTCAAATGCGCAGTAGCTAAAGTCGCGTTGTCGATGGCCTGTTGGCTGCTATCCAGAATTCCGCTCGTCTTCTTGAGCAGATCGGAGACCTGGAGGGGTGGCACGCTCTGGAGGAGTTCTCCATCCTTCACCTCAGCCTGCCCCGCAGAACCAAACGAGATGGCCACAAACTGATTGCCCAGCACCCCCTCGGTCTCAATCGAAGCCACAGAGTCATGCTTGACGATTTCGTGCGTCGATCTGTCAATATCCATGACCACTGTTACTTGTTCGCCGGGCTTGTGAGGCAACTCGATGCTGTGCACGGTCCCGCTATGAACCCCGCCTACCTGCACGTCTGCGCCAGCCGCCAGGCCGGCAACATTGTCGAATTGCGCCTTCAGCTGGTATGTGGAGCGAAACAGATACTCCCTGCTCCCAATCACGAAGACCCCGGCGGCCAGCACCCCCAGTGTCGCAACGATGAATATTCCCAGCCTTGCCAATCTAGACATAGCGCCTCCTACTGCTGCTTTAGAAATTCATTTACAAACGGGATATCGCTCTGCTGCAGGTCCTCATACTTGCCCTCGGCCAACACATGGCCGCCATCCAGCAGGGCTAGGCGGTTGGCAATCGTCCTGGCGCTGTGCAGATCGTGCGTCACCACGATGGACGCCATCTGGCGTTCTCGCTGTAGTTTGAGAATCAATTGGTCGAAATCTCCCGAACTGATGGGGTCTAGACCTGCCGTGGGCTCGTCGAGAAGCAGAATCTCCGGCTCCAGCGCAAGCGCGCGCGCCAGTCCCACGCGCTTCTGCATCCCACCCGAAATATCGGATGGCATCTTGCCGAGATCGTTTTCCATGCCCACCTCGGTGAGTAACTGCTTCACACAGTCCTCGCGCTCGGATTTGGACAAGTTCTTGCGGTGGTGCGTAAGTGGGAAAGCTACGTTTTCAGCGACTGTGAGCGAATCGTAGAGCGCCGCATGTTGAAACAGGAATCCCATCTTCTTCCTGATCTCGCCCAGTCGGTCGAGAGCCAACCCGACAATGTCCTGGCCATGGATGCGAACCGATCCGGAGTCGGGCGTTTCCAGGCCGATAATCAGCCTGAGCAGCACGCTCTTGCCGGTGCCGCTGCGCCCCAGCACGGCCAGGGTCTCTCCGCGGTTGACGCTCAAGCTAATCCCATCCAGCACCTTGCGGCTCCCGAAGGACTTGTGCAGGTCCTCGACAGCGACAACAGACGCATTTGCGTCCTGCTCGGGTTTCGGTTGTTCGGTCGGAATGTCATACGCAATGGCCATAGTTGTCTTTCAAGTTCTCTGTTGAGGGTTAAGGAAAGAAGACAAGTATGAACTTCACCAGCACGACGTCGGCCAGGATGAGAAAGAGCGAGCCGAGTACGACCGAGTTGGTGGCCGCGCGCCCCACGCCTTCAGCTCCTCCGCGCGTGCGCATTCCCTGGAAGCAGGCGATGAGTCCGATGATCAGGCCATAGACGGCGGTCTTGAAGGTTGGCGGCAGGAATGCATCGAACGTCGCACCATGAAAGCCGTTTTCGATGAATTGATGGAAGGAGAGAGGTTCAACCAGGTGCTGTGCAAACCAACCAGTCAACAACCCGCATGCATCTGCGGCAAGGGTGAGGAGCGGCATCATCAGGATGCACGCCAAAATTCGCGTGGCTGCCAGCAGGCGGTAAGGGTTGATCGCGGAGGCTTCGATGGCGTCGATCTGCTCGGTTACTTTCATCGACGCCAGCTCTGCGCCAATTCCGGCGCCCACGCGTCCGCTTACGACCAGCCCGGTGATGATTGGGCCCATGACCTGGATGACAGAGTAGACCAGCGTCGCGGGGAACATCGATTTGGCGCCGAATCGGCTTAGGCTGTACCGAGCTTCCAGCGAAATGACGACGCCGATTGCGGCGCCTGCCAGCGCGACCAGCGGGAAAGACTTCGATCCGACCTCGTCGAGCTGTCGAATCAACTCGCGCCACTCATAGGGAGGAGTTACAGCAGCGCACAAGACCCTCCAGAAGAAGACACCCAGGCTGCCGAACCACTCAAAGAAACCTCCGACGAGTCCGGTAGAGGAGGTTTCCGGATCGATGCTCAGGGTTGTCCTTCCTGGTGGAATGGCTGGAGCGATGCCTGCAACGGAAGTGAATTGGCTGCTGCTCAATGGTTTGGACCAGGGTCTGGCGCGCCGTGTGCATTGTTCAGATGCATGCGGGAAAGCAGGGAGTGCGGTCCGCTATAGAAGAACTCCAGAGAGATGTTGCTGCCCACGTAGGCGAGCATGTTGTAGCTGCCGATGCGGAGTGCGTCCTTGGCGCCGAAACGATCCGGGTACCAGCCATACACAGCGGTCATCGATCCCGCATAAGGGGCGACCAGCGCGGGGAAGGAGAAGACGCGATGGCCATCTTCCCCGCGTCGCGCGGTCAGAGTGGACAACACAGCATGGCGCAGACGCGGGGCAACTCCCCGGCATTCGCAACGATAGTACAACGTATCTTCTTTGAAGACCTCTGCCAGGGCGTAACGGGAGGTCGTTCCAACTGCAGCGATTCCAAAGTCCGATCCGAAGCGTCGTGAGTAACCCTTGAGACCCTGGTTCCATTCCGGCGGTGCATTGCTGTACTGGCCGATGCCGGCCACAACTGCCGACCCGGCAATAGGGTAAGGGCCGAATGTGTCGAAAACGTAGTTGAAGCGCATGGTCCTCTGTGTCGGAGGTGTATATGCCGGCTCGGGTTGCAATGAGGTCGCACCAGTTGCAAATCCAGTAGAGCCTCGGGAAGAGTCCAGAGATTGCGATCTTGCCGGTTCTGGTGCGGATGCCAGCGCGGCGGCCAAGAATAGCAGAAGCAAGATACCGCAGATGTCCATACCACCTGGCGATCTCAGGATAGGCCGGGTAGCTGGCCTGCTCGCCTCATCTCCAGAGCTGAGGTGCAGGAACTGCGAAATGTGTCCGATGATCGGTGGTTTCAATGGATTCTCCCAACTCTTACTGTCTCTTCCGAAGACCAAGCCGCTGTCAACGAAGATGTTGACGCATGACCAAGCCCACAGCGATGATGCCTCAGTTACGAGGCCGGTGGATGGTCAGAATTGCTCCATTCGCCTTTACCGTCTCGCACCAGATGTCATGTGAGTCCTTTTGCTCAGACTCGAGCAATAGCAGGCTATAGAGTCAAGACTGTAAGGGTAAATAGATGTCGGACCCGGCAAGGATGCGGGAATTCATGAGCGGAATGAACCCCCTTATGGTAGCTGCTGTTGCTGGACTGTTCGTTGCGGCTGCACACAGCGTCCAACGCAGTTTCATCCATCGCAGAACCTTTAAGGAGGTTACTTATGCGCGGATTAAGAGTGTTTCTCGGCACGACCGCCTTGGTTGTGGGCTTGGCTCTGGCACCAACGGCCAACGCACAGATTATGGTCAATATCGGCGTTCAACCTGTTTGTTCCTACGGATACAACGGGTATGCGCCTTACGCCTGCGCACCGATGGGTTATTACGGCCCTGGGTACTTCTATAACGGTATATTTCTGGGCATGGGGCCCTGGGGTGGCTGGGGTTATAGTCACGGCTGGGGCGGACATAGGTTCAGCGGCGAAGGCGGAGGAAACTACCACGGCGGACCTGGCCGCGTCGCCTATCGCGGCAACGGTGGAGGGGCATCTCGCGGCGGTGGTGGATACCGCGGGGGCGCATCCAATGCCGCGCCAGCCAGATCAGGCGCATCTCAAGCTGGTGGCGCACGTGGCGGCGGGGCTCCGGCTTCGTCTCCGCGAGGTAACAGCGACGCACCACGCGGCGGGGGCGGAGGTGGACACCAAGGCGGTGGAGGCGGCGGACATCAAGGCGGCGGCGAACACCGGTAAGTATGACTGAATTCGCTAGTCAGCAACATCCCCCGCCTCTGGCGGGGGATGTTCTATTTACGCGCCTAAAAGGTCGAGAAAGAACATAACGATAACCTTGAGCAGAACTCGGAATCCTTTGGAGGGATGCAACGATCTCCCGGACGCTGCACAGGCCATGCCTCCCTGCATGAGCAAAAGTGAACAGACAAGGGTTTTACTCGCGCGTGATAATCACCGAAAAGAGTTTAAGTCTGACATCCTCTTTACGTTGAGCAATACTGCGTTCAATGTGAAGCAAATCCCCATTACATCGACACCGGGCTGTATCGCGGTCAGCAAGGCAACCGGGATGCCTCCATGGAATCATGCGACCAAGCCGTTTGGGATGGGAATCCATGCTGAACATTCGAGGCGCTACAATCCCCTTCGATCCCGCCTCATCCCTCGGTGGTGCAGGGCTTTCGCCGGTGAATCGGGCGCTGAGCCTCGCACATCCCACGAAAAGGCGATGCAAATCCAGCGCATAATAGAGATCCACCCAGTTTCGCAGTGGGGGAAGGCCTGCACGCCTTGTGTTTTGCAGGTGCTTACACACAAGCAAGCCTGGCGCCGCTCGAGAGTGCGCGCAATTCTGTTCGTCCGTTTCGTGGAAGAGAGTGATTCGTTACGATGGAATACTCGAAATTCAAGTCGTTGCTGCGCCGAGTGATTGCGGTTCCCATAGTAGTGACAGTCTCCCTTGCCGGATTGCTCTTGTGGGAAACCTTCGACTTGAATAAATCGTTGCAGTGGGTCGACCATACAGATCGGGTTCTCGATCAGTCCGGGCGTCTGCTCAAGTTGCTGGTAGACATGGAATCCGGGAAGCGCGGATACATCGTAACCGGCGATGAGACCTTCCTTCGTCCCTACCTGGACGGCACCAAGAGATTCGACTCCGAATTCCTGAGATTGTATCAGTTAACGGCCGATAGTCCCGCGCAACAACAGCGACTGAAGGACGTTTATGCGGGGTATCAGGAGGCCGAGCAGTACGACAGCCGGGTGATTTCCCTTCGCCGCGCAGGGAAAGCCGATCCCACTCTCATTGAGAATCAGGAACGAAAACGCAAGACGGATTCCGCTCGAGAGCAGATCGCAGAGTTTCAAAGCGTGGAAGAGAAACTGCGCATCGAGCGCGTTCAAGCCGCGCACCAGCGATGGATACTGATGGTGACCAGTTGCCTTGTGCTGGGCCTGGGCGCGGGAATCTGCCTCGCTCTCTTCACTCGATACCACGTGGAGAAACTGGGGAGCAAGCTGCTGCAGAGCGAGGAGCGATGGACTGCCACTCTGGGCAGCATCGGCGAGGCAGTCATTGCAACGGACAGCCAGGGCCGCATCACCTTCCTCAATCCGATCGCCGCGGTGCTCACCGGGTGGCAGCCGGAGGAGGCTCTGAACCAGCCAATCGGGAATGTGCTGAAGCTTATCAATGAAAAATCCGGAATGAGTGCGGACAATGAAGTTCTCCGTGTGCTCAAGGAAAAACAGATTCTGGCAGTGGCCAACCACGTGGACCTGGTTACGAGGGACGGCCGGGAGATTGCAGTCGAGCACAGCGCCGCGCCGATCCTAGCCGGTGAAGGAAAAGTCATTGGCGTGGTGCTGGTATTCCGCGACGTTGCGGAGAGGCGGCAGGAGCAGGTGGAGACTGCCGAACAAGCGGCGCTGCTCGAACTCACGCAAGACTCTGTCTTCGTGATTGACATGGAGGGAACCGTTCTCTTTTGGAGTCGCGGGGCCGAAGCGATGTTGGGCTATACCAAAGCCCAGGCCGCGGGCAAGATCTCGCACGACCTGCTCCTCACCGAATTTCCGCAGCCGCTGGATGAGATTCGCGCGGAGCTGATGCGCGTCGGCCATTGGGAGGGTGACCTCGTAACGAACGCTGAAGACGGCAGGCGCATTGTGGTGGCCAGCCGCTGGGCATTGCAATGGGGCAAGCGCGACCAGGCGCCGCGCGTGTTGGTGATCAACAGCGACATTACCGAACGCAAGCGCGGAGAAGAGTCGCTCGTCCTGCAAAAGGAACAACTACGGGCGCTGGCTGAACGCCTGCAATGGGTGCGCGAAGAGGATCGCAAGTTGGTCGCACGCGACCTCCACGACCAGATCGGGCAGATTCTGACTGCGATCAAAATGGACTTGACCTGGATGACTCGTCATCTGCCGGAATCGCAAGACAAGGTGCTCGCCCGGTTGGCGGAGTCGATTCAATCGATCAACGATGGCGTAAAGGTGGTGCGCACGATTTGCAGCGGGCTGCGTCCCGGAGTCCTGGATGACCTTGGGCTGGCGGCAGCCATTGAATGGCAGGCCAGCGAGTTTGCCTCCCGGAATGGGGTTCACTGCGAGGTCGTTGTTCCGCCGGTTGATTTACACTTGGATGGTGATCGAGCCACGGCGACATTCCGTATCTTCCAGGAGTGTCTGACCAACGTGATTCGTCATGCGCAGGCGAAGTCGGTGCGCGTAGCACTGTGCCAGGAAGAAGAGAACATCCTGCTGGTTGTGGAAGACGACGGAATAGGCTTCTGTGAATCCGATTTATCGAACACGGTTGGATCCTTGGGACTCCTGGGCATGAAAGAGCGAGCACAGTTTTGCGGAGGCGATGTGCTGATCTCCAGTTCTCCCGGCAACGGGACCAGGGTTACAGTGCGTGTTCCCCTGGACATCCCGAACGCCGAGGGGAAGGAAATATGCGCATCCTGATAGCGGATGACCATGGAGTTGTGCGGCGTGGCCTGCGAGAGATCCTGGCCGACGCCCTGCCTGATACGGAGTTTTCCGAGGCCGTCAACGGCGATGAGGTGCTGAGCCAGTTGGGGAAGTCCGCGATCGCCTTGCTGGTCCTGGATATCAACATGCCAGGGCGCAGCGGAATGGACGTGTTGCGCGATGTAAAGCAGGCCTACCCGCGGCTGCCGGTGATTATTCTGAGCGTTCATCCGGAAGACCAGTATGGGGTTCGCTGTCTGCGGGCTGGAGCCTCCGCATATATCAACAAGGAGAGCGCCCCCGAAGAACTGGCGATTGCGACCAAGAAGATCCTCAGCGGCGGGCACTACATCAGTACCAGCCTTCAAGAGAAGCTGATTGCCAACCTGGACGAGCCCGTCGACAAGCCGTTGCATGAGTTGCTCTCCGACCGGGAACACGAAGTGATGAGGATGATTGCCGCCGGCGTCCCCTTGACGGACATTGGCGAAAGGCTTCATGTCAGTGTAAAGACAATCAGCACGTATCGTGCCCGCATCCTGGAAAAGATGCAGATGAAAAGCAACGCCGAGCTTACCCGCTATGCCATGACGCATGGGCTTATCGACTAGGCCGTTCTGCAGGTGTAGGAATAACCCTACAGAGAGATCGTACAAACCTCACAAGCATCACGGACTACGCTGATGTCGGTTCCGCTTCGGCTGGCATATCGTCTCATCAGGTCGAGTTATCGGCCAGGCAAGCGGATACCACGATGGACATTCTGATAGCAGATGATCACGAGAAAGTACGTCGGGGCCTGAGAGAGATACTGGCCGATGCGTTCTTGGGTGCGCACTTCTCCGAAGCAGCCAACGGAGAAGAGGTGCTTGCCAGGTTGCTCCTGTCCCAACCCGATGTGCTGCTGCTCGACATCAATATGCCGGGACGCAGCGGGTTTGAGGTGCTGAAGGATGTAAAGCATATCTACCCTCAGCTCCCTGTCATCATGGTGAGCGTCCAGTCCGAGAGCCAGTATGCGCTGCGCTGTTTGCGCGCGGGCGCAAGTGAATACATCAACAAGAACAGTGCTTCGGAGGAACTGGTTCCGGCGGTCAGAAAGATACTTGACAACGCAGCGAGGTTCGCGAGCGTCCCGATTGGCATCTAGCCCTGTGGCCTGGCGAAGATTTGTTCGTCGCAGGAAGTAACGCCGGTCTCTCTCTGAGCGAGTAACGTTTCTGGATGTCATATATCCGATTATGGAGCACGTAGAAGCGGCGAGCAATCCATGCGCCGAAGTTATCTTATAGATAGACAATACCTCAAAGATCCGGCAGGCCCTTCCTTCACCGGAAAGCGATAGCGCTCTATTGCTCTGCACGATAAGCAAATAGACGAGAGGCAGCATAGAATCTGCAGGCTGCGCCCTATACGATAACTTCGGAACGACCATTTAGACACCTTGCCGGCGTAAGGAAAACCCTACACGGTTAGCGTAGCAAAGCTTACAGCAATAACAGTCTTCACCGATATTCGGCCCGCGGACGAACCCGTATCTTGGTTATATCGACGTTGCAAAGGATGACAGTAAATCATGTCCTTGCATCCAGTCTGCATCATAGAAAGGCATCCTCCATGGCTACCAGTTATGCGACAATGACGAGAACGTCGCCCAGGGTTTCTCTGGGCCGCCCTTTCCCCTTCACTCCGGCGAAGCATCATAACTTGAAAGTCGTTTCCAGCCAGATTCTCTCTGCTCCGGTGCAGGCGCCCGGGTTCGATCTTTTCATTGCGCTCGACAAGCTACAAGCGGGAACATCGCGGCGCGAATATCTGGCCGGTGAATCCATCTTTTCGCAGGGCGATTCAGCCAACGCGGTCTTTTACATTCAGAGCGGCAGTGTAAGGCTTTCGGTGGTATCGATGAGTGGCAAAGAGGCTGTGATCGCCCACCATCCGGCGGGTTGCTTCTTCGGAGAAGCCGCTCTTGCCGGCGAATCGGCTCGCGTCTCCTCTGCGAGCGCGCTTGAATCCAGCTCAATTATTCGCATCGAGAAAAAAGTCATGCAGGACCTGCTCCTTCGCGAACCAGCTTTCGCTGAGCAGTTTCTCGCGCATCTGCTCTCCCGCATTATCCGTATGGAAGCCGACCTGGTCGATCACCTGTTCAATTCCAGCGAAAAGCGGCTCGCCCGGCTATTGATGATGATGGCCAACTTCGGCGAGGATACCGAGCCCACTCCGGTTATCGCCAAGATCAGCCAAGAGACCCTGTCAGCAATGATCGGCACCACGAGGTCCCGGGTCAGCTTCTTCCTCAATCGGTTTCGCGAACTGGGTTACATCGACTATAACTGCAGCGGAATGCAAATCAAGAGATCACTGGCAAACGTCGTACTCCGCGACTAAGTGCAATCCTGCTTCCTGGGCCGATGCTTCCGAGTCGCCCTTGGGTAAGCCAGGGGGGCAGAGCAACGTTTGCAGATAATCTCTTTTCCCACATGGCGCTCCAACCTAAAAATGTGGGGGGTCATGATCGGCCGTTGTGGCCTTCGGATGACTCGGAATCGAGAACTGGACGATATCCTGGAAGCCGCTCTATCGGCTTATCGCAGTTTCTTGGAGGATGCCTACGCCAAAGGCCGGTTTCGCAACCAGCCCGCATTCTCTTACGGAGCATTGGTGAAGGAGCCTGCAACCGGGCTGCCGGGCATGATAAATCGTCTCGGCTTGGGATCTTGGGAGAGCATGGATGACAAGCTTAAGGCCAGCTTGTTAGCAAGACCTGAACAGCCTGTGGCAAAAGTCCAAATGAGCCGAAAAACCTCCCTCGGTGGCTAAAGTCCCACTGATTATGCGGCACTTAGGGCACAGCTAAAGCTGTGCCCTTTCAAAACGTGACTTTCACCACGGGCTGTAAAGAGAGCAAAATGTCCTCTTCTCTCATCCAAGAATCCTTGATCGTTACTCTTGACCGTCTCAGGGATATCCACCAGGCGATCATGCGGAGTCAGTAATTGGCACAGGTGCCCACGGCTGACATAGACCTTCTGAAAAGTTGGCGGCGACAGAATGAGGCTGTGGAAATGACGGCTGCTGGAAAGTCCGGAAAACGATGGCACTGCTTTCCGCCCTTCTCAGAAACCCTGGAAATCGATAAATCTGATTCCCCACATTCCCCCTGACACGACGACGAAGGGAATCAACACACACCCCCAAGACCGGAAACGTTAGGGGATAAGCATTCTGAGGGAAAGGCCATATGTCGCCTTCTCTTCGCCTAGACAGAACAGATATCATCCACAGGATGAATAAATAAAAACCCATTTTGAATCAACAACTTGCATAATTGAGCCGAATCGGTAAGTTGTTCATTCTAAAAATACATGTATTGATTCCAGAGATTCTGCCAATAGCTGCTTTCCCGGTCAGACGAGTAAGTATGCGGCGACTTTGCCGATAGAGGCGCCAGAGTCGGACAGCGTGCACACACCCTGCATGGTGTCGGGCGGTATCTTATCGGGTCTGAGCAGGCTCCTGCCAAGAGGTTTGTAAGCAAGCGAAGGCGGTTGCACATTTATTCCCGGCAAATCTCTTGGAGGATGAAGACCATGAAACGAAGGAAGATTTTAGCGGCTGCTCTTTGCGCGGCGATTATGTTGTCTGGCACTTCGATGGTTGCCGCAGCGCAGTCTAGCGAACATGCGGCAGCGGCCAAAAAGACAGTGCGAAAGGCCGCAAAGCAGGTAAAGAAAGATGACACCGCCTCGCAGCTTGTTGAGCTGAGGAAGTTGATGGAAAGTCAGCAGACGGCGTTGCAGCAAATGCAGCAGCAGTTGCAGGAGGCGCAGCGTCAATTGCAACTTACCCAGTCGGAAGTCAAACTAACGCAACAGACCGCGCAGCGCACGAGTGCAGAAGCGGCAGCGGTTGAATCCGATACCGACGCGCAGGTCAAGAAGGTGGTCGCCAGTCTCTCGGAGGCGAAGGCCGATTTGCTCACAACAACAGCGACGGTTGCCAAAGACGACAAGAAAATCGGCATTCTAGAACACCCCGAATTCATTACCTATAAGGGCCTTCATATCACTCCAGGCGGGTTTTTGGAATTGACAGGGTATTTCCGTTCCAACGCGACATTGTCGGATCAAGCAACGCCATTCCAGAGCATTCCGCTTGAGTCTCAGGTTATTGGCGGTTCGAACAGCCACTTGACCGAGTTCGGTCTCACCGCTCGCGACTCGCGTCTCTCGCTGCGGCTCGATGCGGGGACAGACAAGACGAAACTGACGGGATTCTATGAAATGGACTTCTTCGGAACGGGCACAACCTCCAATCCGAACCAGACTACGAGCTACGTGCCACGCATCCGGCAAGCCTGGAGCCGTGCACAGTTTTCAAATGGATGGGCGGTTACTGGTGGCCAAATGTGGAGCCTGATCACGTTGAACCGCAAGGGAACTGACGCGGACACGTTTTGGGTGCCAAATATTATCGAAGCTCAGTATTCAGTAGGGTTCGACTGGGGCCGCTTCGCGGAATTACGCGCGTCCAAAACTTTTCACGACAAAGTTGCGATTGCACTGGGATTGACCAATCCGTCTTATCTCAACTCCGGCACGAATTCCTCCGTTTCGGGCATGGCTGCGAACGGAGCTGGTCTATACGGCAATAGCCTGCTGAGCACATGCACGCAATCTACAGCGACGCCTCCCGTCGTTACCTGCACTAACACCCCTCTCTACTCTACCAACCTGGCTCCAGATATGATCGTGAAACTGGCGTATGACGGTCCGAAGGTTGGTCACCTTGAAGTGAAAGCGCTGACTCGAATCTTCCGTGACCGCGTTGTTGCAACGGGCACCACTCCTGGCTGGAACAACACCGGCCTGGGTGGAGGCATCGCCGCTGGCGTCATCACACCAATCGTGCCGAAGAAAGTGAACTTCGTTGCCCAGGGGATGTATGGCAAAGGCATCAGCCGTTATCAGGATGCTGGACAATACGATTTCGTAGTCCGTGGCACCGACCACAATTTGCAAGCCATCGAGTCCTTCAGCAGTCTGGCCGGTTTTGAGAGCCACCCTGGCAAGAGGACAGAACTGGATCTGTTCTTCGGTGACGAGTATTACGCGAGGTCGACTTATCTGAATGGCACTACGACCGCAGGGTACGGATCTCCTACAGCCATTAACACGGGATGCTATTACGAAACGGTTCCAACAGGCGTAAGTTCTACCTGCACGGGCAACAACCGCAACCTGTGGAACGGCAAGGTGATCGCTTATTACGACGTTTACAAGGGACCGCTCGGAACCCTGCGCTATGGCGCAGAGTTCGATTACATCGAACGCGGCACCTGGTCGGGTGCGGGTGGACTGGCTCCGAAGGGCAGCGACACTGTTGGTTTCAGTACCATGCGCTACATTCTCCCGTAACGCAGTCTCTCTCTGTTGAGCGCAGTGTCAAATCAGAGCACCGGCCGCAGCTTTGCCGACTGACAATCGGTAGCGGTCGGAACGTGGCAGCACGTGAAGGAGTAAGATGTGCCGGTAATCCTGGAACAAAGTGAGGTGCAGAGCGCGATTCGCCTTGAAGGCCCGATCGATATTTGTTGCGCAGCGGAATTGAAGACGTTACTACTCCAGGCGCTGGGATCCGGCAAAAAGGTGCGCGTTTCGCTGGAGGATGCAGTCGATTTGGATGTGACTGCCTTCCAACTTCTCTGGGCAGCCGAAAGGGGGGCTAGAGAGTCCGGTGTGGATTTTGCGATCGCGGGGCAGGTGCCGGAGCAGGTCTCCCAAGCTATCGTCAACGGAGGTTTTGCAAGTTTGCCGATGGCCGGGGATGCCATCTGTGACGAGATGGTGCACAAGTGACGACCGCGACCAATGCCGACCTGTTCAAGCAGCGCTTCAGAGAAGAAGCGCGCGAGATCGCTGTGGATCTGGAATCGGCTTTGCTAGAGTTGAACGAGAATCCCGATGATCAGGAACTGATTGGACGGGTCTTTCGCGCTCTGCACACGATCAAGGGTTCAGGGGCCATGTTCGGCTTCGACGAGTTGGCCGCTTTTACCCACAAGCTGGAAACGGCCTTCCAGGATGTGCGCGAAGGAAAGCTCCAACTCAACACCGAATTGATTGATTTGACACTTGCCGCGCTCGATCAGATCCGGTTGATGGTAGAGGAAGAGCAAGGCCCGTCGGCAGAGGGTGCGCGAATATGTGCGGATATTCTAAGCAAGGTGCGGCGGCTGACCGGTATGCCCGAGACTTCACCTGCCAGTTCCAATAGCCCACAGCAGCAGGTTCCTCCTGATGATCTCAAAGGCCAAGCGAGGAAGTGGTCGATCCGCTTTGCACCCGGTCCGGATCTCCTTCTGAGTGGTACTAATCCGATGAGGATACTGCGCGAGTTACGAGAGCTCGGAGACCTCTCGGTCAAGGCCGACATGGCAGCGGTTCCCCGGCTCGGTGCAATGGACCCTGAGTGTTGTTATGTGTTCTGGCAGATGGTGCTGTCAACCACCGCGGAGCTCGACGCCATCCGCGACGTATTTGTCTTCGTCGAAGATCGTTGCGAGCTGGCCATTGAACCGTCATCGAGACCAGCGGAGCCTGCTATGGAGTGCGCGGCAGACGTGACGGCCAAGGCACTGGAGGATAAGCGCACGGGGAGCGGGCGACGAACCCACGACAAGCCCGACACCGCATCGAGTCTTCGTGTGCCTACCGCCAAGTTGGACCAATTCGTGAACCTGGTGGGTGAACTGGTGACAGTGCAGGCCCGCTTGAGTGAACTGGCCGCCCGCCGCGGCGACGATGAGATCGCCGAAGTATCGGAAGAGATAGAGCGCCTGACCTCGTCGTTGAGAGACAACTCGATGAACATCCGGATGATGCCCATTCGAGGTACGTTCGAGAAATTCCGAAGGCTGGTCCACGACCTGGCGCGCGACCTCGGGAAGAATGTCGAGCTCACCATTGAGGGTGCCGACACGGAGTTGGACAAGACGGTCATCGACCAGTTGAGCGACCCTCTTATGCACCTGATCCGCAACAGCATGGATCACGGTATTGAGTCGCCAGACCTCCGCACAGCTAGCCACAAGAATTCCTCCGCGACGATTCACTTGTCTGCGCGGCACTCCGGAGGCAGCGTACTGATCGGAGTATCGGACGATGGAGGCGGCATCGACGCCGAAGCGGTGCGCAACCGTGCAGTGGAAAAGGGGCTGGTGGCTGCGAACGTCCAGCTCACCGAGGCCGAGACCTTCGCCCTCATCTTTCAGCCGGGTTTTTCGACGGCCAAACAGATCACTGATGTTTCCGGCCGCGGCGTGGGGATGGATGTGGTCCGGCAAAACGTGGAGAGCTTGCACGGGAGCATCGACGTGGCTAGCAAACCCGGTTCGGGAACCAGCGTAACACTGCGTCTTCCGCTCACCCTGGCCATCATCGATGGCTTGTTAGTGAAGGTGGGAAGTGCGCACTTTGTGGTGCCGCTGGCCAACACGCTGGAGTGCATCGAGCTGACGCGCGAGGACATCGAGAAGGCTAATGGCAAGCATATAGCCAACGTGCACGGAGAGATCGTTCCATACATCGTTCTTCGGGATCACTTCAATGTACACATCGAGCGGCCGGAGATCGAACAGATCATGCTGGTCGAGACCGAGGAGGGGCGTTACGGTTTTGTGGTGGATGAGGTACTGGGCGATTGCCAGGCGGTGATCAAGAGCCTGGGCCGGTTCTACCGGCATGTGCAGGTTGTATCTGGGGCGACCATTCTCGGCAACGGGACAGTGGCGTTGATTCTCGATCCTCAGCGCGTGGTGCAGGACGCGTTGCGCGCTGGGACAACGAAAGCCAGCGCGCGCTCGACATAGCAGACACGGGAGGCGGCCGAAGAAGAGACCCGTCGATCGCCGATTCTCATTGGGACTTGGGCGGTGCTGGAGAAATCGTCAGCACCAATTAAAAGTGGTTTAACTAGCTGAGTCTCGTGCTCCTCCGGTTCCGGACCTAACCGTGAACGGATGGATGAGAACGAATTCAAGCCAAGGAAGGGGCTAATTCTATGTGGAATAAGTTGTTTGGTGAAACACGGAAGTTGCAAGGCATCGGTAATAGCTCAAACGGTTACGAGCATGAAGAAGAGAATCGATCGAGAGACGCTGCACGGATTGCGCAAGAGAACTCATCGCTTCTGTTGCAGGAGATCGTGCGCCTCGCCGATGCGTCGAAGGAAGGCCGCTTCTCCGAACGCGGAAAGGCAACTCAGTTCAGTGGTGCGAATCGGGAGATGATCGAGGGAGTCAACCGGATTCTCGACTCCATCACCGAGCCCCTGAGTTTGGCATCGGCATTTGTCGAGCACATCAGTAAGGGTGAGATTCCAGACAAGATCACTGGCGCCTACAGCGGCGATTTCAATATTCTCAAGAATCACCTCAATGCTTGCGTCGATGGTCTGGGTGGGCTCGTGGAAGCAGACGCCGTATTACAGAATATGGCGAGCAACGACTACACCACAGAGGTTGAAGGAAAGTATCCTGGCGTCTTTGCAAGCGTAGGCGAGTCCGTGAATGCTTTACACAAGAAAATCACGCACCTGATCGGCTCACTCAAGAACGTATCCCACGGAGACCTGAGCGATCTGCCCAACTACAAGAAGATCGGGCGGAGAAGTGAGAAGGACGAATTCATGCCGTCGGTCATTGGCATGATGGAAAGCATTAATGCGCTGGTCGCTGACGCCGGAATGCTCTCGCAGGCCGCAGTCGAAGGCAAGCTGGGTGCGCGTGCCGACGTCACCAAGCACGAGGGCGATTATCGCAAGGTTATGCAGGGTGTCAACGACACGCTGGATGCGGTGATTGGCCCCTTGAATATGGCCGCCGACTATGTGGACCGAATCGGCAAGGGCGAGGTTCCCGCCAAGATCACCGACACCTACAAGGGTGACTTCAATGTTCTCAAGAACGGCCTCAATGCTTGCGTCGACGGTCTGGGTGGACTCGTTGAGGCAAATACTGTTCTACAACTGTTGGCGGTAAACGACTGCTCTGTCAAGGTTCAAGGTTCGTATCAGGGAATCTTCGCGGATGTAGCAACAGCGACCAACACCGCTCAGGGGCGAATCATCAACGCAGTCACAGTTCTTGAGAAGATAGCCAAGGGAGACTACAGCGAGACTCTGAACGTGTTACAGAAGGTGGGAAAGCGCTCGGAACACGATAAGTTCGTCCCCGCATTTATCGAAACAATGAGAGCCATCAATGCTCTGGTGGACGATGCCGGGATGCTGGCCCAGGCGGCAGTAGAGGGCAAGCTCTCGATGCGCGCGGACGCCACCAAGCACGAGGGCTACTATCGCAAGGTTATTCAGGGCGTCAACAGCACGCTCGACGCGGTGATTGATCCCTTGAATGTTGCTGCCGACTATGTGGACCAAATATCGAAGGGAACCATTCCTGCGAAGATCACTGTAGTCTATAGCGGCGATTTCAACATCCTCAAGAACAACCTGAACGCCTGTATCGACGGGCTCGGAGGACTCGCAGAAGCGAATGCCGTCTTGCAGAGGATGGCGCTCAACGACTTTACGCTAGATGTCAAAGGCTCCTATCCGGGCATTTTTGCCGAAGTGGCGACAGCGACTAACCAGGCAGAGCAAAGGGTGAGGTCAGCGAATAGCGCTTGCATCGACGTGGCCAAAGGCGACTACAAGGCCACCTTGGCGGCGTTCAAAAAGATCGGGAAACGATCTGACAATGATACCTTCATTCCGGGCTTCATTCAGATGATGGAAGCGATCGACGCCTTGGTCAGCGATGCGCATGCGTTGTCCCAGGCAGCCGTGGAAGGCCAACTCTCAACGCGTGCCGATGCCACCAAGCACCAAGGCGAATACCGCAAGGTCGTGCAAGGGGTTAACGCGATATTAGATGCCGTTGTCAAACCGTACATGGCTGCCGCCGAGGATGTTGCGCGGATCAGCAAGGGCGATATTCCGGATCTCATTACGACTGTCTACAGCGGGGATTATGACACCCTTAAGAAGAACCTGAACACCTTGATTGTGGCCATGAACGAGATTACCGCTGCTGCCGAGGAGATTGCCAACGGCAATCTTACAGTGACGTTGGAGGTGCGCTCAGAAAAGGACAAGCTGATGCAGGCGCTGGGCGGGATGGTCAGTGGCCTTACGCGGACGGTCTCGGACATCCGTTCGATCGCCAGCGAAGTTGCCGCGGCTACTCAGTCCATCAGCACTGCCTCGGTTCAGGTATCCCAGGGCGCTACAGCCCAGGCCGCATCTGCCGAGGAGGCCTCGTCCTCGATGGAAGAGATGAGCTCCAACATCAAGCAGAATGCCGACAACGCGCAGCAGACCGACAAGATTGCCAGCAAGTCGGCCACTAGTGCCCAGGAAAGCGGTAAGTCGGTGCTGGAGGCAGTCGCGGCGATGAAGGAGATCGCCAGCAAGATCTCGATCATTGAAGAGATTGCCCGCCAGACCAACTTGCTGGCGCTGAATGCGGCCATTGAAGCGGCACGCGCCGGGGAACATGGCAAGGGGTTCGCAGTGGTCGCCGCCGAGGTGCGAAAGCTTGCCGAGCGCAGCCAGAAGGCTGCCGGTGAGATCAACCAACTCTCCGCCAATACCTTGAAGGTGTCGGAGAAGTCAGGCGAAATGCTCGATAAGCTGGTGCCGGATATCCAGCGTACTGCGGAACTGGTTCAGGAGATTACCGCCGCAAGTAAAGAGCAGGACACAGGCGCGGAACAGATCAACAAAGCCCTCCAGCAGTTGGAGAGGGTGATTCAACAGAATGCCTCAGCCTCTGAGGAGATGGCCTCAACGACCGAAGAGTTGACTGGCCAGGCCGATCAGCTCGTGGGTGCGCTGGCGTTCTTCCACACCGGAGACGAGGACGGAACTCCCGCTCGGAAGGCTGTTGCTCAAAGGACCGCGAGGCAGGCTCAGGCCGCGCCTGCAAGGCCGATCAAGTCGAATGGCTACGATCCGTCGTTGGCTGCAAAGACGGCGGGCAAGAGCGGCGTGAATCTTCGGCTCAAACAGAAGAAGGATGAGCTTGATGGTGAGTTCGAGCGTTATTAACCGGTCGGGCGCGGTCCATCTGGGGTTCGCGCCCAGTCTTCAGGATAAGAAAGGAGTTCGAGTATGAGTGTCAGCGAAATAATGGAGACTCGGCAATATCTCACATTCAAACTTGGAAACGAGATATTCGCGACCGAGGTGGCAAAAGTGAGAGAGGTGCTGGATCTGACGACCATCACCGAGATTCCCAAAACACCGGATTTCATGGCAGGAGTGATCAACTTAAGAGGCAGTGTTGTACCGGTGGTTGATCTGCGACTGTGCTTCGACATGTCAAAGACCGTGAGCACACGCAACACCTGCATCGTTGTCGTCGAGGTGCTGCTGGACAATGAATCGACGGTCATCGGTGCGCTTGCCGATTCGGTTGAGGAGGTAATCGACCTGGAACCGGATCAGATTCAGCCGGCACCCCGCATAGGGACCCAGATTCGCACCGACTTCATCAAGGGGATGGGGAAGCGCGATGACCAGTTCATCATGATTCTGGACATCGATCGGGTGTTCTCGACCGATGGACTTGGGGTGGGCCGGGGACAAGAATCCAAGAAGCTGCCCGTGGAAGTGGCGGCGTAACAGAGAATGGGGCTGTAAGGCCACTGCGTTCACATCGGGAGCGATCTCGATGTGCCCTTGTCAACCCAGGGCTACACCCGCCTCTGCGAACCGATCTGCGCGGAGGCGGGCGTTCGCCCTGGCACCGGCCGGGAGGCGATACTCAGGATGCGGACCGTATCGGTCACAGCACCGGGCTTCCGAGAGAAGTTTTGCCGCTGTTGTCTTCACGGAGAGAACACCGGCTCCGTCTCCGCCAGCGACGTGATGGTGACACTTGGCGAATTGAGGCTTTTGGTCGGTGCGATCTGCGCTCCAGTGAAAGAATCCGCGAGAGAGCAGGACAGATTGATGGTGTCAGAAAAACTGCTGCCGGCACTATCCAATCGCTATGCTCAATGACTCTTCAGCATCTTTGAGCGCCACGATGGTCGACTACGGTTGCGTTACTGCACGTCGATTACCTTTAATGAGCCGGAAAGCCCTGTGCATAGTGCAGGTTATAGCTACCAGCACTGCACCGCAACGACATTGGCGGGGCCCGATCTGCCATGGATCACGTCGGTTGAAAGTACGAATTCAATATTTTTCTTTTCCCACCCGTGCGGAGCGGCTAAGGCGAGTTTTTCCATCTCGGTTTTATTGGTTAAGAATTCTCCAGCTGCGCTGGTACCAAAGACGGTCATGCCTGCGGCCACAACTACCACCTGCTCCGTCTTGGGATCCACCATCCTGAGAACGATCGCATAATCACGGGTTACATTCTGGTATGGGGTGGAATAGTCAATGGTCCAGTCCTTCCTCGACGGATTGTTTCGATCCTGGATCATATATTCGTTTGCAGATTCCTGCACCAGGATAAATCGGAGCCGTGAGACCAGCCGCTCGGTCCAACTGTTGTTCCGCAACCCGATAAGAATGGCGGGGCCATCTTGCAAATCGGTAAATGTCACATCGGATTGTGAAGCTACCCGAATCTGTTTTCCCTCGGACTGCATCAGGCCAGCCAACTTTGCCAGGGTGATCGCGTCGAATATGTTGATCAGTTCGATCTCCGAGTTGTGAAAGCCGCCGAGTGTGAGGGAGGAACTCAAGCTGGAATCCGCGCCTACCGGGGTTTTGCCTCCTGAAAGATTGCCCACGCAGAGCAGCACGGGTTGCCGGGAAGAGAGAAGTGGTCGCCAGAAGCTGTCCATGGCATCGGAGTGGCGTGTCGAGTAAATGACTACGGCAAGGCCGCTGAAAAGTACCAGAAGACCGCCAACAATAGCCTTTAGGTGCTTCCGGATTCGATGGCTTGCCTGAAGAGAGGACGGGGGGCAGGGAGGCGGCAGTTCAACCGGCCCTTGATCCTCTTCGATAGTAGTTGGAGTTGGCACAACATCCGGCCAGCGGAACTGCGGCGCGTAGCCCCCCGGCAGGACTTCGATGCGCAGTTCTCCAACTGTATCCAATTGATAATACTGCGAGCCTCTTGCAAAATCCCCCAACCGGCAGGTGGAAAAGGGGATTTTCTCCTCTGGCCCGGCATTTTGATCGTTGACCAGCGGGTTTGAACCGAGTCTTTGGCAAGAAACCTGCTTTTCGGCCAC
>Ga0224530_1000381_pt1 | contig 30273 bp, 22 predicted proteins | sample CBST75metaG_FD_179873 | JGI IMG/M metagenome (GOLD analysis project Ga0224530, IMG submission 179873) | Peat soil microbial communities from Stordalen Mire, Sweden - C.B.S.T75 | ecosystem: Environmental > Terrestrial > Soil > Wetlands > Peat | place: Sweden: Norrbotten County, Stordalen Mire...
CCCCCCATTTTGCAACTCCTGTGTTAACCCGATATATGCCTATAACCATCGCAAAATGAATAGCTTACAGCGATAAAATCCCGCTCGAACGCCCTCAAAAAAGGCCGTTTTTTGCCCACTTTTTGGCCATTTTTGAGCGATTTTTGGACAAAAATACCCCTTTTTTGCCGCAAATCGACAAGGCGCTCGCCGCCCTCAACCCTCCAGGCGATCCCCGAATCGTCCGTTCCGATGCGCTCCACCTTTCGGTCGAGACTACCTGCCTTTCGGCCCCGTATACTGACTGCCATGTTTGAGGTTTTGCGCGCAACCACCATCCTGGGACTGCTGGCCGCAGGAATCCCTGCCCTTCTTTCGGCCCAAACCGCTGTTTCCGTTGCTCTTCCCTCCGGACAGCAGGCCGGCAAACCCGCTGCGGCCAAGCCCATCACGGCCAGCGGCTTTGTGGCCAGCGGCCCGATCGTCTTTGAGGACGTTTCTGAAAAGTCCGGCCTGACCAAGTGGACCCACACCATGGGAACTCCAGCCAAGGACTACATCGTTGAAACCAAAGGCTCTGGCGTAGGCCTCATCGACTACGACAACGACGGCTGGCTCGACATTTACCTGGTGAACGGCTCCACGGTGGACGCTCTGACCGGCAAGGCGACGCCGCCGCATGCGGCTCTCTTCCACAACAACCACGACGGCACCTTTACCGACGTAGCCGTCAAAGCCGGTGTCACCAACGACCGCTGGGGCACTGGTGTGGCCATCGCCGACTTCGACGGTGACGGCTGGCCCGACCTGTTTGTCTCCAACGTAGGCAAGAACCGCCTCTACCGCAACAACCACGACGGCACCTTTACCGACGTGGCGGAGAAGGCCGGTGTCCAACTCGGCAACTGGTCCGCCGGAGCCACCTGGGGCGACTACGATGGCGACGGCCGCCTCGACCTGTTTGTGGCCGGCTACCTGCACTGGGACTGGGACAACCTGCCGGTGAGCGGCGTGGGCGGCGCGACCAACGCCTTCTGCACCTTCCGCGGCGAGGCCGTGGCCTGTGGACCGCGCGGCCTCAAGGGGGAGCCGGACCACCTGTTCCACAACAACGGCGACGGCACCTTCACCGACGTCAGCGAGAAAGCCGGTGTGGCCGACAAGCCCGGCTACTACGGTCTGGGCGCGGTCTTTGTGGACATCAACAACGACGGCAAAATCGACCTGCTGGTGGGCAACGATTCCACGCCCAACTACATGTATCTGAACAAGGGCGACGGTACGTTTGAGGACGTGAGCTACGCCTCGGGCTTCGCGCTGAACGAGGCGGGGCGCGAGACCGCTTCGATGGGAATAGCGGTCGGCGACTACCAGAACAACGGCATGCTGGCCATCTTCGACACCACTTTCTCCGACGACTACAAGCCCTTCTATCGCAACGAGGGCGACGGCAACCTGACCGACATCAGCTACCAGTTGGGCATCGCCGAAGTCTCCGTGCCGTTCCTCAGTTGGGGCGATGCGTTCCTGGACTACGACAACGACGGCTGGCGCGACCTGCTGATGTCCGACGGCCACGTCTACCCCCAGGCCGACAAATACAACTGGGGCACCAGTTGGGCGCAGCGGCCCATGCTCTTCCGCAACCTGGAAGGAAAGAAGTTCGAGCCGGTTCCGGCAGTGCAGGGGACGGGCCTCGCCGTGGTGGTCCCCGGGCGCGGCATGGCCGTCGGCGACCTGTTCAACGACGGCAAACTGGACGCGGTGATCAACGTGATGGACGGGCATCCGGTTCTGCTCAGGAACGTTTCTGCGGACAAGAATCATTGGCTGGAATTGAAGCTGGTGGGCGGGCCGAAAAGCCCGAGCGATGCGGTGGGCGCCACGGCCTATGTGACCGCGAACGGCATGAAGCAGCGGGGTGACGTACTGGCGGGAGGGAGTTATATGTCCACCAACGATCCGCGCCTGCACTTCGGCCTGGGCCAAGCCACAACCGTCGATGCAATCGAGGTTCACTGGCCTAGCGGCAAGGTGGAGAAGTTCACCGTCCCTGCCGTGGACCGTATCGTGACCCTGACCGAAGGGGCGGCCACCTGCGGTGGGGCCAACGTTCCGGATTGTGCGCGATAGGGCACGGGCGGTTGACCCGCTCCATTTGCATTCCTTCCCCAACAGTGTTTCAATTTGGTTATTGAAACAGGGGTGCTCCACGATGTGGGGCTGAGAGATACCCTAGAACCCGATCCGGATAATACCGGCGTGGGAAGTTTTCGAAGCCGAACGGCCTTCCTCTTCGAATCGCAGCGTGAGTTCTCTTGTTTCATCTGGTTAGAAACAAGGGGAACCTATGTTCAGATTTACCGCTGCCGGCCGAAATCTAGCTCAACTCTCTGCACAAAACAAGCGCGCCCGCTGGGGCTACGATGTGCCTGCTTCAGGCGTCGCTGCCATGGCTTTGCTGTGTTTGATGGCCGTGGCTCCGGCTGCATGGGCGCAACAGACTGTTCCGCAGAACAATCCCAACAAAGAGCAGGCGAATTCCGGCTCTGCGGCGCAGACGGTGCAGCGCGTGACGACCACGGTGGTGGTGCACGGCGAGGTGAAGGACGATTATTTGCCCGAGACCGTCGCGGTGGGCAGTTTGGACGGGGCCGATCTGAAGGAGACGCCGATTTCGGCGACGGTGGTGACCCGGGAGCTGCTGACGGACCAGGGGGCGCGGCTGCTGTCGGACGTGGTGAAGAACGACGCCTCGATCGGCGAGGATTACGCGCCGGTGGGCTACTACGGCGACTATGAGATTCGTGGGTTTTCGATTGACTTGGCGACAGGGCTGCAGATCAACGGCATGACCGTTGCCGGCGAGCAGGACGTGCCTCTGGAAAACAAGGAGCGGGTGGAGTTCCTGAAGGGGCTGGCGGGGCTGGAGAGCGGCGTGGCTTCGGCGGGCGGGCTGATCGATTTTGTGACCAAGCGGCCGGCGGCGGTGAAGGCCGTGGATTTGGCCACCGACCATCGCGGAAGCAGCTATGGCGTGGTGGATTTGGGGTCGTTTTTTGGCCGGCAAAAGCAGGTGGGCGTGCGGGTGAATCTGGCCGGGGAGAAGATCCAGAGCTTTTTGAACGACGCCAACGGATGGCGGACGGCAGGCGCGGCGGCAGCGGATTGGAAGCTGAGCTCGAAGGCGACGCTGAAGACGGATTTCGAATACCAGCACAAGGTGGAGCGCGACGGGAGTGGCTACCAACTGCTGGGCGGCACGACGCTGCCGGATCTGAAGCAGGTGTTTCCTTCGACGATGCTGGGGGAGCAGTCGTGGCTGAAGCCGAACACGTTTGACTCGCTGAACTCGAGCGCGCGGCTGGACTACGAGTTGCCGAGAGGATGGAGAGCTTTCGCGCAAGGAAGCTACAGCCATTCGCTGATCGACGACAACGTGATTTATGCCTACGGGTGCTACTACGAGGACGCGTGCAATGTGCCGGGCGGGCCGGCGCCGTGGTTTTTTGCGCCGGATGGAACGTACGACATTTACGACTACCGCGACCCAGGCGAGCTGCGCGTGAACGCGACGGGCGAGGCGCTGGCGATGGGCACGGTGAAGACCGGGCCGGTGACGCACGAACTGGCGCTGGGCGGGGAGATTTTCCATCGCAATGTGGATTTGCCGGGTACGCCGCCGGCGGGTGCACCTGCGACTGTGCAGAATGGTTCAGTCTATACCTATCTGGGGCCGGAGAATCTGTTTGAGCCGAACGTGGCGTACCCGATCGAGGATCCGCACCAGTCGGCCGGGCCGGTGCAGTTGGCCGACTTCAACCATCAGACTTCGGCGCTGGTGCAGGACCGGGTGCGGCTGCCGCGCGGGGTCCAATTGACGGCGGGCGGCCGGTACACGTCGTTCAAGGACTTCAATTACTCCGGGACGCAGGGCTTGTGGCTGCCGCAGTTTGCGGCGACGTATAGCGTGAGGCCGGCGCTGATGCTGTATGGCAATTACAGCGTGCTGCTGTCGCTGGGCCCGCAGGCGCCGTTCTGGGCGGGCGGGTTCTACATGGCTCCTTACCGGACGCGGCAGGCCGAGGTGGGGGCAAAGTTCGAGCCGGGGCAGAGGATTTTGGTGACGGTGGCGCTGTTCCACATGAAGGCGCCGTTCTTCTATCCCAAGGCCACCGACGCGGGCGACCAGGAATTTGTGATGCAGGGACACGAGGCGCACGACGGCATTGAGCTGAACGCGGAAGGCAAGGCGGCCAACTGGCTGCGGCTGACGGCGTCGGCGGCAGGGATTCGCGCGATTTCAAGCGACACGGGGACGGTGGCGTTCGACCAGAAGCAGGTGATCAACGTGCCGCATCTGCGGACGGCGGTGTTTGCCGACGTGGCGCTGCCACGGCTGCGCGGACTGCACCTGATGCCAGGGTGGAGTTATACCGGGCGAAAAGAGGCAACGCGGGACGACGCGGTGAGCGTGGCGGGCTACAACCTGTTCAACCTGGGGGCGCGGTACATGCCGGGCGGCGAACAGGGCCATGTGACACTGCGGCTCTATGCGGACAACCTCGCGAACAAGAGGTACTGGAAGGACACCGGGGCCAGCTACGGCGATACGTTCCTGTGGATCGGCGCGCCGACCACGGTGCGGCTGTCGGTGCACTACACTTTCTAGAGCCCCCATGTTCAGGTGAAACGCAGAGGATGAGTACAACCGCAAAAGTGCACGGGATGGATGGCACGTGGGTGGAGCCTGACTGGCCGCCGCTGACGCTGGCTGAGGTGCGTGCGCTGCTAAGACGGTTCGCCGGTTGCGGCGAGCCCATTCGGATTCTTACCGTGAGCCCACGGCCGCTTTCCGCGGCCAGCGTGGTGACGACAGACAGCGGACGGGTCTTTATCAAGCGCCATCACCATGCCGTGCGCGACCGGGAAGGATTGCTGGAGGAGCACCGGTTTCTGCAATATCTCAAGGCGCACGGCGCGCCGGTGCCGCAGGTGTTTGCGACGGACGACGGCGAGACGGCAATCGAGAGCGGTGAGTGGACCTACGAGGTGCACGAAGTGCCGGCGGGCGTGGATCTGTACGAGGAAGCGATTTCGTGGACGCCGTTCTTGACGGCGGCGCATGCGCACTCGGCAGGCGAGGCGCTGGCGCGGCTGCATCTGGCCGCCGAGGGGTTCGACGCGCCCCGCCGCAAGCCGCAGCCGCTGGTGGCCAGCTTTACGATTTTTGCGGCACAGGAGCCAGCGGCGGAACTGGAGCGCTATCTGGCGGAGAGGCCGGTGCTGGCCGATTCCGCGGCGATCCGCTGGGACTGCAAACAGGGACTGGAATTGCTGGCGCCGTTTCATGCAGAGCTGCTGCCACTGCTGCCCGCACTGAAGCCGCTGTGGACGCATAACGACCTGCACGCCTCGAACCTGCTGTGGAGCGATGAGGGGCCCGAGGCCGAGGCGACGGCGATCATCGACTTTGGGCTGGCGGACCGGACCAACGAGGTGCATGATCTGGCGCAGGCGATCGAGCGGAATATTGTGGGGTGGCTGGACTTGCTGCAGGACCCGGCGCATCCGGAAAATACGCCGGTCCATATCGATCATTTGCTGGCGCTGCTGGCCGGGTATGAACGAGTGCGGCCGTTGACGGTAGAAGAGGCCGCGGCGCTGGCGCCGATGACGGCGCTGTGCCACACGGAGTTTGCGTTGACCGAGGCCAACTATTTTCGCGGCGTGCTGCACTCGGAAGAAAAGACGCGGCTGGCTACGGACGGCTATTTGGTGGGGCATGCGCGGTGGTTCCGCAGCGCAGGCGGAGAAAAGCTGCTGGGCGCGCTGCGGCGGTGGGCCGCGGACCGCGAGCGGCATCCCAAGAGAAACGAGAACGGATGAACTGGACGGATTTTGCGAACTACCTGGCCGCGAATTGGATGGAAATTGCGGGCGTGGTGACCACGGTGGTGGGCATCTGGCTGAGCACCAAGCGGCTGCTGATTTGCTGGCCGGTGGTGCTGGTTGCGGACGTGATCTACCTGGACGTCTTCTACCAGGCGCGGCTGTTCTCCGATGCGCTGCTGCAGGTGTTCTTCCTGGCCTTTACGCTGTACGGCTGGTGGCACTGGTGGCGCGGCGTGCGGGAAGACGGCGAGGTTCGGGTGGAGCCGCTGGGGCTTCGCGGCTGGCTGGGAGGGTTGGCGGCAGGCGCAGTGGGCGCCGTGCTGCTGGGGTGGCTGATGGTGCGGGTGGGCGCAGCGCTGCCACACCTGGATGCCGCGCTGACCAGCTACAGCCTGGTGGCGAGTTGGTGGCAGGCGAGGAAGCACACGGCCAACTGGTGGTTGTGGATTGCCGTGGATCTGGTCTATATCGGGGAGTATCTCTACAAGGGACTGAGGCCCACGGCGGCGCTGTATGCAGGGCTGGTGGCGCTGGCCGTGCTGGGGCTGCGGGATTGGCGGCGGGCCGCCCACAGTAGCGAGGCCACCCGCGGCGGAGCCACCTGCGCTGGGGCCAATGTTGTCTAAGTGAGGCTCGTGCTTTCCCATCCACCTGCAGTGGGGCGGGCCGACCTTGTCGAGGTATGTGCTTTCCCTGGTCTCGGAAGCGAATCCTCACCCCAGCGGCAAAGACCTGTCGCTGGGGATCCCGAGATCTGGGCACTCATCCATTTGAGCGTTTGAGCCGACCGGACTTCAGTCGACTGCGATTTGGACAGCGTTGTGGAGAGACTCTCCTGCCATGTAGCGGCGCAGTTCGCCCAGGGCGGTCTGGAGGGAGCGGAGCGCGAACTGCGGAGTGGAGCCGGCGATGTGGGGCGTGAGCAGCAGGTTGGGGCAGCTCCACAGCGGGTGGCCGTCGGGCAGGGGCTCGGGATCGGTAACGTCGAGGGCGGCACGGATTTTGCCAGACTGAAGGGCTGCCACCAGGGCATCGGTGTCGACAATTGGGCCGCGGGCGGCATTGACCAGCAGAGCGCCCTGCTTCATCAAGGCCAGTTCACGGCTACCGATCAGGCCCTTGGACTCGGTATTCAAAGGAAGAATCAGGACCACCACATCGGCGTGGGGGAGCAGGCTAGCGAGTTCGCTGACGGCGTGAACCTTGGGATCGGGACGCGCGGTGCGGGCCACGCGGAGCATTTCCACGCGGAAGGGCGCGAGCATGCGCTCGATTTCCTGGCCGATTGCACCGTGGCCGACCATGAGGACCGTTTTGCCGGTCAGCTCTTCAAGCATGACGGGCGGATAGAGCGGACGGGTGTCGCCGGTGAGGGCAGCGTAGCGGGCGGGGGACTCGAAACGGCGGTTCCACTGGCCATCGCGCTGCATTTCGTAATAGAAGGGGAAATGCTTGAGGGTGGCCAGAATGGCGCTGACCGTCCACTCGGCGGTGGAGACGTTGTGGGCGCCGTGGGCGTTGCAGATGGTGACATGCGGGCCGCAGGTCGTGGGAATCCACTCGGTTCCGGCCATGAGCGAGAGCACCAGGCGCACGCCGTGCAGATGGGGCCAGGCGGCGATGGACCGGTTCACATAGGGGTCGGCGATCCAGACGTCGATGTCGACATCGTGTTCGAGGGGGTGGGGGAGCGGGATGAGCTCGACGTCCGCAGGAAAATCGCGCAGAAATTCAGCGGCCAGTGTGGCAGGGTAACCGACTCTTAGCATGGGCTTATGTCGTCCGCTGAACGCGGACGCCTCGCTTTTCATGCTATACCTGCACCTGCGTTGCGGCCACCTGCGGCGGGGCCAATGTTGGGAGGGGCTCGTGCTTATCTCAGGCCGCCTGCGGTAGGGCCAAATGCTCCTTCAAGTGGGCGGCAATGGAAAAGGCCGCCCCCCGTCGGGATGCGGCCTTTTTGTACGCTCGGGGAGCGCCCAACCAACTTGTGCACACACACAGAAAAGGCCACAGCGCGCCGTGGCCTTTTCTGGATGAATCTGAGTGGTGTTACTCGACTTCCATGGGTTCGATCGAGGCGAAGCGCCCACGATTGCCGTGGTCAGAGAACTTGACCCGGCCGGAAACCTTGGCGAAGAGCGTGTCGTCACAGCCGATGCCTACGTTCAGGCCTGGCTTGATGCGGGTGCCGCGCTGGCGCATGATGATGGAGCCGCCGGTGACGAGTTCGCCGCCGAAGGCCTTTACGCCCAGCCGCTGTGCATTAGAATCGCGTCCGTTTGTGGAGCTGCCTCCACCCTTTTTATGTGCCATTGCCGAATCCCCTTCTGAAGTTTCTTTCGCTGCCTAGACGGCTGCGGTATAGGTCACGCCGTCGGCCTCGATGGCCTTGATGCGGATCTCGGTAAAGTTCTGCCGGTGTCCCTGCAGCTTCTTGTACTGTTTCTTCCGCTTCAAGTGGAAGACCAGGATCTTGTCGCCGCGGCCTTCGCCGAGGATTTCCGCGGTCACCTTGGCGGTGGACGGCTTGGTCACGGTTCCGGGCTCGCCGGAGACAGCCAGCACGTCGCTGAACTCGATGGTCTGGTCTTCGGAGACCACACTTTCAATCTTCACCACGTCGCCCGGAGCGACCCGGTACTGCTTACCGCCGGTTCGAATCACTGCGTACATAACAAACCCTCCAGCGCTCTGGTCTCAAAACGAGGCGCATTCAAAAATCGGATACCGCTGCCCGGCTTCTTCAAAAAAGAGCAGAGGTGGAAATGCTGTTGGGGCGCATAACCAGAGTGACTGCATCGGGAAGCGGGCCGCACACACGCTGCTGTCGCAACGGTGGACCCAGCACAACCCTGCGCATCCTCAAAGGGGTGCATCGCCAAACTTAACAATTCTATCGTCAAAGCAAGGGGCAGGTCAATTTACCCCGGAATCGCCGCGCCGATATACTGCATCCATGCAGCCCATCAGCGTTGTGGCCACCGTCCTGAATGAAGCCGAGGACATTGAAAGGCTCGTATCCAGTTTACTTCAACAAAGCCCCGCCGCGGCGGAGGTGATTGTGGTGGACGGCGGCTCAACGGACGGAACGTGGGAGTGGTTGCAGGAGACCGCCCGTAAACACTCCAATCTGTTGCCGATACGCGACGAGTGCTGCAACCTGAAGCGTTGCGCGGGACCCATCTCGCGGGGAAGGAACGTGGCGATTGCCGCGGCCAGCTCCGAAATCATCGCCTGCGCCGACGCGGGTTGCAGCTATCCGCCGGGGTGGCTGGCCAAGATGACAGCGCCGCTGGATGCGGGAGCCGCCCCGTATGCGCTGGGCGGCTCTTGCCTGGACTTGGCCGACCCGACGGCCTGGGACCTGGCTTCGGCTCACTTTTTCGGCATCCGGCTGGATCCGGCCGCGCCCACCAAATCGTGCACCGCCCGGGCGATGGCGTTCACCAAGGAGCTGTGGCAGCAGGTTGGGGGCTTTCCGGAAAGCACGTTTTTCGGCGAGGACACCCTGTTCGACCTGGAGGCGCGGCGGCTGGCGCAGCCCGCGTTTCTGGAGGACGCAAAGGCTCTTTACCGGCCGCAGTACAGCCTGGCTTCGGCCTGCAGGCAGTTGGCGCGCTACTCGATCAGCGACGGGATCCTGGGGGTGCGGCGGTCGCGGCTGTTCCGCAACACCGCACGATGCGTGGTGCAGGTTCTGGCCCTGCTGAGCCTTTCCTGGAGTGTGGTTCCGGTTTTTGTGGTGTTGGTGCTGGAAGGCTGGTTCGCGTTCCACCCGGACTGGCGGCGGCTGGCGCGCTTCGGCCCTCGCGCAATCCTGGCGCGTTTTCTGTTTTCCATCCTGGTGCCGTGGATCGTGGCCATCAACCAGATTCGCGGGGGACTGACCAAGAAATTTCCGCCGAACCGGCAGAACCAGTGAGACCAGCCCCCAGCTTTCAGCTATCAGGCCGATGCGTTGCTCTTGCGGCGGGGGTGGGAGCAGGCCGCTGGACAGAAGCGGCAAAAATTATGATTTCTTTTGGCTGATCGGTACGCTGGAAATAATCGATAAATAAAGGTCTGACGTCCTTGATGAAGCCGCTTACAGTGTGTCGATCGTGCCTCGACTTCTGAAAGCAGGCGGCTCCTCCTTGTTCAGGGGCGGGGCGGGAGGACGTAATAGAGGATGGCGAAGTAGTGGGCAACGCTGCCGGCTAGGACAAAGACGTGCCAGACGGCATGGAAGTAGCGCAGCCGGTCGAGGGCAAAGAAGATGACGCCCAGGGTGTAGGCCAGTCCGCCCGCGCCGAGCCACATCATGCCGTGCCAGCCAATGGCATGCAGAAGAGGCCGGACCGCAAAGACGACAAACCATCCCTGAAACAGGTAGACCAAGGCGGACGCCACGGCGAAGCGGTCCACGGCAAAGCACTTGAAGATGACTCCGGCCACGGCCAGTGCCCAGACGGCGCCGAACAAAACCCATCCGACCGGGCCGCGCAGCGAGACAAGGGTGAAGGGCGTGTAGGTGCCCGCAATCAGGAGATAGATGGAGGAGTGGTCGAGCACATGGAGGACATGGCGCGCGCGAGTCCGGACCAAGGAGTGGTAGAGCGTGGAACAGAGATAGACGAGCACCAGGGTGGCGGCAAAGACCGAGCAGCTGACCACATCCCAAGCCGTGCCGCGGGTGGAGGCGGCAATGAGATATACCGCTCCGACCAGTGATAGGCCCACCCCAATTCCATGGGTAATGGCGTTGGCCAGGATGTCGCCCAGCTTTGGAGTGGTGTGCACAGGATGATGATAGTCCCAGCAGGCACCGGGGGTGGCCGGCAAGATAGGGCGAGGCCGGCCGGTCCCCCGTACAGCGTCTGGCTTCGGGCGATGGGGCCACTCGTTTCGCTCCCACGGTCAGGAAGAGGGGCGCGCAAGGGGATGATGCTGTCCGAATGTGGCACACATGCGAGTCATGACGTGACGAAAGACGCAGAAAGTTCCACTGCTTTTGCATAAAAATCTAACATCGAGCGCAAGGGCGACGTTCGCTGCGGTACCTGGCGCAACATGTCGCGTCTTGGTGTTTCCAAAAAGACAAAGACAAGCACTCACACGCGCTTCCAGTACGAAAGAGTCTCTCCGGTAGGTTATTCGACCCAATAAATCAGGGCATCACTGAAGGACTTACCAAGAAGGCGTGAACAGGCACTCGTAACTCGCACTCATTCTTCAGCGTGTCATCTGCCAGGTTGACGGCTGCAAGTTGACAGCCGCATGACCTGTGCTATGATTCAAACAACGCGGCAGATACGAAGAAAGCCGCCTTCCAGTTCGCCTATTTTATGGCGAACTTGAGGGCGGCTTTTTTGTGTCTAAAAACGAGATTTTGACGGCTGAAAAGGCAGGGAACAGCGCGTCAAGAGGGCTGCAGCAACTACGGGGCGCCACGAAAGCGGGATGGGGAAGATGGGTAGAGGCGATCAGAGCGAGACCATAGCGGATCAAATAAAAGCCAGTGGGATATCTCGCCGCAGGTTTATGGAACTTTGTGCCATGTTGGTGGCCAGCGCTCCTTCAGGATTGGCGCTGACCAGGCAAGCGTCCGCTGCTCAGGTCGCGGAGCGAATTGGCAAGGCGCGGCGACCCTCCGTGATCTGGCTGCACTTTCAGGACTGCACCGGGTGCACGGAAACGCTGCTGCATGCATCGCGGCCGGATATTGCCGATCTGATGTTCAACGTGATTTCGCTCGACTATCACGAGACGCTGATGGCTGCATCCGGCCATCAGGCAGAGGCCGCACTACAGAGGGCCGTGGAAGACAACAGCGGCAACTTCATCCTGGTGGTGGAAGGATCGATTCCCACCAAAGAGAACGGCAATTACATGCAGGTGGCGGGACGGCCGGCGCTTGAAGTGTTGCGCGAGATCGGCTCGAAAGCGGGGCTGGTGGTGGCGATCGGGTCCTGTGCTTCGTGGGGCGGAGTGGCAGCCGCCGATCCGAATCCAACCGGCGCGCAGGGCGTGGAGAGCATCCTTACCAATAAAACGGTGGTGAATCTGCCGGGCTGCCCGCCAAACCCGTATAACTTTCTATCGCTCGTGCTGGAGTACACGGCCATGCACCGTATACCGGCGCTGGATGAGCTCAACCGGCCGAAGTTCGCATACGATAGGTTGATTCACGATCACTGTCCGCGGCGTGGCCACTTTGATGCCGGCAGATTTGCGAATGCGTTCGGCGACGAGGGACACCGCGAGGGCTGGTGCTTGTACAAGCTGGGGTGCAAGGGACCGGTGACGCATGCGCCGTGTTCGACGCTGCACTTCAACGAGATTCCCGATGTGTGGCCGATCGGCATTGGCGCGCCATGCGTGGGATGCACGGAGAAGGCCACGGCGTTTCGCACGCCACTGTTTCAGACGGTGGACATTCATGCGGTCACTCCTCCCGATGCGTTCCCTGGCATCAACATGCCGGTTGGATCGATCGGAGTGGCGGCGGCAGCGACGTTGGGTGTGCTGGCGGGTGCTGGTGGAACTGCGGCGGCGATTGCGTCGCGCAGGCTACCCAACGGGACGAAGACAAGCGCGACTCATGCATGGCAGGGAACGATTCCGCCAGCAGAAGAAATCTATCCGGAAGACCCGATGCCGCCGGAGAGCGGCGACTCCGATGGAGAAGGCAGGCGGCCATGGAGGTAACTCGTCGCAATCTGCTGCAAGGGCTGGCGAAGGGCGCGGCAGTGGCGGTTGCCGCTGGAAGCGTTTCCAGTGCTGCAATCTGCGATGTGTCTGCCGCGGAAGACGTGCCGCCGGAGACGGCCATTGCCATGCTCTACGACGCGACCTTGTGCATTGGATGCAAGACCTGCGAGGTTGCGTGCTCGGCGGCGAACAAACTGCCGGCCGATACACGGCCCGATCCGCTGCATCAAGCGCCGCGTGACCTGAACGACGCGACCAAGAACGTCATCAAGCTCTACAAGCCGGAGAACGGCGAGCCTTATTCGTATATCAAGCAGCAGTGCATGCATTGCGTGGATCCAGCCTGCGTGGCGGCGTGCATGTTCAAGGCGCTGGAAAAAGATCCCGTGACAGGCGTGGTGAGTTGGAAAGGGATCCGTTGCGTGGGTTGCCGATACTGCGAGGTGGTTTGTCCCTATCACATTCCGAAGTTCCAGTGGCGCGGCTTCAACGCAAAGATTGTGAAGTGCGAGTTTTGCAAGGAGCGGCTGGCACAGGGAGAAGCGCCGGCATGCACGTCGGTGTGCCCGACCCATGCGGTGATCTTCGGAAAGCGAACCAGCCTGCTGGATGAAGCCAAGGCGCGCATCGCAAAGAATCCTGGGAAGTATTGCGAGGGGCGGGTTTTTGGGGAACACGACGGCGGGGGAACGCAGGTGCTGTATCTGACGCGCGCGCCTTTTGAGAAGGTCGGTTTGCCAAAGCTGGGAAACGAGTCGCTCCCTGGGAAATATCTGAAGTGGCAAAAGCGGATTTATAGTTACATGGTATTTCCAGCAGTGTTGTACGCGGGGATTGTGTGGGTTGCCCGAAAGAACTGGAAGCATCACGAGAAGCAACTGAAGGAAGAAGAGAAGAACTCCGGGTTGAGGCCGCAGCTATGAACAAAGCATGGGAAAGAAGCGTTCCTGTTTTTAACGTACCCCTGTGGACTCGGTCGCTCTTCGTGCTCTGTGCTCTGGGAATCGTTGGTTGTGTCCTTGCGCTGTACCGCGAGATCTTTGGCTTGGGCGTAGCGAGCGGCGCAAGTGATGCTTATGCCTGGGGAATCTGGAAGACATTCAACGTCATGGCCATGACGGGCTTGGGATCCGGCGGGTTTGCTATTGGTATTGCAACGTGGCTTTTTGGCCGCCATCGGTTGCACGTGGTGATGCGCACGGCTGTGCTGACCAGTTTTCTGGTTTACGCATCCGGCCTGACGGTACTTGGAGTCGATCTGGGCCGCCCGTGGAATTTCTTCTGGATTGTTTTGCCATGGCAGTGGAACGTTCACTCACCCATGCTGGAGATCGGCTTCTGCATGCCGTTCTACACGGCACTTCCTTTGCTGCTGGAGAATCTGCCGCCGGTGTTTGAGGGAATTCACGATCGCATTCCTGAACTGCAATGTTTGACGAAGTTTGGCGAAGGACTCATCAAGCGCTTCTATCCATGGATACTGGGGCTCGCCTTTCTAGCACCCGCGATGCACCAATCTTCGCTGGGCGCCTTGATGCTGCTGGCCGGCCCTGAGGTCGACGCGCTGTGGCAGACGCCATGGCTTCCCTTGCTCTACGTGTGGGCAGCCTCATTTATGGGAGTTGCCTTTGTGACCATCGTGCTGCTGGTTTGCCACCTGGTCTGGGACCAGTCCATCGATATGGATGTGCTGGATGAGATGGGCCGCATTACTGCATGGATGATGGCGGCGTGGTTGGGGTTCCGCCTGATCGATTTGGCACTGCGGGGAAGCCTGCCGCTAGCCTTCGAAAAAAATATGCCGGGCGCGCTGTTCTGGGTGGAGACGCTGACGCTGTTGGCGGCCAGCGCGCTGCTGTTTCGCGGGGCGAAAAAGCATAGCGCCAGGCTCGCATTCCAGGGAAGTCTGCTGGCGGCGCTGGGCGGTCTGCTGTATCGATTCGATCCGACTACGCTGGCTTATCAGCCGAGGGCTGCTGCGTTCTATTTTCCAACCGCAATCGAATTGCTGATCGCGCTTGGTTTTGTCTCGCTGGCGGTTGCGGGTTTCAGTTTGCTGGCAAAACTGTTGCCGATTCTGCCCGCCGACACCTGGCATTGGTACGCCATGGAGTCGGTGCGATGGACCAGGCCGATCACACGCTATGACGAAGTCAACCGCGAAGAGTTTGTTGCGGCCGACTGAACGAAAACTAGAAGACATCACTCGGAGTTTATGCAATGACGCAGCGCATCACCATTGATCCAATTACGAGAATTGAAGGACATCTGCGTGTGGATGTTCAGGTGGATAACGGCGTGGTATCAGACGCGTGGGTTTCAAGCACCATGTGGCGCGGGATGGAGAAGATTCTGCAAGGCAGGGACGCGCGCGAGGCGTGGCTGTTTGCGCAGCGCATCTGCGGCGTGTGCACGACGGTGCATGCCATTGCCAGCGTGCGCGCGGTGGAAGATGCGCTGAAGCTGGAGATTCCGGTGAACGCGCAGTTGATCCGCAACCTGATCCTGATCCATCATGCACTGCACGATCATGCAGTGCACTTTTATCAATTGTCGGCGCTGGACTGGGTGGACGTGCCGCAGATTGCCAATGCAGATCCAGCGCAGGCTTCCGCTCTGGGCGAGAGGCTCTCATCGTGGACGCGCAACTCGCGCGAGGAGATGAAAGCCGCCAAAGACAAGGCAGTGGGTATTACGCGGAGCGGACAGCTGGGCATTCTGGCGAATGGCTACTGGAGTCATCCACAGATGCACCTGCATCCCGACGCGAATCTGCTGCTATTTTCTCACTATTTGCAGGCACTGGAGTTTCAGCGGAAGACCAGCCAGGTGGTTGCGATGCTGGGCGGGAAGACGCCGCACATTCAGAATTTGACCGTGGGGGGCGTGGCCAACGCCATCAACCTGGACAGCCAGGCCGTGCTGGGAATGGAGCGGCTGGAGTCGATCCGCGTGCTGATGCGCGAGGTGAAGGACTTCATCCACAACGTCTACCTGCCGGATGCGTGCGCGCTGGCCGGCAACTATCCGGAGTGGTTCCATATTGGCGCCGGCATCGAACGCTATTTGGCGGTGCCTGACTTGCCGCGCAACGGGAGCGCAAATGGGTTTGATTTGCCGGGCGGATTTATCGGCGGCAAGGGCGGTGCAGTGACGACCTTTGTGGATGGTTGGTTTCGCGAGTCGATCACGGAAGATGTGACGCATGCGTATTACAAGGGCGACAAGGCGCTGCATCCGTGGAAGGGTGAGACGGTTCCGGATTTTACCGGATGGCATGCGGAGAACAAATACTCGTGGGTGAAGGCAGCGCGCTACGAAGGGCAGCCGGCGGAAGCAGGTCCGCTGGCGCAGGTGCTGATTGGCTATGAGCAGGGACATGCGTTGACGAGAAAGTGGACGGACGCAGCACTGGAGCAAGTTTCTTCAATTGCCGGACACAGGATTGGGACAGGGCAACTTCGCTCTACCATGGGGCGGCATCTGACCCGCGCGATTCGCGCGGCGATGCTGGCCGACATCGCTGAAGATCACTGGCAGCTGCTAGCCGACAATATTGCGAAGGGTGATTTTTCGGTGCATACGCCGCCGCAATTTCCGGATGGCGAGATTGAGGGCGTGGGAACGCACGAGGCGCCGCGCGGCGCGCTCTCGCATTGGGTGGTGATCGAGAAAGGCAAGATCAAGAACTATCAGGCGGTCGTTCCTTCTACGTGGAACGCGAGTCCGCGGGACAAGAACGGCGTGCGCGGACCGTACGAGTCTGCGTTACTGGGCACAACGGTTGCCGATGCGGAGAAACCGCTGGAAGCGCTGCGTACCATTCACGCGTTCGATCCCTGCATGGCCTGCGCCTGTCACACGTTCGATGCCAAGGGACGCAAGATTGGAACGGCGAGAGATTTATGAGGCGCATTCTGATTGGCGGGATAGGCAATGTTCTGCTGCAGGACGATGGCATCGGTCCGTACGCTGTGCGCACTCTCGTGTCGCGGTATCACTTTGAGAGCGATGTGGAAGTAGCCGACCTGGGAACGCCGGGGTTGGACTTGTCTGACTATCTGGCGGGACGGGATGCAGTGATCCTGATCGATGCGGTGAAGAGGGAGCTGAGCCCGGGAACCATTGTTCTTTTTCGCAAGCAGGAGCTGTTTAGCGATGAGGTTGCCCCGCGCGTGGGACCGCACGCTCCATCGCTCGAAGAGACGCTGCTGAACGTGGATCTGATGGGCTGTGCGCCGGCGGAGTTCTTGTTGATCGGCGTCGTTGGGCAAGTTTATGACATGGGGTGCGGGATGAGCCGGCAGGTTCAGTTGTCGGTAGACTCGGTAATCGAGGAAGTGCTGCGTGAACTGGATCGTCTGAACGTTCGCTACGAAGTTGAGCTCTCCGGCGGAGAGCCTGATATTTGGTGGGCTCGTCAGGACCAAGCGAGTACATAGAATGGAAGTATGACTTGCAGATGAACCTGCAAAAAAGGAGGCGAGCCTTATTCGAGGCTCGCCTTTTGTTGTGCGCAAACGCGGGGCTGACGGTGCAATCGTCAACCGGCGCGGTGCTCACTATAAGCCTGTAGCATCACCTCAGCGGGATGGATGGTTTTGAAGGCGGTTCCGTGTTCGATTTGGAACTGGCAGGTGGCGCACTCGGTGGTGACCATCTGCGGTTGGGCCGTGTTGATGCTCTCGAACAGGTCATGGCCGACGGCCATGGAGACGTCGTATTTCTCTTGCTTGAAGCCATAGGTGCCGGACATGCCACAGCATCCGGAATCGAGATCTTCAATGGTGACGCCGGGAATCTGGCGCAGCAGATGATACCAGGGGCGGCCGATGCCTTGCGATTTCTGGTGGCAGGGGGCGTGGTAGGCAAGTTTCAGGCTCGTCGGCTGGAAGCGTGTGTTGAGCTTTCCGGCATTTGACTGCTGCATGAGCAATTCGCCAAGGTCAAATGTGTTGGCAGCTATCTTCTGTGCGGCGGCGGCGAGCTTCTTGTCCTCTTCAAGCGTGCCGCCGAAAGCGGTCTTGAGCCTGTGTCCGCAACTGGAGCAGGCGGCGACGACGCGCATGCCCGACTCCACCTGGTGGGTCATGGCTTTGACGTTGGCGCGGGCCAGAGCGCGGGCCAGGGTGGCGTCGCCGTTGGCCGTGGCGGGAACTCCGCAGCACTCGCTTGCGGCGACTTCCACAGCGAAGCCGTTCTGTTCAAGGAGCGCGATAATCGTACGACCCAGGTCGGGCTGGTTGTAGCGAATGAAGCATCCGGGAAACAGAAGGACGCGCGGGCGATCTTTGCCGGCGGGTGCAGGCGTGCGCAGATCGGGCCTGGAGTACGCGGGAAACATGTGCCGCGGCTCGATCAGCATGATCTTCGACATCAGGAGGCGGACCACTTTCAACGACAACGCGAAGTTGGAGATGGCCGGGAGGATGGTGGCGAGCAGGCCAATGAGGCCGGGGCGCGCAAACCACCAGTCGCGGAGTCCGCGCACCAGCGGCTTGCGGTGCTCGGCCTTGGCGCGCGCGATCATCTCGGATACGTTCACCTGACTGGGACACACGAGGTCGCAGCGATGACATCCGAGGCAGTACTCTACCCATTCGGTGTCGGTGCGAACGCCTTCGCGGCGCATGCGCTCCAACTCAGGGCCGAGACGTTTGGGGCCGGGGTATTGAGGATGCACGCCGAGCACCGGGCACACCGTGTTGCACAACGAACACTTCAGGCAATTGTCGATGGCGAAGTCATCTGGCCGCATAGTTTCCCCTTGTAGACGCTGCAAGATTGCCCGCGCGATATCCCGTGAGAATTTCGAGTGTGTCTCCGCGGCTGGTTTCGGCGTTCGACAGAAACGATCCGGCGATGAAGAGATTCGGCGCCACCAGGGCGCCGCTGGAAGTGAGGGGGCGCATCTGCTCATCCAAGCGCACGCAGTCATTGCCGAGCAGCTCAGCGGAGTTTCGGCCCGTAGCCAGCACGACGCTTTCTGCGCGCAACAGCATGGAGTGGCCGGGGCTGGCGATGCGCAATTCGGTGCAGGCGTCTCTGTGGAACTCGAAGCTTTGCACAGGATATCCACGGAAGAGTTCGATGCCGAGTTTGCCGAGATAGCTTTCGAGCCGATGAAAGACACGCAGACCGGGAACGGATGGCGGCAGGGTTGGTACTTCGCAAATTGAACAGCCAAGGTCATGTTCAAACTGTGCGATCTGGTGATCAGAGGAATGAAGGCCCAACATGCCGGGCAGGAGGACGCGTGCAAAACCTTGCGCTGCTGAACGCAGGGCGTCCATGAGTTCAGCGCGGAATTCGGGATCGCGGTCAAAGTAGGTTGCGATGCGCAAGGTGGTGACGGGGACTCCGAAGTTGCGTGAGAGAGAAATCTGCCGCGCCGCGTAAGCGCAACTGAATCCGAGAGCGTGCGAGCACTCACTGAGCCGCGCCGCCATGAAGTTCTCATCGAAGCTGGACAGACCGCGAACGCCAATCACCGCGCTGGAAGTATCCGGACGCGGTTCGGCTTTCCAAAGAGAGGAAGGCGCGAGCGCGACGCGCTGGAAGTCGCCAAGAAGGGTTGGCAGAGGGCGCGCCGTAGAGAGATCGCCTTCGAGCGAGCAGCCGGCAAACAGTGACTTTTCGCAGAAGAACGCGATGGCCTCTTTGAGTTCCTGTGCAGAGCCGGCGCGCGCGATATCAGCAGTGGTCAACCAGCCGGGGCCCAGGACAAACGATCCAGGGCCCGTTGCGACGAGCGCGGCTTTAAGGTTCTGCTGTACCGCGGCGGCAGCAGCAGTAAGCCCAGCGAGCCCGGCACCGACAACAACAACGTCGTAGCGATTCGATTCCATCTTACTCACCGTGCTCTGCGCGGGAGGACAGATCCGCGCCGTAGAGATCGTGGCTTAAGTTGAGCTGTTCGATTTGCTGTCCCTGGTGGACGAGCGACTGGCCCTTCCATCGTTCGTGCAGGTAGGCCGAGAATTCGTTGGCAGCCTGCGACGCCGACCAGCGGTGTGTTTGGAAGCCAGCAAGCATGGCCTTGTATCCGCAGAAGGTTCCCTGGCATGGACCGAAGCCGAGACGGGTGCGCCGGCCCACGTCGGCGATGGTGAGGCTGGGGACCGGCGTGGCGGCGCCGAGCACATATTCCAGTTCGCCGCGCGTGACCATTTCGCACTCGCACACGATTTCGGCGAGTTCGGGCCGCGCCTCAATGGCGGTGACGATCTGGTCGGCTTCAAGGCCCAGGCGGCCACAGATTTTTTCGACAACCGGAAGCGGCAAGATCTGACTGGCGCGATGGAGAGTTTTGCGACTGGCGGCGGGGCGCAAGGGAACCTGATCGGTGGTACATTCCACATCGACGCCGAGCTTTTTCGAAACGAAGTCGCACACGGCTGCAGCCATCAGGCGATAGGTGGTGAGCTTTCCGCCGACGATGGAGACGAAGCCGCCCACGCCGTCGTGCGCCTCGTGATCGAGGAGGGCAAAGCCGCGGCTGATTTCGCGGCCTCCCGTGGCGGCCGCCGTTTTGGGCACATAGAGTGGACGAACGCCACAGAAGACGCGCAGGACGCGCGCGTCGGCCAGCCCCGGAAGCAACTGATTGCCGAGATGAAGGAGAGCGTCGATCTCTTCGGGAGAGGCGGTCAAGTTGTCAGGGCCGGACACGCGAATGGAACTCGTGCCGAGGATGCAGACAGGGCCCGCTGGAACCAGGATGTCGGCATCGCCGGCCTTGCGGCAGCGGTTGATGACGCGATGGCTGAGACGATGATTCAGCACAAGAAGCGTGCCCTTGTCGCAGCGGATCGGCACCTCGACGCCAGCTAGCGCAGCAACAGTTTGCGCCCAGCCACCGGCAGCGTTAATGACCACATCGCAGGCGATTTCTTCCTGCTCGCCGCTGCGTGTGTTGCGATAACTGACACTGCGTACGCGCCCGTTGCCAGTGTGAATCGCTGTTACTTCGCTGTAGGTGTGGAAGCTTGCTCCGCGGGCAACGGCCGCTTCGAGATTGGCGATGACCAGGCGGAAGACGTCGACGTGCGCATCAGGGCAGGTAAATGCGCCGTGGATGTTCGAGCCAAGATTCGGCTCCAACTCACGCGCTTCATCGGCGCTGAGGCGCTGGGTGGGAATGCCGGCCTTGCCGGTGGCGTGCCACCACTTGTCAAAGAAGGCCGGATCGTCCTGTGCGCACTGCACAAACAGGCCGCCGATATCTTCGACGCAATGCGGCGCAATGGTTTTGATGATGCGATTTTCGGCGATGCACTCGCGCGCAGTGTCGGGGTCTTTGACGGCATAACGGCCGCCGGAGTGGAGCAGGCCGTGGCATCGCCCGGTGGCCCCATTGGCAATGTCGCCCTGCTCAAGCAGGGTTGCGGAGATGCCGCGCAAACTCAAGTCCCAAAGAATGCCGGCGCCCGTCGCACCTCCGCCGATAATGACAACCTGGGTCCATTCCATTCTGTTCCTTTCGCGTGCCTGCAAACTCATCCCTTGCGCATCCCGCTGCTGCGCGCCATCACGATGGCGCCCCAGGCATGAATGCTTGGAGTGTGGCAAATCAAAACTGCAGGAGAAGAAAGGGAGAGAGCCGGCAATGCAACAAGCCTTGCAACGGTCCTGGGGCAACAAAAGCGCCCAGCGCGCGGTGGATTCGCCCGGCTGCTTGGGAAGCCGAACAACCCAGGCGGCAATGGCCAAAAGGAGCGAATGCGATGCAAGCTGTGCCGGCCGAACTTGTCCAGGCAAATGACGGAACTGTGCCAAGAGTGATTCCTTGACGCAAGCTTTGGGTAGTTGAATGCGATTCGAGAAAGGGAGGAGTCTGAACCTTGAAATAAAAAAGCCTGAGAATCAAAGCAAGGATCGGGCAGCTGCCAGTCTGAACGCAGGAACCATTTGCCAATGCAAGCTGGACCCAACCTTCTTCAGCAGCATCCAATCACCCGCTCGTGCTGTCTCAGGCACTCTTCACGATACGGCGACGGATTCTGTAATCGATACTTGAGTTTAGTTCTGTTCGAAGAGCGCTGTCAAGCCGCAGTTCCGGCGCATCCCAAGCGGAACTTGAGCGTTGTTTGCCGGCGCGGTTGGGAAGTGCTTATAATAAGCGTTCTCGACAACAAGACTGAGAAATATCGACCCTTGGGTGCGGAATATCGTGTGCGTCCAACGCGAGCGATCACGATTTCGAAGGCCCGAAGAAGATCGGAAAAATGCATGATGCAGCAACAGTTGACACCCCTTCGGATTTACTTCCGGGATGCGCCCATTCTTCCCGCCGTTCGCAAATATGAACACTTGGATATGGCCATTGCCGCGCACGGCAAGATTGTCTACTTGCTGACCGGAGATCCGGAAAACTGCGAGTCGATGATCCAGAAGATTCTGGCCGCCGGGAAATTGCCGATCCTCAATCTCGATCTGCTCAACGGCTTTTCGCGCGACAAGTACGCGGTGAATTATTTGAAGCACTGCGGCGCGCGCGGAATCATCTCGACGCATCTGGATACCTTGCGTCATGCGCATCAGATCGATCTGTATGCCATTCAGCGGACCTTTCTGCTGGATAGCGGCGCCAAGAACACGATCACGAATCAGCTGAAAAACACGCCCGTGGATGCGCTGGAAGTTTTGCCGGCACCGGTTGCTCCGAAGCTGCTGGATTGCGTGCGGGCTGTATCGCCGGATATCCCTGTGGTGGGCGGCGGGCTGATCTGGACGATGAAGGAAGTGGAGGATCTGTTGGCGCAGGGCCTCGATGCGGTTTCCATCAGCGATCCGCAGATGTGGATCGTCTAAAGACAAACAGTATGTACGGCGCGGATTGCGAACTGAGCTGTTTTTGTAAGTTGAACGGCAGATGGCTGCCGTTCAACTTACCGCGCATGGACGAGATACGCCTGCACAGAGCCAGCGGAAATCAAACTTCGATAGTCTCATCCTGAGGCTTGGCAGGATCGTCTTCCGATTCAATGGCTTTGGTGTTGTGCGGCGACAGGTTCCAGGTCAACGAGAGCAACAGGATTCCCAGGAAAGTGGCAAGCAGAACTCCGTAGAGTGCGGCATTCCAACCATAGCGCTCGGCCAGCGCGCCAATCACCTTGCCCTCCGTCATGCGCCCGATGTAGCCAAAAAGGCCGATGAAGCCGGCCGCGGTGCCCACTGCTTTTTTCGAAGTGAAGTCCAGCGCGCTGACGGCCAACAGCATGATGGTGGGATACACGAAAAAGCCGATCACGCCAAAGAGGCCGATGTCGAGCCAAAGCAGATTGTCGGGACTGAAGATGATGCCGATGAAGGAAAGGAACACGGGAATCATGCAGAGCACGCAGATCATGCCGCGGCGTCCTCCGAACTTGTCTGATAGCCAGCCCATGAGGATAGTGCTGAAGATAGCGGAGAATTCCAATGCCGCGGTGCTGACTCCGCCTTGGGCAAGGCTGGCGTGCTTGACCTCCTTCAAGTAAGTAGGACCCCAGTCAAGCATGCTGTAGCGGGCGATGTAGGCAAAGAAGTTGGCGCCGGCAAAGAGCCAGAGGTAGCGGTTTTTGAGGATGTAGTTGAGCAGCAGGTCGCGCGTGCCCAATTCCTTTTCGCTGTAAAGATGACCGCCAACGGGATAGTCATTGCGAAACTCCTCGATGGGGGGAAGGCCGACCGATTGCGGCGTGTCGCGCAGCCTCAGGATGAGATAGAAGGCGCAGATCATTGCCAGGATGCCAGGGACATAAAACGCCGAGCGCCATCCGAGCAACTCGGTGCAGTAGGCGACCAACAGGCCGGTGATGCCGCCTCCGACATTCTGGGCGACATTCCAGAAGGAGAAGACTGTTCCTCTTTCGCCGACGCTGTACCAATGGCCGAGGGAGCGGCCGCAAGGAGCCCAGCCCATGCTTTGCGCGAGTCCGTTCAGTGCCCAGAGGACCATGTGAACCGGATAACTGCTCGCGGAAGCAAACGCGAAATTGCACAGCGCGGTGACCAGCAATCCAAGCGGCATGAAGTAGCGCGGATTGCTACGATCGGACCAGGCGCCCATGATGAATTTGCCGACCCCATAGGAGATGGCGGTGAGCGCCAGAAGGTCGCCGATTTGCCCTTTGCTGTAGTGCAGGGACTGGCCGATTTCCCGGGAGACCACGGGGAGATTGTTCCGGACCAGGTAGAACGTGGCGTAACCGATGAAGGTGGATTCCATGATCCGCCAGCGCATCTTCGGGTAGAGTTTCTGGATCTGCTCGGCGGGAAGCCGATCAATGTGCGCTGCCGGTTTGAGCAGGTTAAAGTTCAAGTTCATTGCGAACCTCTATAGGCATCTGATGCGATTCCATGTCGAATGATATTGCCCGCTGCCCAATTGGTTCAGTGAGCAATATCATTCGAGCGGTGTAAGCCTGGCGGCCAGGGGTTCCGCGCGGCAGTTACGGCTTTAGGCCGGGCAGAGGCGCGCGCAGACTTTCGGGCGTGAAGTCGGAGTTCAACAGGCTCGGAGATGCGGTCAAATAGTACGAGCGAATTGCCGGAAATTTGTCCTGGACCAAGAGCAGGGTGCGGAAATCGAAGCTCTGCACATCGGCGCGATTCTCCATGTGGTAGGCCGTGATGGCGCCGCACAGGGTGTCAACGAAGACTTCGGGGCTGACGGTTCTGCTGGGCGAAAAGGCCGATACCGGCATCTTGCCCGAGGCCTGGATCTGAGCTTCGGTTACGCCTCTCACCTGGGCTTCCATCTTGGCATCGGAGTAGCCGGGGGGCAGAATCTTGGTCTCCAGATTGAAGTGGACGCGCTCGGCGGTCCGTGCGCGCTCCGCGGCATGAGGAGAGGATTTGCCCGCGCCGCTCTTGTACCAGCGCTCGTAAAAATCGACGAAGCGGAACAACTGTGCTACATAGGTGGGCGCGTACGGGCTGATCATTTTCTCCTGCGCAGCAAAGGCCACGCTGACAGGCGAGAGCACCAGGTCGTTCTTCTGTTCGGGGCCGAAGTGCAGCCTGTCGCAGATGAACTGATGCTGCGCATCGACCATGGAAATGTCGTGGGTGTAGACACGATTCTCTAGGGTGTAAGGCTGGCCGTCGGCGCGGCGGCAAGATTGGGGATTGAGGAACTGATCGTGCCAGATGAGCGACTGGTGGTCGGTGGTGACGCCGGTGTCAGTTTCGATGGCGTGGATGCCATTGTCGAGACCCGATTCAAACGCGGGCAGGGTGTTTTCCGGACGGAGGCCGCGGCCGCCGCGGTGCCCTTGCGCGTCAAGGCCGTCGAGATACTTGAGCTGCGCTGCATCGCCGGCAGCCTTCTCACGCGCCTCGTTGAGGACGGCAGCGAGAAGGTCGGGACGGTCGGAGATGATTCCATCGACATGGAGAGTGAGAAGAGCGCGCATCTTTTCCGAGTCGTTGACGGTCCAGGGAACGATGCTAATGCCGGCGGCGTGCAAGGCCTTGACATCGACCGGAGCCGAGGGACCGAGGAGCGTTTCGTAGGCGGGCGAGAGTGCGGGAGTAAACACGTTGTGGTGCTGTTTGGCATGGGCCGCGGCGCGGGTCATCAGGGTCAGGTAGGGATCCTGCGCGGCGGTTGGCTGTGCGTCCGAGGGTAACTCGCACAAGAGAAATAGAGCGCAAAGAACGGTCAGTGCACAGCAGGCGAATGAGAGCATGCTTTTGCGGTGCGATTCAAGAAAAGATTGGATATAAAGACTGGGGCTAAGCATAGGGTGTCTCCAATTGAGTGTGACTCGTCAACAACGCATCCCTCCATACAGAAAGAATGTGCCAGCCACTTGAAGTAGCTGGCACACAAGGAAGGAGAAGGTTAGTAGATGACTTTAAGTCCGAACTGAATGATGCGGGGCTCAAAGGTGCCAGTGACGGTGCCGCCGGCGAGGCTGGTGGGATTGGCAGTGTTGTTCATGGTTCCGGAGACGGTGCCGCCGCCGGAACCGCCGGGCAAGTAGAGGTTGGTGTGGTTGAAGATGTTGTAGAACTCAGAACGGAACTCCACCTTCATGTTCTCGATCGGAGTTGTAAACCGCTTGTTAAAACCGAGATCGGTTTCGTAGAACACAGGCGTACGGCCGTAGTTCTTGGGCAGGTTGCCGAAGGGGCTGGACGGGCCGTTGGCGGCGACGTTTCCGACGTAGGTTGAAGGCAGCGTCAGGGCCAGCGGGTTGACATATTGAACGTAGCCGTTGGCAAGCTTTGTCCTCTTGATATAGGGGACACCCGAGACTAGGTTGGGGCGATCCAGATTCATGCCGCGCCAGTTCTGAGTGAGCATGGGTGAAGTCTGATTGGCCGAAGCTGGAGTGTACGTGAGGTTGAATGGAGTGCCGGCCTGCATGGTGTTGACGCCGCTGATCTGCCATCCGCCCAGTACGGCGTTGGTTACGCTATTGGCGCTGCCGACGAAGCGGTGTTCGCGGCCAACCGGCAGGTCGAAGACGAAGCTCGTGACATTGGCGACCGGCAGGTTGTAGTCCGACTGACCGTAGTCGGCATTGATGTCATAGCCGTTTTGCGGGTCAGGTGTGTTGGCCTCAAGGGTGGACGATGCGTTGTCCAGGGCGTGGGACCACGTGAAGGAGTTGAGGATGGTCAGGCCGCCAACCATGCGCTGCTCGTAACGTGCCTGCAGCGAGTGATAGTGGGAGTGAAAGATGTTCGCGGCCTCTGTGATGTCACCGTTGTTGAAGGCGTTCTTGGAGTTGTTCATCAAATAGCCGCCCCAGTTGGGGTAGGGGCGGGACCATCCCTTGGTGGGATCGTTGTTGATGAAGCCGAGGGCAGGGTTCTTCTGATTGGCGTTGATGAATCCTTGCAGATGGACGCCGTGGTTGCCGACATAGGCAAGGTCGACGAGGATGTTCTTGGCGAGGTTCTTTTGCACGCTGAGGAAGAAGCTCTCAGCGTAGCCGTCCTTGGTGTCTTTTGGGATGTAGTCGATGTTATCGGTTCCGGCGCTGAAGGTGGTGGTCAGCCCGGTGGGGAATCCAGCTGAAAGCCTCTGGAAGCCGGTGGTGGAGCCAAGGCCGACATTAGCAGCAGAGGGCGAGGGGTTGAGGACCGAAGTGAACATTGCGTTGGGGGCGTTGATGGCGAGCATATTGCCCGAGCCGGCACGCCAGTAGTGGATAAAGCTGGTGCCGAATCCGCCACGGACTGCGATGCTCGGAGTGAGGGCATAGGCAAAGCCGGCGCGGGGAGCATAGTCGCCCAGGGCAGGATTGACGAGTGTTTTTCCGTAGACGCCGCCGCCCTTGTAGGAGTTGATCATGCCAGCTTCGATGTTGGACGCGGTGGGGTCGAAGCCGGGGGTGAGGGTGAGCATGGTTCCGGTCGACGGGTCGAAGTTGGAGATGTTGTTGTTGCGTTCCGAGTAGGGCGAACCGTACTCCCAGCGCAGGCCGAGATTCAGGGTCAGCTTGGGGCTGACCTTCCAGTCGTCCTGGGCGTAGAGGTTATCCATGTTCTGGTGCAGGTGCGAGATCCAGTAAGTGGATAGCGAGTATTGCCCGCTGGCTCCGAACAGGAAGTCGGCCCAGTAGTTGTCGGCGACGATGCTAGTGTTGGGGCAGTTGGTGCCGGCCGTCTTGGGGCAGACGCTGTAGCCGTGATTGAAGGTGAAGGAACCATAGAGCGGATTGGAGTCCTGTACCTCCATCCAGATGTACTCGAACTCATATCCGAACTTGAGGGAGTGCTTTCCCTTGACCCAGGAGAAGTTGATCTTGGGGTTAGCCACGGACGGGTTCTGCCACTGCGGATTGGTGCTTTGACGCCCGAAGGAGGTGAAACCGCCGGAGATGGCCATGGAGGGCAAGCCGCCGGAAACGTCGGCGATGGTAGGCAGGCCGGGAATCTGGCTTGGGGTGATGTAGCTGGTGCCGATGGCCTTGGTCCACTTGCCGGCCTTGGTGCCCGATAGGGCGAAGCGAGCGTCGAGGACCTTGTTGCTGCCCATCAGTTGTGTGTAGCCGAGGGCAACCTGCTCGTCGTGAATCTTGATTTCGCCGTTGGCCTGCATATCGATGGGCTCGGGCAGCATGGGATAGTTGACGCCTGTTTCCTTGCGGTCGCTGACCTTGAGGAACCATGAGCGATTCTGGCTCTGCTGGAAATCGAGACGGAGATCGCCCTTGTCGGCGTTGTCGGTGAAGCGCTGGCTCATGGCGCAGTTGTTGGTTGCCACGCCGGTTGTGGATGCGCCGGAAGTTACCTGGCACTTTGCCGGCAACGCGGCTTTGTAGTAATTGGCAATGGCCTTGGCCGTGGGATCGGCACCGGGCGAGTTGAGGATCGACGTACCGGCCGGGATGTAGCTGCCGGGATTCCACGGATCCTGTACGGCGACGGAGAGAACGCCGTTGAGCTCATTGGTAGTGGGGACGGTTCCAACCACGGTGGGCATCAGCTTCTGGCGGAATCCCTCGTAATCGAGGAAGTAGAAGAACTTGTTCTTCATGATCGGCCCGCCGAAGTTGGCGCCGAACTGATTGCGGTTGAAGACCGGCTTGAAGAAGGGGTACTGCGTGTTGGTGACGGCATTGATGGAGACGGGCTTGATGTAGCCGAAAGCGTTCAGGTCCGTGTTGCGGATGAACTCGTAGAGCGCGGTGTGGAACTTGTTGGATCCGCTCTTGGTGGCGACGTTGATGGTGGCGCCGGAGGAGCGGCCGTACTCCGCACTCTCGTTGTTGGTCACCACTTCAAACTGGGCAATGGAGTCGGGCGGCGGTGCGATGATTTGGTTGTCGAAACCCTGGTTGCTTTCGCCGTAGGCGTTATTGTCCATGCCGTCGAGCATGAAGTTGTTGAACATGCTGCGTTGGCCGTTGACGTTGGACGATCCGGCGCGGGTGAGACTGGTGACCGAGGTGGTGGTGGCATCGGCGGGCGCCGGGCGTGCGCCGGTGACGTAGTTCATCTGGTCGGAATAGTTGCGGCTGACCAAGGGCAGAGCTTCGCTTTGATACTCGGTGATGGTTTGGCCGCGCTGGCTAGAATCGGTTTGCAACTGCAGGGCGACATCGCTGACTTCGACCGTGGTCTGGGCAGTGCCGACGCGCATGGTTAGATCGATGCGCACGCGGCCGCCGATCGGGATGGCGATGTTTTTGGCAATGGCATTGGCAAAGCCGGTAGCGGTTGCGGAGATGGTGTAGACGCCCACGCGCAGGGAGGGGACCTCATAGTCACCCGTGTCGCTGGTGGCAGCCTTGATGGCAATTCCGGTGGCATCGTTGGTGATGGTGACGGTAACGTTGGGGACAGTAGCGCCGCTACTGTCGTGAATGGTACCGACCAGGCTCCCATTTTCATACTGGGCAAAGGCACTGAGAGCAGGAAAAATCAGTAGAAGAGCGAATGCAAGTCTCAACCATCCGGAAGGGCGGAACCAGGATTTAGAGCTGTTGTTTGGATCGTCGCCGAGCGCATGGAACCCACGTGTGTCGTTCCAAACAGAAACATCGCCCGCGGCAGACCGCTTATGTGCAGCCATTGGCCTCGTGTTGTAACTCCTCGTAGTCATACTGCCTCCAATGAACTCAAGCTACTTCGAAGCATTCTCTTACAGCACGGTTAGAGGTTCATTAAACGCAAAAAATCCACTCCAAATGGTACTCAATCTTCACGGAGGGGCATTGCCACTCATCGAGAAGCTTGAATTTTCATTCGGCGTGGATTTCTCTTGAACTTTTTCCGCGGAGAGACGCTAGCAATTAGAGGTTGCGTGTGTCAAGGAAAAACAAAAAAGAGTCTTGTCGGTTGGAGAGAGACGGAGGCCGGAGTTGCGTGAAAGTGGGGCATTCGTGCCGTAGGAAAGGCTCGGGCCGTCCTGGAAGGGGTGAGTTTACTCCGGTTGATTCCGGACCAACATGCGGGCGACCAGTTCGCGCCCGATCCGTTCGGCTAACCCAAGGCCCTCCGGCGATGAGACCATTTTGCGACGGATGGTCAGGGCAGCGTTGTCATCGGCGATTACGGCACCGGCATTCTTCAGCGCGCGATAAGCAAAGGCGCGACCGAGATTGCCCTTGCCGTTGTATGCGATGCTTCGGCTGCGGAACGCCTTTGGATAGGTTTACACGGTTTTTCCAGCCGGACTGGATCAAGGCCGTTTATCCACCGGGCTCAGATTGGGACGCTGTCGCTGCAGATATACCCGCTTTCGTCCCAGGATTGAGAGGGCAGAAGGACTGCAGCTCCGAGCAGAATTATCAACAGGCACAAACAGTTCCTCACCGCGCGCTCGGGCAAAGCTACAAACTGACCGGGATCTGTGGATTCCCCTGCGGACAGCATTCCGATGGGTCTTCGGCAGAGCCTGCAAAGAGATTTTGTGCAGATCAAGACATTTGCAAGATGTGTTCATCGCCAGAGGTCCCATCCCACCGTGTCGGCATCGCGCGGCTGCGCACCTGGCTGGGCGCGCCTGAGGGCTCTGTCCTGTTCGATTGAATTCAGAGGTCGCAGGGGGCCTGATTCAGCAGGTCCGGAGCCATTGAAGGATTCTGGGGCGCAACCGGGAAGGTTGGCGAAATTGGGATCAAAGGAATTCTTACTGGAGTAGACTCCGAAGACTGGGCGTAGGCGAGGAAAGAGGGGCAGGGCAGCGGGTGAGATGTCTAAGATATTGACTATTTGGCGTCCCCGACGGGATTTGAACCCGTGTTATCGCCGTGAAAG
>Ga0224530_1000383_pt1 | contig 30211 bp, 17 predicted proteins | sample CBST75metaG_FD_179873 | JGI IMG/M metagenome (GOLD analysis project Ga0224530, IMG submission 179873) | Peat soil microbial communities from Stordalen Mire, Sweden - C.B.S.T75 | ecosystem: Environmental > Terrestrial > Soil > Wetlands > Peat | place: Sweden: Norrbotten County, Stordalen Mire...
GAAGTACGGAGCCACGGTGCTGGCCGCGCCCACCACCCAGGGCTTCGACCTGGTAGCGTGGATCGCCCCGTTTGCGGTTTTTGCAGCGGCATTGCTGGGCACGATTCTGCTAATTCGGCGCTGGTCGGTGGGCAAGACACAGGCTCCTGCCCAAACCAACGATCCCGCCACGGAAGCGCTGCGGGAAAAGATTCGCCGGGAGACCGGCAGCGACGGAGGATTCTGAGCCATGACGCCGACCTTGGGTCTGATTTGCGGAATGCTGCTGCTGTTTGTACTGTTTCTGTACACTTTCTGGCCGGAGAATGTCTTCGCCAGCCAGCGCGAGAAGACACGCCTGGATTATCTTTTGGAGCGCAAGGAACAACTCTACGAGAACCTGCGCGACCTGAACTTCGAGTACCGTGCCGGAAAGTACCCTGAAGAAGATTTTGTGAACCAGCGGGCTCAGCTTGAAAACGAGACGACGCAGTTGCTGGCCGAGATTGAACATTTGCAGCAAGTCTGAACCGAGTTACTCCCTCGCCGATGCTGTCATCCTGAGCGGAGCGCAGCGGAGTCGAAGGATCTGCAGTCGTTTTTAACTTTTCTCAAGTCTCACTCACCCACGCGACTTCCATAGGACGCTATTACGAGCATGAAAATGACCCAATTGCTTCTCCGCACCGTTGCCTTGAGCCTCTTGTTCACAGGCGCGCTGGCCCAGGCCGCTCAAGTCACCGGAACCGTGACCAACAAGACCACCGGCAAACCCGCAGTGGGCGATACCGTGGTGCTGGTGGACGTGCAGGCTGGCATGGGCGAAGCGGCCAAGGCCACTACCGATGCGCGCGGACATTATGCGCTGACCAAGCCGGGGAACAGCCCGTACCTGGTCCGGGCGATGCATCAGGGAGCCGGCTACTTTATCGCCGCGCCCGAGGGCGGCGCGCCGGGGGACATCGCGGTGTATGACGTTGCCGCCAAGGTGGAGGGCGTTGCCATCGACGAAGACGTGCTGGGAATGGAGGCCGCCAACGGGCAGTTACAAGTGACCGAGCGGTACATTCTGCACAACAATGCTACGCCGCCGCGCACGCAGTGGAGTCCGCACTCGTTTGAAGTGGTGCTGCCAGCGGAAGCGACGGTCGCGGGAGTGGCAGTGCAGAGGCCCGGCGGGTTGCCAACCTCAGTGAAGCTGGACCCGGACGGCCCCAAAGGGCACTACTCCTTCAATCTGCCCATCCAGCCCGATGAAGGTGAGAAGGGCACGCTCTTCCAGATCGAATACTCGGTGCCCTATAGCGGCGGCAAGTACACATTCAAGCCGCAGGTGACGCTGCCGGCACGGACGGTATGGGTGGTTCTGCCCAAGAGCATGACCTTCGCGGGAGCGGGCTTCCAATCGTCGCCGCAGGATCCCGGAGTGCAGACCTTCGTCTCGAAGAACGCGGTTCCCGGCAAGGCGCTGGAGTTCACGGTGAGCGGCTCGGGCTCAATGCCTCGTGAGGCGCAGGGCGGCGCGGGCGGCCAGCAGAGCGCGGACAATGGCAGTCAGGACGCGAGCGCTATGGGCAATGGTCCCGGTGGCGGCATCGGCGCACCCATCGCCACGCCGGATCCGCTGTCGAAGTACAAGTGGTGGATTCTGGGTGCGTTGGCACTGCTGATGGCGGCCGCCGCGGCCTTTCTGTTGCGTAAGCCTGCCGGAACGGCGGTTGCGGTGGACGCACCGGTGATTCAAAGCGCGGCCACTGTGGCCAGCTTGGCGTCCCCGGCGGCAAAGAACACCGCGCTGCTCGCCGTTCTCAAGGACGAATTGTTTGCCCTGGAGAGCGAGAAAATCGCCGGAACGCTTTCCGCCTCTGAATACACGGAGTTGAAAGCAGCTCTGGAGACAGTGCTGAAGCGGGCGCTGAAGAAAGGTTAGGGATAAGGGATCAAGAACCCGCGGGCCGCTTCACTCTGATGCGGCCCGTCTGCTTTTGCGAGGGTAGTTCCCTTCCCGCAGCCCGACCGTCCAAGTGAGAGAATGGAACGTTGGGGGACGACTCGATGAATACCTTCAAAACCACGATTCTTCTTACTGGATTGACTCTTATTCTGGTTCTGGCCGGAGAGTATCTGGGCGGCACCAACGGAGCTTTGATCGCCTTTGCCATCGCCGCAACGACCAACTTTTTCAGCTATTTTTATTCCGACAAGCTGGCCCTCAGCATGTACCGGGCCCAGCCGGTGACCCGCGAAGAACTGCCGCGCGTCTATGACGTGGTGGAGCGGCTCACCTCCAAGGCCGGTATCCCCATGCCGAAAATCTACGTGATTCCCACCGAGTCACCGAACGCCTTTGCGACCGGGCGCAATCCGCAGCACGCCTCGGTGGCCGTGACGCACGGCATTCTGGCACTGCTGACCGACGAGGAATTGGAAGGCGTGTTGGCGCATGAACTGGGGCATGTGCGCAACCGCGACATTCTCACCAGTTCGATTGCCGCCACGCTGGCCGGCGCGATCACCATCCTGGCGCGGATGGCTTTCTGGTTTGGAGCCATGGCTGGATTCGGCGGCGGCGACCGCCGCGACCGCGAAGGCGGCGGCTTGGGCGCGATCTTCATGCTGCTGCTGGCGCCCATTGCGGCCATGCTGATTCAGCTTTGGGTTTCGCGCACGCGGGAGTACGAAGCCGACGCCAGCGGCGCTCACCTGACCGGCAATCCCTACGCGCTGGCCTCGGCGTTAGAGAAGATCTCGGGCGCCAGCCGCAGGGTTCCGCTGCTCGCTTCGCCCAACTCGGCCCACATGTTCATCATTGCCCCGCTGCTCAGCGGCCAGACCTTCGCCAGCCTCTTTTCGACCCACCCGCCGGTGGAGAAGCGGATCGAGAGGCTGATTGGCAAACAGTCTGCGCAGGCATTGATTCGATAACCGGAAGCTGCGTGCTCCGGCTCGGTGCTCTTAACTTCTGCCGCTGCTTCTCTGCTGCAATGTATGCTTGTCCGCATGAAGACTTTGTTTCGCACTCTTCTCTATCTCGCGCTGATGGTCTGGCTGGGCGCGGAGATTTTCTTCCCCATCGTGGCCGCCACCACCTTCGGTGTCCTGCAGCCGAATACGCACACGGCCGGCGCCATCGTAGGCCAATTGCTGCGCATTCTGCATGGAATGGGGCTGGTCTCGGGGATGGTTGCTCTCGCTCTGCTCGCGCTGGCACCGGCATGGGGTCTCTACAAGCCGCGCACCGTGCTGGCGCCGATGATCCTATTGATCGCAATGATTGCCAGCACGGTCTATTCGCAATTCGCCGTGATTCCCGCCATGGAGTTGGACCGCATCGCGGCCGGAGGAGCGATCGACGCAGCCGATGCCGCGAACCCCAGCCGCATTCACTTTGAGAAGCTCCACAAGCACAGCGAATTCGTAGAAGAGGCTATTCTGCTGCTGGGACTGGCGACGGTGGTGCTAGTAGCGTGGGCGGAGACGGAGAAAAGCTAGGGACCAGGGATCAGAGATCAGGGGTCAGGCCGGGACGATGGATAGACGCAGTTGAAGACCGCCGATAAGGAGCGGGGCTGATCCCTGTTCCCTGATCCCCGTTCCTGTATCATCGTAGAGGTCCTCAGGCGCTCAATTCATCCTGCGCGGGACCCAATAGGACGTACATGAAGACTGGCATTATTGGCCTGCCACAGGTGGGCAAGACATCTCTGTTCAAGATTCTGACCAAGGCCAAGCTCGAGGACCGGGGCTTCTCCAACCCACGTGAAGAGCACATCGGCGTGGCGCGCGTGCCCGACGAGCGGCTGGACAAGCTGTCGGAGCTTTACTCGCCGAAGAAGACCACCTACGCCAGCGTCGAATTCGTAGACGTGGCGGCTATCGGGCAGGAGGCACTCAAAGAGACAGCCTTCCTCACCAGCCTGCGCAACGTGGACGCTCTGATGCACGTTCTGCGGGCCTTCGAGAACGACGCGATTCCGCACGTGGGCCCCATCGACCCGCTGCGCGACATCAAGAATGTCGAGTTCGACCTGATGATCAGCGATCTGACGCAAGTTGAGAAGCGGCTGGAGCGGCTGGAAAAGGACCTGAAGAAGGGCCGCACCAGCGAACTGGAGCAGGAAAAGGCCTTGCTGTTGCGCTCCAAGGAGGCTCTCGAAAAAGAGCAGCCTCTGCGTGAGTTGGAGATGACGGCAGAGGAGAAAAAGCTCATTAAGGGCTTTATGTTCCTGTCGCAGAAGCCTATTCTGTATGTGCTTAACATCGGCGAAAGTACAACCCTGGGCGACGATCTTGAAGCTGCAGTCAGCCGCTACAAGCTCGACGAAGTGGCAGCACGGCCCAACGCCGGAGCCACCGCCATCTGCGGCAAGGTGGAAGCCGAGTTGGCGGAGATGGACGACGAGGAAGCGGCGGACTTTCTAGGCAGCTACGGGTTGCGCGAGAGCGGCCTGGTCCGGCTGATCCGCAAAAGCTACCTGTTGCAGGGGCTCATTAGCTTCTTCACAGCGGGCGAGGACGAGTGCCGCGCCTGGACCATTCCAGTGGGCTCCAAGGCTCCGCAAGGCGCCGGAGCGATTCACACGGACCTGGAACATCACTTCATTCGCGCGGAAACCATCCGCTGGGACGCCCTGCTCGCCGCCGGCTCCGAGGCCGCCGCGCGGGCCAAAGGGACGCTGCGCCTGGAAGGCAAGGATTACGTGGTGCAGGATGGGGACGTGATGCACATCCGGCACAGCGGGTAAGGGCGGATGGTCAGGATTTCTCTTCTTTTGGGGCTTCTTGCCGCGCTGGCCGATGTGGCGGGCGGGTTTGCGCTGGTGCGTGCCCGCGGCGTGGAGCGCTATCTGCGCTACTTTGTGGCGTTGGGCGCGGGCTTTCTGATGGCCACGGCGGTGGTGGAGATGGCTCCCGAGAGCCTACGCCTGAGCCCGCGAATGGGGCCGATCCTCATCATGGCTGGCTACTGCGTGGTGCACCTGCTGGAGCACACCATCAACTCCCACTTCCACTTTGGCGAGGAGACGCATGGCGGCGAGTTCGTCTCCCAGCACACCGGCAACTCGGTGATGGCCGGACTGAGCCTTCATGCGCTCTTTGACGGCGTGGCCATCGGCTCGGGCTTTCTGGTGACGAACTGGCTGGGCTGGCTGATTTTCCTGGCGATCTTCCTGCACAAGGCGCCGGAGGGCTTCACCATGGCCTCCGTGATGCTTGCCAGTGGACGCAGCCGCTCGACGGCCCTCTACTCTGCCGTGGCGCTGGCTGCAGCCACGCTGGCCGGCGTGCTGGTGATTGAGCTGATTCCGAGCTGGCTGCCCTATGGGCTACCCGTTTCGGCGGGTGTCGCGCTCTATGTGGCCGCCACCGACCTGGTGCCCGAAGTGAACCGGGAACCGGGGATACGGATGGCGCTGGTGTTTTTTGCGGGAGTGGGTGGCTTTCTGCTGCTTCGGGCGCTGCTGCCGGCGCTGTAAAGAATCTCCGCGCATGTTCCCGTTCGTGCGCCGAAATGCTCCACAAGGGCTCTACCAAAAATGCTTTACGATCACAACTGCAGATCCTTCGACTCCACTGCGCTTCGCTCCGGATGACAACTCTGTGGCGATGCAATCCGTTGGAGCTGAATCAATTGCTCAATTCCGCAAAACACTTGCGGAAGTTATACGCGCAGGGCTGCGGATGAAACCAGTTGAACCAACTCCGACCGCAAGCTGTACTCTCCATCAAAGACGCCTTGAATCGACTGGAGCACGCGCTCAGGCGTGATCATCCTCATGCAGACCGGATCGGTGCAGGCGGAGTTCTTCTGATTCGCTGCGGTGACGCAGGGCGAGCAGGAGAGCTCGGCGGTGATGGACTCTGTGTTGCCCAGGCCGCCGTAGAGCCTGGGCGTCTCCGGCCCAAAGAGCACCAGGGAGCGGATCGGCGTGATGGCGGAGAAATGGGCCGGCCCGCTGTCGTTGGTGACCAGCACCGTCGAAATGTTGTAGAGCGCCGTCAGAGCCTTGAGCCTGTGCATTCCCGCAAAGCTGCGGAAACGCGGATGGCCGATGGAGTCCTGCATGCGTAGGGCTTCTTCGCGCTCGCTGGGAGAGCCGGTGATGAGCACCAACGCGTCGTCCCACTCGTGGACCACCATGTCGGCCAGTGCGGCAAAGTTTTCCAACGGCCAGCGCCGTTGCGGCAGCAGTTCGGAGCTGTTGGGATTGATGAGCACGATCCGGTTATACTCCGGCTGGAAATCCGGATAGACCTTGCGCACCAGGTCGCGCACAAATTCCTTGTCGATCTCGGAAACATCCTGGATCGGCACGCGAATCTCCTCATCCGAGACGAAGGTCTTGGAGTACGGCACCTCGGGCTTGCTCGCCAGCAGCGCGTTCACCATGCAGACGAAGTTCTTGGCCATGTGGATGTGGCCGTTGTAGTTCACGCGATGGGTCATCATCTCGCCGCGATAGAGGCCCTCGCAATGAAAGCGATGGAAGCCTACACGACGGCAGGCGCCGGAGAGTCCAGTGAGCAGCGCAGAGTAGCGCGAGAAGAGTTCGAGGTCCACAACCGTGTCGATTTTGGCCTTGCGTGCCCAGCGGAGAAAACGGAGCGAGTCGAGCGTGAGAGCGAAGATGCCGGTCTCGCGGATGGTGACAATGTTGGCCGCGGGAACGGTGTCCAGCAGGCGAACGCTCTCGGCATTGCGCTCGAAGATGAGGAAGAAGATCTCGGCGTCGAGCTCGTCTTTTGCCTTTTGCAGGGCGGGGTTGGCGATGACCGTGGAGCCCATCTCCGACAATTCGACGAAGAGAACGCGTCGCGGCTTGGCCGGGCCTTTGGGCTTGCCTGCCAAACGCACCACCTGAGTAAACAGGAAACAGAGGGGAATCCCAATCCAGTAATCGACGGCGCGCATCGTCCGTAACTTCATTCCATGGGCCTTTAGCTTTATTGGATTCCGAGTTGCATGCAACCGCGGATCGTACACGGACGCCTGGAGACGATGCCGTCCTGCATGTTTAGACGTGAGCAGACGCTGGCCGCTTACGTCAACTACAATTGAGATTATAGTCTGCCAATTGCGAGTCAGGCGTCCGCTGGGCAGGACAATGTGCTTTGCGCTTTCAACCCTTTTCACGTGCGCAATGGAATCAGCTTGCGCGAGGGGACCACGCAGGCATCCTTGTCCTCCGCTCGACAAGGTCGGAGGTCAGGATTTGCTATTTATGCGGAAATCCTGAATGAGGTCCAAGGCCGAATAACGTGAATCGTCTTCCTAAACGTAGTATTCTTCTAGTCTTGCTGTTTTCCACCCTCGCCTTTGCGGTCATGGGCTACCACCCGGGCATCGAAGACGACGGCGTATATCTGGCCGCTGTAAAGAATAACGTAAATCCTGCGCTTTACCCTTTTGACGGCATCTTTTTCAAAGTTCAGCTCCAGGCCACTTTCTTTGACAAGTGGGTTGCCGGGTTCGTCCACTTCACCGGTATTCCGGTGGCCTGGACAGAGTTGCTCTGGCAACTTGGATCGATCGTTCTGATCGTCTTCGGCTGCTGGAGCATAGCGCGCAAGCTGTTTCCGGAAGCGCGAGCGCAATGGGCCGGAGTCGCCCTGGTGGGGGCGATGTTTACGCTACCGGTGGCCGGAACAGCCCTTTACCTTGCGGATCAGCATCTGCACCCGCGCAATGTGGCCACGGCCCTGATTCTGCTGGCTATCTCCCGCATCCTGGCCCACCGCCGCTGGCAGGCGGTTCCGCTGCTGCTGCTGTCGTTTCTTCTTCATCCCATCATGGCCGCGATGGGGATTTCCTTTTGCTTCTTCCTGACCATGGCCATGCTCGAGCCGGTGCAGGCCTGGTTCGAAAGCCGGCGCAAGACAACAAGCACGGCGATGGCCACCGCCGTCGTCCCCATGGGCTGGATCTTCGAGTCTCCGACTCCCGTCTGGCGCAAAGCGCTGAACACGCGAACCTACTATTTCCTCACCCAATGGGCCTGGTACGAGTGGCTGGGCGCGCTGGCGCCACTTTTCCTTTTCTGGCTTCTGTGGCGCATTGCCCAAAAGCAAGGAAAAACCCTGTTGGCGCGCTTTGCGCTGGCCGTCTTTGTCTACGGCATCTTTCAGCAGGCGGTGGCGATCGTGATGCTGGGAACGCCGGCGCTGATCCGGCTGACTCCGCTGCAGCCCATGCGCTACCTGCACCTGATCTACTTCTTCATGCCCCTGATCGCAGGATGCTTGCTGGGTAAATATCTGCTGAAAGCGAGCGTCTGGCGCTGGGTGGTCTATCTCGTGGTCATCAATGCCGGCATGTTCGCCGCGCAGCGGGAGCTGTTCGCCGGCAGCGAGCACCTGGAGCTTCCCGGACGGGCAACGGCCAACCCTTGGCTGCAAGCCTTTACCTGGATTCGCCAGAACACGCCGACCGATGCCTATTTTGCTCTGGATCCTCGATACATGGCCGCGCCGGAGGAGGACTATCATAGTTTTCGAGCCCTGGCAGAGCGCAGCCAACTGGCGGATGCCCTGAAAGATACGGCGGTGGTCACACAGGTTCCAGACATTGGACCGGTTTGGGAGCGGCAGGTGGCCGCCCAGGAGGGCTGGACTCACTTCCAGCTTGCAGACTTTGAGCGGTTCAAGACAGAGTTTGGGGTCGATTGGGTGCTGGTTTCTTACCCCCAGCCCGCGGGACTTGCCTGCGAATGGCACAATGACCTGCTGACGGTCTGCCGCATTCCCTGACCGGCGACGATGCACGGGCCGCGGAGACGCAGATTCGCTTTGCGTGCGAAGGGTGTTTCCGCGAGAATGAGAGAGTTACTTTTTGCCGGCACGGAGACCGGTCTATGCTCAACCTTACCCAGCGATTGATTCTCGGTTGTGTTGCGCTTGCCGGCCTGATGGTGGGCCTGATCGTTGCCACGCACACTGCACTGGCGGCTGCGGGACAGTCCAAGCTTGCCTACATTCTTGTGGCAGCAGCAGTGGTGGTGGAAATAGGAACCATCTATGCCGTGCTCTTGCCCATCCGCATGTTGGCTCGCGATGCCAAGAAAATCGCCCAGGGAAACCTGGAACACCGGGTCGAGTGGAGCAGCCGCGACGACTTTGGCGTGATTGCCAGCGAGTTGAATCGGATCGCGGTGCGGTTGCGCGATTTGCGCGACTCCGAGGCCGGCCGCCGCCAGATGGAGTTTCAACTCTCCGACGCCGTATTGCAATCCATCTTTGAGCCGATCATCGTGACCGACGGCAAAGGCCACGTGCTCAAGGTGAACCAGGCCGCGGCCGAGCTGATGGGAGATGCGGCCACCGACCGCATGGCGCTCACCAACACGCCGGGTGGCGACAAGATTCTGAGCGCCATTCGCGACGCAGTTTCCATGCAAAAGGCCGTGGCCGCGGAAGGCGAAGCGTCCATGCTCCCCATGCGCATCGGCAAGCAGGAACGCAGCTACCGGCTCCGGACCACCCCGATGCGCGATTCCGAGGGTCGGTTGTTGGGGACGGTCACCACTCTGGAAGACGTGACCAGCCTGCAGGACATTGACCGCTTCAAGACACAATTCATCAGCGTAGCCAGCCGTAAACTTCGCGATCCACTTTTGCAATTGCGCCGCGGCCTCTATGCCCTGGGGCACGGCTTCAGCGGAGATTTGCTCCCGCTCCAGGCTGAACTGGTGGCGGCGGCCGGCAACGAGTCGGAGAAACTGGACGACCTGATGGCCGATCTCATCGAAGTCGCGGAGTTGGACAGCGGCAAGCGAGATCTCAAGCCGGAACGGCTGCGCCCGCTGCAAGTTCTGACCGAGGCGCGCGACAGGCATTGCGACGAAGCCGCACAGAAACGCATTCGCATTGAGGTCAGAGCCTTTGCCGACCTCTCGTATGTGCAGGCAGACCGGCGCGCCATGCACTCCATTCTCGACAATTTGCTCTCCAATGCCCTGCGCTATACGCCCTCCGATGGCGAGATTCTGCTGGCAGCAGAAGAAATCAAGAGCTTTGTACAGTTCACCGTGCGCGACACCGGCCGGGGGATCGAGGCCGAGCGGCTCAGTACCATCTTCGACCGTTTCAACGCTTTCTCCGAAAGCGGGTCGGGCCTGGGGCTGGCGCTGGTTCGCCGCCTGGTCGAATCGCTGGGTGGACAGATTGCCGTGGAAAGTCGTCTTGGCCATGGGACCACTTTCCGATTCACGCTCCCCGTAGCGGTGGTAAGTGAAGTCCGTCACGCAGTGGAGGTGGGCTAAGTCATGGCAGAGATCAAACTGGAACGCAAGCAGGAACCGGCCAAGCTCCGCGTCTATATCGGAGCGGCGCCGGGGGTGGGCAAGACCTACCAGATGCTGAATAACGCCTACATGATGAAGCACCAACAGGCCATCGATGTTGTGATCGGTCTGGTAGACTCTCACGGCCGCAAGGAGACCGAGGCGCGCATCCGCGACCTGGATATTATTCCGGAGCGCGTGTTTCCCTACCGCGGCGTCAACTTGAAAGAGATGGACGTGGACGCCATTCTGGCCCGCCATCCCCAATGGGTCGTCGTGGACGAGCTGGCCCACACCAATGTGCCCGGCAGCAAAAATCGCAAACGTTATGAAGATGTCCTGGAGCTGCTGGACGCCGGCATCAACGTCATGGCTGCAGTGAACATCCAGCACCTGGAAACATTGAACGATGCGGTCAACCGCTCCGCCAACACCATCATTCGCGAAACCATCCCGGACAGCTTCCTGAAGCGCGCCGACGAAGTGGTGAACGTGGACGTGACCGTGGAAGAGCTGCGTTCCCGGCTGCGCCAGGGCAAGATCTACGCCGCCGAGAAGGTCGAGCAGTCACTGGCCAACTTCTTCCGCAAGGGCAACCTGAATATGCTGCGCGAACTGGCGCTGCGCACCACCGCCGAACAGGTGGGAAGCCGCGCGGCCGAGTACCGGCGCACCCAGGGGCTGGAACAGGCCTTCATGCCCGAGAAGGTGATGGTCTGTCTCAGCACCCGCCCCGGCTCCGAGCGGCTGTTGCGTGTCGGCGCACGCATCGCCGGCCGCCTGGCCAGCAACTGGTACGCCGTCTACGTCACTCGTCCCGAGGACGACAAGGGACACGGCGACCCGGAAGCCTTCCACCGGCTGGAGGAGTATCGCCGCATGGCCCGCGACCTGGGCGCCCAGGTGGTTAGCCTCACCGACAAGAACGTCTCCGACGCCCTGATCCGTTTTGCCCAACAGGAGAGCATCTCGCACGTGGTCTTCGGCCAGTCGGCCCGCTCCCGCTGGGATGTTCTGCTGCGCGGCTCGGTCCTGAATCGCTTCCTCTCGGAAATCCGCGATGTGACCGTACAGGTGGTCCCGATGCAGAAGCCGCTGCGCAAGGCATAGTTCCCCGCTATTCGCAGAAGACGCGCACCTTAGCCCCGAACGCAGAACGGGGAGGAGATGAGTCCATCCCCTCCCCTGGCACCGCAAGAAACGGGCGTTATGGGACCATGAACGGGCGCATCCCGTCGGTGGGAAACAGCCCTGTGGGCGTGGTCACTGTCGAGGGTTGCGCGCGGAAGAGGAAACGCACGTAGAAACCAGCCGAGGCTGCCGAGTAGTTCCGCGAGTTGTTGGCGCTGAGGAATCCGCCGGCGAACCAGTGCGGACTGATCTGGTAGGCGGCCTGGGCGCGCAGGTCGTAGTTCGGACCCACGCTGGTCTTGGAGGGCAAGTAGGCGGTAATCGCGTTGTTGGGGTAGAGCGCGGTCTGGTCCACCTGGAAGGCCTGCACGCCGAGACTCCCAAGAATGTTGTAGTGCCAGATGGTGCCGGAGTGGCCGTTCCAAGTGATGGGTGCATTGGCCAGGAAGTAGGCTTGGGGGCTGAAGTAGCCGCCCATCCCGTAGGTGAAGGCATCCTGGTTCTTGGCGTAGTGCATGCCGAAGAAGTTGGCGCCGATGCTCAGGTTTCCGTACTCGGGGACGGTTTTCACGCGCCAATACGCCCCCCCGGAGCCATCGATGCGTTTGTTGTTGGCCACCTTGTATCCGGTGATGTATTGGCCGCCTCCACCGATGTAGAAGCCGGACTGTGCATCGCCATGCGCGTACTGCACGTTGCCCTGGTTGGCGACTACGCCGCCCCATATCTGGCCGAGGTTGCCGAGCGTATTGCCCAGAGGGTCGCGAAGGCCTCCGTAGGAGAGCTGGGTATCCTTCACCGAATCGCGGTTGAAATTGAAGGTGAAGGGCCCGTTACCCGGACGCCACAGGACGCGGCCCGTTTCGGTGGCCACAAGAAAGCCGGAGGGCGTGTATCCGCCGGCAATTGCCAAATGCGGGAAGGCCAACTGGACTTCGCCGCCAATGCCGCTTGCGTTCTGCTGCGCGGGCGGAGTGGTGTCGGTCGCGGTCAGGCTCCCGATGGGCTGCGGGATCGTTGTTAGCGTCAGGGCGGTCCCAGGCGAAGCGGCCTCCAGCACCTGAATGACGCTGGTTCCGTCCGCCTGTCCGGAATCGAGAAAGACCGGCTTGGCAACGATGGTCAGGCGCGCGTTGTAGCCCATCGACATCGAGACCTCGAAGGGCGCCTCAAGCGCGGTAAGGTGGTCGAAGCCGAGAGAGCCCGTGCGGTAATTGAGGATGCCGGTACCACCCATCCAGGGACTGTACCCGCTCTCGATGGAACGCAACTGCATCTCCGCTTCGTCGCGAGGACTGACGGTGCGCTGCTCGCGCTGCACCCGAACCCAGGGCCCGCGCAGGGGCGGAAGATTGCGCTCCTGGAGTTCCTGGTCGGAGAGGCCCGTACCCGTGGTGGCAGGAGCCTGTCCCGGCAGTTCGTTTACGTTGGCCTCCGGCTGCTGCGGAAGCGGGGCGGCAGGAGCCGTCGCCAGGGTTGGAACCGGAGCGCTGCGGAGAGCGGGCTTTACCGACTTCCTGGACTTCTTCAGGGCTGGGGCAGCCTCTGGCTTGGCACATTGAGGGCAGGTCTTCTGAAGCGGCACTTCCGACTGCGGCTGAGCCGGCACTTGCGCCTGCGGTTGATTCCGCTGCGGCTGGGCCGTCTGCTTCTTGGGCGCAGAATAGGCCCCGGTGGCTGCTTCCTGTGCCGATGGCGTGTACTGCGCCATGGAGTAGCGGGTGGTTTTGGCTACCGGCGCGCTCGGAGTGGCTGCCGGCTTCGCGGGCACTATGCCCTGGGCGCGAAGGTTAGCCGCCGATCCCTGGGTGAGTTGAGAGTCCGTCTGCTCGGCAAACAGAGCCTGAGTCCGTGCGGCCAGATCGCCCATCGGCTGGGATGTGATCCGCAAACGGGGGGCGGGCGGAGCAGATTGAGAGGCCTGCTTTCCCTTGGTGCTCCGCGAAGCAGCCGGAACCTGATTCGGATCCGGATCGGTGGAGTCGACGTTCTCTTCCGACGTAGGCAGGTTCACGCGGCCCGAATACTTGGGCGAATTGCTGGAATTCTTGGCGTCTTGCGGATTGTAGGAAGCCTGGCGGAAGGCCACCGGACGGGTTGCGCTCTGTTCGGTGAATCTCGGCTGGTTCGTGGCGCTGGAACCGTAAACAGGCGAAGGGACAATTCTTGCCGCACCGGAGGACGGCTGGGGCCCTGGATCGAGCAGTTGCTTGAGATCGTCGGGCTGCGTGAAATGCCGCACGCCCGCTTCAGATTCAGAGTAAACACCAGACTTCGGCGCCGAGGAACCTGCCGGCATGACTGCCAGGGAGGCGCGCAGGAAGTCAGAGGCGCGCTGATTGTTGCCACGAGCCTGCTCAAAGCGGGCCGCACTCGCCAGAATTCCGGCGTCGGTGGAATAACGTTGGAGCGCAACCCGCAGCCAGGCCTCGGCCTGCACCATGTCGTTGACTGACATCGCGGCTCCGATCGCTCCCTGGAATTCGCCTGCGCTCGCATCCTCCATGGGGACGGCTTTGAAGACAGCCAGTGAATCTTCGCTCCGGCCCGCCCTCAAATAACCGCCAGCCAGCGCCCGCCGAACCGCGACGTTGTTGGGGAAGCTGCGAGCAGCTGCCTCCAGAAGAACTACCCCTTGACGGGCATTGCCCGCATCCATCGTGGCAACCGCGCGGCGAAGGCTCCAATTGACCCAGATGGTCTGAATCTCCTTGCTCTCCGCAGCGTTCAGGTCGCGGCGCGCATCCATCGTTCGCAAGACGGCATAGAGGGCGCGATCGTTCCCGGTGTTGTAGAGCAGCCAGGCGTGCTGCACTTCGACGCCGGCAGGAGGGGTCCTTCTCTGCAGGAGATAATAATCTTCCACCCGGCTCATGTATTCCGTAGCGCGCTGAACATCGCCCGTAGCCGCGTAGAGACTTGCTTCCCCCTGCACGAAATCGATGTCCGCCTCGAGTTCGCGGCGCACGTCGGGAGGAATCTGGGCCATCTGCCGCAAGGCCTCGTCGGTGCGATGGTCGGCGAGCAAGGCAAAGACCAGGCCCTTCCAGGCATCGGCATCGAGAGAGTTGCCGGTACTTCGGAAGCTCAGGATGGGTGAATCCTCCGCCGGACCAAGAGACAGAACCTGCGTGAGCCGTCCCCGAAAAACGGAGACAGAAGGCTCCAGCAGATTCGCGCTACCTCCCACTGGTTCAGCCGGCCGCGGTGCATGAACGTTCCGGTCCGCCGCGGGCACGTGCATGGTGCCCATGTAGTTGGTCTTGCCCGCCGGCCTTTTGGTTCTCGACGAGGAGTGAGATGTTTTACCTGCAGACAACGCAGCGACTTGAGGCTCGGTGATGTCGGTGCGGTCGTCGAACTGCAAACCGGGCCCCTGCGCCATGGGCGGGTTGGTCCCCGCAGAGTTCATATCTGGCGAGTTGGACGGCGGATTCTCCGTCGACGAAGGGTTGGCCCACTGGTTCTGCGGCTGCGCCGGTTGCGGCTGGCTCAGGTCCACCGGAGCGCGGCCGCTGTAGGGATCTGCGCCATAGGCGGGCAGAGGAGGCAGCTTGGTGGTCCTTTGAAATGGCTCGTAGTTGGGATCGAGCAGGTGCTGCAGGTCCGCGGCCGTCACAGCGCGGCGAGCCCTCTGGTCCTGATCGGGATAGACCAGCGTGTGCGCCAGACGGTCGGCGGGCGATGCCTGAGGCATGGCGGCAATCGATGCTTTCCAGTAATCGACGGCGCGCTGATTGTCGCCGCGCGCCTGTTCGAAGCGTGCGGCCAGAGAAAGAACCGCGGGATTGCGCGGGTAGCGATCCAGAGCCTGACGCAGCCAGATCTCGGCCTGTGCCTTATCATTGGCCGATAACGCAGCCCCGATGGCTCCCTGAAAATCCCCCGCCGACGCATCCTGCATGGGAATGGTCTTGAAGAGGGCCAGCGATTCCTTGGCGCGGCCTACCTTGATGTAGCCTCCGGCAACCGCCTTGCGCACGGTCAGATTGTCGGGAAAGGCCTGCGCCGCGGCGTCCAGAATGTCCACCGCGCGCTGCACATTGCCGTTGTCCATTGCGGCTCCGGCGCGGCGCACGCTCCAGTTGGCCCAGATGGATTGAACCGCCTCGCGCTGCGTTGCAGTCAGATCCTGACGGCCCCCGATACGCATCAGGGCCGGGTAGAGCGAGCGGTCATTGCCGGTATTGAAGAGCAGCCAGGCATTTTGAATGTCGATATTCGCGGGCGGCTGGCTCTTGAGGTCGCGATAATGCACCAGCACGCGATTCATGTACTGGGTGGCGTGCGCAATGTCGCCGGTGGCGGCGTAGAGGCTCGCCTCGCCCTGCACAAACTCGATGTCCGATTCCAGTTCCTTGCGCACCGCGGGCGGAATCAAGGCGATTTCTTCAATCGCCTCGGTGTTGCGGTTGGTGGCTTGCAGGCTGGCGATCAGCCCCTTCCAGGCGTCGGTCCGGTCAGGATGCGCCAACAGAACCTGCTTGTAGATGGCATAGGCCTGCGCGGTGTTGTTGCGCTGCAGATAAATGGCGGCCAACTGCAACTGCAGCGGAATGGCGGGCTGTCCGCCGGCTGCAATCTGCAGTTTCGCCGAGCGCTCCAGCAGCCCTTGGGCGATCTCGAACTGGTTGGCCTGCTGATAAATGGCCCCCAACATCGATAGGAAGCCGGGATCGGCAAGCGCGGAGTCATAGGTGGCCGGCGGCATCTTCTCCACGTCGGCGATGGCCTGGCTGTCCTGTAGCAGTTCGTGATGTGCGCTCACCAGGCCCATCCAGGCCGGGAGGCTGCCCGCGTCTTCGTTCAGAATCTGCGTGTACATCTCCGCAGCCTGCTGGAAGCGCTTGGCCTCCATCAGCACGCCGGCATACTGCAACCGTGTATCCGCCTTCAGGCTTGTCCCATTGTCGGGATAGGGCAACGACAAGGCCTGGGAAAGCGCACGCTGCGCGTCGGCGGGGCGATTCTCAGCGTGATAGATAGTGGCCAGAGTGCGCAGGTACTCGGGATCTTTGGCCAGCGAAGCCCTCACCGGCGCCGGAAAGCGCGCCGTCAGGTCCAGGGCCTTGCGATTCTGCCCGTCGCGCGCAAAGGCCAGGAAGAGGCCGCGCCACGCGGTTGCGGAGCCGGGCTGAACCTTGACCAGTTCGTCATAAACGCCGGCGGCCGCGGTGTATTGCGCCTGCTTGACGTAAAGGCCGGCCAGACCGTTCAGAGCTTCAGGGCTGCGCGGGCGCATCGCGAGCGCAGCTTTGTACTTTGCCGCGGCCACATCGAACTGGGTTTCGTCAAAGGCCTGCGAAGCCTCTCCCATGATGTACCAGAAACGCGAGGTCGCCAGGGCGTCCTCAACAGCACGGTCCTTGTAGCCATTCTGCAAAGCCTGCGTGAGATAGCTGATGGCGCCGCCGAAGTTGCTCTGCTGCATGCGTAGAAAGCCCAGTCCCGCCGCAGCCCGTCCGTTGTTCGGTTCCTGTTCGAGAATGGCGCTGAAGCGCGTCTGCGCCTCTCCCAGCTTGTGCGCGTTGAGAGCCGCAAAGGCCGCCTTCTCCGCCGGAGTGCGCGCGATGCCGGAGTTCATCTTGGCCAGCTTGGATTCGTTTTCCTTCAGGTGGCCGGCAAGTTCTGTGTCCTGCGGGTGGTCCTTGAGATACCCACGCAATTCGGCCGCCGAGGAGGGATTGGCCGCATCCCAGATCAACGCCTGGCGCAAGGCCGTCTGGGCGTTGGGTTCCTTGGGATGCTGCTCAAGAATATGAATGCCTTCGGCCCGCGTCTTTGCGGAATAGGTAAGCATGGTGGCCAGTTCCACAACAAACCGCGTATCGGCGGGATTGCGCTGAGCCAGAACGCGCATCGCGGCAATCGCCGCTTCCTTGCCGTTGGCGGTACCGTAGAGGGTTTGATAGTAAGCCAGCGCGATGTCCCCGTCCGGCGGACGGTCGCCATAGAGATCGCGATAGATGCGCATCGCCTCTTCCGGCTTGCCCTGGCGCGCCAGTTCCCCGGCCTGACGCAGCCGGTCGCCCTGCGTTCGGTTGCTGTTGAGGGATCCTATCTTGGCGATGTTGGGATCGTTGGGATTGACGCGCCGCAAGCGTTCGAGCGCGGCGCTGGACTGATCCGCGGAACCGATGAGCTTCAAGTCCTTGGCCAATCCGGCAAGAGCTTCCGCGTTATTGGGGTCCGACAATAGAATTTGCTGCCAGGACTGGATGGCCATGTCCGGCCGCCCGCGCGTCTCCAGGGCGTGCGCCTTGTCGACCAAAAGCCGGCGCGTGTCTGCGGGCGAGGCGGCGGATGGCCTCTTCTGCGCTGTGCCAACCTGCAGCACCAGCAACAGACAGGCCACAACCATCCAGTTCCTCTTCCACGTCCTCAAGTCAACCCTCATGTGCGAGCCCATTCCACTTTCAATTCTCCGCCCGATCCAAACCGGAATCGATCATCCAGAAAGCCGGTTGCAAACAGCGCAAGATTTTGATCGTAATATGCCAGGTCTTTCCCGTACAAACCTGAAGCCGCATCCTTTTGCGCGCTCAATCGAATGGTTTGCCGCGCGCCCGGCTTTTCAAGGTTCGGAAAGGCCCTCAAATAAGGCAGGACCGCCGCCGAAAACCCTACAGGTCCATCTTGCTCCAATGGAAGGCCTTGCTCACTTATCTTTTCGGGGGGGGCATCATGATTGGCAAGGTACGCGCTCATGGCCGGGACGGCGTTCAGAATCTCCGCCCGCGTCTTGCCACTGCCATCCATCATGCCGGCCCAGAGGTAAACACGGATGGCGTCATAACTGCCCACAGGCGCTGGTGCATTTGGCCCTGCGTGCGCAACCGCTGGATAGAAGCCATCGCCGGGTACATATTCCACCCAATCCATGGCAAATCCACGTCGGGCGCTCTGCTGGAGGAAGCGGGGAATGCGAAGTGCAATGCCCTGCCAGGGACCGGATGGATCCACGGCGGCCAGGCGCTCGAAGATGAAGAGGGGCACATAACTTGGATTCAGCGTCCAGGAGTGGAGGGTCGGCGTGCGATCGTGTTGAAAGCCGGCCGGTCCCGGCAAGAGCATGGGACCGAAGCCCGGCAGATTGGCCACTTCGCTCGTGGCGATCAGGCCCATCATCTGGCGGCCCAGCTTCGAGTAGGCGGGCTGATTCCACAGGCGGCCGGCTTCGATCAGCGTGTACGCCATCCACACATCGGCATCCGAAGCTGGGTTGGGGTCCAGCGCCTTCCATTGGCCGTCCTTGTCCTTGCCCCACAGCCAGGCGGGGAGGTGCGTACTCAGGTCGCCGCCCGCCAGATTGGCCTGCGTCCAGGAGAGCACGCGATCAAAATGCGTGCGGTCATTCGCGGCCAGTGCGAAGAAGAGAGCGTAGGCCTGCCCTTCCGAAGTCGTGCGGCTCCCTCCCTGGGGATCGATGACCCGGCCCTGCGCGTCGATGAAGCGCGCGGCATAGGAATCCCATAGAGTCCACGGACCCTGCTTGCATCCACCCACCGCGCTCAACAGCGGCAAGGCCAAGAGAATCGCCAAATGCTTCCGCAGCCCAAATAACCGAAGACCCATGGTTACAGCTCTCCCATAAAACCCGAGCAGCCTCTCAAACACGTCGTGTGCGACCATCGGCCCGGCTCAAGTCTCCAGCGGCCCGAGGTGGATGGCTCACCGGAGCAAGCTAGTCCTCCGTCATCTTCAGGCGGGTTCTGGCTCTCGAGCGCAGCCATTGCCGCGTCCAGATAGCCAGTAGGAACGACAGCAGCATGACCACCACCGCCGCCAGCCAGGGAACCTCCATAAACCACAGCGTCATCCGCGTCCACCAGGGCAGCACTCCCACATGGTAGACCTCGGAGCCAATCCGGAAAGACTGGAATCCGGTCCCATGCAGCACCGATACCGAACCAGAAATGTCGCTGGACTGTTGCACCTTCAAGTAAGTCGCCATGAAGGGCTCAAAGCTGCTGGCATCTTTCAGATGGATCGCCACTACGCTGCGGCTTCCGCCCGGATCGTAGGGAGACTGAACTCCTTCGATCACCGCATCCGGAGTTCCTCCGGCAGTCAGGTCGCCCGACTCGGTGTGTTCGTCGGAGTGCAGCTTCCACCAGGCGTGGTGCAGCGGCGCAAAGAAGCCTTGCGTGTCGCGCACCTGAATCTGACCGCTGCGCAGGGCGACAGGCAGGTTGTTGTTCAGCTTGTCGAAAGCCGGCTGATCGTCTCCTGTTCCCAGAACCAGAAAGTCGGTCTTCGCACCGGCCTGCATGGCATCCGCACCCGCCACGGTGACCCGCAGTACAGGGAATCCGGTCTGCCGGCCAAAGTGCCCCATGAGGGTGACGAAGGCTTCAATCTCCTGCTCGGTGGGCGAGGGCGGCAGCACCACCGTTGTCTCGCTCAGGTCGGCGTAGCGCGTGAACGGGAAACCGGCGTTGGCGAAGGTCTCCAGGTTGGGCAGCGGGGCGTAGTGCGGGTAGCCGCGCAGGTCAAGATAGCTGTCGCGCAAAATCGCGCCCTGCATGTTGATGGGCGTTGTATCCTGACAGCCGCCCTTCTTGAGCAACTGAAAGGTGAAGTCGAAGGAAAGCGAATTGGAAAATGGGCGCAAATTGACCACCGGCACAGGCACGTCGGTCTGCATCCGGCGCGATGCTTCCTGCCCTGGGACCAGAGGAACCGAACCGAGAAAGGCGTTGTTGACCCGCACTTGCATGCTCGAAATGGGACCGATCGGCACGGAGTTGTAGCGGTATGCCAGCCGCAGCACGGCATTGGGCCGTTCCGAGTAGAAGATGTCCGGCGGAATCCGGAAATAGACATTGAGTGGAGACGAACCGTCGCCCTGCAGCTGGTCCGCCGTGGCGTAGTCCCACAGCGCAATCGTCTGATCGGTACGCGCCCAGCGCGGCGCCCCATCGGGCTGCTGCTTATCCGGCAGCTTGAGGCTGTCGATCGTCGTCTGCGCGCCCGCGAGCATGTCGCTATGCAGCGCCACAGCCTGGGCTGCGCGCAACAATTGGTCGGAGTCGGCGCCTGCGATCACCAATATTTTGCTGTAGGGATCGTTGGGATTGTTGCGCATGGCAACTGTCGGCGAACTGATCCCGGTTAGATTGAGCCCCTCCGGCAAATTCGACGAGCTGTCCGAGATCACAATCGCATTGCCCATCGGAATCTGTCCGATGCGCACCGGAAAGCGCACCGGACGGTTCTCTGAGATCATGCCGAAGTAACTGGTAACCACACCCGCCGCCTGAATTGCCCGTAACGAGGGCGCAGAAGCAAAAACCACGGGAATGCTCAGCGGCTGAATCACGGCCGGGTCGAGAAACGGCATCGGCAACTGCTTCAGATCGTCGGCCAAAGGCAGCAGGTCGCCCTGAATGTCGAGATAGGTATTGCGATGGACGCGCGACCAGAGCGTGGTGTTGGAAGGGTCCTCGCAAACCATGGTGTAGTGGCCGATGAATTGAATGGTCAGCGCGTTGTTGTGCACCAGCAGTTCCGACGGGATGGTGAACTCCGCTTCGGCTTCCTGGCTGGAAGAACCGCCCACCTGGCCCGGCGTCGGCTGCACCGTCGCAAACAGCGTCCCGTTCATGATCAGCTTGATGTGGCTCAGCTGCGGCAGCAGGCTGGGTGAAAAAGCATAGTAGAGGTGAATCTTCGCAGTCCGGGCAACGTGCGTCTGCGGCAGCGTGAAGTAGATGCTGTGGCTGGAGTCGATGCCGTGCAACTCAATCTGCGGCGAGCCCGCATCGTTCAGGCTGAAGGCATCGCGGAATTGGCCCGGCGGGGGCGCTGGCAGCGCCGGGGCCGAGGCAGCGCCGGAGATCGAAAGACCAGGATTCAACTGAGCTTGCCCCTGCGCCTGGACTGGCGTCGGAGCCTGCCCGAGCAGCGTCTGCGCCGCGCCCGTCAGAAGCACAGCCATCGCCACCAGAAGCGTGGAACGAACGGCGGCAAGAGAGCTTGCCTTCTTCCGCTTATCCTTGCTGGTGAACAGGCTTTGGAAGGTGGATGCCAAACCGTGCATGGAAATCTGGAAGATGCGGCCCAGGCTGCGCAATACGTCGTCGCTTTCGCGAGATTCGCCCCAGCCCAGCCACGAATCCGCTCGTGAATAGAGAACCATGGTCAATACTTCCTGTTCGGCAATGGTTAAGTCCTCAAATTGCACCCGCATCACCGGTCCCTCTGTGGAGACCACTGTAGCGGGCAGATCGGTCGCCACCGACGGCAGCGGAAACACCAAACGCACCGCCGATAGTGGAATGGCCTGCACCGATTCGCCAAAGCGAATACTGCTGCCGCCCGAGGACATGTCGATGGTCTCTCCCGCGATCAGCCGGCCATCTGGAAGCTTGGCCATCACCGGAGTCACAATGTTGATGCGGACGGCCGTCCGCAACTGCTTCATCTCCCGCGCCACCGCAGTGCACACGCCGAGAATCACGACGTTGAAACAGCACCAGATCACATTCATGATCACCGTGCCCGGACGGTCGCGATCCCATATGAAGAAGCGCGGAATGGCGATCAGCAGCCCGACCAGATTAAAGACCAGCAGAACCAGAAACGGCTGCGCAATCTTGGTGTCGAAGAAGGTCCGCTTCACTACGCCGCCCTTGGCCGTCACGTTGAACTTGCCCAGCTTGGGGTTGATGAGCGCCATCATGGTGGGCAGCAGAATGTAGGGCGAAAGCACCGTCTCGTAGATTTCATTCCAGAATGAGTGCCGGTGCTCGCCCTGAATCCGCGAGTTGGTCACGTTCGAGAGGGTCAGGTGAGGCAGCGCATAGGCCAGAATCGCCGCCCAGTAGCCGGGCACGTTGGTGTGCGACAAAATCAGGTAGATCAGGGGTGCCGAAAGGAAGATCAGCCGCGGCACCGCATAGAGAAAATGCATCATCGCGTTGAAGTAGCACAACCGCTGGGGGAATTTCAGCCCCGGCGCAAAGAGAGGATTGTCGGTGCGCATGATCTGGATCATGCCGCGCGCCCAGCGAATGCGCTGGCCTACATGGGCCGAAAGCCGCTCGGTGGCCAGCCCGGCCGCCTGGGGAATGTTGATGTACGCCGAGTTCCAGCCGTGGATCTGCATGCGTAGCGAGGTGTGCGCATCCTCGGTGACGGTCTCGATGGCGATGCCGCCGATCTCGTCCAAAGCGCTGCGGCGCAACACGGCGCAGGAGCCGCAGAAGAACGTCGCATTCCAGAAATCGTTGCCGTCCTGCACAATGCCATAGAACAGCTCACCCTCGTTGGGAATCACGCGGAACTGTCCCAGGTTGCGCTCGAACGGGTCGGGCGAATAGAAGTGGTGGGGCGTCTGCAGCACGCCCAGCTTGCGATCGCGCAGGAACCAGCCCATGGTCATTTGCAAAAAGCTGCGCGTGGGCACGTGGTCGCAATCGAAGATGGCAACGTACGGCGAATCCATGCTCTTCAGAGCGGTGTTGATGTTGCCTGCCTTGGCGTGCTTGTTGTCGGGGCGGATCTTGTAGCCCAGACCGGCCTCGAAGGCGAACTGTTCGAACTCCTTGCGCCGCCCGTCGTCCAGAATGTAGACGTGCAGCTTCTCCGCGGGCCAATCCATGTTGAGCGCGCCCAGCGCGGTGTAGCGCACCACATCCAGCGGCTCGTTATAGGTGGGAATCAGCACGTCGACGTGCGGCCATTGCTCCTCGTCTTCGGGCAGCGCCACCGGCGCCCGGCGCAGCGGCCAAATGGTCTGGAAATATCCCAGGAAGAGAATGAAGAAGGAGTAGAGCTCGGCCAGGATCAGGCTCATGATGAAGAACGCGTCCAGCGCCCCCCAGTGGTTGCCCGGATCCTGAAAGAAGCGTCCCGTCTGCAACACGCGCCAATAGCCATAGCGGAAGGTGCAGAACATCGACATCACCATCAGGGTAAGCGTCACCAGATAGGAGTCCGAGCTGCGCGCCAGAGCCAGCGCCATCAGCAGCGTGAGCAACCCCAGAACCGCCTGCTGCGGCCAGCTGAGCGGAAGTGCGGCCAGAAAGTAGAAGACCAACCCCGCGGCAAGCAGGAAGATCAAGCGGAAGAATTTGGTAAAGATGTTCTCGCCCGCTCCAATATCCTGCCAAAGGCCCGTTGCCGTCATCGTTCACTCCATCGCACGCCGCGGAACCCGGAACTCCCGGGTGCAGCCAAATTCTTTACCCACCCTGCGAGACTACCGAAATCTTCCGATACGGTCGAGTCGGGAGCGTAATCCATCACCGTCATGCCCTCCGCCAGCGCCTCGCTCACAGCCGGTGTGCGGCGCAAAGCGAACGGCAATAGCCGATCGCCCAACTGCTCCCGCAGAACCTCCCGCACATCCAGGTGCAGGGGCAGAGACGGATCGAACTGGTTCAGTACATAGTAGGGCATCACCTGCTGGCCAGCCGCGTTCGAACTGCGCTGGAAAAAGGCATCTATGGAGCCCACGCTGACCACGGAATTCATGTCCGCAATTACCGGAACCAGGATGGTCGGCGACATCCGCAAAACCCGCCGTGTGGTTGCGCCGGAAGCCGTAGCCAGATCGACGATCACCCGGTTCGCCCCGCGTGCATGTCCGGTAATCTCCTGGGAAAGAACCTCGGGACCGGCCGACTCCGGGCCCAGGGCTTCGGTGTCGAGGGTCACCATCTGGATGGGAGCGTCGCCGTTGGTGCTGGGAGGAGTGAAGGTCCTCAATACGCCCGGCCGCTGATCGCGAGCGCCAAAATAGAAGGGCAGAAGGCCATAGGCCGCGGTATCCACCAGCAAAACCCGCTCGCCGCGTGCCGAGAGTGCCCTCCCCAGGGTGGCGACCAGGCTCGTCTTGCCCACTCCGCCCGCCAGGGAAAAGACCGCCAGAACAGGGGGGCGCGCTACCACCGGAGACGAAACGACTTCAGTCGGCGCGTGGGTCTTGTCAAAAACCCCGTTCAGCGCGAACCAACGGGAGGTCAGACGATCCCGCGATCCCTGGATCGTATCCTCGGGGGCCGGAGGAAGCGGCTGGCTGGCCAGATCCGAACGGTCTGAGACCAACCACGCTGGTCGGCCCATATCCTCGCGTCGCTCGGCCGGCGGCCACTGAGTGCTCGCCCGCAGATAACTCTCTTCGCGTATCGCGGCAAACTGCGGAGCCGGCGCAACGGTGCGATAAACCTGCTCGGATGCGCGGGAGGTGTATTCAGCCTGCTGCGGCGGCGCAACAGAATACGCTCCCTGCAGGGAGGGCTCAAAATGGGAGCCGCCCATCGGAGAAAAACGCGCCGGGCGCGGTTGCTCCCACACCGGGGGTTGCACGGCCTGCTGCCTTTTCAACTGCGCAGACTGCTCGGCTGCCTGTTCGGCTGCCTGTTGCTTCGCAAGCCTCTCCGCATCCCGCGCTGCTTTCTCTGCCTCTGCGGCCGCTCGCCTTGCCTCTGCCGCGCGCGCAGCCTCGACAGCCTTTTTGGCCTCTTCCTCTTCGCTGCCATGCTGGCGCTGCGCTTCGATCGCTTCTTCCACGCGCAACCGCGCTTTCTCGCGCGTTTGTGCGCGTGAAGCTGAAAAATCACGATATTTGGCGCCATGCAGATTGGCCCAGGAATAAAGGGTTGCTACATCTTCGGGAGTTTCATTTTGGTCGACCAGCGCCTTGCGATCCGTCATCTTCCCCCCACACCTTCCGACGCCTTGCTCCTCGGCTTCAGCTTCCGATGCCTACGATTCGGCGCTCACAGGCCGAAAGCCGGGCATCGCACACTCGTCCGACAGGTGTCCTTACCAGGAATCGTAGCCGCAATGGTATTGACAAAACAATAACACTTGCAAGGTTACCTTCCTACCACTTTCTTGTCATACAGCGCTCGTGCCTTTCAGGGTTCCTTGCCTGGCAGACCCCGTTTCGTTGGTTCAACTTCGCGTTTTCCCGTTCCAACTACGGCCCGAGACGTTCAAATGGAGCGAGAGTTTAGAATTGCTTTCGTGGCTCCCCGAGTCCCCCGCCCGGCAAAGAATCTCTCTCTGTGATAATTTGAATGAAGCGGCCTTGAACGAGCTCGTAGCTCAGTTGGTAGAGCAACGCCCTTTTAAGGCGTGGGTCCTGGGTTCGAGCCCCAGCGAGCTCACCACTCAAAAATGAACGGCTTATTTAATTCAGAGTGGACCTCCAAGAACGCCGCTGCAATCCGAAAGTGATAGAAGAAATCTCCATATCCCTCGTCTTCCGTTTCACTTTTCGTTGTTGGCCAACCGATTTGTATATTTCGGCAATGCGGACTGGAAAATTCAAACTTATTGCAGGCGAAATGCTCACTCTCTACGCTCAGCTTCCTGATGAAGCGCAAAAGAAGAGACTCAGTTCCCTTCCCGTTGATCCGTTCGCAATGGATTTCATCGTCTGAGAGCTGTCATCGTGAACCGCTCGACTCGCCACGACGAGTCACAGCTGGGGAGAACCGCCGCCAACTCGCGTTTTCCGCGAAGTGCGAGCTAACTTGCTGATTCTGTTTGTACAATTCTTCATTCAATATCTTGGTTCATCGGGAGCGAAGTTGATCGTCCAAGATGGCCGGTCTGCGCAGTAGCGCGCTTGTGCGGAAAATCTTGATGAATTGCCACACAATTCTGGGATATAGTGTAGGCCTATCCGAGAGGTCCCCCTTGAAAAGACAATCTAGTTTCTCATCTGTCTTTCTTGGCCTCGCACTCGCGGTCGGGTTTTCAAACGCCGCGCAGGCTGTTGCAGTAACGCCTTCACCCACCTCCACCGAATTGACAATCTCACCGTCGAGTCCAGTCGCTCTGGGAACCCTTGTGACTCTAACGGCTTCTGTCACATCTTCAGGGCAGTCCGTTTCGCCGGGCCTAGTGCTGTTTTGTAACGCTGCGGCCGCATACTGCGGAGACCTCAACATACTTGGTCAAGCACAATTGACGGCGAATGGAACGGCTTCGCTCAATTTGATTCTCCCAGTTGGGCCGCATCAGATTCGCGCCCAATTCCATGGCACCAAGTCCTACGCTGCCAGTTCCTCGCCGACGGAGAAACTGATTGTCAGTGGACAGAATCCAACCACGACCGAGATAAGCTCCGTTCAAAGCTTGGGAAGCTACGCGCTGACGGGTACCGTGACCGGATTTGGGGCACCTTCCCTGACAGGCGCGATCGCATTCAAAGACGGCGCCAATCACAAACTTCCGCTCGCGACTGTGTCTGTGGGCTCGCCCGCTTTGGTGTTTACCCCCTTAACCACGTCCACCGATTCGGACACAAACCCCTTCCCCGGCGCTGTGGGCGACTTCAACCGCGATGGCAAGCTCGACCAGATTGTTTCTGAGTATTACAACAGCAAGGTATTCGTTCTACTCGGCAATGGCGACGGGACATTTGTCGAAGGACCCAGCATTCCTGTTGGCTCGTATCCGGATGTGATTGCGATCGGAGATTTCAACAACGACGACATACTCGACTTCGTGGTAGGGTGCCTCGCAGACGGCACCGTGTCGGTCTTTCTCGGCAACGGAGATGGGACTTTCTCAGCGGGGACGTCACTCTCGGTTGGTCAGAATCCCTATTACATTTCAGTCGGCGACATCAACAATGATGGCAACGCCGACCTCGTTATAAGTTCAGATTCGGGAACGGGGATCTGGTTTGGGGATGGCAAGGGTGGCTTCACGCTTTCTGCCCAGCCAATGCTGCCGGGAGCCGGCACTGGTATCAGTGTCGCGGATTTGAACGGAGACGGTATAGCCGACTTGCTGTATTCGTTTAACGTGTATTTGGGACTAGGCGATGGTAACTTCGATGGCCCTCATCCCCTCGCCATCGACTGCTACGGAGGATGTGCCACCACGGTGGTGGCGGACTTCAATGGCGACGGTAAACCCGATGTTGTTGTCGGTGACAGCGGCGAATATGACTCTGGGGGACCGGGCAACGTGAGTCTGCTGCCTGGCAATGGAGACGGCACCTTTGGTCCTCTCACCGTAGTCGGTCAATGCGATGGCCCCTCTTTTCTTCTGGGCGACTTAAACGGGGACGGCAAGCTCGATATCCTCATGAACGACGGGTGGGGATACGCAATCTTCTTTTTTGGCAATGGAGATGGTACATTCACATGGGATTATCCATTTATTCCATTTCTGCCAACGACTTACGCCATATTCTCTGTTGGAGATTTCAACGGGGACGGCATTACCGATCTTACCGTCAGCGATCCGACGGTAGTTGGACTTGCTAAATGGCAAGCCTCCGTTGTCGCGAGCGGGGTGACTGTGGATGGAAGCCCTGGAATCCATAACGTATTTGCGAACTATGAGGGAGACGCGGCCCACGCCGCCAGCGTGTCCAGCCAAGTTGGACTCCAAGGACCGAAGCTTGCAACTGCGGTCACCCTTGACGCATCACCTACCCCTCTCGCTCCCGGCCAGAAGATGCGTTTGGTAGCCACGGTCACTCCGTCCGTTGTGGGCAACGACAAAGCGACCGGCACTATTACATTCTCAGACGGACCGAAGGTGCTGATGATTCATCAGATCGCCGATGGAAGAACGGTCTATTACACTTCGACCCTCCCTATCGGGAGCAATATCAGCCTCACCGCGTACTATAGCGGGGACACCCGATTCGATTCGAGCGTATCTCTCCCCGTACAATTGACAACCCGCGGTACTTTGCGACCGATTTCGACCATTGGACTGAGCGTCTCACCTTCGCAGCAAGTCGCACAGGGAGATGTTGTCACGCTTTCAGCCAAAGTGCTCGATGCGGGAAAGCCTCTACCCATTGGACTTGTGATCTTTTATGGCACTACGTCCGCTCATGCGGGCAAGACGATCCTGGGTCAGGCCCAACTTACCCCCGCGGGCGTGGCCACGATCAAGTTCAGGCCTCCACTTGGATCGCTTGGGATTCAAGCGATTTATCAGGGCACGAATGTTCATGCGGGCTGCGAATCGACCTTGCAGAACCTGACGGTAAAGGGAAGATACCACACAAGCACTGCCATTTCCGTCGACCCACTCACCTACTCCGCAACGGTGACGGCCTACGGACCTCTGGCTGCGAGTGGCGATGTCTCTTTCATCGATGCGACAGACTCGAATCTCGTCTTCGCGACTGCGCCTCTGAGCCTCTCAAACACGCAATTGGGGCTTTCGCGGCCCACTTTACCGAATGTCGGCGCGGGCCAGTTGGCGGTGGCGGTGGCTGATTTCAACGGCGATGGCATCCTCGACGCAGCCACCATTACGCAGTCAAAAGAGTTGTTGATTTTGCTCGGAAGTCCCGACGGTACTTTTACTCAGGGGTTCACTGCCAATCTCAACGGCACCAGCAGCTCGATCGCAGTTGCGGACTTTAACATGGACGGCATTCCAGATCTCGTGGCGTTGACATCGTATTCACGAGGACCAGTCGCAGTTTTCCTGGGCAGAGGCGATGGAACCTTCATCAACCAACCCATGCCGACCCTTGGAATTGGCCAGTTATCGGTGGTTACGGGCGATTTCAACGGAGATGGTATCCCGGATCTGGTGACGACAAATAACGACGGCTCCGCAACGGTTCTGCTTGGCAACGGCGACGGAACATTTTACGCTGCTGCATCACCCCGCCTGGGAGCGGCGCCTACGGGCGCAGCGGTGGTAGCCGATTTCAACGGGGACGGCATTCCGGATGTTGTTACTGCCGTCCAAAGTTCTTCAAACAGCGTTACCGTTCTGTTGGGCAATGGAGATGGGACGTTTGTCGCCAAACGCCTACCCGTGTCGTTGACTGGCACTCCCGACACAGTGGCCGAAGCAGATTTCAACGGAGATGGGATTCCGGACATACTCCTGACAGGGTCCAACAGCTACTTCAGTTCCCCCGGCGATATACAGATGCTCTTGGGGAACGGCAATGGGACATTCACGCCCTGGACATTGACATCGTCTTCTGTGCCTGCCGCAACCTACTCCGCTGTGACAACCGATCTAAATGCCGATGGGATACCCGACCTGGTTCTGGCAGGCTATTACAACCAGGTAAGTATCCTGCTCGGCAAAGGCAACGGAAGCTTTGCGACAGGACTCATTGAGCATATCTCAGGAGGAGGATACCTTACCGGCGGAGTGGCGATCGGAGATTTCAACGGCAACGGAATGCCAGACATCCTTGCGGCGATCGGCGGGAGGAACACCATGACCGAGTGGTCTTCGTACGTCGAGCAAACATCCCAGGCAAAAGTTACAGACGTTACCCTGCCGGGCAGTGGCACCCAGCAGGTGTATGCCCGCTACCCTGGCGATACGACGCACATCGGTAGCTATTCAGAAACCGCTCCTGCAACCGCAACATCTGCCGCACATCAATCGCAGTGAAGGCGCAAAGCGTCACTTAGTCGAAAAGGGCTGAGGCGCCGCTCGAAAACTCAAAAGGCGGGCTGGGCCGGGCAACGACCCAGCCCCCTTTCGACACGGATCTCAGACTCTCGGCCAGAAATGCTCTTCGGAGCAATCCCGCTTCCGCGAAGTGCTGGCTAACTTACTGATTCTGTTTGTACAATTCTTCATTCAATATCTTGGTTCATCGGGAGCGAAGTTGATCGTCCAAGATGGCCGGTCTGCGCAGTAGCGCGGTTGTGCGGATAATTTTAATGAATTGCCGCACACTTTTGAGGTACATTTTAGGCCTATTCGAGAGGTCCCCCCTTGAAAAGACAATCATGCTTCTCCTTTGTCTTTCTTGGCCTCGCACTCGCGGTCGGGTTTTCAAACGCCGCGCAGGCTGTTGCAGTAACGCCTTCACCCACCTCCACCGAATTGACAATCTCACCGTCGAG
>Ga0224530_1000387_pt1 | contig 30009 bp, 23 predicted proteins | sample CBST75metaG_FD_179873 | JGI IMG/M metagenome (GOLD analysis project Ga0224530, IMG submission 179873) | Peat soil microbial communities from Stordalen Mire, Sweden - C.B.S.T75 | ecosystem: Environmental > Terrestrial > Soil > Wetlands > Peat | place: Sweden: Norrbotten County, Stordalen Mire...
GTCATTAGAGACGCTCCAGTGTCAGGACGAGCGCAGGGCAATGCGGCTGCATTCCTCTCCGCATAGGTTCACCTGTCACAAGAGTAAACGAAAGTGATGGGTAGCGGAACTTGCGCTGCAATAAATATCGTGTCACGATGTATATATGGAAATTCGAGATGTGCCTGCCGGTCCTGACCCGCTGCTGAGAACCTTGGCGGAATTTCGCTTTGAACTGCGCTGTTTTTTGCACTTCAGTGAGCGCGCGGCTCTGGAAGCTGGACTGCATCCACAGCAACACCAACTTCTCTTGCAGGTGGCCGGGGTTCTTGAGGGTACGGCCGTGACGATTGCGTATGTGGCCGAGCGACTGGGCCTGAAGCACAACAGCGCGGTTGAGCTTGTCGATCGCTCCGAGCGCGAAGGCCTGCTGGCGCGCACCGTGGACGCAGCCGACAAACGCCGGGCGATCTTACGGCTTACGCGTAAAGGCAAACGGATACTTGGCCGGCTCGCAGGCGATCATGCGCGTGAGTTGAACGAGTTGGGGCCACGACTGGCAAAGACGTTGAAGAACATTAGCAGGTATTCACACGAGGCGGCTCAGATGGAGCCACAATGAGGTCACGACCATCCGCATTGCGCGACTTCACCGTCGATCGCCGAGTATGGCTGTTGACAGGCGTGGCGCTGTTGATCGGTGCAGGTTCAGCGGCACTGGCTGTGCTCTTGCTGCGGGCCATTGCGTTCGCAACCAACGCCTTCTACTACCATAGGCTGAGCTTGGCGATGGTAGGACCTGCCGGGTCGCCTCTGTCGCCATGGATCATGCCGCTTGTTCCTGTGGTTGGTGGATTGCTAGTAGGGATCATAGCGCACTTTGGATCGGACAAGATCCGCGGGCACGGAATTCCAGAGGCGATTGAGGCGATCCTGCTGCGCGGCGCGCGGGTTGACCCCAAGGTTGCCGTACTCAAGCCGCTTTCTGCAGCTATTGCCATTGGCTCGGGTGGTCCGTTTGGTGCTGAAGGTCCAATCATTATGACAGGTGGGGCGTTCGGCTCACTGGTCGCGCAGTGGCTCAAGCTGACGGATGCCGAACGGACGACGCTGCTAGTGGCAGGCGCGGCTGCCGGTATGTCGGCAACCTTTGCGGCGCCAATGGCTGCGATCCTGCTGGCAGTCGAGTTGCTGCTCTTCGAGTGGCGGCCGCGTTCACTGGTCCCGGTTGCAGCGGCCAGTGTAATAGCAGGTGTGTTGCGCATCAGTTGGCTCGGTGCAGGACCGCTCTTCCCTGTTGAACTACACTCAGACCTTCCCTTGAAGATGGCAATGCTTGTGGCGGCTCCACTGGGAATGCTTGTCGGTTTTGCTTCGGCTGGGCTGAGTCGCTTGATGTACGGCTTTGAGGATGGATTCGAGCACTTTTGCGGTCGCTTGAAATTGCACTGGATGTGGTGGCCGGCGATAGGCGGCATCGGCATCGGTGCGGGCGGCTTCTTCTTTCCGCGCGGTTTGGGCGTTGGATACGACAATATCGCGGAGGTGCTTCGTGGCAATGCTCCAGTAGCTCTGCTGCTTGGATTGCTGATTGCCAAATCGCTGATGTGGGCGTTTTCACTGAGTTCAGGAACGTCCGGCGGTGTGTTGGCGCCCTTGTTGATGATTGGCGCGGCAATCGGAGAATCGGTCGCCCAGCTGGCGCATATGCCCGGTGAGACGCAGGCGCTTTGGGCGTTGATGGGGATGGGAGCAATGCTCTCGGGCGCGCTGGGCGTGCCTCTGACAGCGATTCTTTTCTCTGTTGAACTTACCCACGCTCTTCCGGCGCTGCTGCCGCTGACACTTGCGTGTACGGCATCCTACATGGTGACCTCCTTGGTGATGCCGCGGTCAATTCTGACAGAGAAGCTCAGTCGTCGCGGGTACCACCTGTCGCGCGAGTATGGGGTAGATCCGCTAGAGATGGTCAGTGTGGCGGAGGTGATGACGGAGTTTTCCGCTTCAGCCGAAGCCCGGGAGAAGAGTGACCCACTTGAGGTATTGCCCGAGGTCCTTGCTTATACGGATGAAACCTGCCGTGCCGTGGCGGAGGAGATGGCGACTACCGGGGTGATGAGTATGCCGGTGGTGGATCGCGAGAGCGGGCGAGTATGTGGGAGTATCAGCGCGCAGGAGTTGCTGGGCGGACGACGGCGAGCAATCGCGCGGGAGTCGGAACGAAGCATATCCTTTCAAATCTAGTGACAGCGAGATTCCATCATGCAATTCTCCATACAGGATTAGACATCATTCTCTGTGCCGAGACTTTGGATCAGGAACTCCTTCAACGCAACGGCATTGTTGTGCTCAGAATCATGGCTGCTATAGATCAGCGTGACATCGCCGCGACGTGCTGCTTTCAGTATGGGAAGCCACGAAGCAGGGCTTTCTTTGAGTTCGATGAAGTAACGCCGGCGAAACTCATTCCACAGGGCAGGATCGTGATGAAACCATTTCCGCAGATTTACACTAGGGGATGCATCTTTCAACCAAGCGTCGATCGCGAGTGAAGACTTCTTTACTCCTCGGGGCCATAAACGTTCGACAAGGAAACGGGCGCCGTCGGCGCTGTCTGGAGGGTCGTAAACACGCTTGAGTTGAATCATTGCATATTCTCCTCCGAGTACGTACTCATCTGCACATAATGGGGTGTGAAAAAGTGCTGCGCGGACAATTCCTGCCCTGCCGCAAATCCAAAGGCTGTGATATTCACATACTCGTCCTTTTGCAGGACATTGCTCAAGATGCCTTGTTCAGGCAGAGAGATCTCTTTTCCATATACTGCGCAACGCGCCCAGCGTGACGGGCAGGGCGCCGGCGAAGAGGAAGACCATATCCCCCACCATGCGCAGCCATTCCAGCTTGTGGTAGGTGCCGCCCATTATGAATGTCAGGCGGCGCGCGTGCCAATACCCGTTGGCGACGGAATCCCAGAGCTGAATTACTCCTCCGGGGAACAGATCTAGGGTGATCATGAGCGCGAGACCCACATTCAGGCCCCAGAAGCCAAACCGGACGAACTTTTCCGTCTCCTTCCATGTAGCGTCGGATTGCATGGCCCTCAGGCAGAAGACCATCACTGCCAAGGCCAACATCCCAAAGACACCGAACATTGCGGCGTGCGCGTGATTGGCGGTGAGCGACGTGCCCACCTCGAAGTAGGAGACGATCGGCAGGTTGATCAGGAAACCGAAGACCCCTGCGCCGACGAAGTTCCAAACACCCACGGCCATGAGGAAATAGATGGCCCACTTCTGGCTCCAGGCCATGTCCTGGCCGCACTCGGAGCATTTTGCCTTTCTCAGCTTGATGAAATCCCATGCGTCCAGCGTCAGAAGCGTGAGAGGCACAACTTCCAGAGCGGAGAAGCATGATGCCAGGCCCATGTTGAGCGTTCCCTGGCCTGTGAAGTACCAATGGTGGCCTGTGCCGATGATCCCGCCGCTGAGATACAGGATGGCATCCAGGTAGATCAGGCGCGTGGCGGCCCTGGTGCTGACCACGCCCATCTGGTGGAACATGATGGCCACCAGCACCGTCGCAAAGAGTTCAAAGAATCCCTCCACCCAAAGATGGATGATCCAGAAGCGCCAGTTGTCGATGACGGCAAAGTTGGTTTGAGGGCCATAGAAAAGGGCGGGCAGGTAAAAGACAGGGATAGCCACGGCCGTATACAAAAAGAGCGAAGACAGTTCGCGTTTTTCAGGGTTTTTGAAGGTGGGCCGGAGAGCTCGAAACATCAGAAACAGCCAGAAGACAAGGCCAACTGCCAGCAGAATCTGCCAGAACCGCCCCAGGTCCAGATACTCGGAACCCTGGTGACCGAACCAGAACCAGAGCTTCCCCAGCTTATCGTTGATGCCAAGGTACTCGCCAGCCAGGCTGCCGAAGACGACTAACGCCAGAGCCCCGAGGAGTGCGTAGGCGCCGGCCTTCTGATGTTTGGGCTCTTCGCCACCGACCCACGCCGCCAGGAAAAGGCCGCCGCCTACCCAGGACGTTGCAATCCAGAAGATGGCTAGTTGAAGGTGCCAGGTGCGCGCCAGAGTGTAGGGCAGCCAGCGGGCGATGTCGAACCCGTAAAAGGCTCCTGTCTCCACCCGATAGTGAGCGAGCAGGCCGCCCAGGGATGATTGCGCCAGGAACAGGAGAGCCACGACCGCGAAGAACCACCCTGTGGCCCACTGGCTGGGCGTGAGCTTCAGAGCAGGGGAATCATAGTGCATAAAATGGGCGCCAGTGCCATCGCTCTTCCAGCCCAGGTAATCGAATTTGCCAACGACGAAGAGGATCAAGCCCAGCCCTGACAGGAGAGTGATGAGACTCATGGCGCTCCAGACATATGCCTCGGTGGAAGGAAGGTTTCCCGCCATGGGCTCATAGGGCCAGTTGTTAGTGTAGGAGTAATCTTTCCCAGGGCGATCCGCTGTTGTTGCCCAGGCCGCCCAGGCGAAGTAGGCGGTCAGGTCTTTCAGCTCTCCGGGGTCGTGAATATAGTTGGCCGGCAGGCCGGGAGCGGCATCCTTCCTGGTGAAGTAGTCGCTCCATTCGCCAAGCTCTGTGCGGTAGGCAGCTACCTCGCCCGATGAGAGCCGGAGAGTTCGAGAAGCCGGATCGTACCGGTTTCCCTTGAGATCCAATATCGTCCGCGCGGATACGACGCTCTGCTGGTCCGGGGAAAGCTGCGCAAAGAGCTTGCCGTACTTCTCGGTTGCAATCGTGTCCCGGGTGATCTCGCTGAGCCGGTGCAAGTACTCCGCGCTGTAATCAGGGCCTAAGTAAGCCCCATGGCCCCACAGGGTCCCGTGCTCCATGAGGCCGTATTTGAGGAACACCTCCTGGCCCATGTGGATGTCGGCCCCGGTAAACACCACAGCGCCCGTTCCATCCACGGCCTGCTCGGGAATCGGTGGAGCGTTCGTGTAGGTCAGGACCGTGACAAGGGATAGAACCGAGAAGCCGGCGATCATTACAAGGATGACTGAGTGTCTCCACCACGGAGAAAGGCTTGTAGCGTCGGCAGATGTGTGGACCATGATATGTCTCCTTCAATTCCTACCAGGATTTTCAGATCTCGAGTTCTTACCTGGAATCTTCTGTTTCGGCTCTAAATCGGCCTAATTTTACTGCTCTTGGGCGGTTTCCGTAAAACCTGACCTGCCTCTTGGCCGAAAAGCGGCGCAATTCAGGGCGATTCTGGACTCGGCAGCGGAATCGGGCTACCCGGAAGTTCGGTGTCAGTTGATGCAAACAGAGCATCTGTTGAACTGAGCCGGTCAAAGAACGAGGTTGCAATTTTTCATCAATAGAGACTTCCACGGGCATGCCTCCAATGTCCGACTGGCTGACCATCTGGAGCTTAGCGCCATCGGTCGCTGACTAACGTCCTTCATGGTTAGTTCGATTGATCCTTCATCTGAACAAGCAGCATGCGAAGCGCAGTCTTCGCGGAGATGCCATGAGGCAGCATCGGGGGCATGTAGATGAAGGACCCTGGCTGCGTGTTGACCTTGTCCTCTCCCAATTGGACCTCCGCTTCTCCCTCCAGAAAATAGAGAATGGCCGGGGTTGGAGCTGAATGTGCGGAGAGCTCCTGGCCTGCCGAAAAGCCAAACAGTGTGACGTTCACCTTGTCGTCCTTGTGCAGAACGCGGCTCAAGACCCCATTTTCTGGTAGTGCGAATTCCTGCAGCAGGTTGGCAAGAAATGTATAGTCCACAAACTTCTCCTTCTTGTGCGTCTACAACGTCTGATGCGGTTGAACGGGGCAGGTTCGCCCCCTACCGACCCCTTGAGGGCGTCGCATGGTGTTGGTCGACCAATCAGCGGTCCGCATGCGGCTGAATTGCACCTGTCTTCTGTCAGTTGCTCGAAGTAGATCAGGCGGCGTCCTTGGGCCAACAGATTGTGAGAAGGAAAACACTCTCCTCTACTGCCTCAACATCGTGCGTAATGCCGCGATCAAGCGCTAACAGGTGGCCAGCAGGAACCTCTATTATCTGGTCCGGCAACTTGAGCCGCAAGTGCCCAACGATTGTGTGGATTGAGATCCTTCCATCTGCCCGGTGGTCTTTCATCTCTGTGGCCGTCTTCATGGCGACCAAGACGATGCGGAAATCCGGCTGCTTCACAAGTGTTCTCGAACTCCGACCTGTACATCGTTGCCAAGAATCCTCTCGCTGCAGATGCTCTATCTCTGCGGCAAGATCAAATTGCAGGAGGGGTTGAGCCAACTCGGGGAGTCTGGTTAAGCTGTTGTCTTCGTCTTCGTGTCGATGCATTTCGATCTCCTTGTTCATTGAGGGGTTTCTGGCTTTCAGGCCAACTATGACGCCAAAACATGGATCAGATAAAGCAGATTCCTCCATTTTTTCTCAAGCGATTCTGCGGAATGACAATCTCTGAATCGGGATAGCCATCATGGAATCGCGCTAGAAGCCCAGAGATCGCACCACCCGTTGGACGGTCTCGGCGCTGGAACGCAGGCCGGCCTCCTCCTCCGGATTCATCGGCACTGGCAGCAATCCTTCCACTCCTCTGTGGCCCACAATGGACGGTATGGAGAGGCAGACGTCGTTAATGCCGCGATAGTCCGTCAGCAGGGAACTGACCGGCAGCACGCGACCCTCATTCCACAGGATGGCTTCCAGAATCGCAGCCACGGCCAGGCCTATAGCGTAGTTGGTGACGCCCTTGCCCTGGATGATCCTCTCGGCTGAGGTGCGCACGCTTTCAAATATCTCCTTCTCTTCCTGCACGCTCATCGCTCGGCGGCCAGGCATGCGCCATCCTTGCACGGGCACGTTGCCGATGCTGGCGCTGGACCAGAGCGGAATCTCGCTTTCGCCATGTTCGCCGGCAATGTAGGCATGCACGTTCTGTACGGCCACCGCGCAGCGTTGCGCAATCAGAAAGCGGAAGCGCGAGCTATCCAGCACCGTGCCGCTGCCCAGAACCCGGCGGCTTTCGAGCCCGCTCAGCTTCAGCGCCACGTAGGTGAGGACGTCCACCGGATTGGTCACCATCAGCAGTGTTGCATCCGGCGCAACACGCAGCAGATCAGGAATCAGCTTGCGGCAGATCGCCGTGTTCGCCTCCGCCAGATCGACGCGCGTCTGCCCGGGCTTCTGCTTCGCGCCGGCGGTTACTACGATCACGTCGGAGTGCTCAAGCACGTTCATGTCATCTGAGCCGTCCAACTTCGCCATGGGAACGAACATCAGTCCATGGTTCAGATCCAGCACCTCGGCCTCCACCTTCGTCTTGGCTAGGTCAAAGAGGCTGATGTGCTTGCCCACTCCGCGCACTATGCAGGCATAGGCGATGGTTGCCCCCACACTGCCCGCGCCCACGATTCCAATCTTTTCTGCTCGGTCGCTCATAGATACCCCCCGAATACTTTCATAGATTCCGTTTCTGACTTCCCATAATAGGTGGGGTGAGAAGACAATGCAGGGACTTTAGTCACAGGTAACGACAAGTTCGGCTCATTGTTCGAAAAGCTTGGAGGTTGTTGCCCGCAATCAGTAGGATGATCGCGAGTGATAAGAGTCATTTCATGCACGAGTGTGCGCGAACGCGGAGCGGCCCAGCAGGAAGGTGAGCGCGAGGTTGGCTGCGAAGAGAAGCACTCCACTCAATTCCAACATTCCGGAGACGGGCAGCACCTTCCATGCGAACGGAAGCAGACCTTCATAGGCCAGAGGCTCTGAGGAGACACGCAGCGTGCAGCCCAACTGGAGCAACAGCAGGCTGAAAAACATGAGGCGCTTGCTGAAGATGCCGTGAACGCCGCCAAAGTGAGGAAGGATGCGTGGCCCAATAGAGAAGACCATTGTGGCAGCAAAACCAACTGTAAGGGCGTGGCGAGATGCGCCCCAGATGCCTCCGTGCTGATCGACAAATGCAGCCCAGATACTCATTGAACCTGCTGCCACCAGCCACGCATAGGCAAGCCGAATGAACGACGGAAAGCTGGGGTGAATCCCCTGGACCTTTGGTCGCTCCTGAGGCCGTTGTGTGAGATGCAGTGCGAACCCAATCGTGACCGCGCTCGAAACGAGTAGAATTGTCGCTGGTTTTGACAATCCAGAAACGCCGCACAATACTCCCATCAGATCCAGAACCAGAGCCAATCGCAATAATTGCGCGTCGGGCTTTGCAATCGCGAGGAACGAAGGTAACCAGCGTGCGGAGAAACCCCACACCACTGGAACAAGAAATCCCCAGCCCAATAACACAAGATATTTCTGATCGAGCGCGTGCGGAAAAGAGAGCTGCATCCCGTGAATTGCGAGGTTCAGACACTCAGCGAAATTGAAGATGACCGCGGCAGCAAGACCTGCTGTTCCAAGAAGCACGGATACCATCCAGAGCTCCATCGAGGTTTTTACAGGCTTGCCGTCCATCGGCTCTGGAAGTTTGTGACGGGAAGCGGCTGCAACGAATAGGATGACCGCAATCAATTCAAATCCAGCGGAGATCGGAAACAGGGAACGCCAATGCCAGGCGTAGATGTTTGCCACCCAACGCATAGCAACGCCTGAGGTCCAAAGCACGAAGCATGTCAGCTGAATCCTGATTGCCGACCTATCACGTGCAGGCTGAGAATAGAAGCCGATCCCAAGAATGAAACTGCCAATCCAGCCGAACATCTGCGCGTGGCCATGCCCCTCTATCCAGGCTGCCGGCAAGCTGCCTAACCCGTGGTGCGTGCTGATCGCCATCAGGTTCGAAAAGCCCAGCAGTGTGCCGGGCAGAGCCATAAAGAACAGACCGCTCAGAATCCATGCGCGAAGCATCAAACTTTTCTGGCGATCATAGGCAGTGATTCCCGTCGTGAGGTTTACGACTTCAACCTGAGATGCCGGTTCGATTTGAGACGCCGTGTCCATTTCTACTCTCGGCTGTTCAGTTCGGCTTCCATTTCGATTGCGCGTGGAAAGAGCACGTCGTTTTCGAGATGTACATGTTGCTTGAGGTCAGCCTCGAATTCGTTGAGTCCGGCAAAAAGCGCAATGTGTGTGGCGCAGGCCCAGTCAGGCGGCAGAAAATCAAGCGTTAGGCGGCGAATCTCGGCAACGATATGATTGGCGGACTCATGTTCCTGCATCATCTTTGAGACAGGATGAGCAACCGAGCGGAAGCATGCATGGGCGGGCGGATAGGCGACGATCGAGTCCTGATCCATCTGAGAGATGAATGGAAACAGAACCTGCTCCTCTTTCTGAATGTGCGCGAACATGTCGGTGCGAAGTTCATCGAGCAGCTCCTCGACATTCTTCAGTTCGGGAGCGCGATCGCTTCGCCTGGCTGCAAGCTTCTGAGCCATCTCGGCCAGTCTCGGCAACTCTTGGCGCAGATACTGGTGATGGACACGAACAATATGTTGAATCAACTTGCCGATGGGTAGGCTTGCGGGATCTACAGGCGGACCACCGCGTTCCTGAGTCTCAGCATCGGCGAGCTTTTCGAGGACTTGATCGACCGAGAGTTGCAGTTCGGCGCACGCACCATCGAGCGACTTCTCCGCCTGTGAACACAAGTCAATGTCGAAATGTTGAAATACTTTGGCTGCGGATGGCTGCGTGGCAACGATCTCGCGGACGGACTGTGTTGAGGTAGGCATGGGCACCCTCCACCTGCAACAGTAGCGAATGGCCAACCGGAGCGCAGTAACTTATGTCACTCGGGGTCTAAACCGGCTACGGCGTCGTATCCAAGAGGGCGCTCAAGCCCTTGACGTCCTTCACCACAATCTGACGCGCGTCCACATCCAACAGCCCTTCGGCCTGCAACCGCATCAGGTTGCGTGAGATCAGCTCGCGCACCGTTCCAAGCTGGTTGGCAAGTTGTTGATGGCTCGCTGGCAGTTGAAACTCAATGCCACGCGCTGTCTTCTTGCCGTCGCTTTCAGCGAGTTTGAGTAAAACGGAAATCAGCCGTTGGCGAATAGTGGTGAACGACAACTCCTCGATGATCCCCACGAGGTTTCGCAGCCTGGCACCGACCACTGCCAGTACCTTCAATGCAACCTCGGGATGCTCAAGGCAATACGCGCTAAAGTCACGCCGTGAGATGAATACTATCTCCGTTTCTTCGAGGGCTACCGCAGAAGCAGGGTAGGGACCGCCGTCAAAGACGGGTATCTCGGCGACAGACTCGCCGGAGACGTTCACAGACAGCACCTGTTCCCGGCCGTTCACGGAGGTCTTGAAGAGGCGAACCTTGCCCCGTGCAATGATATGCAGTCCATTGCACGGCTCGCCTTCAGAAAACAGCAACTCGCCTGTACTGAATAACTTGCGCACCGATCGGGTGGCAAGCATTTGCAGTTCAGGCTGAGAAAGATTCGAGAACAATGCGGTTTTTTCGAGGACTGCGGCGAGATCGATGCGTTGAGAGGTCACTCGGAAATTCTAGCAGGATGCGACTTAGGTCACTGCGCGCAGTGCCAGTACCACCGTCTGATAGGGCTAACGAAGTGAACAGCGTGGCGTAGTCGTAGTGCGGGGCTGTCAACGCCGGGTCGCCGTAAAAGAGCGTGTAGCGGGTATTGCCCTCTGCTTCGAAGCAGAGGGTTCGTTCCAGCATTTGAAGCCGTACGGACTTGAGCGTCAGGGGCGCGTCGTCACCGTTGTCGATCGTGATCGTCCACTTGGCCGTGGTAGCAAGGTCCGGACCGGGCGCGTCGATCGTAAGGCGCTCTTCGTCAATCCTTTTTCCGTTCTGCACGTTGTGGACGCGCAAAAGGCTTGCGGACGACGCGACTGTCTGTAGAGACTCTGCCCTCTCTGTTGCCGGCGGCGGGGCGACCAGCGCAACGCTGATGGTCACATCCCTGCTGAACATGGAAGGCGCCGCACCCGGTGTGAACGCGATCCGGTCTACGGGAACGTGGGTAGGCACTATGAATTCCAGAACTGAAGAATGGCCCTTCTGCGAGATGCGCGAAGACTCCGTAACAGTTTCAAACTTGGGTTGGCTTGCCGGCAGGCGCTCGACCGAGAGTCCGATGATGCTCTCCGGCGAAAGCGGCCCGGCAATGCGGAAATGCAGGTACCGGAAATCCGATTCCGGAAGGTGAAGAACCGTGCTGCGTCCCAGCCGCTGCCTGGTCAGATCGAAGATGGTGTACGACCCGAGCCTGGTTTCGGCACCGGCGGTCTTTTCCCGCCTGCCTGAGACCGTTACCGTTGCGATGAAGTTCTGCCCCGTGACCGCGAGTTGGATGTCATTGTAATGCCCGTCGGGCAACTCGGCATCGAAGACGGTTTGTCCGCTTCGCACACCCAGGTTCAGCGGCTCGAGTGGCTTTTCCGCAGACTCGACAGGAGCAGCCATGCGGATCACGAACGGCGTCTCGGTGCCGTCGTGGTACAGCCGAAGGTCGGCAAGCTGGGTTGCGGCATGAGCAAAGATTCCGGCATCGAACGTGAGACAGGATTGCCCAGGATGCTGCGGAATGTTCTGGACGGGCCGCTCATACCGAAAATACCGTATTTCCGGGGACGCGGTGGTCACGGCAAGTAGAAGGACACTGGCGCCAAGCTTCATGCGTTCTGCCGATCCTGGCCTTCCGGACCATCCTTGGATTCCCGGCCACGCAGGTTGAGCCAATCGCGTTGATAGGCGAAGCTGACGCCCAGCAGCAATGCGCCAAGGCCGAGGAAGCTGACGATGCGGTATCCGTGGCTGCGAAAGCGCTCCGACCACGCGATGAGCCCTGCGCTTGCAACCAGTCCGATCAGCACCCTTCCCAACGGACCGATCCAATGGTTGTCTATGGCCAATTTGAGAAACCACGCCATCCCGATCAGCACTGCCAGGATGCCTACACGGTTGAACCACTGCGAGCCGATCCGGCTCTCCAGCGAGCGTTCATCTGCCGATGCGGCCGGGCTGGTGAAGGCAAAGATCGGGCGCGCAAGCGGAGATTCCGCAATTGCCGGCGGTTGTTCAACCTGGCGCTTAAGTTCCGGCACGGGTGCGGAAAGCAACGGCGACAACGGACTCTGGGCTGCGGGATCTGTAACACGCCTGACCTCGCCTTGTTGCAGAACGACGCCGTGACTCTGCAGCGCCTCTTCGAGCCGGTCCACTCGCGAACGCAGTTCACCGATCTGCTCTTCAAGACTATCGGAAGGATTGGGTTCCATTGGCGTCCACTTTACCTCACAGAAGGCAACATTTTCAACGATAAATCGCGGGAGATTCTCCGACAGGAAGGAAGAGTCAACACAATTCCCGATGACTACGGATGAGTTTCAGCATGTCGGCCACGGACCAGCCAACTGTCAGCCCGACCGTAACCCTAGTGCAAAGCGCTTGGAATTCAGCGAGGAGAAAGTACCCGAGTATTTGCGTCGTGATCGGCGTTTCCCGATACCGATCCTGCCGATGGGCTGCACTTTGACCGATCCTGGCGTAGCGGGAAGCTGGGAAACAACCCCGCGCTGATCCATTGCGGTGCCAGTTCACGGCAGCTGTTAACCACAAGGTAACTGCCGAGTTGGCGACCATTCGGCCGGAACCAAATCCTCCGCTCTCTTTGATCAAACAACAACCTTAGAAAAACAGGGTCCAGTTCGCGACGACATTGAGTGCATTTGGAACACGCGGCGTAATTGCCGGCCCGTCGACGTAACTCAATCCCAGGCTCAGGTAGTTGCCGCGTGAAGCGCGCAGCGAGTAGCTGCCAGTGACAGTCGTTCCAGCACGCCACACGGTCTTGCCTTCGGAGACGAGATTGTCGGTAAAGATCTTGCTGTAGCCGGTGCGGGATGCAACTACGGAGAGAACATCGTCGGGACGTGTCCGAGCCGGCGCCTTCTTGTAGAGCCGTGCCTCGTAATAGCGGGAGTAAGGATTCATTGTTTCCGGCACCGTCATGAAGGATGCACCGGCATAGAGCCCATGGTTTGGATGCTCCCGGTCGGTCCTGAGCAACTGATCATCCATGAGCACGTAGGCGCAGTAATTGCCCGACTCCGACTGGCCAGTGGCCACATTCCTGGAAGGCGTGATGTTGTAGATGGCTCCGGCGCGAAACCACGCCTCGTGTGCAGCGGCGCTGGCTGCACGGAGGTAGCCCACTTCATTGATCAGGACGAGTTTGTCACCGTGCGGAATGAACCGGAAGCCGGTGTGATTTCGTGCAACTTCGACCGGCCCCCCGTTTGGATCGATGCTCCGCTGCGCGGCGGTCTTGATGTAAGTATTCTCAGGCCCGCGAATTCGAACATTGAATGAAGGCGCCGTCAGAGGGAAGTACGACATACCCGCTTCGTAGGGCAAAACGGCATAAACGCCCTGAGCACCAGTCGCTGTCGATCCTCCTACAAAGAGACCAACGAAATTCATGTTGTTGGCGATGTACCCCGCCTTGACTTCGAGGCGATCGTTCCCGATTTCTTTGTAGAAATAGAGGGCCCACAACTGCAGCGACTTTGGACCCGCGGGGTTCCAGCTCACCCAGTTCCATACTCCGCCCATATACAACTGTGCGTGCTGTAAATGCAGTTGATGAAGATCGGCCGAGAGGATCGGCTGCACAAATGAACTTTCGAAAGCGCGCTGACCAACGTAGACCTGCTCATCAGCAGGCACAGGCGCATCAAGCATGTTCTGCGTGTACTGCGGCCCCGTAATGACTCGAAAGGCAAGGCCCTTGCGAAAGAGTGCCCGGCGAAATCCCGAATCAACGTCGATGACGCTGTCGGAAAATGGCGGCATGGCGGCATCTCCTCCGAGGTAATTCAGGTCCTCAATGGAACGTTCGGCAGGTGTTGGGGAATCGGGAAGGCCCTGATTCGCATCCTTGCTTTGTGCGTTGCTCAATATGCCAGCACACAGCATGAGCGCAACTGTGAGCATTCCCCTGATCCTTCGGTCGTTCCTCTCTTGCATTTCTCATATACCTTTAGTCTTTCTGGTAGCGGTGGGACTTTCAGCCCAGTACCGTTTATCTCAACAGACTTAGATTGAAAATGCACTGCACCATTAGACCACGTTCAGTATAGAGTCGGATCCCCGCCTCGGAGTTTGCCCAGTGTTGCGCTGTGGACGACAGCCCGATTCATCGGGTTCCGGTCGAGTCACCGGCCAATCGGAAAGAGCTCGGTTTTCGGCGGCTACCGGGAGTCGCCAGCAGGCAAAGAGCAGGGTTAGCGACGGATAGGCGACAAGTGTCTCGGAACCCTGAAGAAAACAACGACGGACTTCTTCCCTGATTGAATCCGATGTTCTCATCAAGCGGCAAGCGAGGCGCACAGGGCTGGGCGAAACGAATTTTCTGTGAGGGCACGGAGTTACGATGTCGAATTCCGACTTGCAGAGCAGATGGTCTACCGAGGGATCTCAACATGACTAACGAAGAGCGCAAGCGCGAAAAAGCTGTCAAGAAGATTGAAACTGCCGTCAGGAAGGCCGTGGGCAAGGGAGTCAGCAAAAAAGCAATTGAAGACACCACAGGGCAGGCGATCGTTGAGGCCACGGAGAAAGTTGCGGCGAAGAAAGCGGCCGTTAACAGAACACTGGCCAAGGAAGCTCCCGCGAAGAAGGCGGTGGCCAAGAAAGCTCCCAGGAAGAAGGCTGTCGCCAAGACGATTTGAGCGTTGGATTCCTGGACTCTTGCCGTTCGTTGGTGAGGCGTTGATTCCGGTCGAACCAGGCGTTCAATTCGGGCGCACAAACGCTGTTACGGAACTGGCTTCTTCCGGACGGCATGACAATTGAAGAAGCGGAGAGGATTGTCTCTCCGCCATACATTTTCCTATCCCATTGATTCTAAAGTAATACGCTGATAATAGGCAACTTGCGCGATTTCCATGAAGTCCATGGAGTCCATACAGTCGGGTGAATATCGCTCAGAATCACCGTTTTTTCTGACAAATCTGACAACGGAGATTTTGGTGTGGTGCAGAGCCCCGCACTCCGCACCATACAAATTTCCCCGCCCCCACTTTGCGTAGAATTACCCTCCGCAAGCGCACAATCATCGTATGAGTTCGCCTATCGCCAGAAGGTCCCGGTGCAACTGTCAGGAATCTGCCCGGTCCGTACCCTCAGGCACCCCCCCTCCCCCTCCTTTATTTTTTTCAAGCCCTGAAATCTTGCAGATAATTATTAACCCGCATGGAATCAACGCATTTCAAAGACCATCCGCCGGGCGCCCCATGTCTCGCTTTTGAGACCTGGGAATGCTGGAATGACGTCAAGCAAGTAGTCCAGTGGGCAAGAACCCCAAAATGCCCAATATCCATGCAGACAACAAAGCCCCCGGCTCGGCCGGGGGCTTTGTCATTCGATTCCCGCTTCAGTTTAAAACTGATTCCAGAGCGACTGGTTGTAGACGGCGTGGTGGAACTGCACCTCGGAGCCTTTGACGATGGCGCCCAGTTCGCGCGGGCTGCGGTTGGCCACGGCCTGTTTCAGGTCCGCATAGCGGCCCTGTACATCCGCGCCCAGAATCTCCGCAATCCACTTCGAGTCCTTGAAGTCCTCAATCGCCTGCTGGATGTTGTCCGGCAGGTAGCGCCCGCCGGCGCGCAGACCATTGGCCGAGGAGATTTCTCCGTCCACGCCGGTCTTGAAGATCGAGTACAGCGCCAGGTAGGGGTTGGCGTCCGGCGCCACGGCGCGAACTTCCGTCCGCATGGACCGGTGGTTGCCGATGGGCACCCGCACCATGGCGCCGCGGTCGGTGGCCGAGGCGCGAATCTGGTTGGGCGCCTCGAAGTGCGGATCAAGACGCCGGTACGCGTTCACGCTCGAATTGAAGATCAGGCAAAGATCCAGCGCGCGGGTCAGAATGCGGTCAAGGAAGCTCCAGCCAAAGCCGGAGAGCTGCTCCTCACCCTTTTCGTCCCAGAACAGGTTGGTCTTGCCCTTTGAAACCGAGACGTTGGTGTGCATCCCGCTGCCGTTGACGCCCACCACCGGCTTGGGCAGGTAGCTGGCCGTGTAGCCCATGTTGTTGGCGATCTGCCGGGTCAGCAGCTTGTAGAGCTGAATCTGGTCGGCCGCCGCAACCGCCTCGGCATAGCCGTAGTTGATCTCATACTGGCTGGGCGCGACTTCCGGGTGATCCTTCTCGTTCTGGAAGCCCATGGCGCGCTGCACCTCGGCCGAGGTGTCGATGAACTGGCGCAGCGGATCCAGCGGCAGCGAGTGGTAGTAGCCGCCCGTCGAGATGAACTCGAACTTGCCCGTCTCGCAATACTTCTGCTCGGCGTCCTTGCCCGCGAACAGGAAGCCCTCGATCTCGGTGGCCGCGTTCAGTGTGTAGCCTTTTTCCGCGAACAGCTTGTCGCCGTAGCCCTTGAGCACGCCGCGCAGGTCGCCCGAATAGGCGGTTCCGTCCTTGTCAATCACGTTGCCGAAGACCAGCACCTTGCCGGTACCGAAGACGTCGGCCGGCACCCAATAAAAGGCGCTCCAGTCGATGCCCAAGCGCAGATCGCTCTCTTTCTGCGCGGTGAATCCGCGGATGGAAGAGCCGTCGAAGGTCAGATTTTCATAAGCGCCCAGCAGGAACTTCTTGTCGTAGTCGAGCAGGTGCAGGCGGCCTTCGAGGTCGCTGAACAGCACGGTCACGGCCTTGATCCGCTTTTCGTCGGTCAGATACTTCAGCCGTTTTTCGCGAATCTCGTCGGCCGCCAGGCGGCTGAGACGATCTGCCTTGGCAGTCAGGTTAAGCTCTTCCAACTCCTCATATGGGAGGGCAAGAAAATTGCGATACTCAGTGGACATGGTTCTCCTTTGGGCGGGATTTGGTTAGAGCAATCAAAATAATCGTAGGTTCTAAAGCATAAGGATTCCGTGAAGATTTCGCGAAACTCCTGTGGAAAAGCCCGCGATTACCGGTGCCTGGCGAGCAGAATCATCAGCAGCAGCATCACGACCGGAATGAGGGCCAAAGCGCTGTAATAGAGGATCTTCCGCGAAAGATGCGATTTGCGCTTTTGCCAGTCCCGTAGCTCCGGGCGATCCTCCACGCCGACTTGGTCCAGGTGTTCGAGATCCCGTGCAAAATCGCGCGCATGAGGGTACCGGTTTTTGGGGTCCCTCTCCAATGCGCGATACAAAACCTCCTGCAACTGAGGAGTGACGGTGGGGTCGGCGACGCAGGGCGGGGTGGGATGATTCAGCAGGCGGTCATTCATCACGGCCAGGGGTGAGGGGCCGGTGAAGGGCTGCTTGCCGGTGAGCATCTCATAGAGGATCACGCCTACGGCATACGTGTCGGAGCGTCCATCGCCGCGCTTGCCCTTTACCTGCTCCGGAGAGATGTAGTCCGGGGTGCCGAGGGTAGCTGTGAAGTTGGCGTAAGTGAGTCGCCGCGCCGCTGCGTCGCTGGCAATGCCAAAGTCGATGAGCTTGATATTGTCTTCCGCATCGACCATGATGTTTTCCGGCTTCAGGTCGCGGTGGACGACGCCGTTGGCATGGATGTAGTCCAGTGCCTCCAGAATGCCGATGGCGATGCGGATGGCGCGATCGTGCTGGATTCTGCCCTCGGCGAGAATCTCGCGCAGCAGGCGTCCCTCGCACCACTCCATGACCATGTAGATGCGGGAGCGCTTTTCGCCGCCAAAGACGCGCATCACCTTGGGATGGTTCAGCTTTTCGCCGATGCCGGCCTCGCGCTGAAAGCGGTCGAAGAGGATGGGATCGGCTTCCATGTCGGGGTGAGGAATCTTGAGGGCAACCTGGCGGTTGTCGCGCAGGTCGGTGGCGCGAAAGATGGATGCCATTCCGCTGCGGGCGACAGGCGCGTCAATGCGGTAGGAATCGATTTGCGAACCGGTTTCTATGCTGTCGAGAAAGCCCATCGTGCGGCATACTCCTTCAAGGCAACTCATTCTACTGTATAGGGAAATGCGCGTGAAAACAGTAAGGGATATATAAGACTTTTCAGGTGCTATGCCGGATGCCTCAGGCGGGCATCCGGTAGGGGCGGCCGCGATACATGCCGACCTGCTCCACCGAGCGAACGCGGATAACCTGCGCGGTGGTGTTGTCACCTCCGTCGATCTCGACGGCGCGGGCCACCAGTTCGCGGGCAACTTCATCGATATTCTTGTTTTGAGAGACGATTTCGGCAATCGTCTCATTGCCCATTTCGTCATGGAGACCGTCCGTGCAAAGCACAAGCACGTCCCCGGCCTGCAAGGTGAGGGCCGTGGTGTCCGGTGAGACGAACATCTCAGGCCCCAGCGAGCGAATCAGCACATGCCGGGATGCGGATTCGGCCATTTCGCTGGCTGAAATCAGGCCCATCTTCCTCTGCTCGTTGACCCACGTATGGTCCTGGGTGATCTGTTTGGCCTGGCCGTTGCGGACCAGATAGCAGCGGGAGTCTCCCACATGGGAGACGATGGCCTGATCGTAGCGCAGGGCGCAGGCCACCAGGGTTGTGGCCATCTTTTTTCCGCGGTACTGCTGTGCCAGGGTGCAATCGTGAACGGCCGCGTTGGCGAACTGAATGAGACGCGGCAGCAGGCCCATGAGCATGGTCCCGGCCTGCGCTTTGGCGAACTCCTCGGTGATGACCGAAATGGCCGTGGCCGAGGCCACCTCGCCCAGATCGTAGCCGCCTACTCCGTCGGCAACGGCGAACAGATAGCCGAGGGAACGGGCCTGGTGGCGCGAAGCAGGGATGAACGATCCCATCGCGTCTTCATTGTTGGTGCGAACTTTGCCGAAATCGCTTGCCTGGCCGAACTGTACATCCAACATGGGTGCTGCCGCCTCAAGCATCCTCCGCATTCTTGCGGGGAAGATGCCTCCCTGGAGATTGTATTTTGAAGCATCGGCTTCAAGAAAAAACCACTGGGTGGTTCTCCATCTCTCGCCCTCGTGAAGAGGTTGAGATCAGATGCCACCCAGCAGTTGCTGTTCGATTGAGCTGCCGTGAAAACAGTTTACTTGGATGTGAGCAATATCTCTTTGCCCTTGGCCTTCGACGAGCGAAGGAAGTAAATGGCTCCGTAAATGCCCCAGACGGCTGAGATGCCCAGCGCCAGGAGCGGTTCCTTGAAGGTGCCCAGTCCGAAGATGGGACTGATCAGGTAAAAGGCCATGCAGATCAGGTTGGCCAGCAGGCCGAACCCAGGGATAAGCAGGTGATAGACCACGTTATAGTCCTCGCGCTTGTGGTAGGCCACGATGCACAGGAAGCAACTCAGCGCGTAAAGGATGAAGGTGCCGAAGTTTGAGGTGAGCGTGATGGTCAGCAGCGAATTGGGCAGCGCGGCCAACTGGTCGTGCGAGAGATAGCCCCAGTTGGAGAAGATGCCGTGGGGTAGCGCCGCGATGGCTGCATCGGTGGGTGCGCCGGCATCGCCAAAGACCAGCGAGACGGCGATCACGCCGATGACCGCGGAGATGGTAGCCAGCGTCCAGATCGCCTTGCGGGGGCTGAGCGACTTGGCGTGAAGCACGCCGAAGTGCTCGGGAGCCTCGTCGTCCTTGCCCATGGCGTAGGTGACACGGGCGCCGGTGTTCATGCAGCTTAGCGTGGTGCCGATCAGCGCCAGGAAGACGGTGAAGGCTTCAGCCAGCATGAAGTAGTGCCCATTTCCGTGGCCCAGCAGCGCGTCGCCGACGATGATCATCATGTCGCCGATGGGCGCCGCGGAACTTGCCGCGCTGGCCATCGTATACCCAGAGTTCAAGAAGTAGTTGGCCGCGAAATACTCGATCAGGTAGCACACCAGACCTTGAATCAGCAGCGACGAAATGACGGCGATGGGAATATGTTTGGTTGGGTTTTTTGCCTCGCCTCCCATCGAGGTGACCGATTCGAAGCCGACCAGGATGAGAATGGCGACCGTGGCCTGAATGAACAGGAAACTGAATTTGTGTGGCGAGATAACGGACGCCGCGGAGGTGTGGGTGAGGAAGTTGCCGCTGGCGTCCTTCTCGGGATAGTCGATGGTGAAGGGAACCGGCTTGCCGGCCGAGTCAAGCAAGGGCAGCGGAGCGCCAGCGGCATCGCGCATCGTCGATCCGTCCTTGGCTGTGGCGAACTGATAGCTGTAAGTTGCCAGCGTTTGCCCGTCGTACTGGAAGGCTGCCGTGCCAGCGGGATGGCTGGTGCGATAGCCGATTGCCAGCACGCTGAAGACAATCAGCGCGGAGATCTGGATGATGTTGATGGCCAGGTTGACGGCCGTCGAGGCGCCCGCTCCCTTCGATGCGATCCAGCCCACGAAGAACGAGAAGGCAATCGCGATCAGCGCCATGAACAGCGGTCCGGGATTCGAGCCGCTCATCACGCTGGGATAGAGGAAACCGACCACATAGCCGCAGAAGATGCCGGTGGTCGCCACCATCACGCCGGGATAGACCCAGTAGTAGAGGTGCGAGCCCCAGCCGACAATGAACTTGGCCACGCGGGCGTACTTGAACATCTTGTCCTTCGACAGCAGAGCCTGTTCCGCGTAGTAGTAGCTGGAGCCTGTGCCGGGATAGAGCTTGGAAATCTCAGCGTAGGCGACCGCTGTGGCCAGGCAGAGCAGCAGGGCGCCGAAGATGCCCAGCCACATGGCTGGCGCGGTGGTGCCCGTGGTGGCCTGGATGTAGAAGGTGAGCCATAGGAAGGCGCCGGGGGCGATGAGGGCCATTGCGTTGCTGGTCAGCCCGGTAAGGCCCAGGGTGGCCTGCATCTGAGGTGCTTTTTGATCTGCCATGAGCATTCTCCTGATAAATGAAGTTCGTCTGGCTGCTCCCGGCGGCTGGCCCCCGGGAAATTCGTAATGCTCGCCCGTATGCCGATTCATCTGCGGGCCAATATGGGTAAGCTGAATGAGTTATCTGAATGCTAGAACTGAAGCGATAAAGATGAAATGAGGAATCTGAAATGAGCAGCGGCCTTCCGTACCGAGAACGGAATTGCCATCTGCAGACTGGCGGCGCGGGCTCCGGCCGGGCTCATCGCGGGATGGGCCGGCCGAAATCGCGGTTGAGTATTGCCTGGTGTTTCGGGCCGAGGCAAGCAACGAACCCTGCGGTAACTATTGACTGAGCCTTGACCGCGCCCAGTCTGTTGCACCTCAGCGAGATCGGCACGTCGCCGCCCTGCGGAGCTACGCCTCGATTTGGCTATTTTGTGATGTTATTGCCAAAGATGAACCCGAATTCAAGCACGCCCCGGAATTGGTTCGCGTCCGTTCCCGTCTTGCCGAAAACATCTCCCGTGGTGTAGCTGCTTGCATGCACCCACGCGAGATCGCTGCGAAGGTACATGCCTCCCTTTTGGTAGGTTGGCGTTGCGGTGAATGTGGTGCCTGCGCTGCCGGACCCAAAGCCCAACAAATTGACCGATCCGTCGGTTGCACTTCCCGAACTCGTGAGGTATTCCACGCGCACCGGAAGCGAGAAGCCGCTCTTAAAGGCGTAACTAAGGTTGAACGCGCCGCCGGTTGCGGATGTGCCCTTGGCAACGCCTACCTTCGCGTTGGTCGGCAGCTTGCTGTACTGGAAGTACGGCTGAACGATCCATGGGCCCTTGGTGTACGTATAGATCACCGTGTGCATGTAGCTGTTGTTCTGCACCGGTGTGGCCGCCGTTTGATAGGCGGTCTGCCCGAGGTTCCCCATCCCGTCGTACACCAGGCTATGAGGCCCCTTTGTATAGGTCAGCGAGCCCGAGAGCCACGAGTAGCGGTTGGAATAGTAACCGTCGTTCCAACTCAGCGAGGCAGCCAGGTACTTACCCAGGGCTTGATTCACCTGGATGCCGCGATTGATGGCGTTTTCCTGATTCCAAACGATGCCGCGCTCGATGTTGAAGTTCTGGTACGTAAACGTGGACTCGGCGCCCATCAGCGTAGGCAGAGAGCCGATAAGGAACTGGGTGGTCTTTCCTACCGGCAGCTTCAGGAAAGCGACCGGAACAGGCCCATAGAAATTGCTCACGGTTTTTTGGGCGTCAAGAAACGGCACGCTGAGCGTCGGCATGGTATAGACGCCCGCCTGGATGTAGTACTGAAGCTTTCCGTCCGCTTTTTGAATGAAAATCTGTCCGTTGCTCAGAGTGGCCTGCGAATTGTCGTCTACCACCGGCACGGGATTGTTCTGGAACTGCGCGAAACCGGTCACGATGCCGTTGACGGACAGCTTGCCCAACGGTCCGGCATCGAAGATCGCCGGCGGCAGCCATTGCAGTGGACCCGTGAGAACGAACGTGGAAAGCGGGGCTGGAGCCGCCGCGGCCTGATCGGCTGGAGCTGCTGCCGGAGCGGGGGCCGCCGCCGGTGCTGGCGCGGGTGCTGGCGGAGCCGGTGTCTGTGCGCCGGCTATCATGGCGATTGCCATAGCTGCTCCGGCCATCGATTGCAGTATGCGATTCGGGTTCATATACATCGGCACTGTTCCTCCCAAGAAAAGATGTTTGTTGTATGAAACTCGATGAAATCAGCCAGGAAATGGAGGCAGAAGATGCACCTTGTCCTGTGCAACCTGAATACCAGCCAGTCCTTCAGAGTCACACGAGCGAACTAGCCGTGTGGATTCCCAAAAGCAAAGCTCACGCACTCCCTGTGTTGGTCCGGTCGTTGCGGATTAACACTAGGTTTGCAAACGGCACATAAAGAAGCCGTGAGGATCGCGAAAAGAATTCATCATGCTCTATTTACGGCTTTCTTATGAGTGAGATGCGGGCTGTGGGCGCAGCCCTGGGATTTTTCTCTCAAGCAACTCTGCAACGGGCCAGGCGCGGAGTGTGCCCTGAGAACTCCGCCGAGGGCCTGTTAGAATTCCTCTACGCTCCTCTTGTGCCGATTCAGCAAAGTATTTCTTGTTGGGATGGTTACTTGGGTTGCGGGCGTTTCCTGGCGTTTGATTGCAGACGAATGCCGCCGGCCGGCATGTTTTCATTGGATCCCGCCGGAAACGAGAGGTTGGTGGCTGGATGTCTGGAACCTACAATCCCGTGCGTTCAGCCTTCGGCTCGAAGCGCTCTCGCGGCTCTGGATTGCGCGTGCTCTTGTTTGCGCTGGAGTGCGCGCTGGGGATTGTGGCCGTCATTCTTGTATCGGCTTTTGCGCACTGGTCGGGATGGCTGCTTCCGGTGGTTGTGCTTCTGTACCTGCTGATTGTGGTTCCGACGGCCTTGCTGTGCGGATTCTGGCAGGCGGTCATCGTATCGCTTTCAGCGGTTGTGATGCATAGCTATTTCATCGTCCGTCAGCCCCAGTTGAATCCCGCGGCCGATCCGGCCAACTCTGTCACGCTGCTGGTTTTTGTTCTGGTGGCGCTGGTGGTCAGCCGGCTTTCAGCGCGCGTTACGGGCAATGCCAGGGAGGCTGAGTCCTGGGGTGGCCAGATGCACGACCTCTATGAGTTCACGCGCCGAACATTGCAGATGAACCTCCACGTGGAGCCGGGGCCGCAGTTGGCCGAACTGGTCCATGAGATCTTCTCGCTGGAGGCGGTAGCCGTCTTTGACGCCGATCTGCACGAGGTTTACCAGGCCGGATACTGGGATGCGGCCCCGCAGGAGCTGGCGCAGAACGTCTACTATTTCGAGACCTCGGACGACGATTCCGTGACCGGGGTGGGTCGTCGCGTGGTCCGGCTGGGGACGGTGCCGGTCGGCAGCCTGGTGGTGCGCGGAGAAACCAGCCCGCTCACCAACAACGCCATCGCCTCGCTGATTGCCATTACCTTCGACCGCTATCGGGCCTTCGCCAATGAGAGCCGCATCGAGACCGAGCGCCGCACCGAGCAGCTTCGCGCCACCGTGCTTGACAGCCTGGCGCACGCGTATAAAACGCCGTTGACGGCCATTCGCGCGGCTTCGACCGGCCTTGGCGAGATGGGCAAGCTGTCCGCGGGGCAGGCGGATCTGGTTGCGCTGATCGATGAGCAGACCGGCTTGCTGAACGAATTGACAAACCGGCTGTTGACCACCGCCCGGCTGGATGCGGGCGAGGTCACCATCCACGCCACGCCGGTCGGGGTGGGGTCGCTGATTGAAGAAGTGGTGGCCAGCCTCAGGGATCGCCTGGCAAGCATGAAGGTTTCCATCGACATCGAGGACGACAGCCTGGTTCTCAGTTGCGACCACCAGTTGATGGTCATGTTGCTGACGCAATACATTGACAACGCCTGCAAGTATTCGATCTTCGGCACCACCATCACCATCCGCGTCGTCCATGCGAAGGCGGAGGCGATCTTTTCGGTCCACAGCTTCGGTCCGGTAATTCCCATGGCGGACCGCGAGCGCATTTTCAATCGTTACTATCGTTCTTCCACTTACTCGAATAGGGCCGCCGGCACTGGAATCGGCCTTTCGGTGGCCAAGCGAGTCGCCATGATTCATGGCGGCTATGTCTGGGTCACAAGCGATGAGATCGAGGGAACTACATTCTTTGCTGCGATCCCAGCTCCAGTGCAGAAGAGGGGTTCTTGATGAGCCAGCCTGCCATACGCATTCTTGTGGTCGACGATGAATCGGCAATTCGCAGGGCGTTGCGGCCTCCGTTGCTTGAACTCGGCTTTCAGGTGGCCGAAGCCTCGCGCGGAGAAGAGGCGCTGCAAGTGTTGCGCGCCGGGGCCTACGATGCCGTTTTGCTCGATGTGAATATGCCGGGCATCGGCGGCCTTGAGACGCTGCGTCGCATTCGCGCCTTTGCTCCAAGGCTGCCGATCCTGATGCTGACGGTGCGCGACCAGGAAGAGGATAAGGTGCAGGCGCTCGATCTGGGTGCGGATGACTACGTCACCAAGCCCTTCAGCACACGTGAACTGATTGCGCGCGTCCGGGCCGCGGTTCGTCGCGTCCGCACCCCGGCCCGTGCCGAGGACGCTCCCATCGAGATCGGGGAGATTCGCCTCGAGCCGGTGAAGCGCAGCGTTACCAAGCGCGGCCAGCCGGTGCATCTTACCCGCAAGGAATTCGATATTCTCCACTGCCTGATGAGTCGCGCCGGCCGGGTGATTACCTATGCCCGGCTGCTGACCGCGGTGTGGGGCGCCGACTGCCGCGAAGAGGTCGAGTACCTGCGGACCTTTGTCCGCCAGTTGCGCAAGAAGATTGAAGACGACCCCTCCAATCCCTTGTATCTGCTTACGGATGTCTACGTGGGATACCGCTTTGCGGACGCGCAGATGTTCCTCGATGGAGCGGATGAAGAGCCGGCAGCAAGAGGCTCTGAAGCGGCGCCGGATGAGGCATCCTGAAGCATTCCACAGGAATGCGCTAGCCTAATAGAAGCGCGCTGCTGAAAGCGAGGCTGCGGTTCTTTTTGAAAGAGAGCTTCGCCTGCATGAGCCGAATGACGAACAAGGGAGCCGAATGACGAGTAAGAAAATATTGGTTTTTGGTCGCACCGGCCAACTGGGTTGGGAACTGCGCCATAAGTTGGCTTGTCTCGGCCAGCTAACTCAAGTTGAATATCCCGAGGTCGATTTCTCCAATCCCGGCTCGATTCGCGACGCGGTGCGCGCGGTTGAGCCGGCAGTTATCGTCAATGCCGCTGCTTATACAGCCGTCGATAAGGCCGAAAGCGATTCTGAGCGGGCTTTGGCGATCAACGGCACGGCGCCCGGTGTGCTTGCCGAGGAAGCCAAACGGCTGGGCGGCATCCTAGTGCATTACTCCACCGACTATGTGTTCGATGGCTTCCGGCAGGGCTCCTATGTCGAGACCGATGCACCCAATCCGCTCAGCGTTTATGGCAGCACGAAACTTGCCGGAGATCGGGCCATCCAGGCGGTCGGCGGCGATTACCTGATTCTGCGCACCAGTTGGGTCTATGGAGCGCGCGGAAGCAACTTCCTGTTGACCATGCTGCGTCTGGCCAGGGAACGCGCGGAGTTGCGCATTGTGGACGATCAGATCGGCGCTCCGACCACCAGCGAATGCATTGCTCAATCCACGACCAATATCCTGGCGCAACTGCTCGCGCCCGCGGGCGGCGGAATGCGTGGGCGCAGCGGCATCTATAACCTGACTAGCGCTGGAGAAACTTCCTGGTTTGGATTTGCAAAGGCATTGCTCACGAAATCATCTGGAACCTATGGATTTACAGTTCCCAACCTGATTCCAATCGGAACCGCCGACTATCCAACCGCCGCCCGGCGTCCGGCCAACTCGCGCCTCTCGTGCTGGCTTGTGGAGCAGGCGTTTGGGGTGACCATGCCTCATTGGGAAGAGGCGCTTTCCTTGGTCCTGGAGACGCTGGCGGAAGCAGCAGCGCCCGTGAACGGCAAGGCTTGAACAATCTTGAGTTTCAGTGAAAACGCAATGGGCAGCCCGAACCGCGGGCTGCCCATTCTGTTGGTACGCCGAACCCAAAGGTCCGCGGGTTAAGGGAGGTAGTAGCGGAATGAGGTGTAGAACTGGTTTTCCGTGGCGAGTGCCGACGGAGTGGTGGCGCCGCCCCAGATGGCGCGGTTGATGTTGGCATACTGAATGCCGTAGCGGACACGGCCGGCAGCACCCTTGTAGAAGTCATACCAAAGGCCCGTGGTAACTTCCTGCACGTACTTGTTGTTGCCGCCGCAGTTTGCCGGTGATCCCGAAGGAACCGAGCCGCTGGTAGGCAGTGAAGATTCGACGTTGCAACCGCTGTTGTTGACGTTCAGCAAGCCGTAACCGGCGCCGGGGCCGGCAGCCAGTGCATCAAGGCGGCCCGCAAAGTCCTCGCCAAAGTTGGCGTAGACCACCAGGCGCGCTGTGGGATGCAGTTCAAGGGTCGAGAGGGCGGAAGCGTTGGTGAGAGCCTTGATGTGGCCAAGGGCATCGAAGGTAACGTCAGCCAGAGTAGTGTCGCCATAGCGGCCCACGCCCCAGCCATACAGGCCCGAAAGACCGAAGTCGCCGTACTTGCCAAAGACAGGAGCGCGAAGGCTGCCGCCGAAGCCGCCGGTAGGCAGCGAGTCGGTATAACGGCCGGATTCAGGCGAGACCGTCTTCGAGGCGTAGTTGGGATAGTACTCGTAGTGCGGGAAGCGGCCAATGGCGAAGGCTTCGTAGTGGCCCCAGCCTGGATCGACCGCAACCTTGCCGATGATGTCTGGACCCAGATTGTAGCTGTAGGTGCCGTTGACTGCGTTGTAGGAGCTGGACTGCACACCGGCAGTGGAGCCGCCGAACAGGCAGGAGCCCGCCGGGCAGTTGCTGCCGCCTTGCAGGGTCTGGGCATTCTCAAGCGAGACGCCGTAGGAGACGTGATTGCCGTTCACTAAGGCGGCAAAGCCAAACTGACGAGCCCAAACAAAGCCAGTAACGTAATTCGGGTCGATGGTGAGCGGCGTTTTTACGTCGCCGGAGAAGTTCGAGAGGCCCTTGGCGCGTTCCGCCGCGAGAGACCACATCTGTCCGCCCTGGAAGGTGATTCCGTTCTTCAGAATCGCCTGTCCCCACACCACGCGCTGGCGCATCACGTAGCTGTTGGACTGGTTGTTGTTGGAGCTGGTTCCGGTACCCAGGAAGTCGGCCTCGACGTATCCGCGATAAGTGGCCGCGTTGGCTTTGCCCTCAGCCAGCAGCGATATGCGGGACTGACGGCCTGAACCGTAGAACTCGCTCAAGGCAGCGGTGTTGGCGCCGTCAAAGGGAATCGAGCTGAAGGGCGTTGGAATATCGGCGCCTGTCGCTTTCTGACGGAAGACGGTTTCAGCCGCCATGAAGCCGCCGGGCGTGATGTTGATGCCCTTATAGTGCAGAGCGGTGGGGTTGGCGATGGCCTTCTTGATGCTGGCGGTTTCGTCGGAGACCGTGGTGGCCAGTGAAACTGAATTGGCCTTCAGGTCGGTGACGGTGCTTTGCAGCGTGGTGACGGCGGTCGCGTTGTCGCTGACTGCCTGGTTCTGAGCCGAAGCCGCGGCTTGAGCCTTGTCGGCTGCCGCCTGGGCATCGGCTGCCGCCTGCTGTGCCTTCCTCAACTGCGCGTCCTTTTCTGACAGGTCGGTCTTGAGGCCGTTGATCTGGCCTTCCAGTTCCTGGCGCAGCGCCTGAATCTGATCTTCGACCGTGGGAGCGGGGGGCGTAGTCGTCTTGGCCTTCTTGGTTGTGGTGTGCTTCTTCGCCGGCGGCGTCGCATCGCTGGCGTAGGCATATGAGCCAATTAGACTGGCTGCCAAGATTGCAGCGGCAGCGGTCTTGAGTTTGAAATTCATTGGGCCTCTCATTTTCCTCTCAAATCAGGTTGGATCGTGCTGCGCCCACTCGCATCGTGAGCGCTTTCAAGCTCCCGCATCCGAAGAAACCTTGAACATGAAGCCGGACTATATTCCCACGGCATGCGGAATGAACACTAGAGAGCCCGGAAAAGCAAATGTGCAAACTTAGCCTTCCCGGACCGCTTCCGTCTTTCAGACTCGCAGAGTTTGATGAATATTTGAGTAATTCACATACTTTTAACAAAGTCGCCGGCCATGTTATCGCATCCGACACTCGAAACAAATTAACAATCCTTTAATAATTAGGCGTATCTTAGGAGATTATGTATAAGTCAAAGGCGCTTATCTCTTCGGCTGTTTTGAAAGGGCACGGCTTTAGCCGCGCCGCAAAGGCCGCTAACAACGCGGGCTTCAAGGGCTGCGGAAAAGCGATGTCTTGTAACAGGGCACGACTTTAAAGCCTGCTCTGAGCGCAGCCGAAGGGTGCCGTAACTGCCATGGAAACAGTATGGGCTTTAGCCCCTGAGAAAATGCCTGCCAAACGGCAATAACTTAGAGATTTCCTAATGCCTATTTGCGCGGTACTTGTATCTGGATTCCGTCAGCCGTTGCGGCCTTGCCCGCGCTAAGCAGATTGGCTAGCAAGCGGTAGGCTCCGGGAACTAACTCCGGAAGCTGGCGATGCAGCGCAAATGCTACATAGATATAAGTCCCTTTGCCGGGATGCGCCACCAGCAGGCCGCCTCGTTGCTCGTCCTGTCCCTGGTCGGCGGTCTCGGTGAGCGCCGTGTAGCCGCTGTCCCAGGTGTCCATGAATGAGTGGCCGCGCTCCTCGACCCAGCCGTCAAAGTCGGCGGCGGTGATCGCGTTTGGCCAGTTGAGCAGGGGATTGGCTGGGGCCAGCAGTTTTATGGGTGCCTGTTCGTCCACCACGCGCTCTGGCGTGCGGCTCATGGCCAGCGGCAGCGGGGCAGGGAAGTTGGCGCTCTGGTACTGCACAATCAGCGTTCCGCCGCGCCGCACAAACTCCGCGAGCCTTGCTTGGGCCGCGGCCAGTTCGGGGCGCACCGAGTAAGCGCGGATGCCGATCACGATTGCATCCCATGCGGAGAGATCGCCGGAGGTCAGCTCCGCCGTGGTGAGCATGTGCGGCGCGGCTCCCAGCCCCTCCATCGCCTCGGGAACCAGGTCGCCGGTGCCCATTACGTAGCCCACGCGCAGCCCCTGCGCCAGCTTCACATCCACCTTGCGGGTATTCAACTGCGCGGTCTTATAGAGGTTATAGGGCCGCAGACCGGGGTAGCCCACGCTCTGCCAGCCGGTCTGGTAGTCGCGCCCGCTTGAGTGGGCTACGGCCTGGATGGCATAAGCGCCGGCTTCGCTTGCCGCTGGCGTTACTGAGAACAGAACAGGATCGGAATCCCCTGCGCCGTCCAGATGGAAGCGCGCCTCCGTCGGCGTCGACGTCCATCCGGCTGGCAGCTTCAACTCGACCGTGCCCTCGGCAGCCGCTTGCGCATGGACCGTGACCCGCACGGGAAGCGCTGAGCCGTCCAGCGGCAGGATGCGGGCTTCCGGCTCGATGCTCACGCCGATGCGCGGAGTTACAACCAGCGGCTCGTAGATGCCGCCCGGCCCAAGGACGCGCGCGAGCGTCTGCACCACCTGCGCCAGCCGGATGGGAAGGCCGTCAAAAGTGAACTCCGCCCATGCCGCCAGCGGATAGGGAGCAAAAGAGCGCTCGCGGTCCTGCGGCTCCGTCAGGTCATAATACGGCTGCTCGATCGAGGGCCTTGTGAAGTAGGGCTGCGTAGGCTCGGCATTTTCTGCCGTCTCGACGCGGAATAGCCG
>Ga0224530_1000389_pt1 | contig 29903 bp, 22 predicted proteins | sample CBST75metaG_FD_179873 | JGI IMG/M metagenome (GOLD analysis project Ga0224530, IMG submission 179873) | Peat soil microbial communities from Stordalen Mire, Sweden - C.B.S.T75 | ecosystem: Environmental > Terrestrial > Soil > Wetlands > Peat | place: Sweden: Norrbotten County, Stordalen Mire...
CATGGGCAGGTGGCTGAGACGTTCGTTGGTGACCGCACTGCCTACAAATCCCCTTACCCCAAGGGGCAGACGATTACCGAGGCGCAACCAAGAGGAGCAGCAGCAAAGGAGATGTCAGCCTTGTGGAACAATATAAAATCATGCCTGCATGCAGACATGAAAACAAGTAGGAGGTAAAAGCAGATGGCAAAGGCTCTTGAACTGAACGCCGACACTCTGGCGGCTGCACAGCCAGTACCAAAGGCAGCGCAGGTCGCAACCCCGGTTGGAGGAACAAAGAGGCGGAAGCGTGCAGCCAAAGTGGAGCGAGAACCACTGCAGGTCCGGTGGCCTGCAAGCGAGGTTAAAGCCGCCAAGTTGGCATCCATCCAGCTTGATTTCCAAACAGTGAGTGATTTTATGCTTGCGTGTTTTCATGCTTACATGAAGTCTGGCAAGCAATCGTGAAGGAGTTGGGCGGCCAGGCCAGTGCAGCTATGTTGGCAACTTGGGTGCCCGCATGAGGCCCACCTGGTCGTCGTATCTGATCTAGGTAATAACCAGGCCTTCCCAGGGGATTTGGCCGGGGATGATGTGTGCCCAGGCGGATGGCCCGATCCTGCCGCAATAGCCATCGTCTTCTTCAGACCGTAGTTGGGCGGCCCAGGTGCCACCATCATGGTCAAAGCGGCCCTTCGACACCACAATCTTCCGGCTATTCGGGTGCGGGAACATCACCCATAGCAGTGGCGTCCTTGAATCGATGCCAGGTTGACCCTGTGGGATCAGGTCGTGCTGGCGAAGGGACATGGGGTTATCGATAGGATGCCAAACAATCGGCCTGCATTCGGAGGACGGGGTAGCACCACTATAGTTCGCCTGCTTGGACGCCGTGAACTTGGCGCGGCGTTCCTCAGTTGTGAAATCGCGGGGTTCTTTGATCGGTTCGAATGTAGCTTCAAACATGGTGTGGACTCCTACTCAAAGGGCGGGAAGTCGGTCAAGCTGCTGCAGGCCAAAGGGGCCGTGGATGAAGCAATCAAAATAGTGGTGCCCGCTTAGTTAGCATCCCCAGCGCGCTGGACACCTCATCGACTGAAGCAACCACAGCAGGGACTTCGCGGGCACGCGGGCGGTGGATAGGCGGGCCGATGAAGACAAATGCTGCCACGGCGCAGAGACTATTTTGAAAGCAGGCTTACGCGCTCATGCACAGCCTGAAGGTCCTCGGTCATCAGGTTCGCATAGCGGCGCGTCATCTCCAGCGTTGAGTGCCCGAGCACCTTTTGTAAATGAAAGACGGACCCACCGCGCCTCAGGTAGTTCACTGCGAAGGTGTGGCGGAAAGCGTGGAGGGTGCGGCCTGGAGGCGCAAAGCCCAATTTCTTGCAGAGCAGCTTCACGTCCCGCAATACGTTCCTACGTCCCAATTTCGTTTGAGTGCTGTTGGCAAAAAGCAGATGGTCCGGCGTCCGATCCAACTCCCTGCAGTAGCGGACCATCGCTTTTCGCAACTCGAAACTGAATGGGACAACGCGCTGCTTGCTTCCCTTGCCGTCCAGCGTGACAAGCAGGCTCTCAAAGTTGATCTCGGAGATTCGCAAATTGAGGGCCTCGGAGATGCGGCAGCCGGTATCAAGCAGGAACAGCGTGACCAGATGTAGCCGCTGCTGATATTTGCCCTTGGGTCGCCACGCGACAAGAAGACGGATTTGTTGCTCGGTGAAGGTTGGCAACACAAGCTGAGGTTCTTTAAGTTGGGCGATTTTCGCATGCTTGCAAACCGGGCTGCACTTCACCTCTGAGCCTGCACTGGCCCAATGAAGGTAGGTGTTGATGGCGCGGATGGCCGAATTGCATCCTGTGGCCTTCAGCCCTTTCTGGCGCATACGGACCACGGCGGCCTTCAGGTCCTCTTGCGAGGGCGTCTCCGTGTCCAGCCACTTGAAGCTGTATTTGTACCACTCCAGGGTTGAGGGTGAGACGTTTGATAGGAATTGGCGTTCGCGAATGAATTGAGAAAATCCCATATCGGATTGCTCCAAGCGAGTACTCAAATTTGGAGGAAAACCGCGTATTCTGTTGATTCTAAAGGGACGTGGCTCAGCCTGGTAGAGCACTCGCTTGGGGTGCGAGGGGTCGGCAGTTCGAATCTGCCCGTCCCGACCATTAAAATCATGCAGTTACAAAAGGCCCTGCAGTTGCGCAATGCAATTGCGGGGATTTTTGTGCGCGCGACGGCAACAGCGCGTTTTCACTTTGCATGAAACCATTGCAGCAACGTGGAAGATGGCGTCTTCTTGAGGAAAAATCCACTTAACTAACTGCCCGGTTTCTGCGAAGACCTGAAGAGAAAACACTGTCGTTCGCGCAATGCCGCGCACAGAGCCGCGATGGCAGGAATTGCCGCGTCCATTATTCTCATTTCCTTTATTGCTTCCTTATTTGATTCGGGCGACATTTAGAAATGGAGACGCATCCCCGCTTCTTCCCCTCCCGTAAAAAGCCAAAAGAACAGTAAGCCCTTCTGTGCGCTCATGCGCCTGCTTGCCTGTTTTTCTACATGTCCCCTTTTCGACTGCCACTTTCAATCTCACATCGGGAACGAACAACACGATTTCATGTTGATCACTCGGAGGTTAAGCGCAATGGCAAATCGATGGACACGAATCCTATTGACGGTCTTGCTTTTGGCGATCGCGGCATTGCCAGTCAACAGCATTGGCCAGACGTTTCGCGGCGGCATCAACGGCACAGTGACCGATCAATCGGGCGCGGTAATCCCGGGGACACAAGTCACGGCGGTTGAAACCAACACCAACTCGGTCTACAAAACGGTAAGCTCCAGCGCGGGCGATTTCGCCTTTTCCAACCTGCCGCTGGGCAATTACTCGGTCACGGTTACTTCCAAAGGGTTCTCGTCGCAAAAGGTGAACAAGATTACTGTTTCCGCGGGCGTGATCTACACTCTCCCGGTCAAGCTATCGATCGATACCGCGTTGCAAACGGTGGAAGTTTCGGCCGACGCACTGAGCATCGATACCACGACCGACGTGCAGACCTCGGTGCTACCCGAGGCGGTGGTCCAGAATCTTCCCAACAGTGGGCGCGACTTTACCCAAATGCTTTCGCAAACCACGGGGTTCGCCGGTCTCTCGACAGGCGGCGGAGCCGGTCTGGCCAGCGTCAACGGCACCCGCTCGAACTCGATCAACTGGCAGATTGAGGGCACCGATAACAACGATCTCTGGTGGAATATCCCCGCCGTCAACCAGGGCGGCGTATCCGCAATTGCGGGCGTGATTTTGCCGGTGGACGCCATTGAGAATTTCAATTTTGTGACTACCGGCTCCACCAGCACGGGACGCAACTCCGGCGGCACCGCCAACCTGGTCATCAAGTCCGGCACCAACCAACTGCACGGCAGCGCATATTACTTCAACCACAACGAGTTCTTTGAAGCCACCAATCCCTTCCTCACGTCCAAGTCCATTTCGCGCAATGAGCACTACGGTTTCTCGACAGGAGGACCCCTCTGGCGCGACCGGACTTTCTTCTTCATTGGAGGCGAGCATCAGGCATTCACCATTGGCGCGGCCGGCGGCTCGACCGAGCCAACCTACAAGTATGTGCAGGACGCGGAGACCCAGGTTCTTGCGCCGTTCGGCGTTCCCGTCAATCCCGTGTCGCTGAATCTGCTCTACGGCAACGGGACACTGCCGGGTCTGTGGCCCAGCTCTGTGGTCGGGCAGAACTCTCCGATCGCCAACCTCGACTCGGCGGGCAACTACCACAACAATGCCAATCTGCATGGTCACAGCTTCAACGGCATCGTCAAGTTGGATGAGAACCTGACGGACAAGGATCATCTTTCGGCGCGCTGGTTTGTGGGCCAGGGCACGCAGGTGGCTCCCACCTCGTCGCAGTTGGCGGCTTACTTCGAGAACGCCCCCATCCATGTGGACAACATCTCGCTGATCTATAACCGCGTGCTTACACCCTCGATCAGTAATCAAATTTCAGCAGGCGTCAGCTACTTCAATCAGGTCTTCTCCGACGCCGACAACTCCTTCAGTCCTTTGGGGTTGGGTCTGAACACCGGTGTCACTTCTCCGACTCTTGCCGGCGCTCCGCATCTGGTGATCGGCCCTCCGAGCAGCGGCTCGGGATTGACGGGCAACGACACCGGATTTGATCCACTCGGGGTCACGGCGCCTTCGGGCCGCAACGACATCACCGGCCACCTGGACGAAGATCTCAACTGGGTCAAAGGCGCACATCAACTGCATTTTGGCGGCGAACTGCGCCAGGCCCAGGTGGATGACTTCTATCAGACAGGGCAGCGCGGAACCATCTACTTTGACGGCACACAAGGACCGTGGAACTCGACCTCCTCCGCCTGTGCCGGCCTTGCCGCAAATCCGAATGCCACCGCACTGACCACCGACTCCAACACGCTGGAGTTGGCGGACTTTCTGGCAGGATGCTTTGATCCAGGCGCCTCTTCAATCGTCGAGGGCGATCCCAAGCGCCAAGTGTTTGTGAACACCTTCTCGCTTTACGGCCAAGACCAATGGCACATGACCAAGCTTCTGAGCGTCAATCTCGGTTTGCGCTACGACTATGAAGGCCCAGTCCATTCGGCTTACCCGAACCTCTCGGTTTTCGATCCGTCGCTCCCTGGCGGCCTTGCCGTAGCCGGTCAGGATGTGTCCGACATCTACTCGAAGTTCTGGGGCGGAGTAAGTCCCCGCATCGGCTTCGCGTATCAGTTGGAATCCAAGACGGTGCTGCGCGGCGGGTTCGGCCTTTACTACGACTCCGTATACATGAAATCGGTTCTGCAAAACAATGGAGCGCAAAACATCGCCGTCTTTGGCCCCGGCCTCAACCCTGCGGGAACCAGCAAGGTGGCCACGGCCTCCGGGTTATCTACCGTGGTTGCCAGCGGCCAGCCCATCTTCCCCTCCTTTGCCGATGCACTGGCCGGTCAGGGTGTGGTGAGCATTTCAACCTTTGCCAAGGGTTTCAGGCCATCCTATAGCGAGAACTGGGACCTGAACGTCGAACACAGCTTTACCAGTTCGGTCATCTGGCAGCTCGGTTACGTGGCCACCAAGGGAACCCATCTGCAGGGTTTGCAGGACATCAACCCGGAGGCGGTGAATTCCAGCAGCTTGCCCAATCCCAACGTGACCCGGCCCTACTACAGCAGCTTCCCGGGCTTTGGCGTCATCGACGAGGCGACCAGCAATCTCGGCTCCAACTACAATTCGCTGCAAACTTCGTTGCGCGTGCAGAATTGGCACGGACTCACTTCATCGTTGGGATACACATGGGCCCACGCGCTCGATTACGAGACCGGGCTGTTGCCGTACGTTCCGCAGAATCCCCTGGATGAAGCGGCGGAGTACGGCAATTCAGACTACGACGTTCGCAATACGTTCACCGGATACCTGGACTACCAGATTCCGTCCTTCCTCAGGCCCAATCGCCTGACCCAAGGTTGGGAGATCAACTCGGCGTTCTCGTTTCACGGCGGCGAGCCGTACACGGTGAATGCCAGCACGAACGTCAGCGGCAATGGAGAGAATGCAGATCGCGCCGTCCAGGTCATGAGCAATCCCTCTGCCGGCATCAATCGCAGCATCGTGAATGGCGTGGTGCAGTGGTTCAGCCCCAACGCCTTTACGGATCCGGCTCCCGGCACGTATAGCCCCACGCGCCGCGGCCAGAATTACAACCCTGGCTATAACGCTGTGGACATAGCCGTGATCAAGGGCACGAAGTTGACCGAGCGGGTTTCCGCGCAGTTCCGCGCCGATTTATTCAACGCCTTCAACCACACCAACCTGGCTCCGGTCGGCTTGCCGGGGACCGGAGAGGGAGGCCATATCCTGAGCACGATCGGGCCCTATCTCGGCAATCCGACGATTGGACCGGGGGAACCCTTCAATGCAGAATTCGCGCTGAAGATCATCTTCTAACGCTGCACTTTGCCACACGCCGCCCTATTCGATTGGCAGTAACATCCATCAAGAGAAAGCCCCCGCCAAGGACGGGGGCTTTCTCGTTTGACTAACAATTGCTGACAGTTCTTAGGACAAATGGGTGAAGGGATGCTCAGCGAGTTTGTGCGGCAGAGGCGGCGCCACCAAGCCTGCCGTGGAACTGTTCATCACTTCCAGGAAAGCCTTGCGGAAGGCGAGCATCTCCTCCTGGGTTCCGACCGTGATACGCACCTGTGTGGGCCACGCGGACCAGATGCGGCCGATGTAGATCTCTTTTGCCGCCATGGCCGCCAGCACTTCCTTGCCGGGCCGCTTCACGTCGAGCATAAAGCAGTTGCTCTCTGACGGCGTGCAGGCGTAACCGTTGCTCTTGAGCCAGGCAATGGTCTCCGTGCGGGTATCGCCGATGATTTTTTTGCGCGTGGAAATCAGATCCTTGTCGAGCAAGCTCGCCTTGGCCGCTGCCACCGCGGTGATGGGCAAGGCGCTCATGCCGCCCACAGAGGCAATCTTGGCCAGCAGTTCCGGCCTGGCAGCGACGAATCCCATCCGGATGCCGGCCATCCCATAGAGCTTGGAGAAGGTCCGCAAAACGATCACGTCCTTGCCTTCCTTGACGAAGTCCAGCGCGGACGGAGTATCGGACAAATGAATATAAGCCTCGTCGATCAACAGCACCGAGCCCTTGGGCGCGTTGGCCACCGCATACTCAATGGCCGAGCGGCTGGTGGTGGTGCCCGTGGGGTTGTTGGGGTTGCAGATGTAGATGACGCCCGGCGAGGACGACGCGGCCAGCATGGCCTTGATATCGTGCGTGGCAGCGCCTTTGGGGTCGGCAAGCGGCACCTTGATGACCGGAGCGCCGGAGACCGCTGCGGCCCAAATCGGCGCTTCATAGCCGGGGTCGGCAATGACCACGGGCTTGTTCTTGTCTGTGAACGAAAGGACGGTGTAGTGCAGCGGCTCACTGGAACCAGGAAAGGCCATTACCGACTGAGGATCGAGCCCTTCGATCCGCGCGAAGGTTTCCGCGAGATCCTCCTGCATGGCGAACTCATAGCGCCCGCCTTTGGGAATGATGTCGGCGATGGCCTGACGCGCTGCCTGGCAGGGGCCAAGGGGGTTTTCGTTGGCGTCGATGTGAATGCCCTTATTGGGATCGGCAAACTTGGGACGCTGCGCATAGGCGAGGCGGGATTCCGTAAGAATGGGCATGCTGGCCAGGGCTGAAGCTCCGGCAGCGAAGCGAAAGAATGAGCGGCGTGAAAAGCCGCTACAAGCAACAGGATCGGCAGATGGCTGCATGGACAGGTCTCCTTGTGGGCGAGGGCGATCTGGGCACAATACCTTTGAGCACGCTGAATGTCAGCACGTAGGTAACAACTGTCTGTATGGGAGCGGGAAAAGAGGTTTCCATATCTAAAAATATCCCTGCTGTTGCTGGAACGCAAGAACGAAATGATGCGCGGCGAGCGAGGAGAATACGCAGCGATGGGCCGCCTGCGCAGCTGAGACACTGGTGAGCGGAGACTTCAGCCGCTCGCGTCGGACCCTGTGACTCTCAGTTCTTGACTGGCTTGGGAGCCGGCGCAGAAGTGGCTTGTGAGATATGTTGATAGCGCGCCAGCACTGTGCGCGGTTCTGTCTCAGGTTATTACCGCTCGGCTTTACCGATGATGCGGTTTAGCGCCCCAGCGAAGGCGAAAAGCAGCTGAAATACTCACATAATCCCGTTGGTCGCAGGCACGGCAACGCACGGGGTATTGAAAGCGGATTAATCGCTCCAAGTCAGAAGATCGAAACCTGGATAAGCTGAGCCTGTTTGAACCACAAAGATGGCATTTCATCGTAGGACAGCCTCCACAGATCATGGGAAAGACCTGTCATCCAGTCCGGAGGAAGCGGCAGACACCTATCCCGGACGTTCTCACTTATGACAGGTCTCCTAAGCTAGCACGAGTGCCTGTATAAGTCGCCATCCTTCTGGCCAGAGAATCCAGGGGATCGACTCACGGCATTCGGATGCGCACATTTCATTGAAAAAGGTCTCAGACCGGGAAGAGGGAGTCGGATGAGTCCGGTAGGGGGGAGAGCCGGGAACGGCGGCGCTGCGGCTTGGGATCAGGCGACGCAAGCAGACCGGCGATCTCGCGCAGTTCAGAGCGGGCGTGGCCTACTGTGGCGGCGACGGAATCGCGCTGTGGAGTAGATTCGGCGGCTTCCAGGGGTAGATTTGGCTGTGGCTCGGGGCGGTGATGGGCTTGCTCGAGGACCTGGCGGGCGCCGGCAAGAGTGTAGCCCTCGGTGTGGACCAAACGCTTGATCTCCAGGGCGAGTTCCACATCGCGGCGACGGTAGAGCCGCTGGCCCGTTCCGCTTTTGTTTGGTTTGAGTTGGGGGAACTGCGTCTCCCAAAAGCGCAGGACATAGGTCTCGACCTCACAAATTCGCGCCACATCTCCGATTTTGAAATAAAGACGGTCGGGGATCTGGGGCTGATCGAGAGCGCGCTTCTGAGAAGGTTGCGTGACCATGGCGAAGGTGAGGAGGGTTCCTCTCCGAGGTAACACCCTGCTCTAGACGCAGTATAGGCCACGTTTTGCACAATCTGTGAAGCAAAATTGCAGGGCGACTCCGAGGGGCGGCTACAAACGCAAAAAGGGCAGACAAGAGTCCGCTCAAGTCTGCCCTTTCAAACCATCTTTTTCGAGCACTTTCCAGGCTTTCAAGCGGACCTTTTATTGCAAATCTCCTGTCATTTTGCGCACTTATGCGCCCGTTTTTAGCGCGGCGGCAACCGTGTCTCGCGCTTCTGCTGTCGTTTCTTACTCCTTTTCAGGACGAGTGACAGGGTGGCGCGGGGCGGAATGGCGGGGAGCGGCACGGAGATACTGAGGCGGCCAACTGGCAGATTCGCCGAGGACAGCTGCCGCGTGGACCGGCCAGTAGGGATCGCGCAAGGTTTCGCGGCCCAAGAGGACCAGATCGGCATCGCCCTGAACCAGGATCTCGTTGGCCTGGACGGGGTCGGTGATGAGGCCGACGGCGGCGGTGGGGATGGCCGCTTCGCGGCGGATTCGGGCGGCAAACTCCACTTGGAAGCCGGGGCCGACGGGAATGACGGCGTTGGGGACCATGCCGCCGGAGGAAACGTCGACCAGATCAACGCCGTGCTCGCCGAAGAGGCGGGAGAGCCGCACCGACTCGACAACGGACCAGCCCCCCTCTGCCCAGTCGGTAGCGGAGATGCGGACGAAGAGAGGCAGGTGGGAAGGCCACTCGGCGCGCACAGCGTCCACGACCTCGAGGGCCAGACGGGCACGGTTCTGAAAACTGCCGCCATAAGAGTCGGTGCGCTGGTTGGCGAGAGGCGACAGGAATTGGTGGAGCAGATAGCCGTGGGCGGCGTGAATCTCGACAAAGTCGAAGCCCGCGGCGAGGGCACGGCGCGCGGCTAGTCGAAAGCCCTCGACCACAGAGGCGATGCCGGCCTGATCAAGAGCCTGGGGAACGGCGTAGTCAGAAGAAAAGGCCAGAGCGCTGGGGCCGACCGGCTGCCAGCCTCCCTCGGCGGGAAGCAGGAGACGCTCCTTCTCAAAAGGCGCGGACATGCTGGCCTTGCGTCCGGCGTGGCCCAGTTGGATGCCGGCATGCACTCCCTGCGAGTGGAGGAAAGCGGCGATGAGCTGGAGACCCGGAATGTGCTCGTCCTTCCAAATGCCGAGATCGGCGGAAGAGATGCGGCCCTCGGGAACGACGGCGGAGGCCTCAAGAATGATGAGGCCAGGGCCACCCTGGGCGCGGCTGCCGAGATGGACAACATGCCAGTCGTTGGCAAAACCGTCTTGCGAGGAGTACTGGCACATGGGAGGGACACCGATGCGATTGGCAAACTCAAGAGAACGAAGCTTGAAAGGCGAAAGAAGTGGAGGGGTCATGTCTTATGGATGATCGGGAAGGGCTGGGGATGCAACCACCTGCGGTGGGGCCGGCGTTGACTGTGGCTCGTGGTGCTCCGGGTTTGCGACAGAAAAAAGTCGCAAAAATGGGGCACGGGGCGTTTGTGGGGCGTTCGAGATGGGCGGACGGAGGTTCGTGCTTTCCCAGGTCTCAGACACTCGATCTTGAGACCTGGGAAAACATGAACTACGAAATAACGTTGGTCCAACTTCAGGCGGAGTACACGATCCGTCCTTCGCTGATCGTCCACCGGATCTTGCCCTGCATCGTCCAGCCGTCGAACGGCGTATTTCTCGACTTCGACCGGCTTTCCGCGGCACGATAGGTCCACTCCGCCTTGGGATCGAAGATCACCACGTCGCCAAAGCTCCCTACGGCCAGCGTGCCGCGGCCCTTCAGCCCCAGCAGCGCCGCCGGCTGCGCGCTCAGCAGGCTCAGCACCCGGCCCAGCGGCAGCTTCCACTCCCCGTGCAGCCAGCGTAGCGAGAGTCCCAGCGCCGTCTCCAAACCAATAATCCCGTTGGGCGCGTTCTCGAACTCCACTTCCTTCTCATGGATGGCATGAGGCGCGTGATCGGTGGCGATGGCGTCCACCACCCCGTCCAGAATCCCCTCGATCATGGCGTCGCGGTCTGCGGCCGTGCGCAACGGCGGACACATCTTGGCGTTGGTGTCATACAGCCCCACGTGCTCGTCGGTCAGCAGAAAGTGGTGCGGAGCCACCTCGCAGGTCACGCGCAGCCCGCTGCGCCGCGCTTGGCGTACGGCAGCCAGCGCCGCGGCTGTCGAAATGTGCGCCACGTGCAGATGGGCGCGCGTGTCCCTCAACTCGGTCACCAGGCGGATGTCGCGCTCCACAATGCTCGACTCGGCCTCGGCCGGCATCCCGCGCAGCCCCAGCTTGAAGGCCGCTAGTCCGGCGTTCATGCTGCCGCCCTGGGTCATCCGCGTATCTTCGGCGTGCTGAATCACGCTCAACCCCACCCGCGCCGCCGCGGCCAGCGTCTCGCGCATCACGCCGTCTTTCAGGATCGGACGCCCGTCGTCGCTTACCGCTACCGCGCCTGCCGCCTTCAGCGCCGCATAGTCGTTGATCGCCTCGCCCTTCGATCCGCGTGTTGCCGCGGCAATGGGGAAGACGCGAATGGCCGCGCCGCGTTCCGGTTGCAGCATCCAGCGCGTCGTCTCCGGCGAGTCGTTCACCGGTGTTGTATTGGGCATGGCTGCAACCGAAGTGAAACCGCCTGCCGCTGCCGCCACCGTGCCGCTGGCGATGGTTTCCTTGTAGCCCTGCCCCGGTTCGCGCAGGTGTACGTGCATGTCGATCAATCCCGGCGCCAGGGTCAACCCCGTGGCGTCCAAGGCCTCAGTGCCGTTGGCCAGCTTCAGCTTGCCCGGAGCGGCAATTTCCGCCACGCGTCCGTCCTTCAGCAGAACGTCCCGCAGCCCGTCCACTCCCGCTGCCGCATCGATCAGGTAGCCGCCGCGAATCACCAGAGCCGTCATGCGCGGCCTCCCTCTTGCTGCGCCGCTGTCAGCGCGCGTTCCACCACCGCCATGCGGATGGCCACGCCATGCCGCACCTGCTCCAGAATCAGCGACTGCGGCCCGTCGGCCACTTCGGCCGTCAGCTCCAGTCCCCGAATGATCGGTCCCGGATGCAGCACCAGCGCCTCGGGAGCGTGTGTCGCCAGCCTCTTGCTGGTCAACTGGTAGCCCGCCTTGTACTCTTCCAGATCCAGTTGCATGCCGGCCAGCCGTTCGGCCTGGATGCGCAGCATCATCACCACCTGCGACTGTCGCAGCGCAACCTCGAAGTTCCGCTCCACGGTTACGCCCGGTCCCGCCGTGGCCGCCAACTCCGGCAGCAGCTCTTTGGGGCCGCACAGCACCACCCGCGCGCCCAGCTTGGGCAGCAGCTGCAGGTTCGAACGCGCCACACGGCTATGCAGAATGTCGCCGGTAATGCTCACCGTGACCCCGGCCAGCGTTTCGGCAGTCACCGTCTCCACGCCCGGCCGCAGATGGTTCAGCATCGCGCGCAAGTCCAGCAGCGCCTGGGTGGGATGCTGGTGCATGCCGTCCCCGGCGTTCAAAATCGGCAGCCGGGTCGCGTCTTCCAATAGCCACGGCGCGCCAGAGGAGTTGTGCCGCAGAATGATGGTTTCCGCCCCCAGCGCTCGCAGCGTCAGGCCGGTGTCTTTCAGCGACTCGCCCTTTTCAATGCTCGACGAGAGGCTCGACACCAGTGCGGTATCGGCGCCCAGTCCCTTGGCGGCCAGCTCAAAGCTGGTACGGGTGCGTGTCGAGGATTCGTAGAACAGCAGCGCCACGCGCCGCTTGGCCAGGATGCGGGTCCGGACCAGCGGGTCTTCGTTTTCCAGGGCCGTGGCCCGGCGAAGAATCAGGCTCACGTCCTCCAGGCTCAGGTCTTCCACCGAGAGCAGGGAGCCGCGATGGTGGGGGAATGGCGAGGGGGCGGCGAGGGGCGTTTTCAGTAGGCGGCGAACAGGTGTTGCGGTCAGATTCATGCGAGGTCTACACCGGAGCACCGGGCTCCGGTCCGGTTCTTGGCTCAGCTTCCAGCCTCTAGCCTCTAGCTGCAAGCTAGTCGCTAGAAGCTGGAGGCTGGAAGCTGTTTCTTAGTCTTCCCGCTCCACGAGCAACACCTGCTCGTCGTTGTCAATCTCCTGGAACTTTACTTCGATGATCTCGCGCTGGCTGGTCGGGACCCGCCGGCCGATGTAGGTCGCCTCCACGGGTAGCTCCCGATGTCCGCGGTCGATCAGCACCGCCAGTTGCACCCGGCGCGGGCGGCCGTGGTCAAACAGCGCGTCCAGCGCGGCGCGTACCGTGCGGCCCGTGTACAGCACATCGTCGCAAAGCACCACGTCGCGGCCCTCGATATCGAAACCGATGGCCCCTTCTTTCACGATCGGACGCGAGCCGGTCGTGGTCAAATCGTCGCGGTAGAACTGGATATCCAGCATCCCCGTATCCACCGGGTGCTTCTCGATGCCCGAGATCAGCTTCCCTAGCCGCTCGGCCAGCGGAATGCCGCGCCGCTTGATGCCGACCAGTGCCAGGTCTGCGCTGCCGTTGCTCTTTTCGACAATCTCGTGGGCCAGGCGCACCAGGGTGCGCTCGATCTCCGAGGCGGACATCAGCCTGCTCTTGATGCGCAGACTGGGTTTTTCGTTGCTTTCGCTCATGTGTACTCTCTCGCCGCTTGTCTCTCGCAGGATGATACGAGGGGTTGCCGCTCCCCGGCAAGTCGCGGGCAAGGAGAACTGAAGACAGTGTCTTGCGCGGAGCCGGGAAACATTCTGCTATTGCGGCCCGGCGTGTTCCGCCTGGCCATTGAAAAATACTCTAAATCTCAGGCCGTCGGTTGCGGGCCAGTAGCCGCGCGCCCAATGCCCCGCCGCCGGCGGCAAAGAACAGAAGAAAAACGCCATTCACGGCAAAGCCAAACGACTCTAAACCGGCATGCCCCTCGGGGGATAGCATGAAGTTCTGGATCTGGATCCGGGTAGCCTGTGCCTGCGCTGCGTCCGCGGAGTTCATCCCCGCCGTCCATGACTGGGTCAGCTGCTGGCTCGTCTCCACGCGGTTCTTCCACTCGCCGTCAATCTGATTCGCCTGGTGCAGTGCATACCGCTCCACAAAAAGCGCTCCACCGCTGATGCTGAACGCCAGCCAGCCGGCCAGCAGCCCGGTCACCAGGCCGATGCGCGCTCCAGCTCCAATGGTGATCCACGCTGGCTTCTGGCTGCGTACATACAGCACCACCGCCCACGCCGCCGCGGCGGCCATCCAGAACAGTCCCAGAACTCCTACCGGCGAAAGCCCGCTCGACAGCAGACCGGCGGGAATGGCCAACAGCAGTGCCGCACGCAAGCCCGGCTTCCAATCCACGGTGCTTGCATCCCGCACAACCTCATTCGTCTGCTCCGGCAAGGTCTGGCCGGGCGCAACGTCCGGCGCGTAAACCAGTTGCGGCAGACCGCACGCCGGGCAGTAGCAATCCTCTGCCGCGAGGGTCTGATGGCAGCGTGTGCAGGTAATTTCCATACATCTATGAGCCTATAGCATTTTCATGCGGCGTGGGTGGCGCCTGCGGGCGGTGCCCTGAGCTTTCCACGCATTCCCGGCTCGGCGCAGGCAGGCCCGCGACCTCAATGGCCGGTCACATGACAGAATTCTGCTTACGGCTTCTTGGGGGGCCGTGACTGCTTGTCGTGGAGTGCTTGCTGATGGCGTAGTTCCGTACCTCGCCTGATTTTGAGCGCTTGCCAAAAGAAGGCATAGTCCCGCTGGCGGCAAGTGCGGCACCGCACTGGATATTGAAAGCACACTAGTTGGAAAACATCTTCTCCGCGGAAATGGGAAAGACGAAAGTCGGAAGACCCACAACCGCTGCAGGATTTCAGCATTTCAGGCTCCAAACTGTCAAAATATGAAGTCTTGACCGGGAATCGAAGTGCTTGCTCTGCTGCCCATCTTCACAAACCCAACGGGCAAAAGTTGTGCGAAAGTGCACAGGTGCACTCTCTCAATGCATGATAAGCAAAAACAAAATTGTGGGGTAATGAATTTCTGAATTCAGGCTGCGAACGAATGCGATTCCCGCTTATGTCAGTCGCAATACGCCTTCAATTGTGCAGTAAATAAAATAGAATCAACACGATGCCGTGAGAATCTGCGCTGCGTATTCTCAGGCGATTGCCGGGGAATGCGGTGGCGATCAATTTGCGCAATGGCAACGGAACCGAAATCCGCAGAAAGTTGATCGGGAACCGCTAGGGCTGACTGAGCTTTGCTGCCACAATCGCTTCCGCTGCTTGAACGGTCTCTTCCAGGCTCATCTGGGTCGAATCCAGCAGAACGGCGTCCGGAGCTGCTTTCAGAGGCGAATCGGCGCGGTTGCGGTCCCGCTCGTCGCGGGCGCGCAGATCGCGGATCACCTCTTCCGGTGCGACCTCCGCCTTCGGGCCGAGTTGGTCAAAACGCCGCAATCCCCGAACCTCGGGAGCCGCATCCAAAAAAATCTTCACTTCGGCCTGGGGAAACACCACCGTGCCAATGTCGCGGCCTTCCATCACTACGCCGCCCTGGGTGCCCAACTGCTGCTGCAGCTTCACCATCCAGGCGCGTATGGCTGGATACACACTTACCCGCGAGGCGGCGTCGGTGACGGTCTGGTTGCGGATCAGATCGGTCACATCCTCGCCGTCGAGCAGAACGCGATTGCCCTGCCCGCCGGGTTCCAGGCGGATTGAGGTCTGGGTGGCGAGCTTTTCCAGGTTTGCACTCTCGTCCAGGGGGATTGCCGCGCGCAGCGCCTTCAGGGCGAAGGCACGATACATCGCTCCCGTTTCCAGGTTCAGCAAGCCGAAATGCGCGGCCAGGTGCCGCGCAATCGTACTCTTGCCCGCGCCGGAAGGCCCGTCGATGGCGACGATGATCTTCCGTGCGTCCAGGGCGCGCAGAGGGCTTTCGTTTGCACTCATCCGCGCTTCTTCGTCTCCTGCTTGGGCCGGGCGGTGAAGCCGAACCGTTTACTGTTTCCCGCCTTGGTGCCCGCCGTCAGGGCCGGCTTGCGGCTGCTGTGCGCCGGACGGGCATCGCTCCGGGAATCCTTGCGGGGAAGGCTGCTGCCGCTGCGGCTGGTTGCGCCGGGCTTGCCTGCGGTCTTCGAGCCGTTATTGCGTCCCCACGCCGGGGCCCCGGGCTTCGCGCTCCGTGCACCAGATGTCCCATTCGAAGGGCGGCTGCCGTTTCCGCTGGGACGCGTCACGTTGCCGGAACCGGTGCTGGAATGTGTCGCGTTGCGCTTGCCTGTGGTGTTTGCCGCGGCATTTGCGCCCCAGCGTGCGCCACCAGGGGCCGGGCGGGAACCGCTCGCCGCGTGGGCGCCGGCTGGCCGGGAATCCGAACCGGCACGACGCGCCGGACGAGCACCTGTCGAGGGCTGCGCCGGCTTGCGATCGCGGGAGTGAGTGGCCGGACGGCTGAAATGGGGCCGTGCCGCCGCAGGCTTCGTTGCAACAGCAGGCTTGTGCGCGGGAACAGGCCGCGGTGCGTGCGGCTCGGCGGCCTTGTGCGGTGCTTCCGGAGTCGCGGTGGCTGCCGCTTCTGCGGTGATTTGCAGCACGACGGGCTCTTCCGCAACTTCTTCCTCCTGCTCGCGGGAGTGCATGAAATACGCGGAAGCGGGCATGGACGAACTGGAATAAATGGTCGGAGCGGGGGCAAACTCGGGCAGCGTGCCCGCTACATAGAAGTGGGGAGCGTGGCCGAGAGAAATGGTGTGAACCTGGCGTGTTGCCACCAGGCCGCGCAACACTTCGCGCACTTTACTGCGCGCCGTCAGAGGCGAGAGGAAAAGCTCGACCTCTTCCATGGTGGCCGCAATCACTGCCTGCAGGTAGATGGAGGCAAGCACCGAGATCGCGGTGACCTGCGAGGTGGATGCGCCTTCGGCAATGGCCTTCTGAAAGCGCTGGCGCAGCAGTTGCCACTCGGAGGGCTGGCCCGGAGAAAAGACGATCGGAATGATGCGGAGCTGTTGCCAGAGTTCGGTGATCGCGCGCAGCACAGCGCCTTCGGTCACTTCCCGGCCCAGGGCACGCGTCAAATCGGGGATGTTGGCGTCGCCGGCTTCCAGCAGCTTGTAGGTCAGCACGGCCAGCGGAGAGACCTGGCGAGAGCCGGTCAGTTGCGGGCTGCGGCGCCAGTCACGGTCGCCCCGGAGGGCGTAAACGTAGGGCAAAACCCAGGCCGCCACCACAAAATCAGGCTGCTCGCCCGGTTGTCCCAGCAGATTCAGCCGCACCGCCACGCCGTCGGTCTCCAGGCGCACCAGCAACTCTTCGGCTACCGCAATATGCTTGGGATCGGGGGTCGCGTTCCGCTCACCGGCTACTGCTTCCACGAAGGACGGCGCGATGGACGAGGAATATTGCCGCCGAGGCAGGAAGAGACACAATCCCGTCTCCTCCATCCACGTCCGGGCGTCCTCAATGGTGAGTGTCCCGTGTCCGTTCTGACGCATCCTTTCGGCGCGCGATGCTTCCAATTGCTCTGCTGTCAAAGAAAAACCTCACTTCCAGGCTGGCGCTGGCGCCGGGCTGCCCTCACTCCTGAGAGGAGGACTGCCACCTTCCACGCGTTCTAAATGCGATGGAAGGCCCGCTGGATCTCCTTCCAAGAATACAGCAAAGCTATTGGACGTCCATGCGGGCAGTTGGTTGGGTGGCTGGTTTTTGCCAATTCCGAGAGCAGCCATTCCATCCGAACCGGATCCAGCGGCGTGTTGACCTTGATGGCCGAATGGCAGGCGATGGAAGCCGCAATTCTCGTTCGGAGAGAGGTAAGATCCTCATTCTGCTTTGGTTCGTCCGTGTCTGTACCAGATTGCTCAATTACTTCGCCTAACATTCGCTCCAGGGCCGCCCCTTCCAGCCCCACCGGCGCGGCCTTCACCGCAAGTGTTTGTGGGCCAAAGGGTTCCACTTCGAAGCCGTTGCGCTCCAGTTCCTCGGCGATGCGGGCGAATACCACCATCTGCCAGGGCTTCAATTCCACCAGCAGCGGCATCAGCAATCTCTGGCGCTGCACCCGCTCCACCTGGCGGTCGCGCAAAATTTTCTCAAAAAGAATTCGCTCGTGTGCCACATGTTGGTCGATTATCCACAGCCCATCGTCTCCAGAAGCCAAAATGAACGACTCCCTCAGCTGCCCCATCGGCTTCAGCGAGCCCAGATGGTTCAGGTTGGCCGCCGCCTGTTCGGCCTCCACCTGGGCCGTCGCCGCGGCGGTGTCCGCGGCGTAGTCTGCTAGACCGGCTGAACCGGACGAGCAGCCGTCCGTGAGCGGCAGCCCCGGGGGCGTAAACAGAGCGGATGCTGCCTCGCCCCAGGCCTTCTGATCGAACGAGCCCGCGGCAAACGGCAGTTTCCCGGGAATCGGCGACGGCACTCGCGGAGTCAGCTGAAACGCTTCTGCCTCCGCCCTGCCGTTTTGAAAAGCGCCAGGGTCGGAATCTTCAAACTGCTCCATCGGAACGCTTTCGGGCGCGCCCGGCAGCGCAGAAACCGCGGGCGGCATCAGCGAGGGGCTGGCTCCTGCAGCAGCATGGGCGGCGAGAAATCCGGCCGCCGGGCGGGCATGAATCAGCGCGTTGCGGAGGCTGTCGCGGACAAAATCGTGAATCAGGGACTGCTGCCGGAAGCGCACCTCGGTTTTGGCCGGGTGCACGTTCACATCGACTTCCTCGGGCGGCATCTCCAGGAACAGCAGCACCACCGGGTAGCTGGTGGGCGGAATCACGTTGCGGTAGGCCTCGGTGATGGCGTGCAGTAGCGCGCGGTCACGGATAAGCCGCTTGTTCACAAAGATGTAGATCGAGTTGCGGTTGAGCTTTTGCAGCTCCGGCTTGCTGTAGAAGCCGCTCAGGCGCAACACGCCCGGGTTGCGGGTTGGTTCGTCCGGGTCCCGCTTCCAAGGGGGCGGTTCGGGCAGCCCGCCATGGGCCAGCGGAGTTTCTGCTGCCACCGGCAGCAACTGCCCCAGAGTCTCCTTGCCAAAGATCTGATAAATCCTTTCGGCGATCCGGGTTACGGGCGGGGCGGAGAGCAGGGTATGGGTGGCCGAAACCAGCTCGAAGTGCATCTCCGGGTGGACCAGCGCGTAGTGGGTGATCAGCGCGGTCACGTGGGCCAGTTCCGTGGATTCGGCGCGCAGGAACTTGCGCCTGGCCGGGACGTTGAAGAACAGATCCGCCACGGCGATCGTGGTGCCGCGGGGCAGGGCCGCGTCGTCCACATGCAGAATCTTGCCGCCCGCAATCTCCATGCGGGTTCCGGCGGTTTCCTCGCCCGTGGCTGTCTCAAGAGTGACGCGGGCCACCGAGGCAATCGAGGGCAGTGCCTCGCCGCGGAAGCCGAGCGTGGCGATGGAGAGCAGATCGTCGGCCGTGCGCAGCTTGGAGGTGGCGTGGCGCTCGAAGGCCAGCAGGGCGTCGTCCCGGTTCATGCCCTGGCCGTCGTCGGCAATGCGGATCAGCTTGCGTCCGCCCGCCTCGACCTCGACGCGGATGCGCGTGGCGCCTGCATCCAGTGCGTTTTCAAGCAGTTCCTTGACCACCGAGGCAGGCCGGTCCACCACCTCGCCGGCGGCGATCTGATTGGCAACCTGGTCGGGAAGAATGCGGATACGGCCCATAAGACTTTAGGGTAACGCAGAATGACAGTCGTCAGTTGTCTTTGGGCCGTAGATACGAAACAGGAGTCGGTCACAGCTCCGTTCTGTTCTGCCAGCCTTGGCCCGCCAACTCCGCCCGGCGCCTCTGCGATCTTGATGGATAGGTCAAAAGCTCCCACGAGCCCTCGCACCTTGTGTGCCACTTAGGGAGCAACGACAGCGAGCGCTTTGGCCCCCGAGGGAATGCAGAAAATCCCGGTGCATCCCGTGATGAAATAGCTTCAAGACTCATGCTTCAACAATCTGTAGTTACCAAGGTCCCTGTTTTTGCAGGGCAGAGTCAATATCCGATACTTTGCGGAAACACAGGAAAGGGTCGTCGGGTACCTTTGTAAGATGAGGAGAAAACTTTGGGGATGGGCGGTATGTCTGGCGATGGTTGCATCGGTGGCTTCACCGGCACAGGATCACCAACCTGCAGGGAGTCAGGCAGCACAGCCCAAGGCGCAGACCGATGGCGACAACAGGGTGCCGCTCCTCTCTGAAGGACTCAGCCTCTCCGATTTCGTCGACATGGAACCGCGGCCGGAACTGAAAGGCCGGCTTCTGAGAATCTCCGGCTTTACCCAAACCACACCGCGGGACGGAGACGCCCCCACGGAAAAGACAGAGGTGTGGGTGGGGCACACCAGGAGCACGATCTATTTCGTTTTCATCTGCCACGATCATCAGTCGGGAGCAATTCGCGGCCATCTGGCGCGGCGCGAAAACGTGCTGAAAGACGACCACGTCTCGGTGATTCTGGATCCGTTCCAAGACCGCCGTACGGGTGTGCAATTCACGGTGAATCCGGCTGGCGTGCAGGCCGATGCGGCGTGGAGTGAGGCCAACGGAGCGGATTACAGCTATGACCAGGTATGGGACTCGGAAGGAAAAGTGACCCCGGATGGGTGGATGGCGCTCATGGCCATTCCCTTCCGCAGCCTGCGTTTCCGCCCCAATGGCGCGGACTGGGGCGTGGTGTTTGTGCGCAGCCTGCCGCGCAACAGCGAGGTGGATTACTGGCCACGCGTCGCCTCGAGCATTTCCGGCGTGCTCAGCCAGGAGGGAACCCTGCGCGGTATTGAAGGCGTGACCGGCTCGCATAACGTGCAGGTAAATCCATATGTGCTGGGGCAGAACGAGCACACGCTAAAAGACCTCAACCCACTGGATCCGTACTTCAGCTCACGCCACGAGGAAGGCACGGCAGGCGGCGAGGTCAAGGCCATTCTGAAGGACAGAATTGTTCTGGATGGCACGGTCAATCCGGACTTCAGCGATGTCGAATCGGACCAGCCGCAGTTCACGGTGGATCAGCGGTACCCGGTGTACTTTCCGGAGCTGCGGCCCTTCTTCCTGGAAAATGCAACCTACTTTACGACGCCGCTTTTGCTGGTCTACACGCGGAACATCGTGCGTCCGGAGTTTGGCGGGAGGGTGACTGGCAAGCTGGGCCACACCAACGTGGGCCTGCTGGCCATTGACGACCGGGAGCCGGGGAAGACAGTAGCTCCAGGCGATCCGCTGTATAACAAGCGCGCGTTGTTCGCGGTGGGGCGCATCTCGGAGGACTTGGGCAAGGGGTCGAGCCTTGGTTTAATTTATACCGACGCAGAGTTCGGCCAGGGTTGGAACCGCATCGGGGGCGTGGATTTCACGGCGCGAATGACGGATAAGTGGACCGCGCAGGGCCAATGGGTGGAAAGCTCGACGAAAGGAACCATCGACAGCGGAGTAACTCCGACTTATGCGGCCGGACCGGCGAGTTATCTATCTCTGTCGCGCAGCGGGCACGCGTTCAACCTGTCCTCTTTCTATGCGGACTACAGCTCCGGATTTCAGAGTCAGACGGGTTTCATTCAGACCACGAATCTGCGCAACGGCCAGACGCACGCCACCTATCAATGGTATCCAAAGAGCAAGGTGCTGCAGAGCGTCGGGCTTGAAACCAGCCTGAGCATTGCGTTCGACCACCAGGGCAACCGCGTCTATCACTACTCCACGTTTGATCCGTATCTTCTGCTGCCGCGCAACATCGTGATCGCGCCCATCGGCGGCCAGAACTCCGACACGCTGGGGCCGCAAAACTACGCGGTGCTGACCGAAAACAGAAACTTCACCGAGAACTTTGGCGGGCTGGTGATGCGGGGCGCTCCGCTGGCGCGTCTGAACTTCAACTTGACCACCTACCGCAGCGGCAACGTGAACTACAACCCGGCGGCGGGCAAGGCTCCGTCGCTGTTGAACCAGCAGAGCGTGCAGTTGCTGGTCACACTGCAGCCGATTCACCAACTGACAGCCGACAACACGTACCTGCTGGACCGGGACCACGCGGTGGCAAACGGCGCGCTGGTGTATGAGACGCAGACCTTCCGCACCAAGATCAACTTCCAGTTCAACCGCGCCCTCTCTGCCCGGATCATTGCCGAATACGATTCGACGCTGGCCAATCCCCAGGAGACGTCGCTGCTGCGGACCAAGCAGATAGGCACGCAGGGTCTGCTGACGTGGCTGCCGCACCCGGGTACCGCCGTTTATATCGGCTATAACAACGACCTGCAGAATCTCGATCGCTCGCTGTGCAATCGCCTGAGCACGGGAGCCTGCGACCCAGACAACACAACTGCGCCGCGCTCGCCGAATTACCTGAACGACGGACGGCAGTTCTTCATCAAGGCGTCGTATCTGTTCCGGTTCTGACGGCGTTCACTCCAGCCGCAGAAACAAGAAATGCCGCCCATTGGGCGGCATTTCTTGTTTCTGCGGCTAGTCGCGTGGCTAAACGCCGACGCCGAACTCGCCGGTTTTCTGTTCGCCGGCGTTGGAGTAGAAGTCGTAGGGGGTGCGGCGCTTGAACTTGTAGCCCTTGCGCAGCTCGCTGCCCAGGTAAATGCCCAGCGCGGCCACCGCCATCCCCACGGAAAACCAGGTGATCACGCGCAGCGTGCTTCTTTCTTTCGTCTCTTCCGCCTGCTCGATGGTCTCTGTTTCAGTGGTCATGAACGGCTACCTCCTGCTGGCATGATACCGCAGTTTCCCATGCGGATGCCCCATACCGCAGGTCAGCATGTGAGACACGTGTTTACTGCGTAGAGTCGATTCGCGTGAGCCACACCGTCTTTTCCGCGTCGGGAAGAAAGCTGGCGCGGATCGAGTTGGCGGCCAGTTGGCGCAGTTCCTCGCGGCTAAACCCTTGCACGGTGTGGGCCAGCAGATATTCGTTCGCCACATCGGAGCCGAAGAAGGCCGGATCGTCGGAGTTGAGAGTGACCAGCAGACCGAAGTCGAAGTAGCGCCGCAGAGGGTGCTCAGCAAACGAAGAGCAGACGCTGGTGCGGACGTTGGAGGTGGGGTTCAGCTCCAATGGAATGCGGCGGGCCTTCAGTTCCTCCATCAACGCCGGGTCTTGAATGGCCGAGAGAACGTGGCCAAGGCGCTCGGAACCGATGCTGAGGGCCTCGCGAATGGCTTCGGGGCCGGTGGTCTCTCCGGCGTGGTTGGTGAGCCGCAAACCCGCTTTGGCGGCCTCGGCATAGAGCGCGCGGAAGGGCTCGGAACCGGCGATCCGCTCGTCGCCGCCCAAGCCGATGCCGATGATGGACGGATACTGCGCACGGAGTTCGGCGGCCTTGCGGAAGACAACCTCCGCTTCGGGAACAGAGAAGTGGCGGACGGCGTCGAAGATCCAGTAGAGAGAGAGGCCCAGTTCGCGCTGGCCGCGCTCGCGGGCGCGCTCCAGAGCCGCAAAGATGGGCTCCAGGGCTTCGGGATCGTGGTGGCGGCCCATGTAGATGACGCCGATGGAGATAAAGACCTCGGCGTGGACGACGCCCTGCTCGGCAAGGTGCTGCATCATGCGCCAGGCGGCCAGTTCGTAGTCTTCGGGGCCAACCAGCATCCCGGTTACGGCCTTGAAGGCGTCCATGAAGCCAGAGAAGTCGGTGAAGCGGTAGAGCGCCTCGGCCTGGGGCAGCGAGATGGGCTGTGCATGGTGGCGGGCGCTGAGCTCAACCAGCGTGGTGGGCAGAATGGTGCCCTCGAAGTGCAGATGCAGCTCCGCCTTGGGGAGAAGGCGGATAAAACTCTCAATTCCGTTATCCATTGTTTTAAGAGTCTACCGCGACGGAGCGAACTCGGAGCGGTGCCGGCTGTACGAGAAGTAGATGACCAGGCCGATGATCAGCCATGCAAAGAAGGCCAGCCAGGTCATGACTTCCAGTCCCATCATGAGCACGATGCAGAAAATAATGCTCAAAACGGGGAACAGCGGGCCGAAGGGTGCCTTGAAGCCGCGCGGGCGATTGGGCTCGCGGTAGCGAAGGATCAGCACGGCGATCGAGACCAGCACGAAAGCGAACAGGGTGCCGATGTTCGACAGATTCGAGACGGTGCCGATGTCGAGCAGTCCAGCCGGGATGCCGACCACGAACCCGGCCACCCAGGTGGCCACGGCGGGGGTGCGGAACTGGGCGTGGATGCGACTGAAGACCGCGGGCAACAGGCCGTCGCGCGACATGGAGAACCACACGCGGGCCTGGCCAAGCTGGAACACCAGGATCGAGGAAACCATGCCCATCATGGCGCCGATCAGGACAAAGAGGCGTACCCAGTTCAGGCTGGCGCCGCCGGGCAGCAGAGAGAGCCGCTTCAGGGCGTTGACCACCGGGGCTGCGTCGCCCATGACCGACTGCCAGGGCACAATGCCGCTGAGGACAATGGCCACCGAGCCGTAGAGCAGCGTGCACACCACCAGGGTGGCCATGATGCCGATCGGCACGTCGCGCTGGGGATTCTTGCACTCTTCGGCGGCCGTTGAGACGGAATCGAAGCCGATGTAGGTGAAGAAGATGATCGACCCGCCGGTCAGTACGCCGGTCCACCCGTTGGGCATGAAGGGGTGCCAGTAGTGCGGCTTGATGAAGCTGGCGGCGGTGAAGACGAACACCAGGATGGCGGCCAGTTTGATGAGCACCAGGATGTTGTTCGTGGTGGTGGATTCCTGAATGCCGCGCACCAGCAGCACCGTGAGGATCATGACCACCAGAAAGGCCGGTATGTTGAAGCCGAAGTGCCATCCTGCGTTGTAAAGATTGTTGCCCGCCATGTCCTGCAATCCGGTCGGCAGGTAGGCGGGAGAGATCCACATGGTTGGCGGATGGAAGCCGAACCAGTCGAACAGATCGACAATATGGGCGGCAAAGCCCACGCTGACGCTCATGTTGCTGAAGGCGTACTCCAGAATGAGGTCCCAGCCGATGACCCAGGCCACCAGTTCGCCGAGCGTGGCGTAGGTATAGGTGTACGCCGAGCCGGCAATGGGGATCATGGACGCCATTTCGGCATAGCAGAGGCCGGTGAAAACGCAGACGATGGCCACCAGAACCAGCGAGAGCGCCAGGGCCGGTCCCGCGCCGGGCCGCCCGGCTAGCGCCGTGTGGTACATGACGTAGTGGATCAGGGGCGTATCGCTGACGGAGGGCACATCGAAGTGCTGGCCGGCCATGGCCGTGCCGATCACGGTGAAAATTCCCGAGCCAATAACCGCACCGATGCCGAGCGCGGTGAGCGACCACGGCCCGAGCGTCTTCTTCAGGGAGTGGCCGGGCTCCAGCGAGTCCCGGATCAGCTTATCGATCGACTTGCGGGCAAGTAGTTGGCTGGCCAGTGCAGTTCTCCTCATGGCTCCGGCTAGGGATATTGCTCTCGGTACAGAACCGTCTGCCGGAGAGTGCAGGTGAGGAACTACGCGGAAACCCTCACATTGCAGTGTGGACCCAGGCAACCAGCGTCCCCGGGTGCGCGGATGCGCATCCGCCAAGGACGAAGGCCTTCTGGATGGGGAGGAGCGGGCTTCGGAGAGTCTGTGCCGGACGAGACCGAAGCCCTGATGGATGTGTAGAGCGGAAGCCTACCGCTTGGAAACGCCGCGGGCTGCCTTCTTGACCTTTTGCTTGTTGGCGCCGCGAGCTCCGGTACGCCTCGCTTTCGGGGCAGCCTTTTTGCGGGCAATGCGCTTTACTTTCTTCCGTTCCAGCTTATCTTCAATCTTGGTGGTATCTGCCACTTGTAACCTCTTTCGCTGCAATCTCTTCAGAGTTTCCCGCACTTCGGGTAGGTGTAATGTACATGGTAACAGGAATGGGTCCCTCCATGAAAGTGGCCGGAGCGCCCCCAAGGGCCTGCCGCAGGGCTGAAAATGGCCTCGGCGTATAATGGGACTAGTAAGGATTCAGGATTTTTACAATACCTGCTCGGCTTAGGCCGTCCCTCCGCTCCTGACGAGCTCCGCACCCCACGCAATAATCACCTGTTGACCGGAGTCCGTTATGCGTTCCGACCAGATTCACCGCGCGCTCGCGCACGGGATGAACCGCTTCGAAGTCTGCCAACTTGTCGCCAAAGGCGTTAAGGCGACCCACAAAACCGGCGGTCGCTTTGAAGATTCAATAAACGATGTGCTGCAATATTTAGGCACACACGAAACGAAAATGGAAAACCTGCACCCGGCGATTCCGCAGGTCAGCGTCAAGTCGCTCAAGCCCGCCGCATAAATCTATTCGCCAGGCGGGCGGTGGGTCGTTCCGCAGCCTGGCTCATACCAATAAAAAAAGGGACAGCAGCGATGCCGTCCCTCTCTTTTTATAGCGATCAAATTACCAGAGCGATAACTCTTAGATAACCTGAACGTTCTCTGCCTGCCAGCCCTTGGGGCCCTTGGTGACATTGAACTGAACGCGCTGGCCTTCCTGAAGCGAGCGGAAGCCGCTCGACTGGATGGCGGTGTGGTGGACGAACACGTCCTCGCCGTTCTCACGGCTCAAAAATCCAAAACCCTTGGCGTCATTAAACCACTTGACTGTTCCCTGTTCCATTGTGTGTTACTCCTCTTTACTGATTTACCGCGAACGCAATGAGGAAGTTTGCGTGCAGGCGGTTACCGGAACAGGCAAGAACTTCAGATCGAATTCTACGATTGGATTGAGTGTAGCACGGAAACAGAATTGCGCAGCAAATATAGTGATTTCCTGAGAATTTTTGCAAAGTGCAGGTATTTATAGGGTTCTACAGGGTTTTGGACTAAAGCAAAGGGCTTTGCCGGCAGTGTCAGCCGTGTATTTGGAGGTACGGGAGCAGGGAAGTTACCCCCAGCAGGTCCCACGCATGCCCCGAAGTCGCGGATTCCAGAGAAGGATCGATGAACTTGGGCCTTTGTTTGCGTTCGAGAAACTCGAAATCGCAGGAAAAGGCGAAATTCCCGGTTTATTGGCAGGGCAGGTACCTTCAGGTGTCGAGAGGGCAGGTGGCAGGATAAACTCGATTGCGCTGAAGAGGTGATCCTTGACCCACGCGAGCCGCCGCATCCTTGTCATCAATCCCGGTTCCACATCCACCAAGTTCGGCATCTACACCGATCAAGGCGCCGAACTGGTGCGAAGCATCCGGCATGGGGACGAGGAACTGACGCTGTTCCAGGGGCTGCCGATGGTGGCGCGGCAGGGCTACCGGGCCCGGCTGCTGAAGGGCGCTCTGGAAGAGGCCGGCTACAGCGAGACCGGCTTTGGCGAGGAGCGGTTTGCGGCGGTCGTGGGCCGGGGCGGGCTGCTGCCGCCGATGAGCTGTGGCACCTACCTGGTAGACGACGCCATGGTGGAAGAGTTGCGGCTGGCGCGGCGCGGCGAGCATGCCTGCAACCTGGGCGCGCTGCTGGCCCTGCACTTTGCCCGGGCTGCCGGGGTCAACGCCTACATTGTGGACCCTGTCGTGGTGGACGAGTGGCAGCCGTGCGCGCGTCTGTCGGGAACGCCCCTGCTGGAGCGCGAGTGCACCGGCCACGCGCTGAACATCAAGGCCGTGGCGCGGCGGTTTGCCGGGGAGCAGGGACGGAAGTACGCGGATCTACGGCTGATTGTGATTCACATGGGCAGCGGGATCACGGTCTCGGCACACCGCGGCGGGCGGATGATCGACAACAACACCATCGAGGAAGGCCCGTTCGGCCCCGATCGCACCGGCGGGTTGCCGGCCCGGGCGCTGGCCAAGTTGTGCTACAGCGGCCGGTTCGTGCAGAAGGAGATGGACCGCCGGATCTTCGGCGACGGCGGGCTGTTTGCCTACTTGGGAACACGGGACCTGCAAGAGGTCGAGCAGCGGATCGACAGCGGCGACGCCAAGGCCGCCCAGGTACTGGAGGCGATGATCTACCAGATCGCCAAAGAGGCCGGGTCGATGGCGGCGGTGCTGGAAGGCAAGGTGGACGCATTGCTGCTGACCGGCGGCATGGCCTATTCCGAGCGCATGGTGGCCGCACTGGGCCGGTACCTGCAATGGATTGCGCCCATCAAGGTCTATCCCGGCGAAGACGAGTTGCAGGCCCTGGCCGAGGGTGTCTTCCGCGTACTCAACGGCGAAGAGAAAGCCAAGCGGCTCTGGGAAGAAGGCCGCAACCCACAGCCTGCCGCAGCCACCCGCGAGCCGCTGAAGATCGGCATGGAGTAAGGGTGAGGTAGGCGGAGAAGTGGGACGTTTAAGCCTGCTTCCTTGACTCTTCGTCTGTGAAATCGCAAGATGATCGACGTTGTGATAAAGCGCGGATTCCAGGTTTTTGCGACCATTCTTCTTGCCTGCATCGTTACCGGCTTGAATGTCCAGGACGTCTCTGCTCAGGCCGCCGGTCTGACGGACAAGACTGCGAAGGTGATGGTACTGGTGCGGAATGAACAAGGTGCACCGGTTCCGGATCTGACGGCAGATGACTTTATCGTGACGGAGCATGGCGCGCGGGACCCGATATCCAGCGTCGAAAGCCTATTTCGAGTCGCTCCTATAGATCACGAGCAGCCTGCGCGGTCCGCACTGAATGAAAAAGAAACCAACGCGCCGCCAGCAGCAACTCATGTGTTGCTGATTATCACCCCCATGTCGGCAGTTGGGCGCAGTGATGCCCTGCGTGCCGCCATTCGCTTTCTGTCACGGCCTGAAGCGGAGAGCTGGCAGATCGCGCTTCTGGACGGCTCGGGCTCTTATGTGTCATTTGGCCGGAATGCGCAGCAGTTGAGAGAAATCCTCCAGAAACCGGCAGCGCATGTCAGTGCTCCGCAGTATATCGGAAGCTCCTGGTTGAGCAGGTCGAACCGGGCAATCCAGGAGCTTGGCATCCTGCCTGGAAGGCGCGCTATTGTGGTCGTTTCCGATTACGAATCGAACATGTTCATTGATTCGGCCCTGCAAGCCCGCGCAGCTCTTTATACCGTGCAAAGTTCGGGCCCAGTGACAGCCGTGCCATTTGGTAGCGCGGCTGGAGAGCAATTTGCCGGTTCTGGAGTCGAGGCAGGTCCAGAGATGGCAAGGGAACTCAGAGAGGAAACTGTGCGCCTCGGCAACCTTCGCAGCGATTTTCTTTGCGCCGCGGACGCGACTGGAGGAATGCCCGCTCGAGACCTGAAGGACGCTTTTGATCAGATTGCCGCAGATGCGGCCGGTTCCTATCTGGTCAGTTTTCAGGCCCATCCGAACGAAGCAGATGGTGCGTGGCATCCTGTATCGATTCGAGTGCGGACGCCGCATCTGCGCGTGAGAGGCCCTGGGTTTTATGAGGCGCCTGTCGCCATGGGGACCACACAGCTTCCCGATGGCATGAAGAGGGAGCTGCAGCTGGGCGATCACTCTTTGGATCTGATGGTTGCAGCTCACGCATGGCTGTTCCCGAACAGCCGGAGCGGCGTCCATACCGGGGTTTTTGCGGCTGAGTTGGAATGGAGCGACAAGGATCGTGCACCAGCAATCGGCTCGCGGCTTCAGATTTTTGCGGAATTGGTGAATGAAACCACGAACTCCGCAGCTGGTTCCTGGTATGAGGAGAGAGACTGGCCCGCCGAGGGAGGCAAGCCCTCGGCGATTCACTGGCAGAAGGAGGCACCGATCTATCCCGACTCCTACGCACTCAAGGTGATCGCCATGGATGCGGCTTCAGGCAAGATGGGCGCTACGACGTTTGCCTTCATGGCGCACCCGTTGGACGGACAGGCGCTGCGCTTCAGCGGAGTTGTGCTGGCGGATGGTTGCGTCCCAGCACAAGAACAAGCGGCGAACCGTCAGAACTTGCTGGACCCACTTCTGTGGAAGGGCTGCGAACTCAATGCATCGCCCACCGCGCGCTTCAAGTCCAGCCAGAATCTTACGGTCTTCGTCCGCCTCTATCCGCCGGATGAGCGGTTCTCAAAGATCATCACCAAGCAGTGGAAGGCTTATGCACTGGTGGACAGCGCGGCGGGCCAAGCGAAGACATGGCCCCTACAGATTGCTTCCGCAGAGGTTCGAGGGCTGGTAACGCTTGGGGAGGTGAGCCTCAGCGAATTGCATCTCAAGCCGGGTCCTCATCAGTTGACGGTGGTGTTCGAGGTTCCGACAGACAACTGGGGAAAACATCGCATCCCACTGAATGGGGAGTTCTCGATTGAACCATAAGTTGCGGCCAATGGCGAGGCTTGCAGCTCAACCTTCCCTGTAATCGGAGCAGAGGCCTTAGTCCTTAGATTCGTTGCAGGTTGGCGAATTTTTCGATCAGCTTCTTCATGCCGACACGGGAGAAGAGGACCGTGAGCTTGGCGTCTTCGCCGTCGCCTTCGCGCATGAGGATGGTGCCTTCGCCGTACTTGCTGTGGCGGACGCGCTGGCCCTTTTTCAGATGAGCGGGGCGGGCGGGTG
>Ga0224530_1000391_pt1 | contig 29820 bp, 31 predicted proteins | sample CBST75metaG_FD_179873 | JGI IMG/M metagenome (GOLD analysis project Ga0224530, IMG submission 179873) | Peat soil microbial communities from Stordalen Mire, Sweden - C.B.S.T75 | ecosystem: Environmental > Terrestrial > Soil > Wetlands > Peat | place: Sweden: Norrbotten County, Stordalen Mire...
GATATAATGTTATCGAAAGAAGCATTGGCAGAATTTAAAAGAATTTGGCGCGATGAGTATATCGCGGAAATTGAAAATTTCAGGTGTTGATTTATTGAGCACCGCCAGAGACACGGCAAAAAGCAAGTCTAGCCTAAATAGTTTTCTCCGATGCTATGTGCTTGGGGTCGGACCAAGAATGAGGGTTATAGATCGGCCAATATTTCTTCGGTCTTTCTTACGAGTCCGATCCGCGGAAATATTTTTGTGACCGTGCATACGTGCTCTTCGGCTGAAAAGGCGGCCATTGCATCTTCCGCGAAGATCTGGTGATAGCCATATTCATATGCAAATCGTGCCGTGCTCTCTACGCCGATGTTCGTCGAGATGCCGCAGAGAACGATGGTCGTCATCCCCCGCCTTCGCAGTTCCAGATCAAGTTCCGTGCCATAGAACGCGCCCCATTGGTGCTTCGTGATCACGAGATCGCCCTGTTTCGGTCCTATTTCGGGGACGATCTCCGCCCAGTCCGGCCGCGACGCCTGCGCCCATGGTTCCGCATCGGCAATCGGACGTAGGACATCTTTCCCGTCCGGAGAAGGAGCCACGTGCACCAGGAATACCGGCATACCGTTTTTTCTGAACGCATCCGCGATCACCGACGTATTTTTTATCACGACATCGGATGTATGGGGAGCCAATTGTCTCTTAACGATGCCCCTCTGAAGATCTATAACAACCAATGCTGTTTTTGCTTTATCGATAGAGAGAGTGTCCATGTTTGTTATATCACCACCTTCGGATACATCCACGCGCTGATCACGGAAATTACGAGGGCAACCGCCGCGAGAATGAAGATATCGAATCCCACGCCCGCGCTGCCGTTCGTAAGCATGAGCGTGCGCAACCCGTCCACCATATAGCTCAACGGATTGACGGTTGCCGCCACCTGGAGCCAACCGGGCATGATCGAAATCGGATAGATCGCGTTCGAAGCGAAGAAAAGAGGAAGCGTGATGACCTGTCCGATACCCATGAACCGTTCACGCGTTTTTACGATAGAGGCTATGATCATCGAAATGCCCGTGAAGACGGCGGCGCCCAGCAGGACGATCACGATAACGCCAATGATCGACCAAAACGATATATGCAATTGGACGCCGAGCATGAGGGCAAAAATGAAAACGACAAGCGCTTGGGTCAATCCCCGTAAACCTGCGGCAAGCATCTTACCCCAGACCAATGCCAGACGCGGCGTGGGCGTCACGAGCAGTTTCTGCAAGATACCCGTGTCGCGATCCATGATGATATAGAGGCCATAGAATATCGCGACAAAAACGACCGACTGCGTGAGGATACCCGGCGTGATGAACTGCAAATACGTATAGCCATCCGTCGGGATCGCGTGCACCTTGCTTAACGCTTCGCCGAAAATGCCGAGCCACAAGATCGGCTGGACGGCACGGGAAATGAGTTCGGTTGGATCGTGCATGAGCTTCCGCGCCTCCATTTCGGCCATCACCCATGATTTTTTTATCGTTTCGAAAAGATAATGGAACATCGTTGTTTTAAAATTATCCCAACCTTTTTTCGGTTTGGCGCATTCTGCGGATGTCGCGGAAATTACCGGTTTCTTCCGGGTTGCTTCCCGCGAAAAAAATGAAGGCATCCTCGAGCGTGGCGTTCGGCTTGTTCGTTTTCGCTTTCAGTTCAGGTACGGTTCCGATGACGGCGACCTTCCCCTGGTTCATGACGGCGACCCGATCGCTCACGCCGTCCGCTTCTTCCATGTTGTGGGTCGAAAAGAAGATGGTCGTTCCCATTGTCTTGCGCAGATCCGCGAGGTGCTCCCATACGCTCTGCTGGGCAATCGGATCGAGTCCCGTTGTCGGCTCGTCCAAAAACAACACTTTCGGCCGGTTGAGCATTGCCTGGCCGATCTCCATTTTTCTGACCATGCCTCCGGAAAAAGTTCTGACAAGCGCGTTCGCATGATTTTCGAGATGCAAAAAGGCGAGCGTTTTCTGTATGCGTTCTTTGCATTCTGACCGCGGAATATCATAGAGGCGGGCGAAGAGCATCAAGTTCTCATATGCCGTAAGCGTACCGTCCACAGAGATCGATTGTGGAACATAACCGATCGTATTCCGCACGTCCGCGGCATGATGCACGATGTCATGTCCGTTGATGACGGCATTGCCGCTTGTTGGCGAGAGCAAGGTGATGAGCATCTTGATGAGGGTGCTTTTCCCCGCACCGTTCGGTCCCAGACATGCAAAAATTTCTCCCTGTTCGACGCTGAAAGATATATCATCCACCGCAGTGAAATCTTTGAATCGTTTCGTGAGATGAGCGATTTCTACGATAGATGATGTATTTCGTGATTCCATTGAATTGATAAAGTGAAAAAATGACGTCCGAAGATGTCTCTTGAAAGGGAACATTTTCATTTTAACAGAAACAGCAATGGTTCGTCCACAAAATGTGATCTTAAACGCAGGTACGTTTGAGATGGGTTCTGGGTAATGCGGACCGGAGTGATTTTGAGATAGGTTCGACACTTCCTCGGTTTAAGAATAAAGTGAGAACAATGGATTGTCCAAAAGATGTTTATCCATATCGGCTGAGCGATATGATTGCCGGCGCGATCACGCATAATATAGGTCTTTTGCTGTCGATCTTCGGAACGATAATACTGTTTGTCAAAGCGGAAAGCATGAATAGCACGATCATAACCGTCAGCGTGCTCATTTTCTGTCTATCCATGATGCTTTCCTATTTCTCGTCAACGCTCTATCACGTGCTTGCACGAACGAAAGCAAGGCATGTGTTCCATATTCTCGATCATTGCATGATCTATCTTCTGATCGCGGGAACCTATACGCCGCTCGTACTGATAACCATAGGAGGAAAATTAGGATGGACCATTTTCGCCATCGTCTGGGCGCTCGCAGTCGCGGGAATCGTTTATAAAAGTCTTGCCATAGACAAGCATAATGTCGCTTCAGCCGTGTTGTATCTTGCAATGGGCTGGCTCATCGTGTTCTTCATTGTCCCGCTGTGGCACGCCCTGCCTCCGCATGCAATAGAACTGCTGATTGCCGGCGGGGTGTCATATACCGTGGGTATGATCTTTTTTGGCTTTGATGATATCCGTTATTTTCATTCCATCTGGCACCTGTTCGTACTTGGCGGGAGCATATTCCATTTTTTTCTGATCTTTTATTACGTCATCTGAGCTCAGATTTTTGCAGTCGATCCACGATACTGTCCGCGGGATTTTTTAAATCGCCGGAGTGGTTTATGATATAAGGAATATGGAAACGCCCGAGAATCCTCCAAAGAATAGGAATGTTTTTTATGTCGGCTTGCTGAGCTTCTTCGGCGGCATCAGCCAGGACACGTTCTCCCCTATCTTGCCGATCTATTACACGACGATCCTCGGATTCGATAAGGCGTTCGTTGGCATCGCCGAGGGGCTCGTGACGGCAAGCAGTTATCTTTTTGCGGTCATCGCGGGACTCTTCTCTGACAAGTTCAAAAAACAGAAACCTATCATCTTCATCGGCTATTTCTTTTCCATGGTGAGCCGCCCGCTTCTTGCGCTCTTCACCTCCAGCGCTTCGGTCCTGGGATTGCGCTTTATGGACGGCACGGGAAAAGGACTCAAAGATCCGCCGAAGGATGTTCTGATCGCGGGTTCCGCCGGCAAGGCTACCAGAGGGAAAAGTTTTGGTATTGCGCGGATGCTCGATACGCTGGGATCGGTCGCGGGGCCACTTCTCCTTTTCGGACTTCTCTATGTCTTGAAAGGAAGTGCGTCGCTCTATCACTTCATTCTTCTTTTTAGCGCCGTCCCGCTCATTATTACGCTGCTCATTCTTGTTTTTAAGGTAAAGGAAACGCCAAAGCAGGATCCGGCGGACATCGATCAAAAAATTGTTTCGGCGACCAGCGCGCCGCTATCGAGATCATTTTATCTTTTTCTCGGCATCGTGATCCTCTTCACGCTCGGGAATTCTTCCGATGCGTTCCTTATCCTTCGTGCGCAAAGTCTCGGCATCACGCTCCTTGAGGTTCCGCTTGTCATTGCCCTGTTTAATTTTATTTACGCAATGTTCGCGGTGCCTCTGGGATCGCTGTCGGACAGGATTGGCCGTATTTCCACGATTCTGATCGGCTGGTCGGCATATGCACTCGTCTATCTCGGTTTCGCGTTCGCCTCCCGCGCTTATATGATCTGGCCGCTTTATGCTTTCTATGGCATTTATTACGCGGCTAATCTGGGAGTGGCAAAGGCTTTTCTTGCCGATATCGTAAGTCCCGATCATCGCGGTCGGGCATTCGGTATTTATGGAACGGCTGTAGGCCTCGCCACATTGCCCGCCAGTTTTTTTGCAGGATTTCTCTGGGATAAATTCGGGCCTCAATATCCTTTCTGCTTCGGTGCGATCATTGCGGCGCTTGCATCAATTCTGCTTTGGCTGTTTTCGAGACAACTTAAAACTGCCGCCCTGCAGACGGCAAAAATCGGAGTCTAGCCCAGTTTAATCCGGATTCTAACGTCGTGGTCCTCCGGAATGGCGATGTGGTTCGAAAGGGCGGCGGCGATCCGAACCCTGTGGCTTATTACTGGACCCAAAGCGACGATTCGGTCCTTGCTGCGGCCCGCGACCGAAGCGGCGCGGTGGGAACGTTCGCTCACGTTCGAACAATTTCGCGTCTTGAGGCGAAGGAGGAGGCAGGGTTGGCGTTTTTGAAACAGGGAGCGTCATGCGCATCAAATGTTCGATCGATTGCACGTCCCCCTTTTCGTCCGGCCGTGCGAAGGAGATAGCGTGGCCGCTCTGGCCTGCGCGTCCTGTTCGCCCGATACGATGGACATAATCTTCCGTAACGGTAGGAAGATCGTAGTTCAATACAAGTTCGATGTTCTTTACGTCGATGCCGCGCGCCGCAATGTCGGTTGCGACGAGAACCCGATATTTCCCGTTCTTGAATCCCATGAGCGCCTCCTGGCGCTGGTTCTGTGAGCGGTTGGAATGAAATTCGACCGCCGCATGTCCGAGCGCGCGAAGATGGACCGCGATCTTTTTTGCGCCGAACTTCGTTCTCGTGAAAATGAGAACCGACCCGCGATATTCCTGCAGCACTTTTTCGAGCAAGCGCAATTTTTCCGGCTGCGTCACGAAAAACAATTCCTGGGTCACGTCCTTTGCGGCAGTACCGGGATGGGCGATCTCAATGCTTACGGGAAGTTTGAGAAAGGCGCGTGCCATGGCAACGATGCTTTGCGGCATGGTTGCCGAAAAGAGCATGGTTTGCCGTTCAGAAGGAAGAACTTCAAGGATCCGCCGAAGCTGAGGCGCAAATCCCATATCGAGCATCCGATCGGCCTCGTCAAGGACGACGATCGTCGCATCTTTCAAGCTTACGGTTTTTTGTTCAAGATGATCAATGAGCCGCCCTGGTGTCGCCAAAATGATCTGCGGTTTGCGATCAAGCGCGTACCATTGCTTTCGGATGGATTCGCCGCCGATCAATACGGCGGTCTTGAGACCGAGCGGAACGGCGACCTTGCGCAGCATTTCGTCGGCTTGTACCGCAAGCTCGCGCGTCGGAAGAAGCACAAGCGCCTTGCGGCGGGGGTCTTTCAGGATATTCTGGATGAGCGGAACGCCGAACGCGAGCGTTTTTCCGGTGCCGGTCTCTGCGATACCGATCATATCCTTCCCTTCGATCGCCTGGGGGATGGATTTTTCCTGAATAGGCGTCGGTATCGTGAAATGGATCTTATCGAGAATGGTAAGAATGTTCGGCGCGATACCAAGACCGCGAAAACTTGAACCTGTTTCGGACATGTGCGTGCTTGATTTAATTTTTAACTTCTGATTCAGCAAGGTAGTCTTGAAGCGTCTTATGAATATCCCCTGCCATCTTGCGGAGAAATTCGCGATGCTTCCAGAATGCATTGTTTTCGGAAACTTCCTCGTCGCGGATCAACCTCAATTCGCGGATTGCCACATAGCGGTCATGCCCGAGATCTTCCTTGGTGCGGATATCAATATCTTCTATCCCTTGATAGATCTGCTTCATAAGGGCATATTTCACAGAGATCTCGGATGCCCGGCTTCCCCTTTTTGTTCCTTTAAAAAAGACGGCGAATGACGGCGTGGATTCGATATATTCCACAAAATCATGCAATGAAACAAAAAATGGGAAACCAGCCGGTGTTTCGCGGACCTTTTTAAGCTTTTGGTCGAGGGTTGACTTGACTTTTTCTGTGGCGGTCATGCTTATAGCATAGCATGATTCCAGGATAATAGCTATTTTCCCTTATATTTCGGGGTTCGAATCTCTATTTTATTTCGTGAAGCTCAGCGTATTCACTATCTCGTGTGCAATGGCGTTGTTTTCCGTTGATGAAGAAATATTCGGATTCGTATCGACAACAGGAAAGTCAAAGACAAGGGTTTTGTTGTTGTGCGCCACATAGATCTGCTCCGCATTGTGATCGAACTCGAAAACATCGTTAAGTTCATAGCCATCATTTCCCGCCACGGTTACGTCCGATCCGGATGCATTTACAAATTGAACAAAAGCTGACGGCGTACCTGTTCCATTCGCCTGATTTTCCGCCTCCAGCTTCGATAACATATCCGCCACGTATTCGTCGGAAGAAAGCGTGCTGGTATTGTTCTTGATCAATACGTCCAGCGCATAAGTGGTCGTTCCCTCGATCGGATCGCCCAAAACCACCTCCGGAACATCATTTTTCAGCAAACCCGTAAAAATCTGCCAATTTGCCGGATAGGCAAGTGAAAATCCATAATCCGCGTTCTCATAGCTTTGCCATCCCGCCGGAATAACAACTTTTTCCTGAACGGATCGTTTTGCCTTAACATCCAAAATCACCGCGACCACAATTACCGCAGCAATGACGCAGCCAAACACGATCCATGTTCTTTTCCTCATGTCGCTATCATACCCGAAATAGGATTTTTGTAAAAGTTGTTTCTCTCGGTTCAATTTTCTATGCCCACAGATATAAGATTTCTCGCAGAGCTCAGAATGACGGAAAAATTACGGAAAAGAGCTATAATTTTAGGTATGCAAAAACAAGTTGTCCGATTCGTGGTCAATGAGGATCTGGATATCGAAAATCATCTGATCAACCTTTGGACCTATAAGAATAAAAATCATTCATTCACCGCAAAGCAAAGCGAGCGTTACGAGAAACTCCTGAAACTTTCCCCTGCTGCACAGAGGCGTTTTATCGTGAAAGAAATCGACTGGCGGTATTCTCCGTCAAGAAAGAAGATGCTGAATGTGCTTGCAAAAGATATGAATGTTGCGTGGGCGAAGATGGAAAAGGACTTTATTCGAAGGATCGAAAAAGTCCACGATCGGCCATTTGCGTTTTCTTCGATTCGCGGCGTTTTATCTTGCGGCGATTGGTTCGGCTATAACGTGCCAGCTCGGGTTTTTGCCGCAAACATGTTTAGAAATACCTTTGCGGGAGGAACGGATAACGCCACGCATGAATTGATGCATTTTATGTTCCATACCTATTATCAGAAGACTTGCGAAGAACAAGGATTATCGGGACAGCAAATATGGGACATCAAAGAATCTTTGACGGTTTTATTGAATCTCGAATTCGACGATTTGCGATTCGGTAAAGATATCGGCTACCCGGGGCACGAAGAACTTCGTGACGTGATCGAAAAAGCATGGCTCAGATATCATGATTTCGAAAAGACGCTTGAGAAAGCGATAATGTTCGTGAAAAAGAAAAACGCAGCGTAATGCGGCGGATCACCAGAGATGCGGCCGACCGGGAAGCACGAAACATTTCCGGCAGCGTGGACGATAGGATTCGCCCGGCATGATGATCGGGCTGTCATATGGCGCGGGATCACCATTCTCATCAAGTCGCTGAGAGAAGAACGCCTGTGCGCCACATTCACAGTATGATACGCACTGGGTGACGCTGCCGCCATATGCGGAGACGAACCACTGCAATTTCAGCATGTCGCCGAACGGCAGTCCCCGGAAATCGAGATCGAGTCCGGCGATGAGCAGGTCATAACCGTTTTCAAGCAAGGAACCGGCAAGCGGGAAAAGATCTTTCACGAACTGCCCCTCGTCGATCGCGATCGCGTTCATTCTCTTATTAAGTTTCCGCTCTTCCTTCTCGAGAATGTCATAGATCTCCCATGGGTTCTGGGAATCAATCTCAATCGCAGGCATCTGCTGCTCGCCTTTGTCGTAACGGCTCGTAATCACTCCTGTTCCGCTCTTCGTGTCATCGGCAGGTTTGACGACAAGAACGTCGTGATGGGCGAAGTTTCGTTGAACCGCCACGCGGCGCAGAAGTTCCGCGGTTTTCCCGCAACGCATCGTTCCTAAGATCAGTTCGATTCCATTCCTGTTGCTGTTTTTCATGATTTGCTTCTTCTTGATAGTAAGTAAATCAAATTACCTGTTCATGCGCAACCTCGGCTGTGTTCAAAAAATAAAAGGAAATGTAGAATAACGATATCATGCAGATCCCTCGACGAAAATCGGACGAGTTGAAAAAGCGCGACACCGGACCCGTTTATTTGACCAAGGCTGGTTTTGCGCGACTCCAAGGAAAGTTGGCACGGATCAGGCGATCCCTGCCGAACCTCATTGCCGATACGGCACAGGCGGCTGCTCAGGGCGATCGTTCGGACAACGCGGCATATACGGCATCCAAAGGAGCGCTTCGCCGGGCGAATTGGCAAATACTGGAGATAGAGGACGAATTGAAACGTGTCGTCGTGATAACGCCGGGACCGGATGCGGACGGGGGCATCAAACTCGGTTCCATCGTTACGCTCGAAACGGAAAATGGCGAGAAGAGATTTGAGATCGTTGGGCCAAAGGAAACGGATCCCGACACCGGCCGCATCTCGCAGGAATCCCCGCTCGGTGCCTCGCTTATCGGAAAAAAATCCGGAGAAAGCGTGACGATAAAAACGAAAAACGGTTCAACGAATTATCGCATAGTTGGCATAAAATAGATCTCGGATCTTTCGCGATATGCGGGATTTTTCTTGTTTTTCCCTGTGATTTTGATATGCTTTATTTCTGGCTCGTAAGAGCTAAAATCCAGTTCATTGTATGAGGTGAGATATGGCGGGTACTTTGACCACCCCCGAGTCCATGATTTTGCGGGCTCGGAAAGCTGTTCATCTTGAGCATGCCATGCGACACTATGGCGTTCAGCTCACCGAAAATACGAGAGGAAATGTCGTTTACGGACATTGTCCCCTGCCAGGGCACCAGCGGGCGGGAGGAAGATCTTTTCGTGCGGAAGTCGATCCTGTCATGGATGGACTTCTCAGATGGAGGTGTCTCTCAACCCAATGCGCGGCGGCACGTACGACCACCGGAAGCGATGTCGTGGCGTTTGTCGCCGAGATGGAGCGGTGCAGTCTCCCTGAGGCAGCACGAATGATCCTTGGCGGGCTGCTCTTTCAAAAGAGATAACATCTAACCCCATTAACCTTGGCCGTCCGATTCGTCGGGCGGCCGCTTTTTTACGTCATTCATTTGGGCGTTTAGGCAAACGACCGGATACTTTGGCTCGGAGCTTCATAAAATCCATGCTAGAGCCTATCTCAAAACTACTCCGCTCGCGATCCCGGCTGATTATCGCAAGGATAAGGCACAACGAAGAAGACGTACCGAAGGTGCGGCGACTCCCGCAGCAACGCAGTCCTTCTGGTCATTAGCCTGATCCCGAAGGGTTGCGGCTCTTTCCGCGGATCGTCATGGAAATATCCCGCAACGCGGGCTGGAATAGTTTCGGGATAGGCTCTATACTTTTCTTATGCAGCCAGCGCTCACTGCTTTAAATATTGAAGTTTCTTTTGACGGCAAGAATGTTCTCGAAAACGTTTCCATGGAACTTGACGCAGGAGAAAGTCTTGCGGTCATCGGACCGAACGGTGCGGGCAAAACCGTCTTTCTTCGTGCGCTTCTCGGCATGATCCCCTATCGCGGCACGATAACCTGGGCGCCAAAAACACGGATCGGCTATGTTCCTCAGAAGATCGACGCCGATCGCCATCTGCCCGTTAATTTCAAAAATCTTTTTGCCGCAAAGGCGAGCATCCTCAAATTACCGGCAGCCGACATAGAAGAAGTTATCAAGATAGTCGGTCTGAACAATAACATTATTACGACTTCCGTCGGTCATCTTTCCGGCGGCGAGTTCCAGCGCGGGCTGATCGCTTTCGCACTCCTCGGTAAGCCGAGCGTACTTATTTTTGATGAACCGACCGCAAGCATCGACGTTGCGGGCGAAGAGCAGATATATGATCTTATTCATCGCCTTCAGGACGCGCAAGGCATTACAACCATCGTGGTTTCGCACGATTTGAGCTTCGTCTACCAGTACGCCACCAAGGTGCTGTGCCTGAACCGGGCTGGCGTTTGTTTTGGAGAACCCGATATCGCCTTGACGCCGGAAGCGCTCGAAAAGCTTTATGGGCCGCACAAGTATTTCCATTACTTCAATGATTCCCATTCGGACGATCATCGCGCCAAAAATCACGATATCCAGCAATGACAAGATAAAGATACCTTTTAGATATTAAACAATGGCTTCCTATTATTCCATAATTCTTGCAATCCTTGCCGCAGCCGCTGCGGGGCTGGTTGGTGCATTCGCCCTGATGAAGCGGACTATCCTTGCGGGCGACGTAATGTCGCATATTGCCATCCCCGGTCTTGGGCTTGCCTTGCTCTTTGCGTGGGATCCTTTGGTTGGCGGCGGACTTACACTTTTTCTCGGTATTCTCATTATCTGGCAATTGCAAAAAAAGACCGAACTTTCCGCCGAAGCCGCGATCGGGGTCATCTTTGCGAGCTCGGTCGCGCTTGGCGCGCTTCTCATTCATTCTGATGAAGCGCTGGTTGATGCGCTTTTCGGCGGCTTCAAAAACCTCACACCCGCTGAATTCGCTTTCGGTGCCGGAGCAAGCATTTTGATCATCGTTGCATTATGGCTCTTGCGAAACAAGCTCATTATTTCGCTTTTTTCGCCGGAGCTTGCGATCTCGAGCGGCATCAATGTGGATAGAATAAACCTTTGGTATTTGCTGCTTTTCGGTCTCGCGATTCTCGCCAATCTTCGCTTCCTTGGCGCGCTTCTTGTGGGGTCGCTCATCATTATTCCGGCAGCCGTTTCACGTCAACTCACGCATTCTCTCGGTACATTTCTTACGACATCCGTTATTGTTTCCGTACTTTCGATGCTTATCGGCACGTTCATTGCGATGCACTATAATCTCGACACCGGTGCGACCGTGGTCGTGACCGCCGCCGCGTTCTTCGTGCTCAGTCTGTTCAAAAAGAAAAGATAATTTTGTCGTCCCCGCGCAGGTTCGGAACGACAATTTTATAACACCTCCAGATCCAGCGTTTGGGTGATCTTGATCTGTTTCACAAAATCGGGAACGTGGCTCACGAGGATCATCGCGCCATCATAGCGATCAAGCGCTTTTGCAATAACAGGAATGTGACGGAAATTGATATGATTCGTCGGCTCATCGAGAAGCAGCAATCCTGGACGCTCAAGAACAAGCCGCGCAAAGGCAACGAGTCCTTTCTGGCCCTCGGAAAGCAACCCGATCTTTGTTTTCAAGATTTCCGCATCGAGTAAAAATCCCGCAGCGGTCGAACGCATTTCTTCCTCCGTCCCCTGGCGCGCAGCATCGGAAAGTTCTTCATAAACCGTTTTATCAAAATCGAGCGTCGAGAAATCCTGGCGATAGTAGCCGATGCGGATACCGGGCTGAATCTCTTCTCCTTTGGCGTTGCCCGACGCTAAAGCTTTAAGCAGGGTCGTTTTACCGATGCCGTTCGGTCCGGCGAGCAGCAGTTTCTCCTTCCTCTTCAAGATTATGTTCACTTTTTTTGCAACTGGCTTATGCTCCTTCACGACCGAAACTGAGGTCAGTAAAAGAATGCGACCTGCAACCTCTTCCTGGCACGGAATGACGAAATTCCGGATCGTCCGGTCTTCCTGGCGCATCAGGACGACATCACCTTCGAGCTCGGATATCTTTTTATTCATCTTCATGGCGACATCGCGCATATGACCGCCTTTCTGCGCGAAGAAATTCGCCTGATCCTTGCGATGCTGGATCTCCTTTGCGAGCCGGACGTTCAACATGCGTTCGCGTTCGAGCCGCGCCTTGATGTCCTCGACCACTTTCAGATAATCGCCCACGTATTGTTCTATCTTTTTCGTGAACACATCGAGATACAGCACGCCTTTTGTGAATGCATTAAGGAAATCCGCGTCATGGGAAATGACGACCACGGTCTTCTGATAATCGATCAGAAATTGCGTGAGCGCCGCAACGCCCTGCTTATCGAGATTGTTGGTCGGTTCGTCGAGCAGGAGGATATCGGGGTCCTGAATGAGCGCCTGCGCTAAAAGTAGGCGCGCCTGCTGGCCTCCTGAAAACTGGCCAAGCTTCTTTTCGAGCGGCGCCGCAAGGTGCACGACCTCCAGTATTTTTTTGATACGCGGTTCGATGTCGTACATCTTTTTCCCCGGAAACGCCCGTTCAAAAAATTCCAATACTGTGATCTCAAGCTCGTCGCGCGGAATGACCTGCTTGCCGATCGCGATGCTCAAACCTTTTTCGATGATGATCGAACCCTCTTCCGATTGGAGTTCGCCCATGATCATTTGAAATATCGTGCTTTTGCCTGCACCGTTCTGTCCCATGAGCGTCAGCTTCATGCCGCGGCGCACCGAAAAATCGACCTCATCGAGGATCTTTTTCCGCCCGTAGGAGAACGAAACTCCGCTGAATCTTAAAATGACGTCGTTGTTTGGCATGATTAAAAAATGTCATCCCGAGCCTCGCAAGAGATCTCGCGGGATTTCTCGCAAAGCTCGAAACGACACAAGAAATACAAGTGAACCCCAGTATAGCCGATTTTATGATTTTTTAACAGTCTCGCCCCGATTCACGATGTCGATATTTTAAACCCCGATCTTTTTTACTTTTAGCGCCTTCGTCGCCTTTGTTGTCTTTTCTTTCTCGATCTTGTTCAATATCTTCTTGATCTTCTCCATACTCGCTTCGTCCGCGATCGATACGGCAAGTGCGGTCGGATTCAGTTTCTTCAAAATATCGACTTTCTTCTTCAATTCTTTTTTCTCAAAGAGATCGCTCTTCGAAAGAAACAAGTATTCTTTCTTTTTGAGCAGTTCGGGATTATGCGCGCCGAGTTCGTAGCGGATGGTTTTATAGTCTTTTTCGAGATCCTGCGATTCCGACGCAATGAAATGGAAGATGATGCGCGTGCGCTCGATATGCCGCAAAAATTTAACACCAAGCCCCTTGCCTTCCGATGATCCTTCTATGATCCCCGGAATATCGGCAATGATAAGATCATAATACACACCGAGACTCGGTTCGAGCGTCGTGAAAGGATAGTTCGCAACCTTGCTGTGCGCGCTCGTAAGTTCGTTCAGCATGCTCGATTTCCCAGCATTCGGAAGCCCCACAAAACCGACATCTGCAATGAGTTTCAATTCGAAGCGGAACATGAACTGTTCACCGGGAAGTCCCGGTTGGAAGTTCTTGGGCGACGTGTTGTGAGCCGAACGAAAGTAAAAATTTCCCCGGCCACCGAGTCCGCCCTTGGCGAGGATCACCCGCTCACCCACATGTTCAATGCTCGCGTCCTCGCCGGTTATGAGATTATGCGCTACCGTGCCCACGGGAAGTCTTAATATAAGATCTTCGCCATCATGTCCGTCACGAAACTGGCCGCGGCCTTCGCGACCGTTCTCTGCGTTGAACTCTTTTTTAAAGCGGAACAGGTTCAGTGCGCTCATATCGGAGACGCCGATCGCGACAACATTTCCGCCACGCCCACCGGAACCACCCACCGGTCCAAGCGACATCATATTACGGTTGAACGCTACGGCGCCTTTGCCGCCATCTCCCGCTGCGATCCTTGCTGTTACGTCATCGATAAGCATATCTTTATGCTACCTTAATTTAGGGAAATAAGAAATCGACAAACGGAAGCGTGGCCTCTTTTTATTCCAAGATAAGTTTTTTGATCTCCGCCATTTTTTGAGAATCAGCCATTGCTTCAAGGATTCTGATCTTCAATTCCTGGTCGGTAAATTCTTTCCGTGAAGCAATATTCATAAATTCGTCAAAATCGACGAATTTGAGCTCTATCTTTTCGGCGCCATCTAAATTCTGTTCCGCGATTTTCCTGCATCCTTTGGCAATGAACGTATAAACCGCCCACTCTATCTTTCCGACGGGTTGGACGGCGTCGAATAAGGACCAATCTTCCGATTTATATCCCGTTTCTTCCAGAAGTTCCCGCTTTGCGGCGGTAAGCGCATCCTCCCCTTCATCTGCACGGCCACCGATCAAACCGATGAAAGGTTCCTTATTTGGTTGTTCCTGCAGCCCTAAAATTATCCTCCCGTCTTCCGTTACCGGAATGACCATCGCCGAATCCGGCCGTTTGATCTTTTCGAAAGTCTTGACCGAACCATCATAGCCTTTCACCTCCCATTGATAGACATCAAAAAGCACGCCCGTAAATACTTTCTTTGCGTCATCCGGCAATGGCTGCCGTGATACCGGTCTCGCTACTTCCATGTTGAAAGTATAGCGTTTTTTCACACCCTGAGAAATAGGCGCTATTAAAGTTGAAGTATGCTATCCTTACTTCGTAGCAGGCGGGATAGTCGCTGCCGTCTAAATTATTAAATATCCTATTCATGACCGATACCAATGTACCGGTAGAAGCGACTCCGGAAGTTCAGCCGGAAGCATCTCCCGTGACCGAAAAGGCTCCGGAAACAGTTGAGGCCGCCCCGGCGACCGAAGCTGCTCCGTCCGAACCTGCGACCGAAAGCTCCGAGGCTCAGGTGTAGCAAAAAAATCCCCTCGCATCAGCGGGGGATTTTTTTATAGAAGAAATTATATTTATTTTTTCTTTTTTGCTGCGATCTTCTTTTTGGGAAGATCTTTTTTAACTATCTTTTTTGCTGCGATCTTAGTTGATGTTGGCACTGACACTGGTGTCGGTGGTGTTATGATCGGCGCAACTGACACGATCGGCTTCGGCTTCGATAGCGTTTCCACGATACGCAAAATATTGTCCATTTTCGCGTTCATAGCGTTCATCTGCTGCTTGAGATCGGCGATGCTTCGATCCTCGATCCTTGGCGCGATCGGAGCCATGGGAACATCCCTTCGGATGAAATTTTCCCTGCCCGCCGGAGCCGACGTTGGACTGCCGAAGCAAGCCCTGCAATATACCGGCTTTTGGCCATTCGGACGGAACGGAACCTGGCAGGCATTACCGCATTTGCTGCAAATCGCATCGAAAAGTTCGACTCCCTCTCTTCGAGGTCCGCCGCCGAACTGCGGGCGCGGGCGATCAAAACCCGGGCGACTTGGCCGTCCCCCGCCGAATCGACTTCCGCCATGCCCGCCATTGCCATGAGGTTTTCTGAATTTGTTCATAATATATGATAGATGAGTTTTACTGCGACATTCAGAGCGTAGTCTTTTTCACCGATAAAAGCAACAAAAAAGAACCCGCCTTACGACGGGTTCCGGCAAAAGGACTGTTTATGATTGTTTGCAGATGCCGTGGGGATATGTTTCCGCAGGTGGGAACAACGCCTCTTCGGCAAAAGAAAAAGTTTCTTTGCGCGGTTCATGCGACTCGAGAATCCGTGCAAATCGTCTCGCATCCTCGATGGTCCCCCGTGCCCACTCAAATGGCCATGGATCATGCATGACCGCGGCGTCGAACTCGGGCCATGAGAAAAGTTTTTGTGGTTCTCCGTCGTTCCACGTCGGATATCCAATCCCAAGCTCGCGATTCACCATGAAAGCGCTCGAACTTATTCTTGAGCGGCGCGGCGGCAAATGATCCTGTATGCGGCTTAACAGAATTTCATCAAGCGCAATGATGGCTCTCTCGGTTCCCTTGATGACGGCAGGGAAAGATCTCGCATGCATGTTCTCGAGTTCGAGATAATATACCGTCTCAATTTCCCATCCATCGTGGTTTCCGACCATAAGCTTGCCGTACGTTTCCGGAAGCTCCATTTTTCCTCCTTCTCCAGCACTTGCCGGGATCTTTTGCCATGCTATCGCTCTCTTTCAAAAAAGTAAACGATAACCAAGATCTCCGATGAAAACATAAAAGGCTCCGCGTGCGGGCAAAAGCCTTTTACGCGAAGCCTTGTTAACGAGGAGGATGTGCGGAAAACACACAGATCATCGTGATGACCAACGCCAGAAACAGCAAGAGTGAACACCATTCCTGCCCCGTCGGAAGTCGGAAACTAGCAGATCCTTTAGTCACGTCAATTGCCTCCTTGAAAAAATTATCCCACAGAGATTATATCCTATCTTTTTCATTTGTCGAACAGGCAGAAGATCGATTCGATTTGTTCGATCGGACCAGCTCCATTTTTCTTTCCCGATGCCAGCTTTTTATCTCAGCTTCGCGTTTCGACGCCTCGGAACGATTTGGATAGGTTTCCGCATGGACTATTTTTCGAGCACCATGCGACGCCGTGTAATGACTGCCGCTTTTATTCTTATGTTCGTCGAATCTTCGCTCAAGATCAGTCGTGATGCCCGTATAGATGCTGCCATCTTTGCACTCTAGGAGATAAACAAAATAAGCCATATCCTTAGTATAACTCAGGTGCAGATATTCATAGGTTCCGTGTCTTTTTTCTGATACTATATAGCTAATGAATGATAAAATTCCGTGGGATGTCATTGTGGTCGGCGGAGGGCCGGCTGGCATGATGGCCGCCGGAACCGCCGCAAAAAGAGGCGCTAAGGTCATTCTCCTTGAAAAGAACGATACGCTCGGGAAAAAACTGCTGATCACCGGCGGCGGCAGATGCAACGTGACGAACTCAGAGTTCGATAACCGCAAATTTCTCGCAAAATTCAAAAACGACGGAAAGTTCCTCTTTTCGGCATTTTCGCAATGGAGCGTGAAAGAAACTCTCGATTTTTTCCACGAGAACGGCATGGATACGAAAGTGGAGAACGAATTGCGGACGTTTCCCGTTTCAGATTCCGCACGATCGGTATGGAACGTTCTTTTGAACTATATGAAAACATACCATGTCACAGTGCGCTCTCATGCTCCCGTAACGGAAATAGTATGCGATCACGACGTGCTCATCGGAGTAAAACTCAAAAACACAAGCGTGGTGCGGGGTCGTTCCATCATCATTGCGACCGGCGGAAGCTCGCATCCAGATACCGGCTCGACTGGTGACGGTTACGCATGGCTCAGAGATATCGGACATACCGTCATTACACCAACCCCCTCGCTCGTGCCGATCGCACTGAAAGATGCATGGACAAAAGAACTTTCGGGCATGAAACTTCCCGATATTAAAATCACGGTTTTGCAAAACAATAAAAAGCAGGATACCGCGAACGGCAAAATTCTTTTTACCCACACGGGCGTGAGCGGTCCGACCATCCTTAATATGAGCAAGGATGTCGGAGAGCTTTTGAAATATGGCGAAGTCGCTCTTTCCCTTGATCTCCTGCCAAAAGAGGATCACGGAACGCTCGATGCGGAACTCCAAAAACTGTTCAAGGTCAATGATAGGAAAAAATTACAGAACGCTCTCCCTGATCTTATCCCCAGGGCCATGGTTCCGATCGTCATGGAACTTGCCGGTATTGATAAGGGGATTTACTGCAATAATGTTACGCGGGAAAAACGTATGAAGCTCCTCGGCATCATAAAAAACATCCCCCTCCATGTAGATAAATTGCTTGGCGCGGAAAAGGCAATTATAACGAGCGGCGGCGTTGCGCTTGATGAAATAGATTTCAAAACCATGCGTTCACGCCTGTTCCCTGATCTCTATCTTGTCGGCGATATCCTGAACATCGACCGCCCATCCGGCGGCTACAGTCTCCAGATCTGCTGGACCACCGGCTTTGTCGCCGGAACCGCGGCCGCAAAAAAATCCTAAATACCCTGTTCTTTCTTATTCTCGGTTGATGCATTAGACTTCAATCGAAAAGACATCATGAAATCTATTCCCAGAAAAACCTATCACGCATTATTTCTTACGGGCATCATCCTGAAGGGGGCGATCAGTCTCGGAGAAATCGCCTCCGGGATCGTTTTTACGCTCTTCAGCTACGATAAACTTTATAATATTGTTTTTCTGTTCTTTGGCGGCGAGCTCGCGGAAAATCCGAGAGATTTTGTTTGGGGATACGTCTTTCATGCGTTCCAAAACTTTTCCTCGACGCCGCGAGCGGTATGGGCCTTTATATTCCTTTCGCACGGTATCGTGAAAATACTCCTGCTTTCCGGACTCTGGTATAATAAATCCTGGTCATATCCGGCATCTATCGCTGTCTTTTCATTTTTCATCGTCTATCAGCTCTATCAATCGATCCTGACGCCATCAATTCTCCTTTGGTTCATTACCTTTCTTGATGCCGCGGTGCTCTTCCTTGTCGGCAACGAATATCGGCACCGGAAAGATATGTTATGGGAAATATAAACCGCCCGTCCCCGCGCACCGAAAAGATCCGGCTATCATGAAACGTTTTTCCCTTATGGTAAAATCAAAAAGATGATGATCCTATTTTATCAGGTTTTCTTTGCGATCTTCGGCGTCATGGACCCCGTGGGCAACATTCCGTTCTTTCTTACTTTCGCCCATTCGCTTGATCGCGAACAAAAAGAAAAATTCGCCCGATCGGCCATTCTTTATGCCGGAGCCATTCTCATCATTTTCATGCTCCTTGGAAATGCGATCCTAAACGTCTTCGAGATATCCATAGGAAGTTTTCGCATCGCCGGGGGGCTGGTTCTTTTGGCGCTTGGGTTCAAGATACTTTTCGGCATAGAATTCAATACAAAGAAAGAAGAACCGGAAAACGAAAAAGAACCGAGCATCATACCGCTTGCGACACCGCTCATTGCGGGACCGGGTATGATCAGCTTGGTCATCATTCTCGCCAAAGAATACGGATACCTCCTGACGCTTGCGGGTATCCTCGCTAATCTCCTTATAAACTATATCGTCTTCTGCCTTGCGCCATACATTCTGAAAGTATTCGGTAAAAAAGAGGTTGTGATATTCGGCAAAATGATGGGCCTTATCCTCATGGCGATCGGCGTCGAATTCATCCGCACCGCCCTCTAGAAAATGATATAAACGAGATATTTTTTAGCTCAGGGTTGATCGGCCATTACTTAGCGCTCACTACCTCGTTTCTCATATAGGCAGACCTTGTGGCATCAACAAAACGTATATCTTTTTTACAGCGGCGAGAAAACCATCGTATGTTCGCATGTTATCATAAAAACTTGACAGTTCTTTATCTATATGGCAAATTAAACCAAGAGCTCCTTAAAAACAGAACAACGCGAAAATGTGAGCTTGATGCCACCTAGGAGGGCTTCAATGAAAAAAGCAATCAGGAATCTTGTCATCGTTTTTGTGGTCACCGCTATTGGCGCCCTCACCGGATGCGGTAGCGGCGGCAATACAAATCCGATCGGAGGCGGCAGTGTTGCCTCCGTGAGCGTCAGCGCCAATCCGACTTCAGTGCAGGTTGGCAAGACATCCCAGCTTACCGTGAACGTTTCGTGCTCCGGCACCTGCGATCAGTCTTACACGCTGAGCGCAGATTACGGAACGATCAGCGGGACCGTTTACACGGCTCCCTCGAGCGTACCGTCCGGCAGTACCGCAACCATCACGGCTTCAGCGAGCGGGAAAACAGGAACCGCAACCATCACGATCACGGCCGCTCCGGCAGTGAGCGTGAGCGCCGTCTCCGGCACTACCATTCCGCAGGTAGGCGTGAAGTATACCTATGCTGCGACCGTAACGAATCCGATCGGTTCCAATGTCAGCATGACATGGTACTCGTCGAATTCGTCGGTCGTGAGCATTGATCCGGCAACGGGCATAGCCACTCCCCTTCAGACCGGCACTGCGACCATTACGGCGACAGCTTCGGCCGACACATCGAAGACATCATCCGTAACGATCAAAGTGCGTGACTGGGTTCTGGCAACCTCCGGCAACTATGACGTCTATTTAGTGGATGTAAAGGGAGTTGAAAATCCCGTTCAACTGCTGAGTAGCAACACGTGCGTGATTCGATCGTTCTCGTTCGACCGGCTGAGCTTTGCCTGCACCATTGGGAGTAAGATCCTCATCTATACAACCGATGGGACCGCAAGCGGAACCGTTTTGAAGCACACGGTCGAGACGGGTTTGTATTCTGTCATTGATGCAGGTTTTTCACCCGATGGAAAACATCTTATCTATCAGGCGACTGCCACACAGCCCGACAATTCCTCGAAGGCAGAGATTTACTCGTCCACACTGGACGGCACGGGGCAGCAACTTCTGGAAAGCGAAACAGTGATAGGTCTTATAGGTGATGGGCCACGCTATTCGCCCGATGGAACGAAGATTCTCTGGCATCATATTGAAGGAGGTGCTGAATACGTCTGGATCATGAATGCGGACGGAACCAACCAGGAACAACTCATCAACACTCCAAGCGGAGGAGGGGTTTGGTCAGCCGACGGGGATAAGATCTTCTATCACCATGTTACTGTCGGCGGCATTTATTGGATAAATGCCGATGGTACGGGAGGCGAAAACCTCCTTATCGGCGGTCCGGTATTCCATCCGACTCCCTCAGCTGACGAAGTTCGCTTGGCATATTGGGATAACAATACCAATACCCTCAAGGTCGCCGACACAACGACCGGGGCAACTCTCAGTACTTTGAATTTCGCCACTGGAACACCTCTTATGGCCTGGTAAGACCATACGAGGCAACGGCCACGGATTTTTTTCGTGGCCGTTTCTTTATCTATTCAAAAAGACATTATGTTCTTTATGGAGAGTGAACGTAGCCAACCGGAGATCCTCGTAAAATGATAGCTCCCGAGCCACTGAAACTAATATGATATCCCGAACTATAACCCAGTGATCCACCGTTCTCGATAATCATCTGTTGATCAATGAGAAGGTTCCCATTCGTCACTGAGTTGGCAGTTGTGATGTCCAACCATGCGGGGCAAGTAGCGGCAACCGTGCTCAAGGTCCATGTTCCGCCTCCTGCGTTCATAGTCGTGTTGCACGGGGAGCCATATCTATACAGATATGCACCATAGTAATTACCCATGACCTGTCCGCTACAGGTATAACTGCTATAATTCGAGCAAATTGGGTTCATGACATAGAAGCCACCGCTATTATCGATGGCATAATCGTCAACAGCTATTTCGACGTACTGCCAGAAATTATAAGTATATGACCAGGCTCCATAAGGGGTCGCGACGCTCCATATTAATGTGGAAAGGCTGGGACTCGAGTATTCGTTGAAATTCCCGTTTATCTCGACATACAGGTCGCCGGAGCTGTCGATATTGACACCATAAACGCCGCCGCCCACAGCGGTATCATAGATATCATAAAGGGAACCGCTAGAAAACTTCACGAGCTTGCCGTAGTTGGTCGCCCGGGAACCCGATTCATCCACGGCAACGCTATTATTGGCATTTGCCGAGATATAGGCGTTGCCCGAAGAATCGATTGCCAGGCCATTCTCAGCGTTGTACGTATACGAACGGGGGTATACGGGATCATACATAAGGCCGCCACTGCTGTTATATTCCATGACGAACCATTCGTTCTTCCGACTGGCTCCACACTCGGCGTAGCCGACGATATAGATGTTATTTGAAGGACCGCCTATCTTGATGAGATCTCCCGCACTAAGAGAACCGCCGCACGTGCTACCGCCAAGGCCCCATGAAGCCCACAGTTGAGTACCAGCACTATTGAACTTGATGGTATAGCTCGAAAAATATCCGCTATTGGTGCACGTTCCGGTCCAGTAGACATTCCCGCTCGAATCGACGGCGACGCCATCGCCAAAGCAACTGTTACTCGGGAGCATGGTGACGTTGGCGAAGGCCGATGGGCTTCCAGCGCTCGTGATCTTGTAGATCTCACTCGTATCATTTTGGTTGTCGAACCCGTCAACCGTATAGACGTTCCCGCTCGAATCGACGGCAATACCATTGATGTCATAGTCTCCGCCGGGATCAACCGCCCAGACCGAGGTCGAAGAATTGGGGCCAAACTTGTAAACCGTACCATCGAAAGCATAGTAGGCATTTTTGCTCGAATCGACGGCGAGACGCGACCACGCATTGCTCACCAGGCTAGAACCCGTACCCTTGCTCCACAACTGGACAGGGGTTGCCGCGAAACTCGTACGAGGAAGGAATAATGCCAAAACGACCAACCCGACGCCCAGCAAAAGATTGAAAAGGGGGTACTGTTTCATGTTATGGAGTAGGTTGATTTGGTAATGCACTCTTACTATCTGGCAAAGTAGGATGTGCGGCGGTCTTCGTTATGTCCTGACATTGCTGCTTCGCCGCAGGTGTCGTGAATGTTGTGCAATCGGGGATACTCGTGGGAGCGGCCGCCATCGTGAACATCAGGAAATCGGTCTCGCAGGCAGCGACCTGCGAGCTTGATACGGAAAGGTTCGCACAGGGGCTCGCATTGTCACTCTTCATGGCCGCGTCCGTCCAAAAGTTAATGCGACAGCCGTTCCCCTGGACGCCGCTCCATTGATCGCAAAAAGAAACGCTGGTCGCCTTGGCGGCAAGCATGGCGATGATCTCGCTTTGACATCCGGCGATAGACATCAGCTTGTCATCAAGATTATTACACGCGCTGATATCAAGATTCGCCACAGCCTTGTTCTGTGCAATATTGTTCTTGCAGACCGTCTCGTAGTTCACGCCATCCGCTACCTGGTTCACTGATGCACACTTTGATGCATCTCCCGATTTGATGATATTTGCCGTAGTCGTCTCTAAAAGAGATGTATTGGGAGGAGATGACCGTTTTTTTAAAAAAAACCAAAAAACCAGCGCCACAATGATCAAAACGACGATCGAGAGCGCGATGATAATGTTTCTCTTGTTGATAAGATGATCCATAAGCAGATAAATCGATATTCTTTTTTTTCGGCGGTCAAAATGGATTTTTTACCAGCTATTTATATTACGTGACAATAAAAACCTCTATACTATATAGTATAGAGGTTTTTATAAACATGTCATCGTGACTTATCCACAGGTCGCGGAACCGATTCGTTCAAGGCAACCGTAATCGTAAAATACGTCCGGACAGAGCCATGGGGTTATATCCTATAGTCCATATCCAGCTATTAGGTCGTCGCTATCTTTCCGTGTCTGATCCGCAGGCTGTTTCCGACGACACTGACGCTCGACGCCGCCATCGCTGTCGCCGCGATCATCGGATTGAGGAATCCCAATGCAGCAAGCGGGATCGCCGCGACATTATAGAAGAACGCCCAGAAAAGGTTCTGCTGGATGGTTCTGAATGTCCGTTGCGAGAGCGTGATCGCCTCGACAACCTTCATGGGACTTCCTTTTACGAGCACGACATCCCCCGCTTCGATGGCGATATCGGTACCGGTTCCCATCGCGATGCCGAGGTCCGCCTGCACAAGCGCGGGCGCATCATTGATACCATCCCCTACGAACGCAACTTTCGATCCCTGCGCCTGAAGTTTTTTTATTTCTGCGGCTTTATCCTGCGGCATAACATGCGCGATAATATCATCGATATCGAGCATCTTTGCGACCGCATGCGCTGTGGTTTCGTTATCCCCCGTGATCATCATGGTCTTTATGCCAATATGCTTCAATGCTTTTATCGCCGCCGCAGCATCGCTCTTGACCGCATCGGCAACCGCAAGCACGCCGATAAGATCCTTACCCTCGATGATCGCAAGGATCGTTTTCGCTTCCGACTGGAGCCGGGTGATGTCTTTTTCCAATGAACCCAACGGGATATTCTGCTCTATGACGAAATGAATGCTTCCAACCGCAACTCGCTTTCCGCCGGCAATTCCTTCGATTCCTTTTCCGGCAATATTGGAGAAACCACTGATGGCAAGCGGTGCTAAATGTCTTTTCTTTGTCTCTTCCATGACAGCGCGCGCAAGCGGATGCTCGGAAAAGCTTTCTACACCTGCGGCAAGCGTAAGGAGATGCTCCTCTGCAATGCCAGAGGCGACAACGATGTCTGTGACCTCCGGCTTTCCCTCGGTGAGCGTACCCGTCTTATCAAAAATCACTATATCAATTTTCTTCCCTTTCTCGAGGGATGAACCGTTTTTAATGAGCACGCCGCGCCGCGCACCTTCGCCGGTGCCGACCATAATGGCCGTTGGTGTTGCAAGCCCCAAGGCGCATGGACATGCCACCACAAGCACCGCAACGGCTGACGTCACGCTCTCTGCGATATTGTGCGTCACAAAAAACCAGATCACGAACGTCGCTGCCGCAAGCGCAAGGACGATCGGTACGAACACAGATGAAATTTTATCCGCGAGCCGTTCTATCGGCGCTTTTTGCGTCTGCGCGTCCGATACCATCTGCACGATCTGCGCGAGCATCGTCTCGCTCCCGACCTTCGTCGCTTTCATGTCGAAACTTCCGCTCACGTTCAGCGTCGCGCCGAACACTTCATCGTGAACACCTTTGCCGACCGGCATGCTTTCGCCGGTCAACATCGATTCATCGATGCTCGTTCCACCGGAAACCACTTCACCATCTACGGGAATCTTTTCACCGGGCCGAATACGCAGAATATCGCCGACCACGACATCGGCGATGGGAATTTCTTTTTCCTCGCCATCACGCAAAACCTGCGCTGATTTAGCACCGAGCTGCATAAGTTTTTCCACTGCCTCCCCCGCAGCTCCGCGGCTCTTCGCCTCGAAATACCGTCCGAGCAGGATAAGCGCCGTAACGACCGCACCTGTTTCGAAATACGAATCCATGCGACCGGTCGCAAGACCGTAAACGCTCCATGCAAACGCAGCGATTGTCCCGATCGAGACCAGCGTGTCCATATCCGCCCGAAGACGCTGCAAGTTCCTGATCATACCGATATGAAATTCCCGCCCGAAACCAAAAATGACGATGGCGCTCAGAACCATCTGCACGATAACCGACGCATCGATTCCCGCCACGGAAATTCCGAATCGAATATTCGCCATTGCAAGTATCGCTGTGATACCGGCAAGGACGATCGCCCAAACTGCAGTTCGTTTTATCTCCTCCACTTCCTTTTTTTCATTCGCATGCCGCATCGAATGATCCATTCCGCCCATATCTTCCACGCGATAGCCGGCATTTGTGACAGCTTCATGTATCGCTTTTTCGTTCGTCACCTTTTCGTCAAAAGATACGCTCGCCTGTCGCAGTGCAAAATTCACCGAAGCATCTTGCACGCCTTTCACCTCCTTGATCGCCTGCTCATTCAGCAATACGCACGAAGCGCATCGCACACAGTACAGCATGCTTGCGGGTAATGTCCGCCAGGCTTTGCCGAATGCGAGCTTCTTGGGCGTGACCGGAACGCCGATATCGCAGCATAGCCATGACACGATGCGCGTTTTTGGAGATGTCGTGAGTTCCTATAAAATCGGGCAGGCGGTAAAAGACGGAGCGACCGTGCCGATTTATTACGAAGGTCGCCTTGTGCCTCTACACTTAACCGATCGCTTCATCGACAGTAAATTCGATGACCTATTGGGCGAGGTTGTCGTGGATGAAAAAACGAAGGCGCGTAAGGAATGGGCGGTACTTGAAGAGGTGGTCGGTGCTCCGAGCCGTATCGAGCAAATATCAAAAGATATTATCGCTCATTTTAATAACCGCCCCATTGAAGGCAAGGCGATGGTAGTCACGATGAGCCGTCCTATCGCCGTCGCGATGTATCAAGCGATAAAAAATATCCCTGGCGCACCCGAGTGTGCCGTGATTATTTCGGGCATGGAAGATTTTCCCGGGCAGACCCAGGCTGAGCATGACGTAAAGAAGCTCGAAAAGCGTTTCAAAAAGGCGAACGATCCACTTCGTATAGCGATTGTCTGTGAAATGTGGCTTACAGGCTTTGACGTGCCAAGTCTGCATACGATGTATCTCGATAAGCCGCTTAAAAATCACGGTCTCATGCAGGCCATCGCCCGCGTAAACCGTGTCTATAAAGATAAGCCGGGAGGTTTAATTGTGGACTATATCGGTATCGCTGAGAATCTCAAGCAGGCATTAGCCATTTATGACTCCGATGTTCAGAAGGAAGCCATGCTGCCCTTAGGCGAAGTCATCCGCGAAATGAATGCGCTCTACGGAGAGGTTGCTCTTTATTTCTCAAATATTGACTTCTCGGGGTGGAGAAAGAAGAAAGGTATCGAGTTGGTCGAGTTGTTCCAATCCGCGATGAATGAGGTCATTTCTAAGGACGGTCTTCTTTCCGATGATCGCAAGATGGCGTACGTGGGCGTTGTATCAAAACTCTCTCGCCTTCATGCTCTCGTTATGCCAGGAGATGAAGCCATGAAGATCGCCTCCGACATCCAGTTCTTCCAGTCAATCCGCGAGGCAATCAGCAAGCAGACGGTCATGCCGCACATTATTTTCCCTGAAGAGACAGAGAGCGCCATCCGCAGCCTCGTCCAGGGTGCCGTTGAAGCGGAGGGCGTGATCGATCTTTTTGCGAAGGAGGGCGAGGAAAGGAAAAGTATCTCAATTTTTGACGAAAGGTTTGCCGAGGAGATCAAAAAATCAAAATACCAAAATCTTGCGATCGACACATTCCGCAAAATGCTCGATCAAGAGATTAAAATGCGATCTCGCGCAAACAAGGCTCGCTATGAGACGATGCTTACCCTTCTTGCCGATCTGATCGAGAAGTATGAGAACAACGTCATTAGCTCGGCGGAGATCATTAAGAACCTCCTCGAGATCGCCGATGAAATTAAAAAGCTCGACCAAGAGAGCAAGGAGCTCGGCTTGTCGTCGGAAGAGATCGTCTTTTACGATACGCTCGCTGGCGATCCCGACCTTAAAAAGGCGGGCATCGACATAAAGGACTTCGTCAAAGAACTCACGAGGCGTATTCGTCGTGATCTCGCGATAGATTGGACGAACAACGAAACCATCAAAGCACGTATCCGCCAGAATGTGCGACTGCTTTTACTGCAGCGTGGCTTTATTGAGCAGATGCAAACCGAGAGATTAATAGAGTCGATCTATCAAGAGACTGTGCGAGTGTACAGAGAATATCTTCCCGTGGGGTAATCGAAAGATATGATTATTAAGAAAATAGTTAGCATTAAAAAATATAAGTCGTTCCGAGATTACTCTTGGCACCGTTTTTTGAATGCCGAGAAATTTCATGTAAAAACAAACATTCTGTATGGAGAAAATGGCAGTGGGAAAAGCTCAGTTTGCAACATCTTAAAAAGCGTATCTCAGAACAAATCTTTTGTGAAATACGTTCCCGAAGAAGCTGAGTTACTAATTGATGATGCGCAGTACAAATATGAAAATCGGACCTGGATGAATCATATCCAACAAGACTCAATCTTATTTTTTGATAGGGAGTTTGTTGATCAAAACATCCATCTTGGCCGTAGCAGAGGAACGCAACAAGGAGAGCAAGAACAAAAATCTGGTAAGTTAATTATCGAATTTGACGCTGAAGCCATTAATCTTCGTTCGGTAAGGGACAAACTTGCAGCAGTTAAAGAAGAAAAAAATGAAAAGTTAGAAGATTATCGAACAAATAATCGATCCGCGTTAGAATTCAATCTCACTGAAGATGAAGAGCGGCTGTTCAAAAAATATAAAAATAAGAGTAAGAATGCGATGAGTGGCGCAAAAGACTCTTTAGATAATCAAAGAAATGATTTAGATATAAAAATTAAAACGGACGGTCAGCTTTTGCAAAAAACAAAAAATATTCAGGCCATAGAAGAGTTGGACGAAGTAGAGGAAGGCGTAGAGTTTTCACATATTAAAGCTTATCGTGATCTTTTTAACTTTGATCTCAAGGAGCAGGTCAAGATAGATGCAGAGAAAGAATTGATCGAAAAGATAAGAAATCATAAGGCGTTTTTTGAGGAAGGTTTTACAATCAGAAAAGTATATCCGCAGGAGTGTCCATTTTGTCAATCAAAAAATCAAGAAGAAAATATTAGTACGATCATAGACATTTATAATCGACTATATGACAATACCTATAAAAAACAAAAGGCTATTTTTGATAATGATAAACAAGCGCTGATTGATGAGCTAGAACAGATTCAGGAAACGGTTAAGAATGTTGATCTCGACCACATTTTTATCTCTCTCAAGAAGCTTGCGGAACAATACTCCGTTAAGAATCTTTATTCGGTTGCGGAGGAGGAGCAGTTTAGGAAGCCGATTCAGGTTCAAAAGATAGGAGAGTTTAAAAAGAAAATTTCTATCCTAGATAAGCCCAATAAAGAAGATATTTTTGCCCTCTATGCAGAGGTAAAGCAGGAGGTCGGAAGTATTATTAAACTTTTTTCAGATATCAAAAACTTAACAAATAAAAAGAACGCATTGATCAGAAAGTTTAAAAAAGAGAATACTGATCAAAAACTATCCACACGAATTGGCAAGAATCAAGCAGTTACAGGAGCCATCAAACGAGAGTTAGATTTTATCAACGGACGTAAGATTGAAGGTCAGAGATTAAAACTTGAAAAAACTAAGGAATTAAATAGGCTCACGCGAATATCAGAGAAGGCTAAGGCTGAATATAAATTAGTGAAAGAAAAATATGAAGAGTACTGCTCTTCGGGAGCATTCACAAAAATTCTTAAGAGAATAGAGTCATATTTCGACAATTTTAATTTTAGTTTTAAGCTTCAATTAGCTACTGCTGACAGGCATACTGGGTCGACAAAAGAGTTACCGTTCGCCTTTAAAATCGTAGATCTTGATGGTAACGAGAGGGATTTACAGGAAGGTCTTTCCGAGGGAGAAGTGCAGGTTTTATCTCTGTGTTTCTTTTTCGCTTTCCTAGATATTCAAAAAAATAAAAACCAAAAAATATTGGTTTTTGATGACCCGATAACAAGTTTGGACGATAGTAATTTGAGTAGCTTAGTCGATCTTATCGCTAAAGAAAAAGATAAGTTTTCTCAAATCTTTATCTTTACCCATCATAGAACATTTTTAAAATTTCTGAGGAAGAAATTTGCTAAGGAATGTAACGAGTACAACATCATTAGAAATAAGAACCATCTCGGAGGTAGTTTTATCTGCAAGAGTATGGAAGAAAGATTTATTGAAAAACTTAAAGATCTCGAAACGCATCTTACGCAGGTAGCTCAAAATCAGAACGGGTTCGATGTGGAGTTAAAAATCGTTGAATACGGTCAGTACTTAAGATATGAAACAGAGCACTTCATAAAGTGTCGGCTCTTGCATTGGGATGAATCAAATGAATTTGCCAAAGTTGTTGATGGAATCAAAGATAACAAGAAAGTTGCAGATAATGATTTGGATAAAATAAAACAAATATACTCATTTTGTAATTGGACAACGTCTCACGTTGACGTTGGTGATGATCATGGGATGGGCCAGCTAAAAGAAAAAATAGCTGATTTTGTCGCCATTTCGGATAGATACTAACAACCAATTTACGTTACAGAAATGTACGATTTCGACCGCTTTGAGTCCATGGTGCCAAAACTAGACTGCTGCCGGACCTGGATTCGAACCAAGATACTCGCCTCCAGAGGGCGATGTCCTACCATTAGACGATCCGGCAAAGATCAATCATGCCGCAGATGCGGCATTGTGAATTATGCCGCATCTGCAGGG
>Ga0224530_1000397_pt1 | contig 29659 bp, 27 predicted proteins | sample CBST75metaG_FD_179873 | JGI IMG/M metagenome (GOLD analysis project Ga0224530, IMG submission 179873) | Peat soil microbial communities from Stordalen Mire, Sweden - C.B.S.T75 | ecosystem: Environmental > Terrestrial > Soil > Wetlands > Peat | place: Sweden: Norrbotten County, Stordalen Mire...
ACAGGACTCTTCGGCAGTTGGAGACAAACGGAAATGTCAAGTCCGAATGGGAGACGAACAAGGCAGGTCCAGCACGCCGAGTGTACAAAATCACGAAGCAAGGCGAACGGCACCTGGAGGAATGGGCAGCGGTGCTGGAACACCTTTCACAATCCATGACCCGCTTCGTTTGCGAGGTCCGTGAGACCCTGATCAAGCCGGCAACGAAGAGAACCAAGCCCTCATGACGCTTAGCCTGGTTCCCGCGAATTACCGTCTTATAGAAATACGACCTGTTTGGACTCGCCGATCATCTGAATGAACGAACCTACCCCCACATAATCGATTCCTGGGTAGTCGATCATCTCTTCCTCCTTCAGGCCCATGACCCCCATGGACATCTCGCAGACGTGGATGCGTACTCCGAACTCTGCTGCATCCTTCATCAGTTCTTCAAGCGACTTTACGCCTCGCGATTTCATTACAGAACGAATCATTTGGGGGCCAATACCAGCCATCTGCATCTTCGAGAGCGGCAGAGAATGGGAGCTACGGGGCAGCATCCATCCGAACATTTTGTCCAAGAATCCCTTTGGTGGTGATTTCTTCGGATCGCGCAATGCTGCGGTGGCCCAAAAGGTGAAGAACATATCAACCTCCATGTCGTAGGCAACAGCGCCCAGGGCGATGATAAAGGCAGCGATGGTCGTGTCGAGGTTGCCGCTCATCACGCCAATCGATAGGCGACCATTGCCTGCGGAGAGTTCAAGCGCATCAACGCGCTCCGTCAATCGCTGAACAGCCTGGCGCAGATCGTTTTCGGTTCCGGTATCGGTCATGGATGCGTTCCTTTCATTGCGTGGAATTGATTGTTAGGACTGTGCTTGGGCAGTGACTGCTTCCGCAGCGGGCGCATGACGCCAGGCAAACAAAACAAGCGCAAGCGTCCGGTAGAGCGCATGAGCGAACTTGGTAAGCGGCAGCAGCGCAACCATGTCCATGGCGAGTACAACGTGAACAAAAAAGACAGCGTGGCTCACGGTGTTCATGGGTAGATAAACCGCGACCTCGGTGAACAAACCTGTGAGCACGGTGGTCGCTAGAAGAACGGGGAAAAACCAATCCGAGAACGCGCTCTTACGCCAAGGTGCTTCGGCAGCGCGCAGGCGGCGATTGAGCGCGATTGCCAACCCATAAAGACAGACGATTCCGCCTGCAGCGCCTAGCAGGCGCATCGGATACCACGGAGGAGTTGGAGAACCAATGGGTTTGAGAAGGAAATCGAGCGTTGTGGCCAGGAGCATGGCGAGAAAGCCGCCCATCACCGTGGCATGAATGAACCATGCGCGCCGATGCAGTGGCTCGATGGGACGCTCAGATATATCTTCAGAAGAATCGCATTCGCGAAAGCGGCGATGGAGCAACGCGTCTAAGATCGCGGTGACAATCGCCCCGGGAAGCGCTGCAATTCGTAAGGTCAAACCCTCACGACGACGCTCCATCCAGAAGCGTACGAACATTGATGCGGCGCCGAAGGCCGCGCTAAGGCCGACCACGGCAAAAAGGGCCACGCCTATGCTGTGAATCCACTCCCCTGGCAAATAATCAAGCAGGGGGGCTTGTGCTCCAGCAGAGCTTTCCCTGTATATCAGCAGCAAACTGAAGAAGGCTGAGAAGACAGCGAAGACGAGCAGATTTCCAAAGGCCGAACGGCTCGCCAAACCAGCCAGCCCAGTAAAGTCGTAGCGAGCAATTGCATAACTGCGGGCTGCTGCCATGAATTCGGCAGGATCTGCCTCGCGGGGGCAGGTCTCGGTACATTCTCCGCACGCATAGCAGCGCCACAGGTCTTCCGAAGCCAGCAACTCTCGCTCCATGCCCACCTGGGCCATGCGGATCATACGCCGGGGAAAACCCGCCGAGTCCTGCGCCAGTGGGCAGACAGCCGTACAGTTGCCGCAGTTGAAACAGGCGCTCACAACCAGCGTTCCACCGGCTCCGTGCTGCTTGATCTTTCGCAACAGATTTACGTCCACTACACACGCCATACAGATACCTCTTCCGATCTTAGTGACCCGCTTCTGCCGTTTCCGCAATCGCAACAAGGGAATAGAGTGGATACTCGCCATCTTCGCCGGACTCCGCGACTTCGCCATACTTCCGCATTCCGGTCACATGCCAGAGCGTTTCGTCGGACGGCAGATTCAGAGCTTCGGCAATCTGCGGTACGGTGGAAGGTTGTCCTTCGAGCAGTTTGCGAATCGACTTGCGCGCGGCAAGCAGATGCTTCTGTGCTTGCCGCTTCTGCTCGCTGATGCCGCCGAGACTAACGCGCAGCGTTGCCAGCGACTGCTTTTGTTCAGATGTGAGCGTCTTCATCGCCATGGTTCATTTCCTCTCTGCCACTGTGGGGCGATTCTATTGAATGCTGACCAGATCGGATTTGCATTCGCTACGCGGAATATCTGCCGCCAATCCCTCGACCATAGCTTCGAACTGATCCAACCGCCAGCCGTTCAAATCAATGGCGCGATGCGGACAAACGGCGACGCATGCTCCGCAACCGACGCAAAGGCCTGCATTCACTTGAGCGCGCTCGGCCATCGTGCCATCCACTTCCACCTGCACCATTTGCAATGCGCCTTCATAATCGCATTGCGTGACGCACTGTGCTTCTCCGCTGCAACGCGCAAGATCGACCACGGCCACATACGGATTCAGTTCTACATCCTCGGTAGCAAACATGGCTGCAACCTTGACGGCTGCTGCTCCAGCAGCGGCCAGCGTCTCCTGCACGTTCATCGGCCCTTGCGCCGTGCCCGCCAACAGTATGCCGTTCACGGCAAGCTCGACCGGCCGAAGCTTGGGATGTACTTCCTGTAGAAATCCATCCTCGCCGATCGCCAGTTTCATGGCTTCGATCAAGTCCTCAATCTGCCCGGGCATCATTCCGGTTCCTAGCACAACCATGTCCACACCAAGCGAAAGTTCTTTTCCCCAAGTCAGAGCGTCCTTCACTGTGACCGTGAGAGCGCCATTCTTGCTGAGGCTGTCTGGCGTTACCTCCACCTTGGGCGGCTCTTCGCCGTTGTAGCGAAAGAAAACGACACCGGCTTTGCTTGCCTGCGTGTAGTAGTCCTCCTCGCCGCGCCCATACGTGCGAATGTCTTGGTTGAAATCGAAGACGCCAATCTGCGGAAACCTTTTGCGCACGGCAAGAGCCTGCTGAAGAATGGTTGTGCAACAGGTTCTTGAGCAGTATGTATTGAGGTTCTTGCCCGGTGGAGGCTCATGAACGCCATCCAGTTGGCGACTGCCAACACAGTGCAGAAATGCAACGTTGCGGATCGTCTGGTTGCGGTAGGTAAGGCGCTTTGCATCCATATTAACGGTTTGCATATGCCTGATAAACTCTGGCATAGTCAGCACGCAAGGTTCGGGACCGTAAAGGAACTCGCCATCTTGGGGCACATACGGACGAAAGCCAGTTGCCATGACGATAGCACCGACTGTAGCCTCTAACCTGAGTGCATCTACTGAAGGATCAGTTGACTCGACAACAACCCTGAAGTTCCCAATAAATCCGGCAACTGCAGTTACCTTGCTGTCCAGCAGAACATCGATGTTGGGATTCTTGTGCACTTGCTGCGAGAGTTCGGCTACCAGTTTATCGGCAACCTGCTCGCTTGGGTAAATCTGGCCCCGCCCGTTCAGGCGGCCTCCGAGCCGCGCTGTAAGCTCAACAAGAAGCACGTGAATTCCACGGCCTGCAAGGTCAGCCGCTGCTTTCATTCCGGCGATGCCTCCACCAATTACAAGAGCTTGGCGGTGATTGGGAAGCCTGATTTGATCAAGAGGCTGGGCGTGGCGCAACTTTCCCACCGCCGCTGTAATCATCCGTATCGCCTTTGTGGTGGCGCCGGCCGGATCGTGCTTGTGTGCCCAGGATGCCTGTTCGCGGATGTTGACATGCTCATAGAGATAGGGATTCATCCCTCCGCGCATGACGGCTCCCCGAAAGGTCTGCTCATGCAAAAATGGCGAGCAAGATGCGACAACCACACGGTCGAGATTTTCCTCAAGGATGTCGTTGCTGATCAGATGCTGGCCAGGGTCGGAGCAGACGAAGGTATGAACCTTGGCAATTGCGACTCCAGGAATGAGGCGCGCAGTCTCGGCCACGCGTTCCACATCAACAACATCAGAGATGTTCCCGCCGCAACGACAGATGTAGACTCCGACTCTCGGCTCGTGGTCGTGCATTTCCCGATCTTCGTTCGGATTACTCATAGCTTGCCTCATGAAACTGTTGCAGCAAAGCGTCCTCAGCTGGCCAGGACGGTGGCTCGCTTCTGGTAAAGATACTGGCTGACTTGCATTGCTGCCGCGCCAGCCTCTGCGATGGTATCGACAATATCTTTCGGTCCTGCCGCAGTTCCCGCTACAAAGATTCCTGGCGCGGTAGTGCAAGTGGGAGCGGTCAACATGGGTGTTGCCACAAAGCCGTCGCTTGCGCATGCAACCGGCGTCGAGTCGGAAGGATTCCAACCCGGAACCATGCCCTGCGCCAACACCACCAGATCGTGACGATGCTCTTGCAGCGGATTCTCTGCATCTTCGATGCTTTCAACATGCACCGAAAGATCGCCACCTTCCACAGGATGAATGCGCGCCACCTTGCCGCGCACAAAGCTGATGCCCATGGCCTTGGCGTTCTGGAAGAATTGCTCGTAGCCCTTGCCGAAAGCGCGAATGTCCATGTAGTAGATGGTGATATCGGCCAGTGGAAGCGAGCCGGAAAGCAACATGGCCTGCTTGATGGAGTACATACAGCAAACCCGCGAACAGTAGGGAACGCCAATGGATTCGTCCCGCGAACCCGCGCACTGCACGAAGGCAACAGAAGATGGGATTTTCCCATCCGAAGGCCTGAGCACACGGCCATACGGTCCATGCGGTGCCAGCAGGCGCTCCAGCGCCAGTGGAGCAATGATGTTCTTGCTGCGTTGAGCGTTGTATTGTGGCTTCAATGTCACTGCATTCAATTGGAAGCCTGATGCGACGATCACGGCATCGGTGCGAATCGTAAGGCTTCGCGGCTGCTGATCGAATTCAATGGCATCGGTTGGACAGACGCGAGCGCAGGTTCCGCAAGTTCCGCAATGCTCGGCATCTAGAATGGCCTTTTGCGGTATGGCATTGGTAAACGGCACAGCTATGGCTCGGACTGTACCCAACCCTTGCTCGAACGGGTCAGGATATTCCGTGTCGCAGGCATACTCGCATAGACGACAACCGATACACCTGTCGAAGTTCACGTAAGTGGGCTTCTGCAGCAGCCGCACGCGATGCGTTCCATCCGTGGATTCGATTGCCTCCACTTCGGTATTGGTGAGTATGGTGATATTCGGATGATGAGCAGCCGAGGACATCTTTGGCGTAGTGATACAACTCGCGCAGTCCAGAGTGGGATAGACCTTGCTGAGGGCAATCATGTGGCCGCCGATGCTGGAGTTGCGCTCGACCACCAGAACCTTCAAGCCTTGATCGGCGAGGTCCAGTGCCGATTGCAGGCCTGCGATGCCGCCGCCGACGATGAGCGCGTCCGGCGTATAGTCTGAGTTGATCTGGATATTCATTGGCTGCCTCCCTGCAAGGCAGCAGCAGAGCGCGGGAAGCGCGCCGAAGCTAGGAGACGCTCCACGGACTCACGGCGCAGCCGTTCAGCTATCTGTGTGTCTACCGGACCAAGATGTTGAAGATGATCGCTTAGTAGTGCGACTTCCTTGAGAAATGCCTTGATGCACACGGTGCAGATGGCGGTCAGACGGATGCGCTCAAACCCCAGTCCTCCCGCGCTCATGCGCGAAGTAAGTTGATCGATGCGGGCCGCCAGTCGGTCATAAGCCCCATGATAGGGACAGTCGGAGCCGCAGGCCGCAATCAGAATGCCGTCGATTCCCTGTGCGTAGGACTTGAAATAGAAATCCTCCGGAAATAGAACCGGCGAAAGCACCCGCAGAATATACACATTGGAGGGATACTCCTGATGTGCCTTTCCGACCGCGTCGGCGCCCGGATAGGCGCACTTCTCCGTGGCTAAAACCAGTATCTTGGGAACGAACGGTTCACTCATACCGCACCTCGTACAACCACCGCCCCAGGCTCGAGGCAATAGGATTCCAGCCGATCCAGATGGACCGGTTCTCTCTCGTTCATGATTCGCGGTAAAGGCTACTTCTTACGGCGCACTAGCAGGCGATCATGCCCCTCTGCTTCAATCAGGCCGAGAAACTCATGCCCCATCTTGCCGGACCACGCGGCGATGTCTTTCCGCGAGCCTTTGTCATTGGATTTGATCTCGATGATCTGTCCTACCTTGACCGCCCCAATGGCTTTCTTGGCCTCCAGGAGCGGTCCTGGGCAGGCAGTGCCGCGCGCGTCGATGATTTTGTCGGGGGTCAATGCTTCGAGTGCTTCGGTCATAAATACTCCTGGATTATCGACCTGACATTGGTCTTCCAACATCAAGCTGGTTGTGGAACTCTGCTTCGTTTCCTGCGTGGCGCAGAGGCCGACACGCCCTTGGTCTCCTGCTGCATCCGATCCAGCAATGCCGCGCGAATCAATTGCATTGCCTGCGAGAAGCGAGGGTCGGCCATCCGGTAATAGACGCTTTGGGCGCGCTTCTCCGCGATCACAGCGCCGCGATCCCGCATCAGGCGAAGATGTTGCGAGGCGTTGGTAACTGATACCCCAGCGTGGTTCGCAATTTCGGTAACGGTTCGGGGCTCCTGCTGCAGCGCGCAGAGGATGCGCATGCGCGTGGCATGGGCGAAGATGGTAAAGAAGTCGCCCAACAGCTCACAGGATGCATCGCTCATCGTATGATTCATTTGGAACCCCCAATGTCTTACTTGCGTATATACGCAAATACGACATTGGCCTCAATATAGGCCGACCGGATTCCGCGCTCTGTGACGGCTATCACGATAGGGGAACCACAAAGATTTCACCCGTAACTGACTGTCCATAATGAACACATTGTTTGGGCGCGCAATCGGACAGCAGGAATAATCAATACAGAGGATTGCTTGAAAGGTATGAGCGCCAAATATCCATGGGTGGCGGCTACGACAAAAGGGAGAGGCTGGGATTCCCGATGACCAAGGTGCAACCGGCGTAACTGAGGGAACCGTGGGCCAACAGAGTAAGCGATTAGCACCGGATTGAGCAGGCAGAAAGCAAGACAAAAGTCCATCCTGGGTGACACTGTCTCTAAATTGAGTGAACGGCGAGGAATCGCCGTCGGTTTTCTCTTCCTCCATACGGCGGTGTTCTAATAGTCGAATGGCGAGTCTCGAAAACTTTCGTATTGTGGTCTTCCGGGCAGTTGCCGAACAGCTCAGCTTCCGCAAAGCCGCCGAAGAACTGTACCTCACTCAACCTGCGGTAAGCCTCCAGATCAAGGCGCTTGAGGAGGAACTTGGTGTTCAAGTGTTTGATCGCGCTGGGGCGCAGATCACGCTGACGCTGGCCGGTACGATACTCCTCCGGTACGCGAAGCAGGTCAATTCGCTTTTCGTTCAGGTAGAGCGCGAGATTGTAGCCCTCACTGGTGACCACGCTGGGCAACTTGCCCTTGGAGCTTCTACGACCATCGCCCAGTATGTGTTGCCGCGGCTTCTGGGCGAGTTCTGCAAGGAGCATCCCCGCGTTCATCCGACACTGATCAGTGGCAACACAGAGCACATTGTCGACGCTGTGGAGAAGCAGAAGATCGAGTTGGGTCTTATCGAAGGTCCTGCGCGAAGCCGCACAATCAAAACAGAGCCATTTCTGGAGGATGATCTACTCTTGATCGTGCCGGCCGCGCATGAATGGGCTGAGTTGGAGTCCGTCCCCTGTGCTGAAATAGGCAGCGCCCCATTGCTCATGCGCGAGCGCGGCTCCGGCACACGCAGGGTGGTTGAGATGGCGCTGGAACGGCAGGGCCTCAAACATAAGTCCTTGCGCATCATGATGGAACTTGATTCGACCGAAGCCATCAAGTCTGCCGTTGAGGCCGGACTTGGAGTAGGCTTCGTTTCGCGCTGGGCGATGGCGAAGGATCTGCGGCTTGGCACACATTTCAAGATTGTCGAAGTCTCTGGACTGCGCATCAAACGAAGCTTCTCTGTCGCCTACACGTCCGGCGTGGAACCCCTTGGTCTGGCCGATGAATTTCGCAGATTTCTGTTTGCTAGCGCAGGCATGCAAAGAACATTGATTCAGCCTCTAAAGGCAAGCTCTTCGGCTGCTCATAAAAAACGCAAATAGGACATAAGTACTTCTGCTTGGACGTGGCTTTCCGCATCGGAAATACTTGAGTCTTGGCCAAGAACATCTTTTTGCCGGCGTCGATTCGGCGAGGCGCCTCATACGGGAAATAGAGTCGTGTCCACGATTCACTGGCCCGGAACTTGCAACCAGAACATTGATGCAGGAGGAGATTCATGAACTTGTCATTGGAACGCGCTCAGGAAATCGTCACGCGCGCCGCAAAAGAAGCGATGATGCGTTACCAGAGGCCGATATGCGTAGCCATCTATGATCGGCAAGGCGCACTGGTTGCCTTTGCGCGCATGGACGATGCACCGGAACGCAGCGTCAAGATCGCTCAATGCAAGGCTTACACATCTGCCCGTATGCGCATGGACACCGTAGCTTTCGACGCTCTACTCCGCGAGAAGAACACACCTATCGCCTACTATTGCGACCCACAATTTACAGGAATTGCAGGTGGCTGCGTGATAAAGGCCGCAGATGGCGAAGTGATCGGTGGTGTTGGCATCAGCGGGCTTGCCGCGACTGAAGACGCAGCGATCTCGGAGATCGTGGCGAAGTCTCTCGCCTGAGTTCCTGCGCCACATTGGTTGCGGCAGAGACGAGTTCCGCGACGAATCCATTCGGCCCAGCATTCCAGTGAAACCCGCCGATAAGTGTCGCGGATTCTGTCTGCCAACGCTGGCTTGCAAGGAGCATTGATTCAGCCTCTGAAAGCAAGTACTTCGGCTGGTCATAAAAAATGCAAAATGGACATCAGTACTTCTGCTTGGACGTGGCTTTCCACTTCGGAAATACTTGAGTCATGTCCAAGAACATATTCTTCATTGGGTTGATTATCGCAGCCAGCGGCCTCGTGTCTCCACCAGTGGCGCTGGCCGGTGGTCTCATCTACGGATTTTCTTTCCTGCATCCATTCCATGTTGAGGCAAAAAACCTATCAAAGCTTCTCCTCCAGGCATCCGTGGTTGGCCTCGGATTCGGCATGGATCTTCAGCAGGTTATGCAAGCCGGACGCTCCGGGTTCATCTATACCGCCGGAAGCATCAGCTTCGCCTTGCTCTTGGGCTGGGGGTTGGGAAGACTCTTTCGAGTGAAGCAAAGAATCTCTTATCTTATCTCGGCCGGCACCGCTATTTGCGGCGGAAGCGCCATTGCTGCGATTGCCCCCATCACCAATGCGAGCCAGGAAGAGATTGCCGTCTCGCTCGGAACTGTTTTTGTGCTGAACTCGGTTGCATTGCTCACATTCCCAGCAATCGGGACAGCGCTGCATATGACCCAGTCGCAGTTTGGCCTTTGGTCTGCGCTCGCCATTCATGATATAAGTTCCGTTGTCGGCGCGACTGCAAAGTACGGAGCCGTGGCTCTTACCGTCGGCACGACCGTCAAGCTAGCCCGTGCATTATGGATCGTACCGCTTTCGGTCGGAACCGCTATGGCAAACAAGAGCAAGGCGCGCATTCAATGGCCTTGGTTCATTCTCTTCTTCTGTCTTGCGGCTGTTTTCAATACCTACGTCCACTTTTTCCAGCCCGCCTATCCAGTGCTCAAGCATCTCGGGGGCATCGGCCTGACCGTCACTCTCTTTCTAATTGGAACAGGGCTCTCCATGAAGACGCTCCGCGAAGTCGGCGTTCGACCGTTCCTGCAAGGAATACTCCTATGGCTCTTCGTCGCGGTGGGTTCGCTTACACTCATTCGCGGTGGTTGGATTCATTTGTAGATCTGTGCGGAAGGTTTGACTTGTCTGCAATAGAAGACTAGAGCGGAATCAGAACTGATGTGCCTTGAGAGCCACAATAATTGACCCACGAGCGAATGGCTGTTGGGCTTCCATGGGTACAACTACCTTGGTTCCGCTCTGGATAAAACGGACATCATCCTAACTTACATTGAAAAATGATACCCGGTCACTACGTCGCAATCAAATACGCAAGCTTCCCTGGAGACAACACCGAACTCCGAATCAAGGCCGTCATGATCTCCATTTCGATTTGTGCATTGTCGAGCAGGGAAGTGCGGCTTATTTCTGGACTAAGGGCTTTCTCCCGGATTCCACCGGGCACGCCTTTCCACCACACAGGGCGGACGTGACGCCATTTCCCTCCGTGATGGTGTAAATGCGATCCACCTCAGGCAACTTTACCATCTCTTTCGCGCCCGATGGCCAGTGGATCTCGGCAGTCCCGGCATCCGTCGCATCGCCCAGTCCGAAGTGAACCCGCATATCGTTGGAGGAGAGATAGCTGCCGCCGCTCAGAACGTCTCCACGTTGACGAATCCCGCCCGCTGCGAGATAAACAGTTGCCCCGACCGCATCGCGGGGGCTCTTGTCCCTCCCAATAAGCCTTAGTTCAACCCACTGGTGCTGGTCCGGATTCACGTTGCGAAGCAGCACTGGAACGCCGTCCAGATTGTCGATGATCACGTCAATCTTACCGTCGTTGAAGATATCGCCAAATGCGGCGCCGCGGCCAACGCTTACCGTCGCAAGCCCTGTCCCCTCGACGGCGGGAATTAATTCGAACTTGCCATTCTTCAGGTTGTGGTATAGCAGCGGGCGCTCGGCATAGCTGGTACCCCACTCTGGATGTTGATCCACTTCTGGATAAACGTGGCCATTGACAATGAGCAAATCCTGCCACCCGTCATTGTCGTAGTCGAGAAATCCGTCGGCAAACTTGACAAACGGTATGGAGGGAGTCGCTAACCCTGTCTGATAACTGACATCCGCGAAGGCCCCGGTTCCGTCGTTCTGGAAAAGAACAACATAGTCGTCACCAAAGCTGGTGTTCACGATGGAAAGGTGGCCATTGTTCTCGTAGTCTCCAGCCGCGATACCCATATTGGCGATCTCGCGACCATCCTTGTTGAGGGCGTATCCGCTCATGTAACTCTGATCTTCAAACGTTCCATCGCCCTTGTTCATATACAGATAGTTTGGCGAAGTATCGTTCGCCACCAGGAGGTCAGGTTTGCCATCTCCATTCAGGTCAACAAACAGAGACCCTAGGCCGTAGTACCCACTGGGATCGTCTACACCCAGCTTCTTGCTTACGTCTGTAAACGTTCCATCTCCGTTGTTGTGAAAGAGATGGTCCTGCTCGCCCTTCAGGCCGCGCGGGCCACACATCACCTGCACACCGCGAAACTGGCAGGCAGCATAGCCGACCGCCTTTGACCCGGAAATTGGAGGATTGGACAGGTCAATTCGAGCGTAGCCATCGACAAACAGGTCCAACCTGCCGTCGCCGTCGTAGTCGCCGAAGGTCGCGCCGGTTGACCATGTCCCCACCGTAACGCCGGTCTTTTCCGCGGTATCGGTAAACGTTCCGTCATGGTTGTTGTGGTACAGACGATTGCTGCCGTTGTTGGTGACATAAATGTCTGGCCAGCCGTCGTTGTCATAATCGCCGACTGCGCACCCGTATCCCCACCGGTCATTGGCAACTCCGGCCTTCTGAGTAACCTCGGTGAATGTGCCATCGTGGTTGTTGTGAAAAAGCGCAGAGTGCGGCGATGTGGCTTTTCCGGCAAGGGCGTCATATGTCGAGCCGTTCACAAGATAGATATCCAGCCAGCCGTCGTTGTCATAGTCGAGCAGGCAGACGCCTGCACCTTTGGCCTCCAGAATCAAACGTTTCTCAGGCGTGCCGGATGTGCGAAACCAGCTTGTAAGTCCTGCCGCTTTGGCAACATCCATAAAGATGACGGGGCCATTCTTGACAAAGCCGCCCGCAGTAATCGGGCGATGTTCGCTGTCAAACTCGGCTTTGTGAGGACCTGCATTGGCCATGCCGTCTTGGGATTGCTGTATCCCGACCGTCGGCTCGGATTGCGGAGTTGCCTGTGCCAGAGCTGCATACGGAGCAAGCAGCGTCAAAGGAACAATAGTTCTCAACAACCTGGATATGCATGACAAGGGTGTTCTCTCCATCGCTGAGGATTGCTCGGCATCCTCTCGATCAAATCGTCTCTGGCTACTTTACTGTCCGCGCGGCTCGCCAGTTGGCAGGAAAGCGACTCCGGAAATATCGTCTCCCGAAGCCAGAACATCCCTGAGCCGCTCCGAATTAGCGCCGCTGCGAATAGCGGCTGTTTTGAGGAGACGTAGCGCTGCCGCGGGATTGGTTTCGGCGGGCATGCGGAATATCCACGGAATGTTTGTTGAGGTAAGTTTCTTGTCGCTGCTCAGAGCAACCACCGGTACAAAGGTCTTGAGCGCCAGTTGCTCGGCCAGATGGGCGGCGTCGCGATCTAGAGCTACAATCGCCAGCGCGGGTTCGTCCATAAGTGCGTGAACCAGTTGGGTTGAAGCGGCACCCCAATTCTGATCGCTTGCCACGGGCAAAAGTATCCAGGCCTTACCTTTTGCCGCGCCAGCAGCCAATGCCGACTGCACATCCGGCGACTGCGCAACCTGGGCTGCCTTCGGTCCGAAGAGAACTACTCGCACTGGCCCGACTTGCACGTCATCGCGATGCGGACCAGCGTACTCTACACCGTCCTCACCCACGCTAGCATAGGGTGCCTGCGAAGCGACCGGTGCCGCTTGCGCGGCAGGAGTAGGCGGTGGAGCTTGAGGTTCTTTATCCATTTTCGCCACACGGTAGGTGATCGCTCCGTTATGCACCGTGCCCAGATACATCGGCGCCACATTCTTCAGGTTGGGATCGAAGATCATGTGGCCAGTCACGCCGTCGTACTGCCCAACATTACCCAGCGCATCCTGAATGCGGGCGCGGTTGAGGCCCGCCTTGCAGATCGAATCCAGCAGCACATTCATCGCGTCATAAGCCAGCGAGGCAAACTGCTCCGGCTTCTCCTTGAAGCGGTCTTCGAAACGGTGGTTGAAGCTGACCCAGCGCGGGTCCTGGCGGGTGGGATCGTAGGGGAAGACTGCCTCGAAGCCCTCGGCCGCATCGCCGGCCTCGGCCAGCAGCGTGGGCCCCAGCGTGCGATAGGCCCCAAAGACACGCTGTTTCATACCCGCAGTGCGCATCTCCTTGAGGATTTCTGCCGCTTGAATTTCGTCGGCCCACAGCACAATCGCATCGGCCCGCGAGGAGCGAATCACATTCAACTGCTTGGTATAGTCCGTATCGCCCGGCATGTACTTCTGCTCGATCACAATCGGGTGGCCAAGCCGCCGCGATGCATCGCGGAGTTTGATCACGCCAAAGCGTCCATAGCGATTGTTTACCCTGAGAATTGCCACGCGCTTCATGCCCAGTTCCGTGAAGACACGGCGGGACAGCGTGAGGCTCTGCACACGGTCGTCCTGCAGATCGATGAAGTACCACGGAATGTAGGTCTCGGGAATGGTAGGATCGGTGGATGCCGAGTTGACGATGGGGATCTCCGCTTTCAGAGACATGCGCAACGCAATGTGGGTGGACTCGGAACTGATCGAGCCGAAGATTGCCCAGTCTTCGTCGTCGTAGACCATCTTCACTACTTCATTGGCAGCCGCTCCCCAGATAGCGCTATCCGTAGGCCGTTCCTCACCGGAAACTGTCTTCGCTTGCCAGTTGTCATAGTCGTTGTGCAGCATCAGCTTGAAGGGCTTGCCCCCGTAGCCGCCACGGGCATTAGCTTCTTCCACGGCCAACTGCGCGCCGTGCAGCATCCTCAATCCAAAGACCTGTTCCGGATTATGCTCGATGGGCCCCAGGAAGCCAATGCGTACCTCCGTTACATTCTTGGGATCGGGTTCGTCCCGCGCTGCTCCGGAATACATATTGGGGTGTGTGTAGTTGAGGTCGTAGGGCGATGCAAACTTGGCGTAGGGGCTCAAATCGTCCGGCTCCCCCGCATAGGGCGCAACCACCCGGTCTTTGGGCGGGCCCGGCGGATGCGCGCCACACTCACACACACCCTTACTCTGCGCCGCAGCACTTGATGCGGCAACTGCTGCCCACATACAGGCCGCAACCATCAATAATCTCTTGCCCATAACAACTACTCCTTGCTGCCTTCGGCAGCCTTATCCGTGCGGAACATGGCGATGGCCTCGATTTCAATTAGCAGTTCAGGCCGGCAGAGGTGGGCTTGGATGCCAGTTGACGCGGGCAGCGGATCGAGTTCTTGCTCCTTGAAGAAAGCCGTGCGCCCTGCATTGAAGACGTCGTAGTCGCGATCAATATCGCGTAGGTAGCAACTGGTGCGCACGATGTCGTGCCAGGTGCAGCCCTCAGCCTCCAGCAGACCCGTAATGTTGTCAAAGGTCCGACGCAACTGGGCACGAAAGTCGCCGATGTGGACGCTCACGCCGTTCTCATCGATCGAGGCCGTACCGGAGATGAGCAGGATGGTGACGCCGTTGAGGTCGATCCTCATGCCGCGCGAGAACGAGCTCGGCTTGGCATACGCGTAAGCCTCGTTGAGCACGCCGTGATTAGTGATGGCGCGCTTCTTGATGGGCGCGTGTGCGATGGTCTCCAGAAGATCTGCAAATGCATTCATGATGCCGCTCCTTATGTCCCTACTGTTGTTGACGAATTCCGTGACTCAGACCTTTGGCGGTGGCGACCCAGATGTCGTTCCCCTGAAAATCGATGCCTAGAATGTAGTTGTGGGCCGGCGCGGTGGTCACGGCGACCGGCGTTATCTTGCCTTGCGCGTCGCGCACCGTCATCTCCGGCTTTCCGTCCTTGAGCGAAGGGGTATAGACGGCCCAGTTGACGCCATCGTAGTAGGCCAGTCCCTTGTCGGTGCCGAACCAAGCGTGATTGGCGTCTACGCCCTTCACTGTGTTGGTAAAGTTTGAGGGAAGCCCGCTGTCTTTGGTTAGAAAGTTGTGCCAGCTGCGGCCGTCGTATCGGCAGTCGCCAAAATAGGTGGCTACCCACACGATATCGTCCACATAGCTGACAGAAGTCGTGATCTCGTGGATCAGTCCCTGATCCTTGAAGAGGACCATTTCCGTTTCGCCGTCGGGATCGTCGTACTTATCCCAACGTCCGGTTTTCTGGTCGTACTCCAGAAGGCCGCTGCCCCACACAGCGTAATAGACCTTGGTGGGTGTGGCGGAGACGCCGTATACCCATATCTCGAACATGGGTGTGTTGCGCTCGTTGTAGAGCGACCACTGCCCGGTGCGAAGATCAAGCCTGCAGGCTCCGGCGGCCGTAGCCACCCACACGTTTTCGCCTTCCACCGAGACGCCGTAGACCACATCATTACTCAGCCCCGAATTCAACTGCGTGTAACTGTCGATGCGCCCACCGGAGACGCGGCTCAAGCCGCCCATGGTGCCAGCCCACACGTCGCCGGTGCGCTTGTCCAGCGCTAGCGATAGCACCGCTCGATGGGCCAAGCCGTCCTTGGTTGTGTATGTCTTCCACGCGTGATTCTCGTAAACTGCCAGGCCGTTCTCTGTACCCGCCCAGATGCGGTCTCCATCGACCAGCACCGAATACACGTGATTGTTGGGCAGGCCGTTGGCGGTGGTGAAGTTCTCAAACCGGTAACGCGGCATCTGTGGCGGCGCAGCAAACGCCAGCATACCGGCTGCCAAAAGCATTGCGATCATGCATATTTTTTTCATCGCGTCCTCAGGTATTCGATCAGGTCGTTAAGTTCATCCTTGGTCAGGTCGTTGGTGCGACCGTGTTTGTCGTCGGGGTTGTAGACCGTCCATATTTCTTCCAACGTGCGCGCCGAGCCGTCATGCAGGTAGGGCGCCGTAAGCGTGATATTGGTTAACTGCGGCGTGTCCAGGATGCCCGAATTGTCCGTTGATTTGCGCGTTCCCACGTCGAAAGATTTCTGGTTGGTGCCCTTGGGGCCGCTGTGGCAGTAGGAGCAGCGGTTGGTCTCGGCAATCGGCTTACCGAACTTGTCCACAGATCGCACGAAAAACACCTTGCCGCGTTCCTGGGCCGGCGTAAGTTCACCGTGCGGCAACCGCCAGCGATTGGGCCGCGATGGCAGGCCGCGAACATAGGAGACCAAATCAGTAAGGGTCCGGCTATCGTAATTCTCTGAGCGCCAGAAGTATTTTTCGGTCCTCGGGCCACACTCGGTGGGTAGATTGGGATTGCCGCCGTTCCATTTGAAAGGTTCAGTGTCTTTGAGATCCTCGATAGGCCTGTTGTCCACAATGTCGCGCCCGAAGCCATCAGGCTCCAGATCCCAGGTAAGGCCGTCAAAGGTGGAATCGATGTGGCAGGTAGCGCAGCCGATCTGGCCCTGGAAGGAATAACGCGCGGTATAGAAAGCCTGTTCGCCGCGCCGCAACACGGAGATGGTCTTCGGCCCGGCCAGAGTGATGGTGGAGACAACGCGATCTGTGCGCGTATCGATCACGCTGATCGTATCTTCAAGCCGGTTGGCCACAAACAGCCTGCGGCCGTCGCGGCTGAGGGTGAGGCCGCGGGGATTATGCCCTACGGGAATGCGCGTCACCACATAGTTGGCGCTGGCGGAAAGATCCTGCACGTACGGCCCAGGGTGCATTTGGATGAAGCGCAACAAGTGCGGCACATCCACGACGGTTACATTCTCCGAGCCGCCGCAGGTGACGTAGATGTGTGACTTGTCCGGCGCAATGGCCACGCCGAAGGGTTGCGAGGCGTAGCGCTCCAGTTCGTCCAGCGGAACCTCGACCGGCTTGCCCACATCCGCACCAAACAGCGTGAGGGTATCGGCAAAGGCCCAGCCGTGTTCCAGGTGCGCAAGCGGCACAAGGTTCTTAGGATGGTATTCAGCCACCGCGCCAAGGCGTCCGTCGCCGGAAAACGCAAGATGAAAGACACCGGCAATCGCATGCAGCGGTATGCGATCGACGACAACGGCGCGCGTTGTGTCGATGACCGTAATCTCCGACTCTGGAGCGGTGCGATGCGGGGACGGATTGGGGTATATGTGCGTGGCATAGATGCGGCTTCCATCCGGGGAGAGTGTGAGATAACTAGCACCTCGTCCGGCCATCAGCCACTTTTCTGTTGTGCCGGTTTGGGCGTCCAGCACCACCACATTGCCGCTGATGCGATTGGCCACAAACAGCCGTTTGCCTGCCCGGTCCTCGACCACGCTGGACGGTTCTGCGCCCACCGGCCAGGTTGCCACCACGGCCAGCGTGCCCGTATCTATGACCGAGAGCGTATCGTCCCAGGAGTTGGTGACAAACAGCCGGTCGCCGGAAGCGGACAGCGAGAAGCCGCGCGGCACGCGACCGACTGCAATGTTCTTGATCACCGCATAACTTGATGCATCCAGCACCCGCACCTCTTCGCTTTGCTGGCAGAGCACGTAAAGCCGCGCGCCATCCGGCGAGAGCAAGACTTCAAGAGGAGAAGCGTAGTCCAGAACGTCGCCCTGGGCATCGTGCGCCGCTGCACGAACAGGCCGATCGGTCCATATGCCAATCGCAATGAACACGGCTGCCAGTAGCACCAACCCTGTCACGACTCCGGTCCGCAGTCCGGTTTGATTGCGCCCACTCACTTGGGTTCCTCCACTGTGAGGACGCGATCCACGCTCAGTTTTTCCAGCGTCTGCTCGCGCCCGCTGGGCCAGTGAATGAGGAGCTTGTCGATGGAGGTGGCGGCGTCCAGCCCAAAGTGCATACGACTATCGTCCTGCGACAAATAGCCGGAGCCGGCCACACGCTCCGCCGTCTGTCGCTTGCCCGCGGCGAAAACCTCAACGCGCGCGCCGATGCCGTCGCGATTGCTTTTGGTTCCCTTGAGCTGGATGGCAATCCAGTGGCCCGTATTGGTAGAGACATTGTGCAGCAGAGTTCCCTTGGCACCCAAATTGATTAGAAACGCATCAACCTTGCCGTCGTTATCGTAGTCGGCAAAGCAGGCGCCGCGCGCCGTGGTGCGCACGCTCAGTACCGACCCAGCCTCGCGCGAAACATCAACGAAATGGCCGCTGCCGCTGCCGCGAAACAGCGTGTGCTCCTGCGGGAAGAGGTGGATGAGCCCGCCGTGGAAGATAAGGATGTCGAGCAGGCCATCGTTGTCGAAGTCGTAGACGCCGGTACCCCAACTTACGTATTGCGCGTTGGTCTGCGATACACCGTTGGACGCGCCCATGTCTTCGAAGCCTTGCTTACCCATGTTGTGCAGCAGTCGGTTATAGTGGCCGTCGGTGACCCACAAATCCAGCATTCCCCGCCCCTCGAAGTCGGCAAACACCGGCCCCATGGACGAAGTGGACTCGCCATTCTGCCCAAAGGCCGTTCCGGTGTCGTTGGCAACCTCCTCAAAGGTCCCGTCATGCTTGTTGTGGAAGAGGAAGTTCTCGGTGCGGTCGTTGGCCACGTAAATGTCGTCCCAGCCGTCGCCGTCGAAATCGGCCGCGGTCACGCCCATCGTTCTGCCTACAAAGGCGCTGATCCCCGACTTCTCGGAAACGTCGGTAAACGTACCATCGCAGTTGTTGTGATAGAGCTTGTTGGTCTCGCCCTCGTAGTCCAGCGGTCCCGGATAATTGTCTGCCGCATAGTAAGCGCGGTACTTGGGATCGAACTTCACATAGCGGCCTACGAATAGATCGGTGCAACCGTCCTTGTCGTAGTCCAGCCAGGTGGAACTGATGGACCAGCCGTCTACCTTGATACCGGCCTTTGCGTTCACGTCGGCAAAATGGCCGTTGCCGCCGTTGTGATAGAGGATGGCCTTGCCGTAGGCGGTGACCAGCAGGTCGACAAAACCGTCGTTGTCGTAGTCCGCCGCCGTCACAGCGATCGAGTACATATCCGGATTCAGGCCAGCCTTGTCCGTAACATCGGTAAAGTGACCATTGCCGTCGTTGCGATAGAGATGATTGTGCGGCGGCGTGGCCGACTTCTCCTTGAGCGGATACGGGTGCATGGAGTCTTCGAGCGGACGTCCGTTCGCCACATAGAGGTCGGGCAGACCGTCGTTGTTGTAGTCAAACCAGATGCAGCCGGCGCCCGTGCCTTCAAGCAGTGAACCTAACTGACGCGAACCGAAGCTGTGCGTGAAGTTGATGCCAGCCTTATCGCTGGTGTCTTCAAAGCGAATGCCAGATACCTGCTGCGCGGCTGGTACGGTCTGAACGGGAGGCGGTGGTGCAGTTTGCGCTGCGGCTATCGATACAGCGCCGAATAAGAGAAGATAGCGAAAATTCATCTCAATTGCCTCCCGGCGATTTCTGCTGCGCAGCGTCGGAAATATTCACTCTGGAAAGATCAACCGGCGTCGTCGTGCGCAACAGCACGGACGGCACTCGATTTTCCGGTGCATGCTCGGGTCCCGCATGGCAGCCCACGCAGATGCGCTGCTCCCCGCGGCGAATCCAGAACCATCCGTGCTCCTGGCGCAAAATCGCGCCCTTTGCATCCAGCAGCGCAAAGCGAAGTGGCTGATCGGCGGGGGTCTTCACAAAGAACGAACCATCAGGCACAATCGGGGCAGTGCCCGTAACGATAGCGCGGCCAGCAGCGTCCAGCGTCTCCAACCGCACCGCTGCGGGCGCAACCTTCAGGTCGCCTTGGCGCGATTGCCGTGCGTCGAGGGCCAGCAGGTTGGCGTAGCTCCAATCGTGAAGCCCAGAGGGATGATGATGGGGCCGAGTGCGCGGCGCCAGCAGCACCGGCTCCACCAGATCTTCGCCAGCCGCACCCAGCAAGGTTTGCAGCGCCGCAGCGCCGGGCTTCCACAGCTTCAGCGCGTAATGTGTCCCGGCTTCTGCCCGCGCGCTCACCAGCCATGCGCCCGATGCCGTTTCGGCAATAGCGCCCGCATACTCCGCATGGGGAGCCGCGATGAGTTCCTCGTGCGCCAGCGGCGAAGTAAAACGACCCAGCGTACCGCCGTGCGTAAAAACGACGTCGCCGTTCGCCAACTGTCTTCCGCCCCAGCGCGCTCGGCCATGATCGCAGCGGTAGGACTCGACCCCCGAACCGTCGGCGTAAACCAGATACAACTCCGGCGTCGATCCCGATCCAAGCGGGAACCCCGCCTCAAAGAGAATGCGTCCGTCAGCCAATACATCGGAAGGAAACGCGCTGGATTGCATGTACGTAAGCGAAAGCACGCCCGGACCAGCCGTCGGATTCAACGGTGTATATTTTGGCGGATGGCCGTCTTCTGCTGACTCCAACTCAAATCCGCGCGGCTTGCGCTGCGCCCAGACCATTCTTCCGTCCGGCAGATAAAACGGGCGTTCTGAGTCGGTCGCGGTTGCAATCGCCTTCCGCATCGAACGGTCCGCCATTGTCAGTTCCCATATCTGCCACGGATCGCTGGCGGCTTGCTTGCCAGCGAAGAGCACTGTCTTTGCATCGAAAGAAACATTGGCGTCTGCGGAAGCCGCAAAGCCAGCCACCAGCGGCTCTGCCTTGCCCTCGTGAATCAGCAGCAACTGCGCGCCACTTGGAAAGCGCTCTCCACCGCGCAGTGCAGCCAATGGTTCGTAGATGGGCGCAGCGGTGACAATAATGTCCGCACCGATCTCCGGGCTTGCTCCCTGCACAAAATTGGGCGTAAACCCGCAAACTATTAACAACAAGACAATCGAAGCGGCAATCGCAAGTACTCTGGTCGCAGGACTCATCCCACCGACTCCATGACGCGCGCTTGAGCCGCCTCTCGCGAAGGAACTCCCGGACTGAGCCGCCAATGCTCTGGATTGCGCTGTACCATCGCTCGTAGCGCAATCCACGGATAGAGATCAAACATCATCTCATCGAACCCCGCAAAGTCCAGCGACTGGTCGCCGTCACTCCATGCCTCGTCCGGGTTGGGATGCACCTCGATGATCATGCCGTCTGCTCCTGCGGCAACAGCAATGCGCGCGAGCGCGGGCACCAGATCGCGAACTCCGGACGCGTGGCTTGGATCTGCAATTACCGGCAGATGAGAGATCTGTTTGAGTAGCGCAATAGCGGATACATCGAAGGTATTACGAGTGGCCGTTTCAAAGGTGCGAATGCCGCGCTCACAAAGAATGACATTGGGATTGCCGTTGTCGAGAATCAACTGAGCCGAGCGCAACCACTCTACCAACGTGGCAACCATGCCCCGCTTCAGTAGCACCGGCCTCCCCGATCGCGCTGCCGCCTCCAGCAACGGATAGTTCTCCATATTGCGTGTACCGATCTGCAGAATGTCAGCATATTTCGCCACCAATGGCACATCGTCTTTCGACATGACTTCGGTCACAATGGCTAGCCCGGTTGCTTCCCGCGCCTTGGCAAGCATCTTCAGGCCTTTCAGCCCATGACCTTGAAATGCATACGGTGAACTCCGCGGTTTGAAGGCACCTCCACGAAGAATGCTCGCTCCCGCACTGCACACTCGATGTGCAGTTGCCATCAGTTGAAGTTCCGTCTCTACCGAACACGGCCCAGCCATGGTGATGAATTCGCCGCCACCGATCTTCAGATGCTGCACAGATACCACTGTTTGTTGGTGCCGCGCGCTCTTCAGCGCATCGGGGGATTCGGCGAACCGTTCTCTCCAACTTTCACGCACGGCATGGCACTCCAATCTGAGGAAATTAAAGCCTACACTTTGGTGGGTGTATATTGCATCCACCTAAAGGTGGAGGAACGAAAGCGTGCGATATCGGTGTTCTATTAAGTTGATAATAAATACCTTACGGCCGAGGGAAACATCTTCGTGCGCTCCGCATTCATCACTTGTTCTGTGGGCAAAGTGTATTTTGCACCGATCTCCTCTTTGCATATGGCAATCACACATTGATCCAGGCGCTCAAAGAGTTGGCTTGGCGAGGGACCTGCATATGAATTGGATCAGGGGCGTAAGCCGGCCGCTGCGAGCATCTGGAAGAATTGGCGGCGTGACCGCTGGTCGACGGCCAACGCGACCAATTTACCTTTTCTGTTGAAGACGAAGCTTCTGGGTAGGTTCTCGACGTGGAACCGTTTTGCAGCCAGGGATTCGGAGTCCAACAGAACGGGCGCCCGATAGCCAATCTTATTCACAAAAGAGCTGACCTTCAAGCTTTCCTCATTGGTGATGGACAGGACCACCAAGCCCTGGGACTTGAAACGGGAGTATAAGTCGTTCAGGTCGGGCAACTCCAGGCGACAGGGACCGCACCATGTGGCCCAGAAGTTGACCAAAACAACCTTGCCACGGAGTTGTGAGAGGGTGACATCCTGGCCGTGCAGATCCTTGAGGGTAAAGTCTGCCCTTTCAACGTCGGCGTCGTCGGCAACCAGCTTTTGGATAGCCTTGGCAAGAAAAGGATAATCGAGGGTTGTCGTTACGTGTTCGTAGCGGATTAGTTTGGCCAGGTCGGTGTACGGCGCGGGGGGCTGGTCGCCCGTGTCAGACAAGGGAAACTCAGCCAGTGACTGAGCCAGTGTATCGGCTACAGCTTGAAGGGCTTTTTGGCCAGGGTCATCTCGAGAGGCCAGGTGGGCTAGACCGTCCGCGAGTTGGAGCTTATGCTGACCGGCAGGCAGGGCGCGAATATCGGAGGCGATCTTGATGACCATGGCAGGGGGCTGCGGCGTGGTAGCCGTCGCAAGACTTCTCAGTTCGCTCATGACGGAAGATTCGCTCGCCTGCGCATGAAGAAGAGTCGGTACGAAAAGAACTGCAGTAACAAGAATAAAACGGCTGAGATGGGCAACAGGAAATATGACACATTGCCGATAATGCATACTAGCTCCGATCTAGCACTCTACGAATGGCTTTCGACTTTCAGGGCGGAAGTGTGACCTACTTGCAACACTGGAACATCGAACTGCACGCGCTCGATACTGACCTTGTACGGAAGCGTTGACTCAATGATTTCATTCTTAAACTGTGACAAAGGATACTTCTTAAGGGCACAACTGAGTAAGGCGAGAATATGTTTGTGACCAACCAGCAGAACCGTCTTTCCTCTATAGGTTGAGGATATATTGCGGAGTCCTTCCAGAATGCGCTGTTGAGCTGCAAAAGCGGTCTCGGAACTCCCAGGAATAAGCACTGCGCCCGGGTCTTTCATCCACCGTTCATAAAGAGAATTAGGATGGCTTAAGAGGCATTCAATCCGTTGCCCTTCCCATTCTCCATGATCCAACTCGCGATATCGGTGCGAAGACTGGAGAGGGACGCCAAGCCCTTGAGCATATATTGTTGCAGTTTGCATAGCCCGCTTCGCAGTACTGCAGATGATTTGCTGAATGCCCAATTCCCGGATCGCAGGTAGATTCAATTCTGCATCGTGAGTACCCTCCGGAGAAAGTTCAATATCTATTGTTCCCTGCACTCGTCCTTCACTATTCCACGCAGTCTTGCAGTGCCGAGCCAGGTAGATTGTCGGTAGCAGAGGTTGCTCTTGCATTTGTCGTAGACTGATACCCAATATCGACATAAGCTTGCAGAACATCAGAGGTTTCAGAAATCATTCCTTCCAGCTTTGGCACATCCTACTAGCTCCGGCCAGGGAGACGCCAGCTTACCGTAATCGCCTATCCGGCACGTCAACCTAAAGATTGAGTTGCACCTGCCCCTTTTAAGCTATAAAGTCTGGACGTAGCGCCGCTATTACACCTGGCTTGCCGCACGCTTCAGGCCGATATACTCCTCCGCCAGCCATCCCAGGCTGAGCAGCGTTATCAGCACGATGACCCCCAGCGAGATCACACAATAGAGGCACCACACCTGCAAGACATACTCTTCGATGAATGTGAGCCACAGGGCAAATCCCAGCCCGGCCTCTGCGGCCAGAAAGGTCAGTGCGCGCTGCCGCAAGAAGGCCAACCCGGCCAGTGCAAGATAGCCCGCAATGCCGATAGCTGCCACCGGGATATGCGCAATTTCGGCGAATGGGCTGTGGTTCACTACGCCGCAATCCCATTTCTCGTTGATAGAGCAGGGCTGAGTCTCGGTCGAATAGTGCACATGCAACGCCAGTATGGAAACCACCACGCCAGCGATAGCCAGCATTGCCATCAGATAGCGCATTGTCTTCATTGAATCTCCTTTTCAAGCCACGCAAATGTGCCGATTGTGAGCGGCACGCAAAACAGAATCTGCGGATATGGTCGAACTCCGAATAGCCGAGCAGGATATTCTCGATCAGATCTGAATCGGACCCACCAATGATTCCAAAGTACTAATTGCAACTCTGAACACGGAAATCGTCTATTGGCTCCCATGCTTGAATGTCAGCCACGACAACAGACGGCAGCTTCTGTTCCGGCCGGACTGGAGCAGCAAAGCCCATGGTGCGCACCCTGTCTCGTTGCTGCGCGTGCCGGGGGCACAGGAGATAATTGCCCCTCCCTGAACATCCGGAGTGCTTCGCTTCCGACGACGGGTTCGGCAACAGCCCAAGCGCGGATGTGCGCCGCCTGCAAATGTCCCAGGGAACCGTCGCCGATGTCCGCGAGAATCACATCAGTGCAACTCAGGCGGATCACGATCTCGACAGCGCCCTTGCCGTTCAATGCTACATTCTTAACGAACTCGTGGTCCCCGCTTTCCGCATCCGCGACCATGATCCATTCGGCTTTGCCAAAATGCGAAGACATCACCTCATCCGCGCGATCCGCGGACATCATCACTCCAATTCTCGCCATAATGCTCCTCGTTTCGGCAGACCACACCGGAATCCGCTTCGTGCTGGAAACCGCAACCGCAGATAGATGCAATATACACCTACCGGGGGCGTTTAAGTCAATCCGAAAAGGAAGAGGCCTGGCGCGGGCTCGGTTCACATCTGAAGACGAGGGAAAAGGAGACTACTACCGAGGGAAACTGCCACTTCTATACTTGAGCTTTGCGCTTGTATTGCAGCCGCCAACTCACGGGCGAAGAAGGGGCTTGAACTGTTCTTCAATCAATCTCAAGTCGGTTTCGCCTCGAAATTGTGCCTGTACTTTGCCCTGGCTGTCGATCAGAATGGTCAGTGGAAGGCCGAGAACTCCTCCGTATAGTTGCCCAAGTTTCTCGTCACCCATCGCTACCGGGTAGTTCAACTTCATCTTCTTGTATAGTTTTCGCGCCAGTGCAGGATCGTCATCCATGGAGATGCCAATGATCTGCAAGCCACGTGTGCCATATTGAGTTTGCCAGGCAATAAAACGGGGCATTTCGAGTTGGCAGGAGGCGCACCAAGTGGCCCAGAAGTCTAGCAATACCACCTTGCCCCGATAGGCGCGAACATCCAGTTTGCGGTTCTCGAGATCAGTGCGCGTGAACTCCGGCGCTTCTTTGTGAAGGAGTGAGACTTCTGCTAGCGAAGATTGCGCGGCGCTCACCCCGACGCAAATGCACAACAGCAGTGACATCGCAAATGAGCGGCGGAGTGCGTGCAGCACAATCGATAACGCATTCGGAATCGCTGACATGCCACGCCGCCTCTCTATGCTAGTAGCCCTGTTCAACCGGGTACCCCTTGTCGGCCCAATCCGCGCCGAAGTTGTAGGCCAGATAGAGGACCTTCACGTTGGTAAACCCCATCTCGTGTAGTTTCGCGAATGCTGGTCCGAGGTTCGGACAGCGGTTCAAGGGACAGCAACCGCAATAGAGCACAATGAACTTCTTGCGCGAAAGCGTATTCACTCGATTCTGCAGTTGCTGGATCCCTGCTGGCTGCGAACCTGGTCCAATGTATTCCGAACCGGGGATATGCGCTTGGGAAAAGAGCATACGTGAGCCAACTTGCAGAATTAGAGGCCTTTCCGTTCCTTTGGCCTGCTGCATGTGGAGCAAAGCTTCAGGTTTCAACCACTGAGCCTCTGGAATCGAAGACGCGCTTGCCGTAGGAGTCGGACTATACTGCGCCTGGAGTTGTAAAGAAGTAAGAACAAAAGCAAATGCAAGAACCGCTACAATCCCTGATCGCCCAACCAAACCGATTTTCATAGTCTTCCTCCGAAGAGAGTTTAACCCATGCGGTTGAGGCTGTCTCACTGTACCCTGGATCGTAAAGCTGATCAGTTTTACGATCCAGTATCCATTTATGAATAGATTACGTGATCTTTGTCTCCTGCAGATTCTTTTAACGGATGCTCTTGGGGAAGCGATTTGCGCATGTGTTCCTGCCGCGCCAAGGCTAGGCGGCGGAGGTTCCTGAATCGATGTTTGTACGCTCGACAGGGACAGGCTACTGATTCGAATCTTTAGGCCTTTCCCGTCATGAGCAAGACGGAACATAATGTTGTTCTTGATGGCGCTATGCTGACGCGAAGCATCATGTTGTTCATGTGACCAAGCACGTCAAGGCTAGTCCCAGTGCGGAAGTGACGGTGGAGGCCGCAAGAAGAAATGAGTACGAATAACCTTATCCCGGCATCAACAGGCCAACTGTCAAAGCCAGGTCAAGACATCGCCTTGACTGGGCTCACGAGCGATGAGGCGCATACTCGTCTTGAAAAAGACGGCCCCAATGCGATGCCAGATACTTCGGCTCATCCGCTGCGCAATGCAGTGGCCAAGTTCTGGGCGCCTGTTCCATGGTTGCTTGAAGCCTCGATTGTTCTGGAACTTGTGCTGCATAAGTATTACGAGGCTGCGGTCATTGCGGCCTTGCTGATATTCAATGCTGCGCTTGCCTACTTTCAGGAGAGTCGTGCGCAGGCTACCCTTACAGCTCTGAAGTCACGTCTAGCCCTCAATGCTTCAGTTCAGCGCGATGGCGCGTGGAAAACTGTGCCGGCTGCCGAGTTGGTATGTGGCGACTATGTAAAGCTTTCGCTTGGTGGAGTGGTCGCTGCCGATGTGCATCTGACTGGTGGCTCGGTCGAACTCGATCAGTCGATGCTCACTGGAGAATCCCTGCCCATTGAAGCCAGCCCAGGCGTTGACACATATGCCGGGGCTCTCGTCAAGCGCGGTGAAGCGACAGCCGTGGTGACGGCTACGGGCGAGCGCACTAAATTCGGCCGCACGGCAGAACTCGTGCGCACAGCACATGCTGTAAGCACGCAACAGGCGGCCGTTCTCAAGATCGTGCGTAACCTGGCGATCTTCAATAGTGTCGTAATCTTCGCGATGGGAGCATATGCCTACACCCATGCCATGCCGTGGAGTGAGATTGTTCCCTTGTTGCTCACCTCAGTCCTCGCAGCAATCCCAGTGGCACTGCCTGCAACGTTCACCCTTGCTGCCGCGATCGGAGCTCGGGCGCTGGCAAAGTTGGGCGTGTTGCCGACGCGGCTTTCCGCCGTGGACGAGGCCGCTTCGATCGATGTCTTGTGTTCGGACAAAACCGGAACACTGACCCTCAACGCGCTCTCAGTAACCAGTGTTCGTCCTTTGCCTGGCTTTGACGAGGCCCACCTTCTCGGGTTGGCTGCGCTGGCCAGTTCTGATGGCGGTCAGGATTCTGTCGATAAGGCGATTCGCGATGCGGCCTCTCAGAAGTCATCATCGGACCTGCCAAAGCTAGTGAAGTTCGTGCCCTTCGACCCAGCGAAGAAGACATCGGAGGCAACAGCAACAGATGCCAAAGGTATCGAAGAGCGAATAATCAAGGGCGCCTATACAGCAGTCGTTGCCCTCACAGCTCCATCACCCTCTGCGGCTGCGATAGTTGACGAACTGGAGAAGCAAGGCTTCAGGGTTCTGGCAGTAGCCGCGGGGCCAGAGGCTTCCGTTCAACTAATCGGCCTGATCGCCCTCAGCGATCCGCCGCGCTCTGATTCGAGTTCTCTGATCTTGGAGTTACATACACTGGGTGTAGCTACAGTCATGGTGACGGGAGATGCTCCGGCGACGGCGGCAATCGTAGCTCATGACGTGGGGTTGACCGGGCCTCTTTGCCCGCCCGGAAAGCTTCCCGACAATATCAAGCCGGACGATTTTGCGGTATTCGCGAGCATCCTACCGGAAGGCAAGTATGACCTTGTCAAGGCTTTCCAGAAGAGCGGGCATACGGTTGGAATGTGCGGCGATGGCGCCAATGATGCACCTGCGCTCCGTCAGGCGCAGGTTGGTATTGCCGTCTCGACCGCTACCGATGTGGCTAAATCGGCAGCTGGGGTTGTGCTCACCGAAGCTGGGCTGGGCGGCATTGTTGCCGCTGTAAAAGAGGGCAGAATCACGTTTCAGCGCATCCTTACCTATACGTTGAATTCGGTGATGAAAAAGATTTTGCAGGTGCTCCTGCTTGCAGTCGGCCTGGTGATAACTGGCCACGCGGTCCTCACTCCCATGTTGATGGTCATCGTGATGATTAGCGGCGACTTCCTCTCTATGTCACTGACGACCGATAGAGTACGACCGTCGAAGATGCCGAACTCGTGGCAAATCGGCAAGATCACAATCGCTGGCGTCATCCTCGGGGTCTGTTTCCTTGCGTTTTCTACAGCAATCCTAGCCATTGGTAAATTCGAAATGCATCTCGGAATCGAAGCACTCAGAACCCTTTGCGCTGTCGGTATTGTGTTTGGAAGCCAGGCCACAACTTACGTGATACGCGGGCGCCAACATCTGTGGGGGTTACGCCCCAGCCTGATCCTCGTACTATCTTCCGTAGCGGATGTCCTCATCATCTCAACGCTGGCGATTTGCGGAATCGCCATGGCCCCCTTGACTCTCTCGGTGGTCACCGGCGAACTCGTCGCCGCAATCGCATTTGGATTGCTCCTGGACGCTGCAAAGATTCCGCTCTTTGCCCGCCTCCACATATCCTGAGTACCCCGGTGCGGCTGGTACTGTTCTGCATTCTGGCAACTACCAAATATCGCGACGAGCCGAAAGCTACAAACGCCACCAGCGGCAGTATTCGCGAATAGAGTCCCGTCACCACCGGCATTTCAGCGATCTTGCCATATCCCAGCACCTATGGAACATTCATCGCTGCCAGAATGGCCCTAGCCAGCACGTCTCACGCAGCGCTTATACGCCGTAATGGTCGTAAGCCTCCAAGCAGATTCACAATTTCGAAACTCGTCTTCAACCGTCAATCCAAACACGCCACTAATTCCATCAAGACCTAACACTTCTTCCTCGTATGCCCAGTCCGGTTTCAATTCGTTAAACGAGAGCGCGGACTGCCTAGGCTGTAGACTTGGTCAGGAATTGCGCCGGACTGCGATCGAACTTCTCTTTGCACTTGAAGCCACAAAAATAGTACGTCTGTCCAGAATGCTCGGTGTGTCCAGCGGCGGCAGCTATTTCTATCTCTATGCCGCAAACGGGATCTTTCACAATGGTGGTGCTGCTCATATAGTTCTCCTTGGTTTATGATTTCACTTTGGTTGAATCGCAATCCCGTCGGGATCGTCTATTTCTGATCGCCCATCATCCCTTTTTCCTTCTTCATCTTCTCCCCGGTTTTCTTATGTATGCCCATCGGACCGGGCATCATGGCCATGCAGTCGGCCATGGCCTGCATATGGTCGGCCATCGTCTGTAAGTGGTCAATCACAGCATGCTGTAACGCCATCTGGCTCTTCATGCTG